>Ga0265798_10000118_pt1 | contig 151780 bp, 134 predicted proteins | sample P3T30metagenome_FD_192430 | JGI IMG/M metagenome (GOLD analysis project Ga0265798, IMG submission 192430) | Plant litter microbial communities from East Loma Ridge, Irvine, California - P3 T30 | ecosystem: Environmental > Terrestrial > Plant litter > Unclassified | place: USA: California...
CCGATCAAGGGCAAGCAGCTGACCAACGTGCGTTCGTCGGGTACCGACGAAGCCGTGCGCCTGGTGCCGCCGATCCAGATGTCGCTGGAATACGCCGTCGAGTTCATCGAGGACGACGAACTGGTCGAGATCACGCCGAAGTCGATCCGCCTGCGCAAGCGTTACCTGAAAGAGCACGAGCGCAAGAAGGCAAGCCGCGAAAACGCGTAATCGACGTGCGGGGCCTGGCCCCGCAGTGTCGACGAACCGCTGTCACCGCATGCGAATGCGGGGCAGCGGTTTTTTCATGGGGCGACGGCGAAAAAAAAGCCGCCTCGCGGGCGGCTTCATGCGACGGCAGGCGCCTCAGCGCAACCCGAGCAGCGCCAGCACGCGCTCGCGGCTGACCCCGACCAGCGCCGAGCTCAGCGCCAGCAGGGTATCGTAGTTGCTGCTGGATGCGGCGCTGGCGAAGTCCTCGGCCGCGAGTTCGACCTCCGGCGGCGGCGTGCTGGCCGCGCTCACCTGCGCGCCGGCGCTCGACAGCGCGTTGCTGGCGGCGTCCTGCGAGCGGCGCACGCGTTCCAACGCCTGCACCACTTCGCGCAGGCTCTGGCGCAGGGCGTCGGCATTGCCGCCGGTGTTGCCCGTGGCGGCGCCGATGTTCCACTGCTGCGGCGCCAGGCTGGGCGCGACCTCGTCGGCGGCGACGCGCCCGCGGCCGCTGACGGCGATGCTGTCCTTGACCGCCGGCCAATTGGATTCGGGCGTCGAGAACACCACGCCCTGGCCGTCCAGGCCGGCGCGCACGCCCAGCGGCGCCACGGCGCGGTCGATCGCGCGCACGGCATCCTGCTTCGACTGGTCCGGGCTGATGGTGGCCGCCAGCTGCGGGCCGCCGACGCCGCCGATCGAGAATGCCAGCGTCTGCGGCGCGTTCTGCTGCAGGGTGTCCAGGTCCAGGCCGCGGATGCGGAAGCGCTGGGTCGCCGCTTCGCCGCTGAAGTCCAGGTTGGCGTCGACGCCGCCGCCGGCGCTGTTCCTGCGCGCCGCCAGCGTGGCTGCCAGCTGGCGCACCTGGCTGTCGAGCGGCTGGGTGCCGCGCGCGCTGCTGCTTTGGCTGCGCTGCTGGCCGGCGCGCTGGCCGGACTGCCCGGACAGCCTGGCGCTGATCTCGCCCTTCAGGTTTTCGAGCTGGCCGGCGACGCGTTCGAGGTAGTCGAGCGCCTGCTGGGCGCGCGCGACCTGGTCCTGCAGCGCCCCGCCGATGGACGTGCCGGTGCTGCGCAGCGGCGCCGGCGATGCTTTCGATGCGGCGGCGCCATCGGGCTTGTCGCTGTCGACGCGTTCGACGGCGCGCGCGGGCACCAGTGTGACCGAGGTGCTGGACGGGGTGCCGGTGCGGACGGCGAGGGCGCCGCCGGCGGCGGCCGTGGAGGAGCGAAGTGCGGTGTCGATGGCCATCAGAGCGCCGAGAACAGGGACAGGGTGCCGATCTTGCTGTAGGCCTTGTAGGTGGCCTGCAGCGCCGTGGAGTAGCCGTTCAGCGCGATCGCGGCGGCGCCGACGTCGAGCTGGCCGATGTCGTTGATCGCCATCTGGTTCGAGAGGCTGACGTTGTCGTGGTTGGCGTCGATGGTGTCGAGGATGTTCTGCTGGCCGCCCAGCACCGCGACCTTGCCGGTCAGGAGTTCCATCGCCCGGTCGAAGCCGTCCAGGTTGCCGGCGACGATGCCGCGCACCGCCGGGTCGTTGGCGTTCGCGCCCGGCGCCGACAGGGTGGCGATGGTCTGGTCGATCTGGTTCAGCAACTGCTCCATGCCCTTGACGTTCTGGTTCGCGGTCTGGGTGATGCCGTTGCCGACCACGACGCTCTGGTCCTTGGTGTTGCCGGCATAGCTGTAGCGCGACCCCAGCGGCGCGTCGGCGTCATAGGCGATCGGCGCGGTGCCGGTCTCGGTGCCGGAAAACAGGTAGCGGCCTTCCTGGTCGATCGAATTGCTGGTGTACAGCAGGCTGTCGCGCAACGAGGACAGCGAGGTGACCATCGAATTCAGGTCGTCCCCGGTGTTGGAACCATCGGCGGCCCACACCAGCAGGTCGCGGCCCGAATTCATGTCGTTGACCATGTTCTGCAGGTAGCCTTCGTTCTTCGACATCCGCTGCTGGACCGCGGCGATGTTGGCGCGGTACTGGGCGATGGCGGCCTCCTCGCGCTTCAGGCGCGACAGGCGCACGCTGTCCACGGGATCGTCGGACGGCCGCTGGATACGGTTGCCGTTGGCCATCTGCTGGGTGACGTAGGTGATGCGCTCCTGGTTCTTCTGGATCGACTGGTTCATCATCGCCTGGTATTGGCTGGTCGCGACTCGCATGCTGTTCTCCTTGCCTGTCCTTCTTAAGCCATCATCGCCAGGGTGGCGTCGAACAGCGCGTTCGCGATCGACATCACCTTCATGTTGGCCTGGTACATATTCTGGTATTCGACCAGGTTGACGGCTTCCTCGTCCTGGTTGACGCCGCTGGTCGACTGCCAGTCGGCGTCGGCCTGGTCGCGCATCGATTGTGCGGTGTTCAGCGATGCCTGGTTCTGCTGGCTGTCCACGGCCAGCTTGCCGACCAGCTGGGTGTCGGCATCGCCGATCAGCACGCTGCCCAGGCCGGCCACGGTGATGGCCTGGTTCTTGATGTCGGCCAGCTTCTGCAGGTTGCCGGTGTCGCCCGGGGCGCCGTCGCCGGAAAACGCCAGGTCCGCGGTCTGGAAGCCGTCGGCCACCTGCAGCATGTTCGAGGTGCTGCCCGCATTGAAGACGAACATCGGCTTGCCGGCGCTGCCGTCCATCGCGTAGCCGGCCTGCAGCTGGGTATTGACCTTGTCCGCGATCTGCTGCGCCATCCCGGCCACGCCCTGCTGCAGCGGCAGCAGGGTGTTCTGTTCGTAGTTCGACAGGCCGCCGAGCTGGCCGCCGGCCTTGGTGGTGTCGAGTTCGAAGCTGGTGCCGGCGAACGTCAGGCTGAAGGTCTGTTCGGCGGCGCCGCTGACGGCCAGCTTGCCGGCCACGCTGCCCAGCACCAGCGACTGGCCGGTCTTGAGCGAGACGTTGCGGGTGCCGTCCGGCTGGTCGCTGACTTCCAGCGCCATCTGGCTGGCTAGGCTGTCGATCGCCTGGTCGCGCGCGTCGATCAGGCTCGAGGCGTTGCTGCCGCTGGCGTTGGCATTGGCGATCTGGGCGTTGAGCGAGGCGATCGACGCGATCGAGCTGTTGGCCGAATCGACCAGCGCGCTGCGCTGCTGGCGCACCGATTGCAGCTGGGCGTTGAACACGTTGTTCAGGCTGTTGAAGCGCTGGGCCAGCAGGTTGCCCGCGGTGACCACCTGCTGGCGCAGCGGGGTCGAGGTCGGGTCGACGCCGGCGACCGCGTTCAGCGCCGCGAAGAAGGTGTCGACCCCGCTCGACAGGCTGGCCGTGTCGTCGCCCATGACCTGCTCCAGCTGGGTCAAATAAGGTTGGGTCTGCGAACGCGCGCCGAGCTCCGAGTTGGTGCGCCACAGCTGCTGGGTTTTATAGTTGTCGGAAAAGCGCATCAGCGAGGTCACGCGCACGCCGTTGCCGGCCCCGTTCGAGCCGGCCGCCGGCGCCGTCGCGGCCAGCAGCGCCGACTGGCGCGTATAGCCCTTGGTCTGCAGGTTGGCGATGTTCTGGCTGCTGGCGGACAGGGCCAGTTGCGAAGCGATCGCGCCGGACAGCGCGTTGTTCAGGATGCTCATGGATGACGGGTTTCTCTGTTGCGGGATCAGTAATGACAGGCGACCGTCTACGACGATTTATTAAGCGGCGCCGGCAATATCTGCCTGAGGATCGCGTCGGCGATGCCGAAGGCGCGCTGGTTGGCCAGGTTCCCGGCCAACATGTTGTCGACCATGTCGGTCATGTCCTGGTTGACGCGGTCGTGGGTCGCACTGTCCTCGGGCGCGATGGTGCGCTGGCTCTCGCGCATCTGGTGCAGCATGTGCGAGATGAAGAAGCTTTCGAATTCGACGGCGGCCTGGGTGGCCTTGGCGACGTAGACGGCATCCTTTACGGCGTCCTTGCCATCGATGGCGGTGGGCTGTTCCTGCAGCGGGTTGACGTTATTCAGCATCAGATCACCACCAGTTCGCCTTCGATCGCGCCAGCCTGGTCGAGCGCCTGCAGGATCGCCATGATGTCGTCTGGCGAGGCGCCCAGGCTGTTGACCACGTCGATGATGGTCTGCAGGCGCGCGCCCGGCGGCCAGTGGAACATCTGGCCCGAACCCTGGTCCACCGAGACCTTCGATTCCGGCGTCACCGCGGTCTGGCCGCGCGACAGGGGACCCGGCTGGCTGACCGCCGACCGTTCCGAGATCACGACCTTCAGCGCGCCATGGGTGACGGCGGCCGACTTCACGCGCAGCCCGTCCGAGATCACCACGGTGCCGGTGCGCGAATTGAACACCACCTTCGGCGTCTCGGCGCCGGCTTCCACCGCCATGTTTTCCAGCTTGGCGACGAAGGCCACGCGCTCGGTCGGGTTGGTCGGCGCGACCACTTCGACGCTGGTGCCGTCGCTGGTGGTGGCGACCGGCCCGAAGCGGCGGTTGATCGCGTTGACGACATTGGTGGCGGTGTCGAAGTTCGGGTGGCGCAGGCGCAGCATGACTTGCGGACGGGTGGCGAAGTCGGTCGGGATCTCGCGCTCGATCATGGCGCCGTTCGGGATGCGTCCACCAGTGGGGGTGTTGACCGTCACCGAGGAGCCGCTTTTACCGGAGGCCGACAAACCGCCGACCACCAGGTTGCCCTGGGCCAGCGCATACACGTCGTTGTCGGCGGCGCGCAGCTGCGTCAGCAGCAGGGTGCCGCCGCGCAGGCTTTTGGCGTCGCCCAGCGACGATACCGTCACGTCGATCGCCTGGCCGCGCCGGTAGCCGGGCGGGAACACGGCCGAGACCATCACCGCCGCCACGTTCTTGTTCTTGGCGTCTTCGCCGTCCGGCATCCTGACGCCGAACTGCTTGAGCAAATTGACCACCGACTGGCTTGCGTACTTGACCTGGGTCGAGTCGCCGCTGCCGTTCAGGCCGACCACCAGGCCGTATCCGACCAGCGGATTCTCGCGCACGCCTTCGACGCTGGCCAGGTTGCGCAGCGGCTGGGTGCGGGTGATCGCCTGGTCTGCGCTGGCGGCCGGGGTCCTGGCGACGTTGGGCGCGGCGGCGGCGGACAGGGCCGCCAGCGACAGCGCGGCCAGCAGCGCCAGGGAAGTGATGCGCACCGGCGAGCCGGTGCCGAAAAATCGAATCATGTCGTCCTCAGAACGGCATCAGCGGACCGGTGAAGAAACGGGTCAGCCAGCCGGGGGAATTGGCGTCGGCCAGCGTGCCCTGGCCGGAATAGGCGATGCGGGCGTTGGCCACGCGCAGCGACGAGACCTGGTTGTCGGCATCGATGTCGGCGGCGCGCAGGTAGCCCTTCAGGCGCAGGTATTCCTCGCCCTGGTTCAACTGCAGGCGCTTTTCACCGGCCACGCGCAGCAGGCCGTTGCCCATCACTTCCTGCACGATCACGGTGACCGCGCCGGACAGCGCATTCTGCTGGGTGCTGGTGGCGTCGCCGCTGAAGCTGCGGTCGGCGCTGGCGTCGATGGCGGTGCGTCCGAACGTCTTGCCGAGGGCGGACAGCGGCGTCACCGATGCCGACGAGCCCTTGGAAAAGCTGGTGCCGGCCTTCTTGCTGGCCTGCGTGGTTTCCTGCAGGATGACGGTGACCACGTCGCCGACGCGGAACGCGCGCGCGTCCGAGGTCAGCGATACGGTGTCGGCCGAGAACACGCCGCCCGACACGCCGCCGCGCGCGCCCTGCGCCTTGGGCAGGGCCAGGCCGTCGTCGGCGGGAGCCGGGGTGGTCAAGGGCACACGCGTCGCGCAGCCGGTCAGCAGCAGGACAGCCACCGTGGCGGCGACGGAAGCGAAGCGGATCATGGTCAGCGCGCCGCCTGCGACAGGTATTGCAGCATGTTGTCGGCCGCCGACAGCACCTTGGTGTTCATCTCGTAGGTGCGCTGGGCCGCGATCATGTCGACCATTTCCTCGACCACCTGCACGTTCGAGCCTTCCAGCGCGCCCTGTTTCAGGGTGCCGATGCCGGCGGTGCCGGGCTGGCCTTCGTTCGGGTTGCCGCTGGCGGCGGTTTCCTGGAACAGGTTCTCGCCCATCGCCTGCAGGCCGGCCGGGTTGACGAAGGTGGTCAGGGTCAGCTGGCCCAGCTCGGTCGGGGCGACGTTGCCCGGGACCGAGGCGCTGACCATGCCGTTGGCGCCGATGGTGACCGACAGCGCATTGTTCGGCACCGTGATCTGCGGCACCAGCGGCAGGCCCTGGGCATTGACCAGGATGCCGTTGGCGTCGACCTGCAGCTGGCCGGCGCGGGTGTAGGCCGCGGTGCCGTCCGGGCGGCGCACCTGCAGGAAGCCGTTGCCGGAAATCGCCACGTCGAGCGGCTGGCTGGTGGTCTGCAGGCTGCCGTTGGTGAATACCTTCTGGGTGCCGACGATGTGGGTGCCGTTGCCGAGCTGGACGCCGTTGGAAACCGTGTTGTCGGCGGTCTGGGCGCCCGGCTGCTGGTCGACCTGGTAGAACAGGTCTTCGAACACGACGCGGTCGCGCTTGAAGCCGACCGTGTTCACGTTGGCCAGGTTGTTGGCGATGGCCTGCAGTTTCGCATCCTGGGCCTGCACGCCGGTCTTGCTGATCCACATTGCTGGATTCATGGAATTCCTCTTTCGATTCTTTTTAATGGGCTCAGGCGCCAAGGAGACGATTGCCCGCCTCGTTCATCTTGTCGCTGGCCTGGAACAGTTTCATCTGCATCTCGAAGCTGCGGTTCAGGCTCATGGTCGCGACCATTTCCTCGACCGCGGAGACGTTGCTGCCTTCCAGCGCGCGCGAACGCACCTGCACCGCGGGATCGGCGGCCAGGGCGGCGCCGTCGCGCGCGACGATCAGGCCGGCCTGGTTCTTGGTCAGTTCGGCACCCTCTGCGTTCACCAGGCGCAGCTTGTCGACCACCTGCATCTGGGTTGCGCCCTCGGTCAGCACCGAGATCGTGCCATCGGTCCCGATCTCGACCGCGGTGTGCGGCGGCAGCACGATCGCGCCGCCTTCGCCCAGCAACGCGTGGCCCTTGACCGACAGCGCGCCGTCGGCGCCGATGTCGATTTCGCCCGAGCGGGTATACGCTTCGCCGTCGCCGAACTGCACGGCCAGGTAGCCCTGGCCGCCGATCGCCACGTCGAGCGGGCGGCCGGTGTCGCGCACGCTGCCGGCGCGGGTCGAGATGGTGTCGGCCTGCATGGCCGACAGGTGCACGTCGTCGTAGCCGTAGCCGCGCAGCGCTTCGCTGCTCGAGGCTTCCAGGCTGGCGCGGAAGCCCGAGGTGTCCAGGTTGGCCAGGTTGTTGGCGTGGACCTGCTGGGCGCGCATCAGGCGCTCGGCGCCCGATACCGCGGTATAGATCAGTTTATCCATGTCGGTTCAGTGTCCGCTTACAGGGCCTGCATCAGGGCCTGCATCATCTGGCTTTCGGTGGTCAGCACCTTGGAGTTGGCCTGGTAGTTGCGCTGCGAGGTCATCAGGCCCACCAGTTCCGAGGTGATGTCGACGTTCGAGCCTTCCAGCGAACCGGTGGTCAGCTTGCCCGACAGGCCCACGCCCGGCACGTTGTACAGCGCCGCGCCGGAACTGGCGTTGGCGGTCCAGCTGGTGTCGCTGATCGCCTGCAGCGCGCCTTCGTTGGCGAAGGTGGCGATGGCGAGGGTGCCGACCACCTGCGACTGGTCGTTGCTGTACTTGGCCACCAGCGAGCCATCGCCCGACAGTTCCACACCGACGAAGGCGCCCGAGGCGTAGCCGTCGCTGCGGTTGGTGGTGGTGGTGGCGTCGCCCGAGAACAGGGTGGTGCCGGTGTAGTCGACCGTGTAATCGATCTGGGCCACGCCGGCGTTGGCGGCCAGGGAGAGCGACTTGGTGGTGCCGCCGGCCAGCTGGCCCCTGGTGTCGAAGGTCAGGGTGTTCTTGTTCGCCGCAGTGGTGTTGACGCCGACCGGGGCGCCATCCATCGAATAATAGACGTCGACCGCGCTGGTCGTGTCGGCCGCGGCCGCGTCGCGCTTGACGAAGTACTGCGACAGGGTGTGCTGGTTGCCGAGCGAGTCGTAGACGATCGATTGCTTGACCATGTTGTAGCTGGACGACTGCTTCGAATCGAAGGCGGCCGTCGGCGCCTTCCAGTCGGCGGACAGGTTGCCGACGTAGGCGATGCCGGTGGTGGCCCGGGCGTCGATCTGGCCGGTCGGGATCTGGATGTCGCCCATGGCGCCGAGCGCGCCGCCGTTGGCCTTGCCGTAGCCCTGCACCTTCTTGCCGTTGCTGTCGATCAGGTAGCCCTGGGTGTCGGTCGAGAAGATGCCGACGCGGGTATAGGTCAGGCCGCCCTGGCCGTCGCGGCTGACGAAGAAGCCGCGGCCGTCGATGGCGGCGTCCAGGCTGCGCCCGGTGGTCGTGGTGCTGCCGTTCTGGCTGATGTTCTGGGTCACCGAGCCAATCTCCGTGCCGTTGGCCCGGGTGCCGGCGTACACGGCGGAGAAGTTGGCGCGGCCGCTCTTGAAGCCGTAGGTGGCGGCATTGGCGATGTTGTTCGAAACGGTTTCCAGCTGCTCGTTGATGGCCTGGATGCCGGACAGTGCGATGTCGAAACTCATGTCGATTCCTGATGGGTGATGTTCGGGGTGCTTATGCGCCGCTGGTCTTGCCGTTGAAGCCGGTGACCGACGAGGGATCGACCTCGCCGAGGTTCGCCACCTGCAGCACGACGCCGGCGCTGGTCAGGCGCACGCTGTTCAGGCGCGCCGAGACCTCGATCTGCGGCGCGGTGCCGTCGGACGGCACGGCCTGGATCGAATACGTGCCAGGGGCCAGGCCGAGGGCGTCCGGGTCGATGGTGAATGCCAGCGCGCCGGCGCCGTGGGCGCCCAGCTCGACGCTGTGCTGGCGGCCGTCGGTGCCGGTCAGGACCAGGCTGGTGGTGCTGCTGGCGCCCAGCAGGTTGACGGTGCCGCTGAGCGTGCCGCCGTCCAGCTTGACGCTGCTGGTGGCGACGGTCACATCCGAGCCGACCTGGCCGCCCATCGCCAGCGTCTGCAGGCTTTGCAGGATGCTGGCGTTGGCGGTGGTCATGGCCGACAGGTTCTGCAGCGCCTCGGTCTGCGACAGCTGCGACAGCTGGTTGACGAAGGTGGTCGGGTCCGACGGTTCGAGCGGGTCCTGGTTCTGGATCTGCGCGACCAGCAGCTTGGTGAACATGTCGCGGTTTTCGCCGGTCGTGGCCTGGGCCGCGACGGCGTCGCTGGCCGTGGTGGTGCCGGTGCCGGCGCCGAGCAGGCTGTTGGTGGTGGCGGTCGTCATCGGCATCAGCCCTCGCCCAGTTTCAGCACCGCTTGCTGCATCGACTTGATGCGGCCCAGTACTTCGACGTTGGTCTCGAAGGCGCGCGAGGCGGACATCATGTCGGCCATCTCGGCCACTTCGTTGACGTTGGTGTAATACACCATGCCGTCGGCGTCCGCCTTCGGGTTGTCCGGCTCGTGGGCGCGGCGCAGCGGCTCGGCGCTCTCGACCACGTCGAGGACGCGCACGCCGCCGCCGGCATCGCTGCCCAGCACCGACGCGAACACCGGCTTGCGCGCGCGGTAGGCCTCGGCTTCCGAGCCGGCCGCGGCGTCGGCGTTGGCCAGGTTGCTGGCGATCGTATTCAGGCGCACCGATTGCGCCGCCATCGCCGAACCGGCGATCTGGGAGATATCCTTGAAACCCATTGTTCTATTGTCCTGGTGCTTACTGACCGTTGATGGCCTGGGCCAGACCACGCAGCTTCATGTTCACGAAGGTCAGGCTGGTCTGGAAATCGGAGGCGTTCTGCGAGAACGCGGCCTGCTCGACGCCGATCTCGACGGTGTTGCCGTCGGCGCTCGGGTGGTAGGGCACGCGGTACAGCGGATCGGCGTCGCTCAAGCTCAGTTCACCATTCTCGCTGTCGATCTGGTTTTGCAGCATGGCCGAGAAGTCGACATCGCGTGCGGTGTAGCCGGGCGTATTTTCGTTTGCGATATTCGCCGCCAACACCTTGGTGCGTTCAGCGCGCACCTGCAGCGCGTCGGCATGCACGCCGAGTGCGTCCTTGAAATTCATCGTCATGTGCGATCCTTTGTCTTGATTGGTTAGAATCAGGCTTTCTCAGCCGCTATTCTCTAATGATTGCTTTCCATAAGGCAACCCTTGTCGCTTCAGCATTTGCGCTGCTTCCTGTGCTGGCACAGGCCGCGGCGCCTTCGCTCGTGATGCAAATCGAACAAGCCGCACGTGCCGAACTGGAGCGGCAGATGGCGGCTTCCGGCCTCACCGAACCGCAATTCGACCTCGCCGTCGTCACCACCCGCGCCGCGCCGCCGTGCGCGCAACCGGTGGCGGTGGAAGCGCTCGACACCCGTTTTCCCCAGCGGATGCGCTTCCTGGCGCGCTGCCAGGACACCCCCGGCTGGCGCTACGAATACGTGGTGCGGGCCCGCGTCACGGCGATGGTGGCCGTCACCGCCGCCCCGGTCGCGGCCAACGAAACCTTGACCGAAGCACAAGTCACGATCGAGCGCCGCGACATCTCCAACATCGCCGATCCGGTGGCGGCGCCCGAAGATGCTGTTGGGCAAATGTCACGCCGTATGTTGCGTCCAGGAGACATTTTGCGCAGCAACCAGCTCAGCGCCGCCATCGTCGTGAAGCGCGGCGACGCCGTCACGATGATCGCGCGCCGCGACGGCATCGAAGTCAGCACCGCCGGCGAGGCGCTCGATGCCGGCGCGCGCGGCGCCGTGGTCCGGGTGCGCAACGCCGGCAGCGGACAGGTGGTGCGCATGCGCGTGGCCGGGCCGGGCACGGTCGAACCGCTGGCCGGCGCCGGCATTCCTTAGCGCTCAGCCGCCCTGCAGCTTGCCGGCCAGGCGCGCCAGCTTGGCCGCGTACGACGGATCGGTGGCGTAGCCGCCCCTGGCCAGCGCCGAAGCGAAGGCATGGGCATCGGTGCCGGTACCGAGCGCGCCGCGGAAGCGCGGGTTATCGGTCAGCATTTGCGCATAGTCGCGGAAGGCGCTGGCCTGGTCCGGGTAGGCGCGAAAGCGCGCGCTGGTCTTGACCGCCGCGCCGCCGAGATACTCGGTGGTGGCGGCATCGGCGACGTCGCCGCGCCATGCCGCGCCGGCCTTGATTCCGAACAGATTGTGGGTCGAGCTGCCGTCGCTGTTCTTCAAGGGGCGCTGGCCCCAGCCCGATTCCAGCGCGGCGTGGGCCGACACCAGTTCCGGCGCCACGCCCAGCTTCTCGCCGGCTTCGCGGGCCCACGGCGCGATGCTGTCCAAAAAGGCTTGCTGGTCGGGAGATGCGTTGCCGTCGCCGACGATGGCGTTGGCGGCTTCGCTGCTGCGCGCGGCCCAGATGCGGCCTTCCGCGCTCAGGGCGGCGCTGGAGGCGAAACCGCCGCCACCGTTCTGGATGAAGTCGGCCACTTCGCCCTGCACGTCGCCGAACACGCTGCCGAAAGCAGCGCCGCCAGCGCCGCCGGCGTTGCCGCCGATGGCGGCGGTGGGGCGGGTGGGGGCGGTCGGCGCCAGCGCCGGGATCGCGGCCGTGAATTCAGCGTGGCGCATAGGTGTCGTCCTCGCCGTGCAGCAGGCGCTGCATCACCGAATGCTGTTCCGCCATCAGATTGCCGTTGCGGGTGGTGGCCTGCTTGCAGTCGCGCACCAGCGCTTCCAGGCGTTCCCAGTCGGCGCGGGCGGCGGCGCGCTGGGCCGCGCCCAGGCTGGCGAACAGGCTGTCCATCGTGGCGTCAGGGCCGAACAGGGCGCGCACCAGCTGCACGCGCTGCTGGCGGCGCTGCTCCATCGCATCGAGTTGCGGCACCAGGGCGTCGGCCAGGCCGGTCAGTTCGAGAGCGCGGTGGCGCAGCGCGGCCTGGAACTGGCGCTCCAGCAAATCGCGGATGGTGGCGCAGGACGCCAGGTCCTCCTGGATGCCGTCCAGCAGGCGCGCCAGCGCCTGGTCGCGGGTGATACGTCCCATGCCTACCCCTTGGCGCCGTGGAAGCGCTGGATCAGGCCGGCCAGGCGACCGGCGTCGAACGGCAGCTCGCCCTTGGCCAGCGCGTCGCGCAGCTCGGCCACGCGCGCCGCGTCGAAGTCGGGCAGGGCGCGCAGTGCGCCTTGCGCCGGCTGCAGCACGCTCGATTCGAGGGCGGTGGCGTTGGCAACGGCCGAGATGGGGGCTGCTGCTGCGGCAGCGGGCGCCGCCGCAGCAGCAGCGGGTGCGGCCTGGACGGCGGAAGTGGAGACGCCTGTGATCTTCATGCGTTGTCCTCGGGATTTCGATTGGATCGTCATGGTTTTTTCGCCAGTTGGCTGCGCAGTTCCTGGAGCGCTTCGTCGCCCGGCTTGCTGACCGCCACGTCCTGCGCCAGCGATTCGGTCGGGCCCGGGGTGCCGAACATGGATGCCACACTGGCGGCCTGGGCGCTGGTCAGGATCAGGAGTTCGATGCGGCGGTTGGCCGACGCATCCGGCTTGGCGGCATCGATCGGTGCGCGGTCGGCCATGCCGACCACTTGCAGCACGCTTTCCTTGTGCATGCCGCCGCTGAGCAGTTCGGCGCGCGCAGCCAGTGCGCGGTGGGTCGACAGGCTCCAGTTCGAGTAGCCGTTCGGACCATTGCTAGTGTACTGCAAGGAATCCGTGTGTCCCACAATCAACATCTGATTTTCCATTTTTTCGAACAAGGGGGCCATTGCGCGCAACAGTTTTGCGAACTTGCTGGTCGGCAGCGGGCTGCCGCGCATGAACATGCCCTGGCGGTCGGTATCGTGCAGCATCACGCGCAAGCCGTTCGGGGTGACCACGGTGGCCAGGTTCGACGACAAGCCGGCATCCGCGCTCATCTCCTGCAGCGCGTGGGCCAGCGCCGCCAGTTCCGCCGCCGATTCGTACTTGGTGCGCAGGGCGGGCTTGCCGCCGGTGTCCGGACCCACGCCGCCGCCGTTGCTCTTCGGTAGCTGGAAGCGTTCGATCATGCTGCCGCTCGGGTTGCCGGCAATTTCCGGCTTGCCGCCGGTGCCTTCGATCAGGCCGCTGGCAGCGGAATCGCGCACGATGTTCTTGACCTGCTGGGCGTCGCGTGCGGCGATCAGCCACAGCACCAGGAACAGCGCCATCAGCGCCATGCAGAAGTCGGCGAAGGCCACCTTCCAGGCGCCGCCGTGCTCGTCGTCGTGGTGCTTGCCGCCGCCGCGCTTGACGATGGTGGCCTCGTGGTGCTTGTCGGCGCCTTTTTTGTTTGCTTGCACTTATCGCTCCATCGGCCCGGGTCAGGCCTTGCGCTTGGCCGCGCCGGCGTCTTCGCCGTCGCCCATGGCATTCAGCCAGGCTTCCAGCTGGGCGAAGCTGGGCTTGGTGTTGAGCTGGATCAGGCGCCGCCCGGCGTCGATCGCCAGCAGCGGCGGCTTGCCGGCCACGTGGGTGCACAGCACCACTTTCACGGTTTCCATGGTCGAGGCTTCGGAATTGACCAGCTGCTTCATCATGCCGGAGATCGGATCGAGCACGCCGTAGCACAGGAAGATGCCCACGAAAGTGCCGACCATCGCCGCGCCGATGTGCTCGGCGATCTCGGCGGTGTCGGCGCCTTCGCCGACCGAATTCATGGTCAGCACGATGCCCAGCACCGCGGCCAGGATGCCGAAGCCCGGCATCGCCTCGGCCACCTTGTGCAGCGATTTCGACGGCTGGGTCAGTTCCTCGTGGATGGCGTCGAGTTCCTGCTCCAGCACGCCTTCCAGTTCGTGGGCGTTGATCTTGCCCATGGCCATCAGGCGGAAGTTGTCGACGATGAAGGCCAGCAGCTTGGGCTCCTGCAGGATCAGCGGGTAGCGCTGGAACATCGGGCTTTCCTTGGGCGCCTCGACGTGGGCGTCGAGCGCCTTCAGGCCGCCGGCGGCGGTCTGCAGCAGTTCGTACATCAGCAGCAGCAACTGGCGCTGGAACTCGGAATCGTGCTTGTTCTTGCCTGCCACCTTCTTGAGCTGGCCGAGCAGCTCGACCAGCACGTGCTTGGGATTGGCCAGCACCAGGGCACCGAGGGCCGAACCGCCGATGATGAGCAGCTCGATCGGCTGCCAGATGGCGCCGAACGAGCCGCCCATGAAGGCGAAGCCGCCGAACACGGCGCCGAGGACGATGAGGATGCCTAGTATTTGCATGGTATGTTGCCTTTCCTGCTTTCTTGTTATCTGGCCAGCGCCGTTTTCATCTTGGCCAGCGCGCTCTTGTTGAGCTGGCAGACGCGGGCATCCGACAAATCGAGCACCGCGGCGATTTCCTTGTAGCTGAGCTCGAACTCGTAGATCATCTGGATCACGCGCTGCTCTTTTTCGTTGAGGGCGCCCAGCGCCTGTTCCAGGCTGCGCCGCACCAGGTACTGCTCTTCCGGACCGGGGCTGCTGGCGGCGCGCTCGGTACTCTCCTGCAGCACGTCGTCGAAGCTGAGCAGTTCCTCGGCGCAGTCGTCCAGCAGGAACTGGCGCCATTCGTCCTGGGTGATGCCGAGCGCCTCGGCCGCTTCCCGGTCGTTCGGCTCGCGCCCGAGGCGGCGGGTGAGGGCGCGCACGGCGTCGCGCATCCTGTGGCTGTCCTGGCGCACCGCGCGCGGCCGCCAGTCCTGGCGCCGCAGCTCGTCGAGGATGGCGCCGCGCACGCGCAGGCCGGCATAGCTGGCGAAGCCGGCGTCGGGCGTGCCGTAGCGGCGCAGCGCCTCGAGCAGGCCCATCAGCCCGATCTGTTCCATGTCCTCGCGCCCCATCGCGCCGGTCACCTGCGAATTGAGCTGGCGCGCGATGCGCTTGACCAGCGGCGCGTACGCGACCAGGTGGCGCGACTCTTCCTGCGCGCTCATCGCCGCGTGGACGGCGGCGTCGGCGTATTCGCTGCCGGCGTAACTGTCGGCGTAGTCGGCGTAAGCCACATTTCCCCCGTGCTTATTCGATGATCAGCTTGCCGATCATGACTTCGTTGAACGGCTTTTCCGCATGCTCGCGCTCGTAGCTGGCGTCGAAGGCGTGGTTCAGCGCTTCGGCATACTTCTCGACCGTCATGCCGGAGGCCTCGGCCATCGTGTAGCCCGACAGCGTGCGCACCGCCAGGCTGCGCAGCAGCGGCAGGTTTTCCTTGGTTTCCTTTTCCCTGGACGGATCGGCGGCCAGCACCAGGTCGGTCGACAGGTAATGGGTCTCGCCTTCGTTGGGACCGCGGCGCAGCATCACGATCACCTTGTCGAGGGTGACGTACTTGACCGGCTTGGCTTCCTTCGGCTTCTCGGCTTCTTTCTTGTCCGCGCCGGCGGCGGCGGCCGGCTTGGGCATGAACCACCAGACCGCGCCGCCGGCGCCGGCCGCGCTGAGGATCACGGCGCCGGCGATGGCGGCGATCATTTTGACTTTGCTGCTCATTTGCTATTCAGTGAAAAGATGGACGTGGGGTTGCTGGCCTCGGCCAGTGCGCGGCCGGGTTCCTGCTCATCCTGGTTGCGGTCCTGCTGGCGTCCGCGGCCCTGCTGCGGATCGCCGAACGGCGCCGCGCCGTTTTTAGGCAGGGGGGTCACGGACACCGCGACCTCGGTGAACTGGCGCTGCGACAGATCGCTGCGCAAATTGTCGCTGACGGTCTGCAGCTGGCGCAGCACCTCGCCGTTGGAGGCCGAGATGTTCACTTCCAGCGTGCCGGCGCTGTGGCGGATCGCGATGTCGATGCGGCCCAGCTGCGGCGGCTCGAGGCGGATCACGGCCTGTTCCATGTTGCGGCCGACCTGCAGGTGCAGGCGCTCGCCGAGCGCTTCCTGCAGGCTCTGGCGCCAGGCGGTCGGCGGGCCGGCCAGCTTGAGCGTGTCGGCGCCCGGCTGGGCGCTTGCGGCGGTCGTGGCGGCGCCGGCGGCGAGCACCGGCGTGGCGGTGGCTGTCGCGGTTTGGCTGGCGCTGGCGTCTGCGGCATCGGCCGCGTTGCCGCCGCCGTTGCCGTTATTGCCGCTGTTGGCATTGTTGCCGGCGCCGGCCTGGATCGCCAGGCGCACCGCGGCGCCGTCCTGGTCCGGGGCAGGCGCAGGCTGCGCCAGGGCGGGGCCGGCGCGGCGCGCGCCATCCTGGCCGAGGCCGCCGATGCCGCCGATGCCGCCGATGCCGCCGATGGCCTGGCCGTCAGCCGCGACGCCGGCCTGCGTATCTTGCGTTGCCTGTGCGGCGCCGTCGCCGCCCCGTGCGCCAACCTGGGCCGACTGCAGCGCCTGCGCGATCTGCATCGGCGTGAGCGGCATCAGCGGCATCGCCATCGCGGCCAGCAGGGCGCCGTCCTGGGGTGCGGCGGCATCGGCCGCGGACGTGTCCTGGGCCTCGGCGGCGCCATCCTGCGCGGCCGGTGCGGCGGCAGCGGCCTGCGCCGCCGGCTGGGCGTCGAGCTGCTGGCCGAATATCCGGGCGAACGCCTGGGCCGGCGCGGGCGTCCCTGACTGCGCGTCAGCGCCTGCCGGCGCGGCGGCGCTGGACGCCCCGGCGTTCGATGCACCGGCGCCGGCTTGCGCCGGCTGCGCGGCCAGGATCCCGCCCGGCGCTGGATTCGCCGCGGCGCCGGCGTTGCCGCTGCCCTTGTTGTTGCCGCTGGCGGCGATGTGGGTACTGTTGGTCGAAATGGACATCATGTTCATGCGTGGCTTGCGCCGGATACGGTGTCGCCGTGCATCGCATACGCGAGCCAGCCGTCTTTGTTGTTGCGCAGTGCTTCCAGGCGGACCGCGAGCGCGTCGGCCGCCGCCGCGGCGGCGCGCGCGGCGTCGTCGTGGGCGCCGCGCAGGCGCTGCAGGGCGGCGCGTTCGGCCGGATTCCATGGACCGCGCGCGGCCAGCGCGCGCAGTTGCGGCGCCAGGGCGCGCGCGTGCTCGCCCAGGCGTTCCCAGTCGGCCTGGTGCGCGGCCGCGCGCAGGGCGTCGGCCATGCGCAGCAGCTGTGCCTGCCGGACCGGAGCCTTATCCATTCTTCGCCTGTACCCCGGCCCAGCCCTGGCGGATCGTGGTCATGATCTTCACGACTTCATCGACCATCTTCGGGTCCTGCTTGACGCCGGCCCCGTGCAGGTGGGTGGCGCAGAACTCGTACAGCTTGGCCAGGTTGGACACGACCTGGCCGCCGCTCTCGAAATCGAGGGAGCTGGACAGGCCGTTGATGATGTCGACGCACTTGTTGATGCTCTGCGCGCGCTGCTCGTAGCGCTTGCCGACGATGTGGGCGCGGGCGCGCGCCAGCTCGTCGAGCAGGCCGTCGGTCAGCAGGAGCACGAGTTCGATGGGCGAGGCGCGCGAGGTCTGGGCATCCAGGCTGGTCGCGTGATAGCTGGCATAGGCTTCTTGGTAGGACATCGGATTTCTCTCGGCGGGTTCTCTGGGTTGCTCAGTCGTCGCTGCTGAACAGCGCGTCGAACAGCGACACGTTGCTGTTCATCGTCGATTGCAGCGTCTGCAGTTCGGTAAATTGTTTCAGGTAGCGCGCATAGGCCGAGTTGTACTGCGTGTCAAGGTCGGCCTGGCGCTGGGTCAGCTCGGTCTGCAGCTTGGCATTGGCTTCGGTGCGCTGCTTGATCTGGCCGGAGGTGCTGTTGGTCCACTGGTTCAGGTAGGTGTTCAGCGCGCCGGCCACGCCCGAAGGATTGCTGGCGCTGCTCGAGCCGATCAGCTCTTCCAGGCCGCTCGGGTCGACCGCCAGCTGCTTGTTCAGGCGCGCGGTGTCGAGCGCCAGCGTGCCGTCGCGGTTGGCGGTGATGCCGTAGCTGGCCAGCGAGGTGCCGCTGCCGGGACGCAGCAGCGACACCAGGCGGCTCTGCATCGCCTTGACGCCGGCGTCGTGGGCAAAGGCGCCGGCGCTGCTGCCGCTGCTGTCGCCCGAAGCGGCCAGCGTGTCGATCGCGCTCTTGAGCTTGTTGTAGGCGTCGACGAAGGACTGCACGTTGGCGGCGGTGCCGCTGGCGTCGCTGGCCACCGTCATCGTGACCGGCTTGTCGCCCGCGCTCTGGGCGCGGGTGAAGGTGACCGACACGCCGTCGATGTTGGTGAAGGTGTTCGAGGCTTGCCGGATCGGGGTGCCGTTTTCGCCGCCCAGCAGGACGATCGCATCCTTCGCTTCGGTGACCATGGTGCGGTTGCCCAGGGCCGACTTGAGCGTGGCGTCGCCCACGCCGGACGCGTCGAGCGAAACTGTATTGGCCACGCCGGTGTTCTTGGAAGTCAGCACCAGCCGGGTTTCGCTGCCGATCGTGACCACGCCGGCCGAGACCTGGCCGGCGTTGCCGGAAGCGCGGTTGATCGCGGCCGCCAGTTCGCGCACGCTCAGCTTGCCGTCGCCATCGGTGTCGGCATTCGCGGCCGCCAGGTCGACGTCGAAGCTGACCGCCTCGGCATCGGGATCGCTCTCGTCGGACAGCTTCACTTTCAGGGTGCCGCCGGCCGCGGCGCCGTCGGCCACGCCGTTGTACGAGACCTGGCCGGCGCTGGCCAGCTGCTGCACGAACAGGCTGTAGGTGCCGGCGGCGGCGTTCGGCTTGGCGCTGGCGCTGCCGATCGTGGTGTCGGACAGGGTAGCGCTCTGGGCCAGCACCGACTTGTTCAGGCCGGATAGCGATGCCAGGCTGGTCTGGAAGGCCGAGATCGCCGAGCCCAGGCTGGTCAGCGCCTTGGCGGTGGCGGTGGCTTGCGTGCTCTGGTTGGTGATGCGGGTCTGGGCGGTGGCCGTGTACTTTTCCGCCAGCGCGGTCGCGGTGCTGGTCGGATCGTAGGTAGGGGCAGTGATCGCGTTCGCCATGTCTGTTCCTTGTTTGTTATTCGGCCCGGTTGGCCAGCCACGACTGGGTGGCGATGTCGTCGTCGCGCTTGCGCCGGGCGCGGTCCTGCTCGCGCGCGAACGCGGCCTCGTGCCCGGCCAGCACCTTGCCGAGCAGTTCACGCCTGGTCCAGGCCTGGGCCAGGTTGCGCTGGGAGACCGCCATGTTGGCTTCATGCAGGTGCAGGTCGGTGCGGTGGTTGTCGGCCAGCGCGAACACAGCCTGCTTGTAGTTGCCGCAGTTGACGGCCAGCGCCGGCGACAGCGCGCCCGTGGCCCGGCTCGCGGACTGGCCCGACGGTCCGCTGCCCACCGCCAGCGCGGTCAGGCGCTCGACGCTGGTTTGGTAGCGCGCGCGCGTGGCTTCCTGCCTGGCCAGGTCGGCTTCCAGGCGTTCGACCTCGGTGCTGCGCAGGCGCACCAGCGTGCCCAGGCTGTCGATCGTGCTTGCCTTGGTCATGTCACGTCCTTCATGCCATCATCGCCTTCAATGCCTCCACGCCGGACGCGAACGGCGCATCCTCGCGCGTGCCCTGGCACAAAAAGGCCTCGATGTGCGGGTGCAGCTTCACCGCGCGGTCGGTCTCGGGATCGGCGCCCGGCTGGTAGGCGCCGAGCGGGATCAGGTCGCGCACGCGCGCATGTTTCGCCAGCGCCGCCTTGAGCTTGCGCGCGGCCTGCGCGTGCTCGGGCGTGACCACCTGCGCCATGCAGCGGCTGATCGACTGAGCGACGTCGATCGCCGGGTAGTGGCCGCGCTCGGCCAGCTCGCGCGTCAGCACGATGTGGCCGTCCAGGATGGCGCGCGCGCTGTCGACCACCGGGTCCTGCTGGTCGTCGCCCTCGGCCAGCACCGTATAGATGGCGCTCATGCTGCCGTCCGGGTGCTCGCCGTTGCCGGCCGATTCGCACAGCTGCGGCAGGTTCGAGAACACCGAGGGCGGATAGCCGCGCGTGGCCGGCGGCTCGCCCAGCGACAGCGCCACTTCACGCAGCGCCATCGCATAGCGCGTCAGCGAGTCGCACAGCAGCAGCACGTTCTGGCCGCGGTCGCGGAAATGCGCCGCCACCGAGTGGCACAGTTCGGTCGCCATCACGCGCATCATCGGGCTTTCGTCGGCCGGCGCCACCACCAGCACAGATCGACGCAAACCCTCCACGCCGAGCGACTTCTCGACGAACTCCCGCACCTCGCGGTTACGCTCGCCGATCAGGCCGACCACGATCACGTCGGCCACGGTCTGGCGCGTGATCAGGCCGAGCAGCACCGACTTGCCGACACCGGAACCGGCCATCAGGCCGACGCGCTGGCCCTTGCCGATGGTGAGCATGGCATTGATCGCGCGTACGCCGACGTCGAGCGGTTCGTCGACCGGCGTTTTTTTCAAGGGGTTCACTTTCGGCGGGGTGGCCGCCAGCGGCTGGTCGCCGCCCAGGCGCCCCAGGCCGTCGATCGGTTCGCCCAGGCCGTTCACCATGCGCCCCATCCAGGACGGGCCGATGGCCAGGCCGGTGGGACCCGCGGCCGGCAGCACGCGCGCGCCGGTCACCAGGCCGTCGGCCTTCTTGAACGGCATCAGGTAAGTCACCTTGTCGCGAAAGCCCACCACCTGGGCGTCGAGCCAGGATCCGTCGACGGTCTCGACGCGGCAGCGCTGGCCGGTGTGCAGGCGGCAGCCCACGCTTTCCAGCAGCAGGCCCTGCACCGCGACCAGGCGCCCGGTGGGCGTGGCCACCGGCACCGCGCCGATGTCGAGCGCACGCAGGGTGTCGGCCAGCGCACTCATGGCGCCTCCTTGTCGGCGGCGGCCAGGCCCTCGCGCACCTGTTCCATGCAGGCTGCCAGGCGGCCCTGGCAGCCGGCGTCGACTTCATGGTCGCCGGCGCGCACGCGGCACTCGCCGGGCACCAGGCCTGGATCGGCCAGCAGGTTCCACTTCTTGGCGCGTTTCGGATCGAGTTCCTGGATACGCTTCATTTCTTCCGGATTGAGCAGCACCTCGACCTCGTCGCGGGTCGGCGGCATGCCGGCCAGGGCCTCGTCGACCAGGGCCAGCATCTGCACCGGCTGCAGCGCCAGTTCGGCGCGGATCACCTGGCGCGCGATCTTGCCGACCAGGTCCACGACTTCGTTGCGCTGGGCATTCTTGTACTCGGTCTTGAGCTTCTTCAGCCCGCGCAGCATGGCGTCGACCGGCTTGAGCGCGGCTTCGATCTCGGCCAGCGCCTGCTGGCGGCCGGCCTCGTAGCCGCGCGCCATGCCCTCGGCGTGGCCGGCTTCGATGCCTTCGCCGCGGCCCTGTTCGAGACCGACGTCGTAGCCGTCGCGCTGGCCCTGGCGGAAGCCGTCGGCGACCGCGCCCTGCCAGTCGTCGGCGCTGCCGCCGGCGGGCGCGTTGGCGCCGCTGCTGGCCACCACATGGGCCAGCGGCGGGAAGTGATAGGGCCGGAACTGCTTCATTCGGCGGTCGCCTCGGCGAACAGCTGCACTTCGATCTCGCCGTTGTCGGCCAGCTCCTTGACCGAGGCCATGATCTCGCGCCGGGTCTGCTCGATGCGCGACATCGGCACCGGGCCGGAGCGGCGCATCAGGTCTTCGAAGCTTTGCGCCTGGCGTTTCGGCATCGCGCCCAGCAGGGCGTCGCGCAGCGCCGGCTCGGCGCCCTTGAGCGCCACTGCCCACTGCTCCAGCGGGATCTCGTCGAGCAGGCGCGTGATGGTCTGCTCGGTCTGTTTCGACAGGATGAAGAAGTCGTACATCGACATCTCGATCTGCGACACCACCTCGGGGTCGTGCGCGCGCAGCAGCTCGACCATGGCGGCCCGGTTGTTCGGCAGGCGGTTCAGGATCTCGGCGGTCTGGCGCACGCCTTCCACGGCGGCGCTCTGGGTGTCGAGCGCGGACAGGCAGCGCGCCACCAGCTCTTCCAGCTCGCGCAGCAGGTCGCGGTCGATCTCCTGCAGGCGCGCCAGGTTCAGCAGCACCAGCTCGCGGCCTTCTTCCGGCAGCGCATCGATGATCTGGCCGGCCAGCGCCGGCGGCAGGAAAGCCAGGAACACGGCCTGCATCTGCACGTGCTCGTTGGCGATGTACTCGGCCAGCCACTTCGGCGAAGCGTACTGCAGGCGCGCCATCATCGGGCGGATCGCATCGCCGTAGATCGTGTTCAGGACCGAGTTGGCGATCTCGCTGCCCAGCGCCAGGTCGAGCGAGCGCTTCAGGTAGCTGCGCGAGGCGCCGTGCAGGCCGCTTTGCTGGCGGTAGTCGTCGAAGAACTTCTGCGCCGCGTTCTTGACGGCGTCGACCTTGATGCCGCTCATCCGGCTCATCACCTGGGTCAGCTCGATCAGTTCCTCGCGCTCGAGGCAGCGCAGCACGGCCGCAGCCGGTTCTTCGCCGATCGAGAGCAGCACGATCGCCGCCTGCTCGACCGGGGTCAATGCCACTTCCTGCATGTCGTTACTGTTCAGATCCGCCATTTTTCTTCTGCACCCATTGTTTGACCACTTCCGCCACCCGTTCCGGCTCCTTGCCGGCCAGGACCTTCAGGTGGTCGACCATCACGTCCACGGCCGAACCGGCCGGGGGCAAGTCATAGTTTTCCAGCAGCGGCTGGACCGGCATCGCGCCCGAGGCCGCGCCCGGCGCCGCCGGCAATGCGTTTCCCGCTGCGCCAGGCGCGCCCAAGGCACCGGCCGCGCCGCCCGCCAGCACCGGCGCGGCGCCTGCCAGCTGGGGCGCGCCGCCGGCCGGCAGCGCGGCGCGCTGGGTCACGATGCGCATCAGCGGACGCAGCACCAGGAACCAGGCGAGCAGGGCGCCGATCGCGTACATCAGCCAGCCGGCCATGTCGACCACGTTGTCGCGCTGCGCGTACCACGGCTCGATCGGGGCCGGCGCCGGGAAGCTCAGCGACGATACGGCCAGCACGTCGCCGCGGGCGGCATCGATGCCCAGGCCGCCGCGCAGGATCTTGTCGATGTTGGCGATTTCGGCCGGGGTCCAGCCGGTCTTCGGCGCGGAGGCTTTGGCGTTGTTCAGCACCACCGCCACCGACAGCTTCTTCAGGCGGCCGCGCGCACGCTTGATCTGGGTGATCGCGCGGTCGTAGGCATACTGGCGGGTGGTGGCGTTCTTGCGGTTGCTGCCGTCGTCGGGCTTGGCCGCGGCGTTGGCGTCGGTCGCCGCCGCGTTGGCGCCGGGTTCCGCGGCTGCCGGCGGACGGTTCGACAGCGTGCCCGGCACGCCCATCGCCATGCGGTTCTTTTCCATCTCCTCGCGCATCGCTTCGCTGGTGACCTTTGGCGCTTCGCCGTACTTTTCCTGGGTTTCCTCGATGCGGTCGTTGTCGACGTCGGCGGTGACGCTGACCTTGAAGTTGTCGGCGCCCAGCACGGGGCCCAGCAGCTCGTTGACGTTGGCGCGCACCTCGTCCTGGAAGTGCTTGGCGGCGGTGTCGGCCTGGGCCGCGCCGTCGAAGCCGTCCGACAGGTCCACGCGCGACGACAGGTAGTTGCCGTTCTGGTCGACCAGCGACACCCGGGCCGGGGCCAGGCTGGCCACGCTGCCCGACACCAGGTTCACGATCGCCGCGATCTGTTCGTTCGAGAGCGTGCGGCCCGGCTTCACCGCGACCACGACCGAAGCCGAGGACTTGTCGCCGTCGCCGGCGACGAAGGAGGTGGATTTCGCAATCGCCAGGTGCACGCGCGCCGACGCGATCGCATCCATGGTCAGGATCGACTGCGACAGTTCTCCTTCCAGGCCGCGCCGGAAGCGCACGTCCTGCACGAACTGCGACACGCCGAGCGGGTCGTTCTTGTCCATCAGTTCCAGGCCGGCCGGCAGCCGGGCGGTCACGCCCTTCGCCGCCAGCAGCATGCGCACCTTGCCCAGCTGGGATGCCGGCACCATCACCTGGCCCGATTGCGGATGCACGCGGTAGGGCACGTGCTCGGCTTCGAGCACGCCCATCATGTCGGCGGCGGCGACCTTTTCGCTGGCGCCGAACACCGGCTTGTAGCTGGCCTGGTCGTTCCACATGTACAGCATCAGCGCGGCGGTAATACCGATCGCCAGCACCAGCATCGGGGCCAGGTTCCTGGACAGTGCGGGCGGCAGCGCCAGGCGCTTGCCGGCGAGGGCGGACTTCAATGCAGCGATCACGTTTTTTGTTCCTGAGTGATAAGGCCTGGATCAGACGGGAAGCTTGAGCAGCTCGTCGACGGCGCCCATCACTTTGTTACGAACCTGCATCAGCATCGAGAAGGACAGGCTGGCCTGCTGCGACGACAGCATGGCGCCGACCAGGTCGTCGCTATGTCCAGCGTCCACGGCCGCCATCTTTTCGCCGGCGGCGCGCTGCTCCTGGTCGACACTGGCCAGCGCATTCTTCATGCTCTGCGTGAACGAGAAGCTGGCGCCGCTATCAGTCTGGCTGAGTTGGCCGGCATCCAGCGCCGGCGCCACGGCAAGGCGGCTGGCGTCGTTGGTCAGCGCGGCCAGGTCGGCCCGGATCAGACCAGCAAGTTCAGTTCCCATCGTGTGTTCCACTCCCATGGTCAGGTAGTTAAGTGTGTGTAATTTTCGGTGGCAAATAAACAATTTTTCCTGCTGCCGCTATCAGACACGGTCGTTGCAATTAGGAAATTGTAAAATTTGCAGGGTGTTGCGGCTGCTTGGTGTAGCGAGCAGAACCGGAGAAAATGTCGGTCCGCATTCATGAACCAGTATCAATTTCGACATTTCGATACTGGATGACGTCATCTTACCGTACGGCAATGACGAATTCAAAGAGGAATCTCACCTGTTGTGACACAATTTAGCAGGTATAATTGTTGCCCAGAGGAATGAAAAGAAAGCATCCTTGCTTAGTAAATTTGTAACCTGACCATGCCGATTCCCAACCCCGACACCCCCGCGCAGCACCAGGTGCTGGACCCCTGCCTGCTGGGGCGTCCCGTACATCTGTTGCCCCAGTTCGCAGTGCGCCTGCAGGACGATCTCGAGACTGCCATGCAGGGCAGTGCGCGCCGCTACTGGGCCGGCTGGCGCCTGGATACCGTGGAATTCGGCCGTGCGCCGCGGCACGACAAGCTGCGCTGGCTGGCGGCTAGCCATGCCATGGGCACGGTGTCCGTGGCCTTCGAACGTGGTTTGCTGCTGACACTGTTGGAACGGCGCTACGGCGGACGTGGCGCCGGCGCAACGCAGCGCGACCCCGAAACCGAACGCGTGACCGCGACCGAGGAGCGTCTCGCCGTCGTGTTGACGCAACAGATGGTCGATTTGTTGTACGGACGCATCGCTGTCAGCCTGGCAATGGACGTTGCGCCGCGCCCGGTGCCGGCCACTGCCGTGATGACGGCGGGCATGCCGGGCGCCAACGGTTGGGCGCTGCGCGTGCAGGTGCGCGACGCCGCGGACCTGAGCGGTGAATTCTGGATCGCGCCCGACCAGGCCCTGATGGCCGCGATCCTGGGCAGCCTGCGCACTGAGCAGCCGCGTCCGCGCGCCACGCGCGGGGCCGGTGAGCCGCTGGGCAGCAAGCTGCAGGTCAAGCTCGATGGCCGCCTGGTGACCAAGGAAATGACGCTGGGCGCATTGTTTGACATCAAAGTGGGCGACGTCATTCCGTGCAGCGTCGGCCGCGCCGACGTCCTGCTCGACGAAGCGCGCCTGTTCACGGCGGCCGTCGCCGAGAGCCGTGGCAAGCTGTGTTTAACCTCTTTTGAAGATGCCGAGTAAGCAGACATGAACATGAACGATCAATTCGCCGACGGCGACCTCATCATCGACGACCAGGACGGCGCCGCCGCACCCGCCGCACGCCCGGCGCGCCTGCCGCAGATGATGCGCCGCATCCCCGTCACCCTGACGCTGGAAGTGGGCTCGGCCCGCATCTCGCTGCAGGAACTGATGGAGATCGGCCCGTCCAGCGTGGTCCCGCTCGACGTGCTGGCCGGCGAGCCGCTGGTCATCAAGGTCAACGGCACCCCGATCGGGCGCGCCGAAGTGGTGGTCGCGGGCGAGCAGTACGGCCTGAAGGTCATCGACCTCGAGGGTCTCAACCTGGACCTGATCGCACCATGAGCCTGAAGCAGGGCGGCGCGCTGCTGCGCCGCTGGGCGCCGGCATGTGCCGGCGTTTTACTATTGTCGATGAGCGCATGCGCCGCCGCGGCCCCGGCCGGCCAGGACGTCCTGCCCGGCCTGATCCCCGGTTCGAGCAGCGGCCTGACCATCAAGTCGCAGATCCTGGTCCTGATGACCATCCTCGGGCTGCTGCCCGTGATGGTCATGATGATGACCAGCTTCACCCGCTTCGTGATCGTGCTGTCGCTGCTGCGCCAGGCCCTCGGCCTGCAGACCGGCCTGCCCAACCGGATCATCACCGGCGTGGCGCTGATCCTCACGCTACTGGTGATGCGCCCGGTCGGAATGCAGGTCTGGAACGAGGCCTTCGTGCCCTACGACCAGGACAAAATCACGCTCGAGCAGGCCTTGAGAACCGCCGAGGTGCCGCTGTCGCGTTTCATGCTGGCCCAGACCAGCAAGACCGCGCTGGCCCAGATCGCACACCTGTCCGGCGAGCCGGCCGACATGCAACCGATGCAGCGCGCCTTCACGGTGAAGCTGGCGGCCTTCGTGCTGTCCGAGCTGAAGAGCGCATTCCAGATCGGCTGCATGCTGTTCATTCCCTTCCTGATCATCGACCTGGTGGTGTCGTCGGTGCTGATGGCGATGGGCATGATGATGCTGTCGCCGCTGGTGATTTCGCTGCCTTTCAAGCTGCTGCTGTTCGTGCTGGTCGATGGCTGGACCCTGACCGTGAACACCCTGGTCGGCAGCATCCACGCTTACTGATTCGTAGACAAGACATGACGCCTGATATCGCCGTCGACATCGTGGTCGAAGCCCTGCAGCTGGTGATGCTGCTGGTGATGGTGCTGGTCGTGCCCGGCCTGGTGGCCGGCGTGATCGTCGCGCTGTTCCAGGCCGCCACCCAGGTCAACGAACAGACCCTGAGCTTCCTGCCGCGCCTGCTGGTGACGCTGGTGGCGCTGATCCTGGCCGGCCACTGGATGACCGGGAAGCTGATGGATTACTGCGTGGCCGTGTTCCAGCGCGCCGCCCAGCTGGCCGCCTAGCGACTGCATAGATGCTCGAAGTCTCGACCCTGCTGCTGCCGGTGATCACGGCCCTGTGGTGGCCGTTCTGCCGCATCATGGCGCTGCTGTCGACCGCCCCGGTCATCGGCGAAGGCCTGGTGCCGCTGCCGGTGCGCGCGCTGCTGTCGGTGGTGCTGGCGTTCCTGATGCTGCCGATGACGAAAGTGGCCGCCATGCCGGATCCGTTCTCGCTGGCCGGCGTGGTGGCGATGATCGAGCAGGCCGTGATCGGCGGCGTGATCGGCCTGGCCATGCAGCTGACGATGGCGGTGGTGAGCCTGCTCGGTTTCCTGGCCTCGAGCCAGGTCGGCTTTTCGATGGCGCAGATGAACGACCCGGTCAACGGCCAGCAGTCCGACGTGGTGTCCACCTTGCTCGGCCTGGTGGCGATCCTGGTGTTCTTCGCGATCGACGGCCACCTGGTGCTGGCCGGCGTGCTGGGCCAGAGTTTTCATGCGTGGCCGGTGGGCGGTGGCTGGAAGCCGCTACTGCTGGAAACGGTGGCGCTGAACGTGGGCTGGGTATTCTCGGCCGGCGTGCTGCTGGCGCTGCCGATCGTGTTCTCGACGCTGGTGGTGCAGATCGGCTTCGGCTTCCTGAACCGGGTGGCGCCGTCGCTGAACCTGTTCTCGCTCGGCTTTTCGCTGGTGACGCTGTTCGGCCTGATGATGCTGGTGCAGGTGGTGCGCTTCATTCCCGAGCACTACGTGCAGATGACCAACCAGGTGCTGGAGATGCTGCAGCAGCAGATGGGAGGGGCGCGTGGCTGAAAACGGCACTGGCGGCGACAAGACAGAAAAGGCCTCGGCGCAGAAGCTGAAGAAGGCGCGCGAGCAGGGCCAGGTGGTGCGCTCGAAGGACCTGGCTACCGCGGTCGGGATCCTGGCGAGCCTGAAACTGTTCGTGTTCCTGCTGCCCGGCTACCTGGAATCCTTCCGCGGCCTGTTCCGCCTGGTGTATGCGCCGCTGGGGGCGGCCGGGTCGCTGGAAAACGCGATGTCGACGGTGTGGGGCGCAGCCGCGGCGCTGCTGGTCAAGATGGTGCTGCCGCTGCTGGGCGTGCCGCTGGCGATCGTGGCGGCCAGTTTCGTGCCGGGCGGGTTTGCGGTGTCCAGCACCAACCTGATGCCGCGCCTGGACCGCTTCTCGCCCATGAAGAACCTGGGCCAGCTGGGATCGGCCAAGCACTGGAGCGGCTTCGCCACCTCGGTCGCCAAGGCGGCGCTGCTGGCCGTCGTGCTGGTGCACGTGATGCGCTCGGGTGCCAACGCCTGGGTCGAGCTGCAGCGCATGCCGCTGAGCGACGCGCTGCTGAAGGGTAGCTCGCTGATGTTCGACGGCCTGATGGCGCTGGTGACGGTGTTCCTGCTGTTCGCGCTGGTCGACGTGCCGCTGCAATCCTTCCTGTTCGCACGCGGCCAGCGCATGAGCAAGCAGGAACAGAAGGAAGAATACAAGAGCACCGAGGGCAAGCCCGAAGTGAAATCGCGCATCCGCCAGCTACAGCAGCAACTGGCGCGGCGCAACGTGAACAAGACGGTGCCGACCGCCGACGTGGTGATCGTCAATCCCGAACACTATGCGGTGGCGCTGAAATATGACCTTGAGCGCGCCGAGGCGCCCTTCGTGGTGGCCAAGGGCGTCGACGAGATGGCGCTGTACATCCGCGCCGTGGCCGCGAAACACAAGATCGAGACGGTCGCGCTGCCGCCGCTGGCGCGCGCCATCTACAACACCAGCCAGGTCCAGCAGCAGATCCCGGCCGCCCTGTACCAGGCGGTGTCGCAGGTGCTGAACTACGTGCTGCAATTGAACGCGTTCCGTGCAGGCCGGCGCCAGGCGCCCCCGCGGTTCCCCAACGAGGTCGCGGTGCCGGCCCATTTGAGTGAGGTAAGCCCGACATGAACATATTCAACAGCTTGATGACCGAGCTGCGCCGCCAGAAGATCGCCACCCCGGTGTTCCTGCTGACCCTGCTGGCGATGATCATGCTGCCGCTGCCGCCGGTGCTGCTGGACATCCTGTTCACCTTCAACATCGTGCTGGCGCTGATCGTGATCCTGGTGTCGGTATCGGCCAAGCGTCCGCTCGACTTCTCGGTGTTCCCGACCGTGATCCTGGGCACCACCCTGATGCGCCTGGCCCTGAACGTGGCGTCCACGCGCGTGGTGCTGCTGCGCGGCCACGACGGCACGGCGGCCGCCGGCCACGTGATCGAAGCCTTCGGCAACGTCGTCATCGGCGGCAATTTCGTGGTCGGCATCGTGGTGTTCGTGATCCTCATGATCATCAACTTCGTGGTGGTCACCAAGGGCGCCGAGCGTATCTCGGAGGTGTCGGCGCGGTTTACCCTGGACGCGCTGCCGGGCAAGCAGATGGCGATCGACGCCGACCTCAACGCCGGCCTGATCAACCAGGAAAAGGCGACCCAGCGCCGCAAGGACGTGGCCAACGAAGCCGACTTCTACGGCGCCATGGACGGCGCCTCGAAGTTCGTGCGCGGCGACGCCATCGCCTCGATCCTGATCCTCCTGATTAACATCATCGGCGGCGTCGCGATCGGCGCGCTGATGCACGGCCTGAGCTTCGGCGACGCCTTCCGCACCTATGCGCTGCTGACCATCGGCGACGGCCTGGTGGCCCAGATCCCGGCGCTGCTGCTGTCGGCCGCGGCCGCGATCCTGGTCACCCGCATCAGCGATTCCGGCGACTTCGAGAAGCAGGTCAGCGGCCAGCTGCTGGCCCAGCCCAATGTGCTGTTCTCGGCCGCCGGCGTGATGGTGATCCTGGCCATGGTGCCGGGCATGCCGTGGTTTTACTTCATGGCGTTCGCCGCCGTGCTGGGCTATGTCGGCTGGAAGCTGACGCGCGAAGTGAAGGCGCCGGACGATGCCGGCGTGGCCGCGATCGAAGCCGCGCTGCGCGACGAGGGCGCGCCGGAACTCGACTGGCAGCAGCTGCCGGTGGTGCAGCCGATCTCGGTGGCCGTCGGCTACAAGCTGGTGCACCTGGTGGACAAGGGGCAGGGCGAGGTGCTCACCAAGCGTATCAAGGGCGTGCGCCAGAGCCTGTCCGAACAAATGGGCCTGCTGCTGCCGGCGATCGGCGTGCGCGACGACCTGACGCTGCGCCCGAACCAGTATTCGGTTGCCGTCAACGGCACCGTGGTGGCCGAGGGCGAAGTGCAGCCGGAATGCCTGATGGCGATCGCCTCGCCCAACGTGTATGGCGACCTGGATGGCATCCCGGGCATCGAGCCGGCCTTCGGCATGGCCGTCACCTGGATCGAGCCGGACCAGAAGGCGCATGCGCTGGGCCAGGGCTACCAGGTGGTCGAGGTGGCCAGCGCAATCGCCACCCACACCTCGAAAATCGCGCGCGACTACATGGCCGAGCTGTTCCGCCACGAAGACGTGCCGGCGATGATGGAACGCCTGGCGGCGCTGTCGCCCAAGCTGTCGGCGGCGCTGGACAAGGCGCTGACCCACACCCAGCTGCTGCGCGTGTTCCGCGTGCTCCTCAGCGAGAACGTGTCGCTGAAGGACATCGTCGTCATCGCCACCACGCTGCTGGACAGCTCGGAAACCACCAAGGATCCGATCCTGCTGGCGGCCGAGGTGCGTTGCGCGCTGCGCCGGCAGATCGTGTCCGGCCTGTACGGCAAGAAGAAGGACATGCCGGCGTTTAATTTGTCGGGCGAGCTGGAAAACATGCTGCTCGGGTCCCTGAACCAGGCGCGCCAGAGCAATGGCGGCAAGGTGGTGCTCGACAATTACCCGATCGATCCGCAACTGCTGTCGCAGCTGCAGCTGAACATGCCGGTGGCGCGCGAGCAGATGAAGCAGCAGCACACGCCGCCGCTGCTGCTGGTGCTGCCGCAGGTACGCCCGCTGCTGGCGCGTTATGCGCGCCTGTTCGCGCCGGGGCTGCACGTATTGTCGTATAACGAGATTCCGGAAAACCGGGAAGTGTCGATCGTCGGGACGGTGGGGTGAGCATGAAGACCAGCGCCCTCGAATACCTGCTCGACACCGCGCTCGCGCACCGCGCGCGGATCGCGGTCGAGACCGTCGACGAACAGCTGAGCTATGAGGAACTGGTGCGCGCCGCCGCTGCGTTGCGCGCCACCCTGGCGGCGCGTTTTCCGGTGCGCGGCCGGCCGGTCGCGATCCTGATGAAAAAGAGTCCGGCGGCGCTGGCGGCCATCGCCGCCACGCTGATGAGCGGGAACATCTACTGCCCGGTCGATGCCGGCGCGCCGCCGGAACGCATCGCGGCGATCCTGGCCAGCCTGGGCGAGTCCTTCATCCTGGCCGACGATGCCGGCGCCAGGGTATTGGCGCAACTGGGCCTTGAACCGGCCGGATTCGAACACGTCACGTGGCCGCTGGCCGAGGCCAGGGCCGATGCCGCCGATGCCGAACCCGCGCTCGAGGCGCTCGTGGCGGCGGCGCGCGCCGGCATCGCCGACGTGCTCGACCTCGACCCCTGCTACATCATCTTCACCTCCGGCTCGACCGGCGTGCCCAAGGGCGTGACGATCGCGCAGCGCGGCGTGCTCGACTACATCGACTGGGCCAACGGCGTCTACCGCATCGGCCCCGACGACATCGTCGGTTCGCAGGCGCCGCTGTACTTCGACAATTCCACGCTCGACCTCTACCTGTGCTGGTCGAACGGCGCGCGCTTCCACATCATCCCGGACAAGACCTTCGCCTTTCCGAAAACCGTGGTCGAGCACCTGGCGCGCCACGCCATCACCACGATCTTCTGGGTGCCGTCGCTGCTGGCGCAGATCGCCGCCCTGCAGCTGCTGGACGGCGCCGCGCTGCCGCGGTTGCGCCGGGTGCTGTTTGCCGGCGAAGCCATGCCGGCCAGGACCCTGAAGTACTGGATGGCGCGCCATCCGGACGCCGTCTATTCGAACTTGTACGGCCCGACCGAGATCACGGTCGACTGCACCTACTACATGGTGCCGCCGGGCTGGGATGGCGACAGCGTCCCGATCGGCATCCCGTGCCGCAATGCCGGCATCCTGGTGCTGGGCGAAGATGACCTGCCGGCCGACGAGGGCGAATTGTGCGTGCGCGGCAGCGGCGTGGCGCTGGGCTACTGGAACGACGCCGGCAAGAGCGATGCCGCCTTCGTGCAGAACCCGCTGCAGCGCAGCTACCGCGACATCGTCTACCGCACCGGCGACATCGTGCGGCGCCAGGACGGCCTGCTGTATTTTATCGGCCGCAAGGACCACCAGATCAAGCACAATGGCTACCGCATCGAACTGGGCGAGATCGAGGCCGCCGCCGGCGCCGTCGACGCGGTCGGCGCCTGCGTGGCCGGCTACGACCCGGCGCGCCGGCAGATCTACCTGGCCGTGGCGGCCGCCGACGATGCGGCCCTGGAGCGCATCGGGCTGCTGAAGGCGCTGGCGGCGCGCCTGCCGAAATACATGCTGCCCACGCGGATCGAGTTCCTGCCAGCGTTGCCGCTGACGCCCAACCGCAAGTTCGACCGCAAGGCGGTCCACCAACTCGTTTGCCAAGCCTACATTCCAACATGAACCAGAAGATTCTCGACATCCTGCACGCGATCCAGCCCGCCGCCGATTTCGCCGCCTCCACCGACTTCCTCGAGGACGGCCTGATCGATTCGATGGACGTCATCATGATCACCACCGCGCTGGAGGCGGAATTCGGCATCGCGGTGCCGGGCGATTGGATCACGCCCGACAACTTCGCCTCGGTCGAGCGCCTGGCCGCGCTGGTCGAACGCTGCCGCCAGGGCCAGCCGGGATGAAGGCGCGCTTCGACGACGTGCGCATCGCCGGCGTGCTGGGCGTGGCGCCGGCCCGGACCAGCCGTTTCGACGACGAACTCGGCAACTACAGCCAGCCGGCCGCCAACAGCCGCAAGCTCAAGGTGGCGATGGGCTACGGCGAGCACCGCGTGGCCGCAGCGGGCGTGACGACCTCGGACCTGGCCTGCTTCGGCCTGCAGCGCCTGGTCGACGAAGGGCGGCTCGACCCGGCCGGCGTGGACGCGATCTTCTTCGTGTCGCAGACGCCGGACTACCCGATCCCGGCCACCAGCGCGATCATCCATGGCCGCTTCGGCTTCCCGCAGGAGACCTATTGCGTCGACATCAACGACGGCTGCTGCGGCTACATCAAGGGCCTGTACGAGGCGGCGGCTTTTCTGGCGACGACCGGCGCCGCGCGTGCGCTGCTGGTCGCCGGCGACGTGCTGAGCGCGAAAGTCAGCCCGCACGACCGCAATTCGTATCCGCTGGTGGGCGACGCCGCCACCATTACCGTGCTGGAGCGGCGTCCGGGGGCGGGGCGGCTGGACATCGAGATCCGCAACGACGGCCGCGGCTGGGACAAGCTGATGGTCCCGGCGGGCGGCGCGCGCCAGCCATGCACGCCCGCCACGGCCGTCCTGGCGATGGACGAGGACGGCAACAGCCGCAGTCCCGAACACCTGGTCATGCAGGGACGCGACGTGTTCGCCTTCACCCAGACCGTGGTGCCGGAATTCATCCTCGACTTCCTCGGCCGGCGTGCGCTCGCGCCCGCCGACATGGACCTGCTGGCGCTGCACCAGGCCAATGCCTTCATCCTGGACCGCCTGCGCGCCAAGCTCGGTGTCGGCAAGGACAGGCTGCCCGACGAGGTCATCCGCAGGTACGGCAATTCCTCGTCGGGCACGATCCCGATGACGATCGCCGCCGCCGGGAAGGATGGCGCACATGCCGGGATTGTGCGCACGCTGGCCTGCGGTTTCGGCGTCGGCCTGAGCTGGGGCGCGGCCCTGTTCGAGTTGAAGGACTTGGACTTTTGTACACTCATCGAGTTTTAAGGAACATACGACATGAACGAATTTATCGGGGCATTCGAAGAAACGCTGGACCTGGCGCCGGGCAGCGTGGACGCGCAGACCGAATTCAAGGCGCTGGCCGAATGGGATTCGCTGGCCCAGCTGTCGGTGATGACGATCATCGAGGACATCTACCGCAAGGTGATCGACCCGACCCTGCTCAGGAGCAGCCGCACCGTCGGCGAGCTGGTGGCCGCCATCGAGGCGGCCTGAGTCGTGGAGCGCGCTGTGCATCGGTTCCAGGACCAGCACGTGCTCGTGGCCGGCGCCAGCTCCGGCATCGGCGCCGCGATCGCGCGCACGCTCGCCCGTGAAGGCGCGCGCCTGACCCTGAGCGGGCGCAACGAGGACAAACTGCGCATGCTGGCCGACGAGATCGCGCGGCTGGGCGCGACGCCGGCGCACGTCGCGCCGTGCGATTTGCGCGACGCCGCCGCGCGCGCGGCCCTGCTGCGGGATGGCGCATCGGCCCACGGGCGCTACAACGCGCTGGTCTGCGCGGCCGGCCACCACCGCCTGAAACCGCTGGGTCCGGGCTATGGCGACAGCCTGGCCGAACACCTGGCCATCAACGTCGAGGCGCCGCTCGAACTGGTGCGCGGCTTCGTGGCGCGCGCGGTCAGCGACGACGGCGCCCAGCGCTCGGTGACGCTGATCGCCAGCATCGCGCACCGGCTCGGCGAGCCGGCGCTGTCGGCCTATGCGGCATCGAAGGCGGCGCTGGTGGCCGGTGCGCGCTCGCTGGCGGTGGAGCTGGCGCGCAAGAACGTGCGCGTGAATACCGTCAGCCCGGGCTGGGTATTCGGCGACGCCGCCGACCGCGTCGGGCGCGCGCTGCCCGAGGCCGCGCTGGCGGGCATCGCCGCCTCGTATCCGCTCGGCTTCGGCACCCCCGGCGACGTGGCCGAGGCCGTGGCCTGGCTGGCGTCAACCGGGGCGCGCTGGGTCACCGGCACCGACCTGGTGGTCGACGGGGGCCGCAGCTGTGTCTGAGTCCGTCCTGGACTGGATCGACGGCGCCGCGCTGTCCGCCGCCGAACTGCACCAGGCCGCGGCCTGGCTGCGTGCGCTGGACCGGGATTATTACGGCCTGTTCGATGTGGCCGGCGAGCGTGTCGATACGCTGCTTGTGGGCCTGATCCGCGACCCGCTATCCGAATTCGGCGCCGGCAGCTTCGTGCGCCTGGACGGCGTGCTGATTGGCTTCGTCATGGCCTTTGCCGGCGCGCAGATGTTCGCGCGCCGCATGCAGGTATTGAAGGCGCTGTCGAAAGCCGCCCCCGATCCGGCCGCGGCGCGCGCACGCCTGCGCGGTTTCGACGGCGCCGGACGCGCGCTGCCGCCCGGCGCCTGGTACCTGGCCAAGCTGTACGTGGCGGAACCGCTGCGCGGCGCCGGCCTGGGGGGCCGCCTGCTGGCGCACTTCATGGAACAGGGGCGGGCGCAGGGATGCCGCCTGTGTTTGCACGTGCGGCGCGACAACGCGGCGGCGCTGGCGCTGTACCGGCGCCATGGCTTTGCCGTCGCGGACGATCCGGCGCTGTCCTCGCCGGCCTACTGCCTGATGGAACAGGACTGAGGGAGCATGAACGATGGAACTGCATGACTACGATGGCGACTACGTCATCTTCGGAGCCGGCGGGCTGGGACGCGAATTGTGGGGCTGGATCCGGAGCGAGCGCGCATGGGCCGTCCCGCGCCGGCCGCTCGCCTTTGTCGCCGACGACGCCGCGCCCGGCCAGCACTACGACGGCATCCCGGTCGTGCCGCGCACCCGTTTCACGGCGCCGATGCGCTACCTGAACGCGGTCGGCGCCGCGGCCGGGCGGCGCAAGGTGGCGCAGGAACTGGCCGCGCAGGGCTGGGACGCGCTGGGCTACGTGCACGAGTCGGTGCTGGTCGGCGTGAACGTCGCGCTGGGATCCGGCGTGGTGGTCTGCCCGCGCTCGACGCTGTCGTCGGACTGCGCGCTGCACGAGCAGGTGCTGGTCAACGTCGGCTGCGGCGTCGGGCACGACGTGGTGGTCGGCGCCGGGTCGGTGCTGCTGGGGGCGGTCAGCCTGAACGGCAACGTGGTGGTCGGGGAGGGCGTCACCATCGGCGCGGGGGCGCTGGTGCATCCGGGGCGGAGCATCGGCGACGGCGCCATCGTCGGCATGGGCAGCGCCGTGTTCACCCACGTGAAGGCGGGAACGACCGTGGTCGGCAACCCGGCGCGCCGCATGGCTGACTGAAATAAAATTTCAGTCGGAAGTATTATTTGAAATAATCTTTCACGCGCGGCTGGGCGCCGCGCTTGCCGGCAGCAGCAGCGCCAGCTCGGCCATCGCCCGGAACACCGGCAAGCTCAAGGCCGATGCCGCCTCGTACGAAGGCAGGCGCGCGTGCACCCGTCCTCCGGGCAGCATGGCGTGGTAGGTCCAGCCCAGCACGCGCAGGCCCGCGCGCCTGACCGCCGCTTCCAGTTCCGGCTGCAACCCGCGCAGCTTCTCGATGGTGGAATGGTCGGGCGCGCACAGTTCGAGCAGCACGCCGTCCGCGGCCGGCTCGGCCTGTACCGTGACGATGCTGCCGTCGGCCAGCACCAGTTCCAGGCGCAGCGCGGCGCGCGGGCGGCGGCGCGGCTGGCGCTGCGCATCCGACTCCGGCTGCGGCTCCTTTTCCACCACGCGCAGGTGCTGTTCCTGCGATCCCCGCGCATGCACAGTGAAGCGCCAGGCGTCGGGCGGCGCATTCAGGAAGTCGGCCTGGCGCAGCACCCTCGGATCGGCGGCGCCGGAAGGGGCGCCCAGCAGCAGGGCCGGCGGCAATTGTCCTTCGCGCGCCCGCGCGTCGCGGTCGACCAGCTGGGCGCCGTAGTTGCGCACCATGCCGCGCCAGGCACTGGCGAGCGCGCCGCCGTCCGGGCTGGGCCAGCTCAGCTGGCGCGCCATCATGAGCTGGTCCGGCCGCATCGCGGCGCCGTCGGGCGCGTCGCCGGCCGCGGCCGGGGCCGGCGCGGGTTGCGCGCCGGGCAGTGGCAGCGGCAAGCCTTCGGCTTCGGCCTGCAGCAGCGCCACCGGCGCCACGGCCGCCACCGCGCCCACCTGCAGGGGCGTGACGACGGGCGGTGGAAGGACGGGGAAGGAGAGGCTGGCCATGATGAGCACGCGTGAAAGCAAAAAGGCCAACCGGATGGCTGGCCTTTCGGGATCAATCCGCCGTGATTACTGCAGCAGCGACATGACCATCGAGGACATGCTGTTGGTCTGCTTCAGCATCGCGGTGCCGGCCTGCATCAGCATCTGGTTCGAGGTCATGCTCGACGATTCGGTCGCGAAGTCGACGTCCATGATCAGGCCGGCGGCGGCCTGGGTGTTCGAGCTGATGTTCGACAGGTTGTTGTACACGTGGTCCAGGCGGTTGGCCGCGGCGCCGATGCCCGAGCGCACCTTGTTGACCGATGCCAGCGCGGTGTCCAGGGCGCCGATGGTGGCGTTGGCCGACGAGGTCAGTTCGGTGCCGGTGGTGCCGGTCGAGTAGTTGGCGGTGGCGGCCGAGACGTTGGTGACGACCGACGACATGTCGCTGCTCAGGTCGACCGACATGGTCTCGCTCGACGAGGCGCCGATCTGGAAGGTCATCGACGAAGCGATGGTGCCGCCGACCATCAGGGTCTTGCCGCCGAAGGAGGTGTTCTTCAGGACGTTGCCCAGTTCCTTGCCCAGCGCGTCGAATTCCGACTGCATCGCGGTCTTGTCGGCGGCGGTCGACGAGGCGTCGGCGGCCTGGGTGGCCAGGTCCTTCATGCGCACCAGCATGTTGCTGACTTCGTCCAGCGCGCCGTCGGCGGTCTGCAGCATCGAGGTGGCGTTCTGGGTGTTGCGCATGGCGACAGCCATGCCCGAGGTCTGGGCCTTCAGGCGCGAAGCGATCTGCAGGCCGGCGGCGTCGTCCTTGGACGAGTTGATGCGGTAGCCAGTCGACAGGCGGGTCATCGAGGTCGACAGGGTCGACTGGGTCTTGCTGATCGACGATTGTGCGGACAGGGTGGCGTTGTTGGTGTGAAGGCTCAGCATGGCGGGTTCCTAGGTGTTCGGTAGATGCGGTAATTCGGTCGGTGATCGGTGAGATTCAGCGAGTTCGTCTCGCCCTCACAAGTACAAGACGACCAATTGCCGGGCGGCATTAAGTGCCATATGGAAATTTTTTAAAATATTTTTCAGGGCGAAAAAAAAGCCGGCGCAAGGCCGGCCCGGTTTGCCGAAGCGGGTGCTCACGCCGCCCGCAGCGCAGTGCGGATCACCTGCCCGACCACGCCGATCTTGTGCGCATCCATGGTCTGCCCGGTCGGCAGCACGATCACGCTGGCGGCCACGGCCTCGGTGGCCGGTAGCAGCAGGCCGGCGTGCGGGAACAGCGAGCGGTAGGGCTCCATCCGATGGCAGCCCGGCCAGAAGTAGCGGCGCGCCAGGATGTTTTCGGCGCGCAGCGTGTCCACCAGCGCATCGCGCGACAGCGCGCACGCCGGCGCCACTTCCATGATCACGTACTGGTAATTGTTGCGCTCGGACTCGTCGTATTCCATCAGGCGCACGCCCGGGATGCCTTCCAGCGCCGCGCGGTAGGCGCGGTAGTTGGCGCGGTTGGCGGCAATGACCTCGTCGACCGACTCCAGGTTGACCAGGCCCATGGCGGCGGCGATCTCGATCATCTTGCCGTTGGTGCCCGGGTAGCTGACCTGGTCCAGGCCGGAAAAGCCGAAGTTGCGCATCAGGCGCATGGTGCGCGCCAGCTCGTCGTCGTTGGTGACCACGGCGCCGCCTTCGAAGGAATTGAAGAACTTGGTGGCGTGGAAGCTCAGCACCTCGCAGGCGCCGAAGCTGCCGATGCGGCGCCCGCCATGGGTGCAGGTGAAGGCGTGGGCGGCGTCGAACATCAGTTTCAGGCCGTGCTCGTCGGCGATCGCCTGCAGGCCCGCGACCGGCGCGGCGCGGCCCCACAGGTGCACGCCGATGATGCCGCTGGTGCGCGGCGTGATCATCCTGCGCACCGCGGCCGGGTCGAGCGTGTGGGTGGCCGGGTCGATGTCGGCGAATACCGGCGTGATGCCCTGCCACTGCAGCGCGTGCGCGGTGGCGACGAAGGTGTAGGCCGGGACGATCACCTCGCCCTCCAGGCCGAGCGCGCGGATCGCGATCTCGAGGGCGATGGTGCCGTTGCACATGGCGACGCAATGCTTCACGCCCAGGTGCGCGGCCACCTTCTCCTCGAATTCCTGCACCAGCGGGCCGTCGTTGCTGAGCCAGCGGCGCTCGAAGATGTCTTCCACGTGGCGCATGAAGGCGTCGCGGTCGCCCATGTTGGGGCGGCCCACGTGCAGCATCTCGTCGAAGGCGGGCGGCGCGCCGTTGATCGCCAGGTCGGCGCGGCTGCGGATCGGTTTCACGGGGCCTCCTTTTCCGTGACCAGGTCGGCCAGGGCGATGCGCAGCGGCGCCGGCGCTTCTCCCTTGCACCAGTGCTGCCACATGCGCACCAGCGCCAGTTCCAGGCCGGCCGCGGCCACGCCCGGGTAGCCGAGCACCGAGTTCAGGAAGCGCTCGCGCATCGAGGCGCGCATCGCCGCCAGCGCCTGCACGTTCTGCGCCAAAAAGGCGCCGAGTTTCACATAAGTGTCCTCGTCCTCGGTGATGAAGGTGGACAGGCCCAGGTGCGCCATGAAGGTGGTCGCGGCATGGCTCGGATTGGTGGTGCCGACCGTGGCCAGCGTCGGCACGCCCATCCACAGCGCATGGCCGATGGTGGTCGAACCGGTATACGGGAAGGGGCTCAGGCAGACGTCCACTTCGTAATGCTGCTTCATGTACTCGTGCATGTTGGCGCGCTCGCGCAGCAGCAGGCGTTCGCGCGGGATGCCCTCGTGCGCGAACCAGTCGACCAGCACGTCGTCGATGCCGGCCTGCAGGCCGCCCAGCAGCATCTTCGCATCCGGCACCGCGTGCAGCAGCCGGGCCCACTGGGCGATCACGTCGCGTGACAGCTTGCTGGCGCGGTGGAAGCTGCCGAAGGTGAGGTGGCCGTTGGACAGCGCCGGCAAGTCGTTCACCGGGGGCGCGTTCTCTTCCGGCAGGAACGGCGCGCCCAGCGGCAGGCGCACGATCTGTTCGCTGAACTGGTCCTCGTAGCGGCCGTCGGGCACCAGGAAGCGGTCGCACAGGATGTAGTCCATGGCGCGCAGGCCGGTGGTGCCGGCATAGCCGATCCAGGTCGCCTGCACCGGCGCCGGCTTGCGCGCGAACAGCGGCAGGCGGTTCAGTGCGGAATGGCCGGACAGGTCGATCAGGATGTCGATGCCGTCTGCGCGGATCAGCCGTTCGGCCGCCTCGTCGTCCAGCTCGTGGATCGAGCGCCAGGCCGCGACGTTGGCGCGGTGGCGCTCGGTCATCGGGTCTTCGACCTTGTTGTTGTAATAAATATAGGTTTCCACCTGCGCGCTGTCCTTCAGCGCGTCGAACACCGGCGCCACGAAGCGCGACACGGCGTGGTTGTACAAATCGCCGGACACGAAGCCGACCCGGATCCGGCGTAGCGGATCGCGCGGGTTCGGGTGCGGCTGGCGCAGCTCCAGCAGCGGCGTCTCCCAGCGCTCGCCGTAGGCGAAGTGCTCGCGCGTGAGTTCGGCGCCGTCCAGGCAGCAGTGGCTCAGGATGAACAGCAGCATGCTGTGGTTGGACGTGGTGGGCGCCACCGCCAGCAGGCGGCGCGCCAGGCGCAGCGCTTCCTGCCATTCGCCCAGCGTGAAGCGGGCGCTGGCCTGGGTGCGCAGCGTATGCTCGTGGTCCGGGTCGAGTTCGAGCGCACGATCGAGCGTGGCCGCCGACAGCGCCAGCTGGCCATCCAGCTGCTGGGCGGCGCCCAGGTCGCACCAGGTGTTGACGTGGTCCGGATCGATGCCCAGCGCGCGTTCCAGCGCCGCCGCCGCCGCCGGGTACTGCTTGAGCGCGAAGCGGGTCACGCCCAGGTGGCGCTGCGCATTGAAATGGCCGGGCTGGCGCGCGAGCACGGCGTCGAAGCACGCGATGGCGTCGAGGTGGCGTCCCAGCGCGTGCAGGGTGAAGCCAAGGTCGTAGCGGGCGTCGAGATTGTCCGGTTCCAGTTCCAGCACGCGCCCGAACAGTGCGGCCAGTTCGTCGCCCTGCTTGCGGGCGTGCAGTACCGCGGCCAGGCCGAGCAGGGCGGGGACGCTCCCGGGCGCCAGTTCCACCGCGCGCCGTGCGCTGGCATCGGCGTCGTCCGCGAGACCCTGGCGCAGCAGCGCCTGGGCCAGGCCCTGGTGCAGGTCGGCCGCGTCCTGGAAGCGCAGCGCCTGGCGGTAGGCCGCAGCGGCGTCGGCGTATTGGCCGAGCTCGAACAGGGCGGCCGCCAGCACGGCGTGCAGGCCCTTCACTTTCGGATTCAGTTCGAGCGCGCGGCGCAGGCCGGCCACGCCTTCCTCGAGCTGGCGCACGCGCAGCAGGGCGATGCCGAGCAGGGCATGGGCGTTGGCGTCGCGCGGGTTCAGGCGCACGGCGCGGCGGTGCCGTTCCAGTTCGTCGGTCGGGCGCGGGACGGTAATCGAGGGGATTGGCGCGTTCATGGCCGCACCCGGTGGACGCGGAAGGACTCGGGTGGAACAGGTGAGGCGGCGGATTGCGGGAGGCGGAGGCGGGGCATCATCGATGGGCAGGCATGCCTTGCGGGACGCTGCGGCGGCCCTGGCTTGGCATTTCTTTACGGAAATTAATTGTCCGTGATTGTAATTCTTCGGCGCCCGCTTGTGATGGGGTTTGTTGTAGTGCTTGTAGGAAAATTTTCTTGTGTTAGCAAAAGTCAATGATATGGAACACCGGATCCCGCCGGGTCCAGTGTTCCGTTGCCGGCGCGGCGCGGCGTGGCCCAGATCAGCGGCGGGCGACGCCCTCGACCGGCTCCCAGTCGGCCCACAGCTGGCGTTCGGCCTTTTGCAGGTCGGGCGCCAGGTGCGAACGCTGGTCGAAGATCATGGTGTTGCGCGTCTTCAGGTCGTAGGCCGGCCACGCCGGGGCGCCCGCGGCCTGCGGCTTGCCGGTGCGGATGAAGGACACCCAGAGCCCGTTCATGAGCGCGCCCAGCTTGTCCGCCTCCGGTCCCACCGGGCCCAGCACCGGCGCGGTCGAATCCTGGAGGTTGTCGAACACCAGCGCCAGTTCCGAGCCGTGCACGGCGTAGCCCTTGCGCTCGCCCTCGGCCATTGGCATGTCCAGGCGGTAGACCCAGCTGGCGCCGCCGGCCAGCGCCTGCGCCTCGGCCATGCGGATCGTGGGAATCCAGTACGACTCGGCGTTCAGCGCGCGGTAGCGCAGCTGGGCGTCGTTCAGGTCGGGCAGGGTTTTCTTGTACTTCGCGAAGATCCGGTTGAAGGCGGCGAAATCGATATTCGCCATCTCGCGCGATTCGATCGAGCCGTCCATCGTCTTGGCCGGGCCGAACATCGCCTGTTCGTCGCGCGTGGTGCCCATCAGGATCGGGATGTCCCTGGCCATGCCGTTCCTGATGGCCTGGATCGGCGCCAGCGGCAGGACCACCTTGTCGACCACCGCGCGGAACGGGTAGCGCAGCGGATAGTTGGCGATCACCTTGCCCTGGATCGCCAGCAAGTCCCTGGCCGGCAGCGTCTTGAGCTGGGCGGCCTGGGCCCGCTCCAGGCCCGCCGTCTCGAGCACGCGTTCGGCCAGGTCGTGCGCCATCTCTTGCGTGGCGTAGGTGTGGGCGCCGCCGCTTTCGCTGATGGCGCGCTGGAACAGGCCCTTGGCCGCCGGCGCCGCCAGCAGCGAGATGACGTTCTTGGCGCCGGCGCTCTGGCCGCCGATCGTGACGCGGCGTGGGTCGCCGCCGAACGCGGTGATGTTCTCCCGTATCCAGCGCAAGGCCATGATCTGGTCGCGCAGGCCGTTGTTGCCGCTGCCCGCATAGGCGTCGCCGAGCAGGGCGCTCACATCCAGGAAGCCGAACACGCCGACGCGGTAGGCGATCGAGACCGTCACGATGCCCTTGCGCGCCAGGTTCTCGCCGTCGAACACCGGCATGCTGGTGGTGCCGCCGGTGTTGCCGCCGCCGTAGATGTAGACATAGACCGGGTGCGGGCCGGGCGTCTTCGGCGCCCATACGTTCAGGTACAGGCAATCCTCGTCGTACTGCGCCGCCACCGGCACGTACTTGGCCGGCATCGGGGTCTGGATCGCCGACTTGCCGAATTCGAGCGCGTCGCGCACGCCTTCCCACGGCGCCGCCGGCTGCGGCGCCATGAAGCGCAGCGCGCCCACCGGCGGCTGGGCGAACGGGATGCCCAGGAAGCGCGTCACCTCGCCCGACTGCCGGCCGCGCAGGGCGCCGGCCGCCGTCTTGAGTTCGACCGGCGCACCTTCCATCGTCCGCGCATGCACAGCCGGCAGTCCAAGCAGCAGTGCCGAACCCGCGATGCCCTTGAAACCTACTCCCAGAAACTTTCGTCGATCAAGCATGTTTTTCCTTTTTACGTGTGAAGGCTGGATTCATCGGATCATGAGGTGTGCAGGGACACCGGCGCGTCCCTGGCCACGCGGACGGCAAGGCCGTCGCCGGCCGGATTGCGCGGTGGCGCCGTGACCAGGCTCACCAGCACGACCACCACGGCATTGATGGCCATCGCGATCAGGCCGGGTTCCCATTCGGGCAGGGCAGTGGCCCAGTAGGTTTTCGCGAACGGCGCCAGCAGGGCGACGAAGCCGGTGGCGATCCCGAGCAGCACGCCGACGGCGCTGGTGCGCTGCCACAGGAAGGCCAGGAACACGCCCGGGGCCAGCATGCCGATCGCCGAATAGGCGCTCAGCAGGATCGAGACCAGCGAACCTTTCTGCGACAGCGACAGCCACACCGCGATGCAGGCGAAGGCCACCAGCGCCACCTGCGACAGGCGCAGTCCCGCCAGTTCGCCCAGCGCCGGGCGGAACGGCCTGACCACGTTGCGGGTGAAGATCGAGCTGGCGGTGAGCAGCAGCACCGAACCCGGGGCCAGCGCCAGCAGCACGCCGGTGCCGGCCAGCAGGCCGATGGCCCAGTCGGGGTATTTGTTGGCCACGAACTGCAGCAGGGCGGCGTTCAGGTTGCCGTCCGGCGGCTGGGTGCCGGCGACCATCGCGGCCAGGCCCAGCACGATGATGAAGAAGAAGGCCAGCGAATACACCGGCTGCCAGATGGCGTTGCGCCGGATCGCGGTCGGGTTGCTGGCCGAGTACGAAATCTGGAAAAGGTGCGGGAACACCCAGTTGCCCAGCGCGATGTTGAGCGCCGAGGTCATGAGCCAGATCGACGTGGTGGGCGCGGACAGGTCGGCGCCGGGCAGCTTGCCGATGCCCGGCTTCATCGCTTCGGCCATGGCGAAGATGTCGAGCAGCGAACGGGCGCCGACCTTGGCCGCCACGGTGGACGCCAGCAGCACCACCAGCACGATCATCATGACGTCCTTGACCGCGGCGGCAGCGGCCGCCGAACGCAGGCCGGCGAACAGCACGAAGGACACCATCAGCGCGCCAGCGATGATCATGGAGGCGGTGTGCGAGATCTGGTCGCTCAGGGTCAGCTGCACCACCAGGCCCAGGCCGACCAGCTGGATCTGCACGTACACGATCAGGCTGGCGATGCCGATGACGCCGGTGAGCACGCCCAGCCACGGCGCCTGGTAGCGCTGGACGAAGAAATCCGCCTGGGTGATCAGGTTGCCCTTGCGTCCGGCCAGCCAGATCTTCGGCATCAGCACGTAGCCGACGGCGTACGACAGCGACACCGAGCAGAACGCCAGGTAGGCCGGCGCCCCGAGCGCCCAGGCATAGCCGGCGATGCCGAACACCGCGAAGGTAGTGTAGATTTCACCGGCGTTCATGAACCAGAACAGCAGGGTGCCCAGGCTCCGGCCGCCGACGGCCCAGTCGGCGACGGTCTTGTTCCTCGCCTTGGCGCGGCCGAAGCCGATGGCGCCGACCACGGTGGCCAGCAGCAGCAGTACCGCAATCGTGATTTTCATCGCGCTTCCCCTTCGGCCGGCATCGCATCGAGTTCTTCCATGACCCGCATTTCCTCGCGTTCCACGCCGGCGATCCGGTCGAGATGGAACACCAGCGCGAAGACCAGGCTCGCGAACACGATCCCGAGCATCTGCCACACCATGGGGAAGGGCATGCCGAACGGGCGCAGGGCGATGTCGTTGGCGACGGGGACCAGGCCGACCTGCCAGGCGAAGGGCAGGACCAGCAGCCAGAGGTGGGGACGCCGTAGCGGCCGGGGCGGCGCGGCTGGCGGTGTGCGGGGACGTGCGGGTGGTGTCTGTGCTTGAGTTTTCATAAGTGGCGAGGCTGGGCTGGAAAACGATGTTTGTAAAGCATAACTGCACAAACCAGAACGTATTGGAAGGTGTGGTGGTTGTCAACAATTTTTTTCGGAATACGCTTGCCAGGCTATCGTCCCGTATCGCGTTGCAGAATGAATGTGCGGCGAGTCGGAGGAGGTGGCCGAGGGCGCCGCATTAAACCGTTGACTTTGTTTCGGATGCAATGAAATAATGCGCCATGTGTGCAGTAAAACTGCACGAACTACACAACCGTGGGAGCACTATGAATCGCAACGATGTGGACTGGAAAGGGTATATCCCCGCCATCACGACCCCGTTCAACCGGGACGGCTCGATGGCCTGGGACGACCTGACGACGCAGCTGGAGTGGTACGTCAAGGAGCGCATGCATGGCGTGGTGGTGGCCGGCACCTCGGGCGAATGGTTCAGCATGAGCGAGGACGAGCGCGCGCAGCTGTTCCAGGAAGCGGCGCGCACCATCGACGGCCGCATCACCCTGCTGGGCGGGTGCAACGCCTACACCGCCGCGGAAGCGATCCGCCACGCGAAGGCGGCCGAAGCGGCCGGGCTCGACGGCATCCTGCTCACGCCGCCGCCCTACATCGTGCCGAGCCGGCGCGAGCTGGTGCAGTTCTACCGCGACGTGTCCGACGCCACCGCCATCCCGATCTGCGTCTACAACTGGCCGCGCGGCTGCGTGGTCGACATGGACCCGGAGCTGCTGGACGAACTGGCCGACATCGACAACGTCGTCGCCATCAAGAATTCCACCGGCGATTTCGCGTCCTTCCTGCAGGGCCTGTACCTGGTCGGCCACAAGGTCCGCTACTTCAACATGCCGACCTCCGCGCTCGGCGCCGACCTGGTATCGCTCGGCCGCAGCGACGGCCTGATGGGCGCGGGCGGGGTGCTGGGCGCGGACCAGCCGGATTTCTGGCGCCTGCTGGAAGCCGGCGACAAGGAACAGGCGATCAAGCTGGGCGAGCGCGACCGGGTCTTGATGAAGGCCTGGTTCAACAAGAATTTCGCCGGCAACTTCGGCAGCGCGCAAGCGATCCTCAAGACGGCGCTGCGCCTGCGCGGCGTCCCGGCCGGTTACGTGCGGCGCCCGCTGCTCGAACTGAGCGACGACGAAGTCGGCCAGGTGCGTGCGACCTTGCACGGCCTCGGCATCGAGACCGTGGAGTGACATGAGCGGCGAGCGCATCCTCGATACGCTGGTGGTCGGCGGCGGCCTGCTGGGCTGCGCGGTCGCCTATTACCTGGCGCGCGAAGGCCTTGACGTGCTGTTGGTGGAAAAGGAGCAGCTCAACCGCCAGGCGTCGGGCCAGAACGCGGGCAGCCTGCACTTCCAGCTCGAATACCGGATGATCGAGAACGGTGTCGCCGCCGCGCAAAAGGCGGCCGAGGCGCTGCCGCTGCACCTCGATGCGCAGCAGCGCTGGATGGCGCTGTCGGGCGAACTCGGCGCCGACCTCGGCATCGCCCAGCACGGCGGCCTGATGGTGGCCGAGGACGCCGCCCAGGTCGCGGTGCTGGAACGGAAGATCGCCCTCGAGCGCAGCTTCGGCCTGGACGTCACGCTGCTGGACCAGGCCGAATTGCGGCGCCGCGCGCCCTACCTGGGGCCCGCCGTCGTGGCGGCCGCCTTTTGCGCGGGCGAAGGCAAGGCCGATCCGCGCCGCTGCGCGCTGGCCTATGCCGGCGCCGCCGTGCGCCATGGCGCGGCGATCCGCAGCCAGGTCGGCGTGGACGAGCTGGCGCTGGTGGGCCGGAGCGCCGGCTGGCGCGCGCGCCTGAGCGACGGCAGCACGGTGCGCGCCCGCACCATCGTCATCGCCGCCGGCGCCTGGTCGGGCAGGGTGGCGCAACTGGCCGGCGTGGCGCTGCCGGTCAGCCCGGTCGGCCTGACCATGACCGCCACCGGACGCACCGCGCCGCTGGTGAAGCACCTGGTGCAGCATGCCGGGCGCCGGCTGTCGATGAAGCAGACCCCGGAAGGCAACATCCTGATCGGCGGCGGCTGGCCGGCGCGCCTGCGCCACCTGCAGGGCATCGTCGACCTGGAGCGGCGCCCGGAACTGCTGCTGACGTCCATGACGGCGAACCTGGCCGCCGCCGCCGAAGTCGTTCCCGGCGTAGCCCACGTGCCGGTGCTGCGCATCTGGACCGGCACCACGGCGCTGGTCGCGGACCAGTTGCCGCTGCTGGGCGAAGTGCCCAAGACCCACGGCGTGTACATCGCCACCGGCGGCTCGGCCTTCACGCTGGGACCGACCTATGCCCGCATCCTGGCCGACCAGATCCTGGCGCGGCCGTCATCCTTCAATACCCAAGCCTATGACCCGAAACGCTTTGGCAGCCTCACGCTCGCCTGACGCCGCGCGCCTGACCGATGGCGTCACGCGTCCGGCGCCGATCCACATCGTCGTCAACGGACAGCCGGTGCCGTGCTATCCGGGCGAGACCGTGGCCACGGCGCTGCTGGCCGCCGGCGTGCAGGTGTTCCGGCGCACCGCCGGCGGCCAGCCACGGGCGCCGGTATGCAACATGGGCGTGTGCTTCGATTGCCTGGTCGGCATCGACGGCAGGACCAACCAGCGCAGCTGCATGGTGCGCGTAACCGACGGATTGCAGATTGAAGTCGCAGATGATGAAGACAAATCCTGAAACGGCGCGCCATGACCTGATCGTGGTCGGCGCCGGCCCGGCCGGCCTGAGCGCAGCGCTCACCGCCGCGCGTTACGGACTGAAGGTCGTCGTCGTCGACGAGCAGCACGACGCCGGCGGCCAGGTCTTTCGCCAGTCGCCGCGCAGCTTCGAGGCCAGGCCCAACGCCGCCCTGCGCACCTATCCGTTCGGCGCCGAACTGCTGGCCCAAGCGCGCAACGCCCCAGGCATCGAATGGCGCTTCGGCAGCGTGGCCTGGGGCGTGTTCCATGGCGCCGACGACGGACGCGTCAAGCTGGCGGTCTCCGGCGACGAGCAGTCATGCCTGTTCGAGGGCCGCCACCTGCTGGTGGCCACCGGCGCCTACGACCTGCCGGTCGCCTTTCCCGGCTGGACCCTGCCCGGCGTGATGAGCGCGGGCGGCGCGCAGACCTTCATCAAGAGCCAGCACCTGCGGCCCGGCAAGCGCTACGTGCTGGCCGGCTCGCACCCGCTGTTGCTGGTGCTGGCCGAACAGCTGCTCGACGCCGGCGCCGAGGTGCTCGAAGTCGCCATCGCCAGGCCGCGTCCCGGATTCGGCGAACTGCTGTCGCACCTGAAGGCGCTGTCGGGCCACGCCGGCCTGATCGGCCAGCTCGGCAAGACGCTGGCCCGGCTGCGCGCTGCCGGGGTGCCGCTGCGCTTCGGCACCATGGTCAGCCGGGCCGAAGGCACGGACACGCTGCAGCAGGTGGTGCTAACCGACGTCGACGCCGACTGGACGCCAATCGCCGGCACCGAGCGCACCCTGCGGGCGGACAGCCTGGCGATCGGCTATGGCTTGCTGGCCTCGACCGAGCTGGCGCGCCAGGCCGGGTGCGAGGTGCGCTGGGCGCCGGCGGAAGGCGGCTGGATCGTCAGGCACGACGCGCGCATGCGCACGAACGTGAAGGGCGTGCTGGTCGCGGGCGAGCCGGCCGGCGTGGGTGGCGCCGAACTGGCGCACCTGCAGGGGCGGCTGGCCGGGCTGACGGCGGTGGACGAGGTAATCGGGGGCGCCATGCCTGCTGTTGGACATGAAGCGGCACATGAGGCGGTGGCACTCGAACGCGCCGCGACCGAAGCGTCGATCCGCGCGGCGCGCGGCTTCACCGACAGCGTGGTGCGCTTCTTCGCGCCGCGCCTGGATGCGTTGGCCAATCTGGCGGCGGGCGACACCCTGGTGTGCCGCTGCGAAGAAGTCACGGCCGACACGGTGCGCGGTTTCATCGCCGACAACGAACACGTCAGCGACGTCAACAGCGTCAAGCTGGCCTGCCGTACCGGCATGGGCTTTTGCCAGGGGCGCTACTGCCAGCACACCACGGCGCACCTGCTGGCGCAGGCGCGCGGCAGGGACGTATCCGAGTTGGGCGTGTTCCGGGCCCAGGTGCCGGTCAAGCCGGTGCCACTGGCGAGCATCGCGGCGCTGAAGCTGCCGGACTGACTTGCCGGCTCGAATACCGGCTCAGGTGCGGGATCGATGCGGCGCGATTTGCGGGCTGTCCAGCAGCAGGTCGAAGAAGTGGTTGATGTCGTCCTCGACCGCCCGCCGCACCGCTGCCGCATCGCCGCGGCGCAGGGCCTTCAGGATCTCGACGTGGTGCCCGCTGCCGCGTCCGCCACGGACGTCGAAGGCTTCGGCGGCGTCGCGGATGTAAGGGCCGATGCGCAGCCACAAGCCTTCGATGATCGAGGGCAGCACGTCGGATCCGGCCAGGCCGTACAGGTGGAAGTGGAATTCGAGATTGCGCGTCACGCTCGCCTCCATGCCATGCGCGTCATCCGTACCGCTCTCCGCCGACACGATGGCGTCGAGCAGCGCGATGTCGTGCGGCCCGATGCGCGCGGCGGCGCGCTCCGCGGCCAGTCCCTCGACCGCCAGGCGCACGCTGCGCAGGTCTGCCAGCTGCGCCGCGCTCAGGCGCGGGATGCGGGCGCTGATGTTGGGTGTCGATTCCAGCGCCCGTTCCGCCATCAACTGCCGGATCGCTTCGCGCACCGGCTGCATGCTGGTGCCGAAGGATGCAGCGACATCGCGGATCTTGAGCGCCTGGCCGGGACGGAAGCGCCCCATCATCAGCATGCGCCGCAATTGCTGGTAGACCTGCACCTGCAGCGTCGCCCTCGGCAATGCATTGATACCCTCCAGATCCAACGCCGATTCCTCGTGCATGCGACAGCTATCCCCAAAAAAGGCCACACGAGGTGGCCTTTGCATAAAAAACGGATGACGGCTACAACTTCGGCAGCCCCAGGATCGTATCGAGGCTGACGTTCAAACCCAGTCCGACGATGCCGATATTCGGGATCTTGCGCGGCGAGGTCGTCGCATTGCGCGGATCCGGGTTGACATAGTACTGAAGATTGGGTTTCAGGGCTACCCCGGGCGCGATCTGGTAGGTGTAGGTGGCTTCGAACACGTACTGATGTTTTTCCACGCGTTCGGTGCCGCCGGCCAGGCGGCGCAGGCCGGTCAGGTTGTCCACCGACTTGTCGCTCAGGCTCAGCGTGCCGGCGGCGAAGCCGAACTTGTCGTTGTCGCGGCCCTTGAAGGTGCCGGTCTTGACCGCGCCGATGCGCAGCGCATACTTGAGCGGTTCCGAGTCCGCCGTGGTGTACACGCCGCTGCTGAACAAGGCCAGGTTGCGCGGGGAGCCCGGGCCGTCGCGCGCGACGACCTTGTCGGCCAGGTAGTAGCCGCCGGTTTCGCCGGTATGCGTGGCGCGGGTGCCGCGCGCGGCATAGTAGGGCAGCCCGGCGGTGTTGAGCAGCACGTCGTTCCTCGGCGCGCTGTTGTACCAGGCGCCGAGCCGCAGCGTGCGCGGCATCGGGTCGTTGGCGAAGGTGGTCTCGTAGCCGGCTTCCAGCATGTAATTGGTGCCGGTAATGCCCTGGCGGCCGAAATCGAACAGATGGGTGGAGGCCAGGCCGGTCTTGCTGTCGATCTTGAAGCCGCCCAGCTGGACGTAGGTCTTCGGCGAGAAGTTGTAGCGCACCCGTCCGCCCCAGCTGGCCACCGGCGTCAGCGGGGTGCCGGACATCTGGGAGAAGCCGTACATCGAACCGCAGAAGAAGTGGCTCTGGAACGTGCAGGCATAGCTGGATTTTGCGAACAGTGGGAAGGCGCCGCTGCGGCCGACAACGATGTTCAGGTCGTTCTTGTTGAACAGCGACAGCTTCTGTTCCAGCGTCAGGTTGGTGAAGCGCACGACGCTGAACGGCGCATTCGCTTCCTGGTGGCTGATGCCGGCGCCCGTGTACTTCAGGTTCAGCGGATCGCCGTTCAGCGCGATGATCGTCGCGTGCAAAAAGGCGCCGTTCCAGCCCACCAGCTTGTCCAGGTCAGCGTCCATGCCCAGCGTGAGGTACTGCGTGGACGTGGTGCCGTGCTTCAGGCCGCCCACCGGGTTGCTGGCGATCTCCACCAGGAAGGTGGAGCGGAAGAACAGCCCTTTCTGGGCGGCCTCGCCGAGCAGCTTGCCGTCATACGGGGAAGCGGTCCTGGCGACGGCTTCCTTGCCCTTCGCCGCCACCTCGACCTCGGTCAGTTTCGCCGATGGGGAGGAGGCTTGCGGCTGCACCTGTGCGTGGACGGGGAGGATGCCGGCGGCAAGGCCGGACATGCTCAAGGCCAGCAAGGTCTTCTTGCCGGTAAATCGGTTTCTGAACGACATGAGGTGCTCCAATCCGGTGAAAGTCATCTTGGCGAGATGGTTTCGAAAGGAGCGGTGGATCGTCGTGCCAGGTGGCGCCAGGCAATGTGATCGACACGACGAGTATATTTGAAATATTTCAAAAAGTCATTATGTGATCACAAATTTGTGAGCAAATTTTTATAAAGCGATGCGAATCCGGCGCCGTACCTGCAGCGCTGCGCTTGATGGAGGCGTCAGGGAATCGGCGGGGTGATCGACACGATCATCTCGCAACGCTCGCCGCCGCCGTTCAGGTAGCGGTGCGGCGTACCGGCATCGAAGGTGATGCTTTCGCCGGCATTGACGACGTGGGCATGGCCCGCGATTTCCGCCGTCAGCACGCCCTGGATCACGTAGACGCATTCGAGCGACGGATGGCTGCTGGCTTCGGACGTCGAAAACTGGCCTGGCTCGAACACCGCGCGCAACACTTCCATCTGTCCATTACCGCGCGTGAGGCGCTCGAAACTGACGCCACCCTTGGGGACGGTCAGGGTCACGCGTTCGCCCGGCCGGCTGATCCATACGGAAGGCGCCGCCGGATCGGAAAACAGGGCCGACATCGATTCGCCGAACACGGCGCTGAGGCTGCGCAGCGTGGTCAGGCTGGGTTCGGTGACTTCGCGCTCGATCTGGCTGAGCAGTGTTGCCGACACGTTCGCGCGCTTGGCCAACTCGCGTAACGAAAGATTCCTTGAAACGCGCAGTTCATTCAAACGGCGTCCAATCATGCTGATCTCCTTCAAATCGCACCATATGAATGCAATGCATCAAAAGGGTGCGGTTGCACTGCACAAAATTGGATTATTTCATTACCCAACAGACAAGTCAATGTAACGCCGTTTTCCCATAAACCGTTTTTAAAATCAATCGCTTAGGAATCAATCAAAAAATTTCCGAGATAAGGTTTGACACCCGTTGCAGCATCCCTTAAATTTACAAGTGTGCAGTATTACTGCACAAAGGCTTGGCGGGCCTGGCGGTGGAAGTAGCGGAACGCAGGGTGGCGCAATGGATGATCGACAGGCTTGCGGGCGCAAGCCATGGGTGCTGCCGTATCGGCAGTCGGCGTAACAGAGAGTGGAGTATTGAATGGCCTTGAATACATTGGGCTTTCGTCGTGTGGATCATGCATCGTGGACCGTGGCGCGCATCGCACCGGTCATCGAGTTTTACGCCAAGGTGTTTGGCGCGGAAGTGCTGTACCGGATGGGACCTGTCGATGCGGCCGAGATCCCGCTGGACGATCAGGGACGTGACTGGACCGAAGCGCACCTGGGCGTCAAGGGTGGGCGGCTGAGCCTGGCGATGCTGCGCTTCCCGGATGGCTTCAAGGTGGAGCTGTTCGAATACGAACAGCCGCACAGCGACACCGAACTGCCGCTGCGCCCCAACCACGTCGGCAGCCACCACCTCGGCATCGAAGTCGACGACCTGGAAACGGCCACGGCTGTCCTGCTCGGGAACGGCTGCACCGTCATGAAACGCATCGAGATGGCCGACGGCCCCACCGCCGGCTCGCGCTATCGCTACCTGTTCGACCCGTGGCACAACATCTTCGAGCTGGCCGAACATTCCCACACCAGACAACACCGCGAAGGAAACGAAGCATGACCCGTACCGCCATCAATCCATCCACCCTGTACCAATCGGTGCCGTTCGGGTTCTCGCATGCCGTCGAGCAGCACGGCGGCCGCACGCTGCACCTGTCCGGCCAGGTAGCATGGGACAAGGACTGCCAGGTCATCGGCGCCGGCGACGTGGTCGCGCAGACGCGCCAGGCGCTGGCGAATTTGAAGGCGGTGCTGGCGGCCGCCGGCGCCACTCCGGCCGATGTGGTGCGCCTGCGTACCTACGTGGTCGGGCATACGCCGGACAAGCTGGGCCCGGTCTGCGCCGAAATCGCCGCGTTCTACGAAGGCGCCGAGCCGGCGGCCAATACCTTCATCGGGGTGCAGGCGCTGGCCTTGCCGGATTTCCTGGTCGAGATAGAGGCGACCGCGGCATTGGATCGATAACACTGCTTTCTTGCAACGGATTTCGGTTTCAAAGAGGAATAGTTAACCTATTTTGGTAACCAAAAGATATGATCAGGATAATTTCTTAACAAGGTTCAACACGATTGCTTGTTGGACTATCCTGGCCATGTCGATTGTCGATCCGGTCTTTGTGCTGTGCGCCTCGGCCCTTGCATTTACGGTGTCCCTGATCCTGGGCCGGTTCCGGCGCGCCGGTCCGGTCGCCGGGACATATCAGTCGATCGATGGCTTGCGCGGCTACCTGGCGCTGTTCGTCTTCCTTCACCACGCCGCGATCTGGCACGTCTACCTCACCACCGGGCAGTGGCGCCTGCCGCCCTCGAACCTGTTCGTACACCTGGGGCAGGGGAGCGTGTCCCTGTTCTTCATGATCACGGCGTTTCTGTTCTACGGCAAAGTGATCGAGAGAGAGGGCCGGGAGATGGACTGGCCACGGTTTTTCGTCGGCAGGATGTTGCGGCTGGCGCCTTTATATATGGTGATGGTGGTGGTCCTGCTAGGCATTGCCGCCGTCGAGTCGCACGGGATCCTGGCCGACAGCCCGCGCCGGCTGCTGCGTGCGGTGGCACACTGGTTCCTGTTTACGATCTTCGACGAGGCCATCGTGAATGGCATCGGCATGCAGCAGTTCAATGCGGGCGTGAACTGGTCGCTGCCCTACGAATGGTATTTTTACTTCAGCATGCCGCTGCTCGCCCTGACTGGCCGGGTGCGGGTGCCCTGGCCCTGGTTGCTGGCCGGCGCGGCCATGCTCGCATGGGCAGTGCTGAGCCAGGCCCTGGCCTTTTACGCGGCCGTATTCGCTTGCGGCATCGCGGCGGCTTTCGCAGTCAGGCGCGCCGTCTTTGCAAGATTCTGCAGCACCACGCTTGCATCGATGCTGGCATGCGCCTGCCTTGTCCTGCTGGTTGCCGGTTTCCCGGTGTCGTATGAATACCCCCAGCTTGCCCTGCTGGCTGTCGTGTTCGCGCTGGTTGCCGGTGGCGCCGATCTGTTTGGCGTGCTGTCGGCCAGGCCATCCCACATCCTGGGCGAGCTGTCCTACAGTATTTATCTTCTCCACGGGACGCTGCTCTTCGTCGTGATCAGGTACCTGGCCGGCTATGAGGCGGTGCGGGCCATGTCGCCGCTGTGGTACTGGGGCCTGATGTATGCGATCCTGCTGGCATTGCTCGTGCTGGCGACGGCGACCTTCCGCCTGGTGGAAACGCCGGCGATGCAATCGGTGTCGGATGTGATGCGCTTGTTACGCAAGCGCCGGCATCCGGGCGCAACGGTGGGCAAGGATATCCAACTCGATGGCGCCAACCGGGACATGGGCTAGGCACCTGAGATCGCCGAATGTAATAAAATCCTGTCTTCGATTGTCCCGGTACGGATTTGCACCCATCTCAGCCTCGACCGGATCTCCGCAACTTGTTTCCTTCCCGCTTTCCGAATGAGGCCATTACGCCTTCAGAATGGCGGCATATCCCCTATGAAATCAGACGTTTATAAAAGCAGGCGCTTGAGTGTCGCCCCGATGATGGACTGGACCGACCGCCACTGCCGCGTGTTCCACCGCCAGATCACGCGCCACACCTGGCTGTACACGGAAATGGTCACCACCGGCGCCCTGGTCCACGGCGACGTCGAGCGCCACCTGCGCTACGACGACGTCGAGCATCCGGTCGCCCTGCAGCTGGGCGGCAGCGATCCGGCCGACCTGGCGAAAAGCGCCAAACTGGGCGAGCAGTGGGGCTACGAAGAGATCAACCTGAACTGCGGCTGCCCGTCCGAGCGCGTGCAGCGGGGGGCGTTCGGCGCCTGCCTGATGGGCGAGCCGCAACTGGTGGCCGATTGTGTGAAGGCGATGCGCGACGCGGTGTCGATCGACGTCACGGTGAAGCACCGCATCGGCATCGACTACAACGAGGACTATGGCTTCGTGCGCGATTTCATCGGCACCATCGCCGATGCCGGCTGCCGCACCTTCATCGTCCACGCGCGCAACGCCGTGCTGAAGGGCCTGTCACCGAAGGAAAACCGGGAGATCCCGCCGCTGCGCTATGAAGTCGCGTACCAGCTCAAGCGCGAATTCCCGGACCTGGAAATCATCATCAACGGCGGCATCAAGACCGACGACGAGATCGAACACCACCTGCAGCACGTGGACGGCGTGATGATCGGCCGCGAGGCGTACCACAACCCGTATTCGATGGCCAACTGGGATGCGCGCTTTTACGGCGACGACAGCCCGGTCAAGACGCGCGAACAAGTGCTGGAAGCAATGATTCCCTACATTGCCGCCCAGCTCGAACGCTACGGTCCGCTCGGCCTGCGCCTGAACAGCATCACCCGCCACATGCTGGGCCTGATGGCCGGCCTGCCGGGCGCGCGCGGCTTCCGCCAGACGCTGTCCGATTCGCGCAAGCTGGCCGGCGGCAACCCGGAACTGCTGCTGGAAGCGGCCGGCCGCCTGCGCCAGGCCGCCTGACGTTCTACGGCGGGTGGCCCGCATGGCTGCCCGCTATTACCCCTTCAATGGCACGCTGTGAATTTTCCTCACAGAACTTCTTGCCCTAATATTCATTATGCATCAGCCATAAATTGCGTAATTTGTCGCAAACAGGCCACGGCTATTTCATAAGTGAATAATTTATTAACTTTTTCTGACGAAAAATATTGGCTTATGTAGTATGGTTAACTTTCGGTAATTTTGTTGCCGGTCAAACTCTGGATGCCAAAACCATGCTGCATGATGCCGCTCCTGCCGTTTCCGTCTGTATTCCCTGCTATCGTGGCGCCGCCCACCTGGGCGCGGCCATCGAATCGGTGCTGGCCCAGACCTTTACCGATTTCGAACTGGTCATCATCGACGACAATTCGCCCGACAATACCGACGAGGTCGTCGCCGGTTTTGCCGATCCGCGCATCCGCTACCTGAAAAATCCGCACAACCTGGGCCCGGAAGGCAACTGGAACCGTTGCCTGGACGAGGCGCGCGGACGCTATTTCAAGCTGCTGCCCCAGGATGACCTGATCGCACCGGCCTGCCTTGAAAAACAGGTGGCGGTGCTGGACGCCGATGCCGACCACCGGCTGGCGCTGGTGTTTTCCTCGCGCACCATCCTCGATGCGCGCGACCGCACGGTCATGGTGCGCGGGTATGCGAAGCGCTACAGCGGCGTCGTTCCGGCGCGCACCTTGATCCGCCAGTGCGTACGGCGCGGCACCAACGTCATCGGCGAACCGGGCAGCGTCCTGTTCCGGCGCGACAGCGCGGCGCAGGCCGGGCGCTTCGATGCCAGCATCCCGTACGTGCTGGACCTGGACTACTGGGTGCGCCTGCTGTGCAACGGCGATGCGTATTACCTCAACGAGCCGCTGGCGGCGTTCCGCGTATCGATCGGTTCGTGGAGCGTGCGCATCGGCGCGCGCCAGAGCCTCGAGTACCAGCAATTCATCCGCAAGCTGGCGGCCGATCCGCGCTTCACGGCCAGCGGGCCCGACATCATGCTCGGCAAACTGATGGCGAAAGTGAACGCGGTATTGCGTTCCTTGCTGTACCGGGTGCTGGCCATGCATGCGGTCCGGTCATGACGGCAGTGCTCAAGGTATGGCAGCAGCACCGCTGGTTGCGCTTCCTGGTCATGGGCGGCATCAATACCGGTTTCAGCTATGGCATCTACGCGCTGCTGGTGTATTGCGGGCTGAACTATGCGATCAGTAACCTGTGTTCGCTGGTCCTCGGGATCCTGTTCAGCTTCCGGACCCAGGCGGCATTCGTGTTCCGTAATTCGGAACGCGGGCTGTTCCTGCGCTACGTGATGGTCTGGTCGATCCTGTATGTCTCCAACATCCTGATGATCGGCTCGCTGATCAGGCTGGGTGCGAATGCGTACAGCGCGGGCGCCATGGCCATCGTGCCGACCGCGGTGCTGTCGTATTTCTTGCAGAAGTCTTTTGTTTTTTCCGGGGCCAGGCAGAGTTAAATTCTGGTGATACCCAGGCTTAACCCTTTCCATATGACGTGAGATTTGAATGCAGCGTGCCGCAGTATTGGACGGATCGTTTGGGTTGACGGCGCATGTGTCGCGCACCGGTGTAGTTAGCACCGGTGCGCTATTCCTATTCCTATGCGGATGGCATTGGCGCGTGACCGGCAATCTGTCCCTGCCTGCCAGCGCCATGCTGGCATTGCTGGTAGCACTGTATCTGGTGTACGGCTATCTGTTCGCGGCTGTCACGGTGCGCCTGTTTCGCAACACGCTCGGTTTGCCATACCAGTTCCTGTGTGGATATTTTGTCTTCAACAGCTTGCTGTTCATCCTGGTGTTGTGCTCTCCGTTCGGCATGGACATCAATGTGGCCTTGCTCGGTGGGTTCGGGGTGCTTGCTGCGGTTATCGTGCGTACGCGAGCGCCACAACCTCAACCGGAAGCAGCACAGAGTGATGTATGGGCGGCCTGCGCGGCCATCATCGTGGCGGGACTCGGCGCGACGATCTGGTGCGGCGATATCCAGGGGCCGCTTCAAGTGCAGGGCGGTAAAGTCATTTTCAAAGTCTGGCCTGACGTTTATATCCATGTCCGCGAAATCAGCGTGTTCGCCCAGGCGCATGGACTCGCAACGATCCACGACATCAAGCTGGCCGGCGGGCTGGCGCCCCTCTACCATTTCGCCAGCTATCTTTCCGCCGCTGCCGTCCATGCATTGGGTGGCGCCAGTGCAATGCAGGTGTATGCCAGCTTCCAACTGCCATTCGGCATACTGTTGACCGGTCTGGCTGCATATTGCCTGACAGGCAGCCTGTTCGGCCGCTGGGCAGGTGTTGCAGCTGCCGCTGCCGTGGTGCTTTTGCCGGACGGCTTTCATCAGGGATTTGCCAACCGCTACCTGAGTTATTACTTCTTGTCTCAGGTGAACCTGGGAATGTTGTATGGCATTGCCTGCGCCGCCCTAGCTTGGCTATTCGTGCTGGATGGTTCTCGCCGTGGCAATGTGCGCACGGTACTGCTGGGGTATGCGTTCCTTGTTGTCTGCCTCTTCTACAAGGCGCATATTTTCGTGGCGAACAGTTATCTACTGATGATGTTCCCCATTCTTTTCTTCAAACCGTTGCGAACCCGCTGGCGCATCGTCACCGCCATTGCGGCAACCGCAGCATTCGTGATGGTAGTCGCCTATTCACAAACAAATCCGCGGGTGCCGGTGCTACGTCTGGATGGCAGTGGTATCAGCAATTATCTGGTAATGCTCCTGCGTAGTTACGACTCTGGATTTTTCCGATCATTTTTTACCCAGTTCTTTTTGCAGGAAGAGCACTCCAGGCTTTTGCAACTGGTTTACCTGATCGCCATGTTGTTGATGTCGACTTTCGGCCTATGGGTAGTGGTTATGCTCGCTGGAATCATTGTCGCGCGCAAGAAAGTGGCATTACCGCTGCTATGCCTCTCAGTGCTGGTAGTGATGAACTACCTGATCATGTCGATTGGGCTGGCGGGAGATTCGCGCGGTGTCGGCACGTTCGACGAATTGCTCAACCGGCCGCTTGTATGGGCGCATTTCATGGTGGCAGCATGGAGCTCCGCCTTGCTGTATCACGCTTGGATCGGTACCGGATTGCCACAGCGTCGGGGTGGCGTCGGCGCGCTGCTGGGTTGCTTGGTGCTTGCCATTTCAGGTGCCTTGCATTACGCGCCTTACCTGCAGACTGTCCCCGGTTTGGCCGGCATCAAAGACTACGGCATCGTGAATTCAGTTCCGGCATGCCTGGTCGATGCCGCTGCATACGTACGCGCGCATGGCGCCAATAACGAGCTTGTACAGGACTCGGAAAATGATCCCCGATTCGAGCTGACTGCCCTGTCCGAGCGCCAGCTGTATGTGGGCGCAGTCGGGTTTGGTGGCGCCAATGACGAGCAGCTCGCAAGACTCTACGATATCCAGTATTTCATGCACATGGCCGATAGTGCGCAAGTGCGGCAATTCGCCGCCTCGCGTGGTATCGGCTGGTTCCTGGCGCATCCGGACGCTGCCTTGGCGTGGCCGCAAGACGTTTTGCAACGACATGTATTTGCCTGTGGTAGATACCGGCTGTATCGTTTTCCAGGTGCTGTTCAGGCTGTTTCCAACAAATAAAGTCACAAGAGATGAATACCGAGAACCAGCTCATGCATCAGGAAAACGCCGGCGCCGCCAACCAGCCGCTGCATCGCATTTCGATCGTCATTCCGGTGTACCGGGGCGAGAGGACGCTGCCGGCCATCATGGCCGAGATCGCCGCCCTCACCACCCAGGCCCTGACGCCGAAAGGCAACCTGTTCGTCGTGTCCGAAGTGGTGCTGGCGCATGACTGCGGCCCCGACCATTCCGACAAGACCATCGAGGCGCTGGCGGCGCAATATCCTTTCGTCGCGCCGGTATGGCTGTCGCGCAATTACGGGCAGCACGCGGCCACCATGGCCGGCATGGCCAGCGCCACCGGGCAGTGGGTCGTGACCATGGACGAGGACGGCCAGCAGAATCCCGCCGACATCGTGCACCTGCTCGACACCGCCATCGGGTCGTCGCTGCAGCTGGTGTACGCGCAGCCGACCAACCCGCCGCCGCACGGCTGGGTGCGCAATACCGCCAGCAGCATCGCCAAGTCGATCAGCACGCGCATGCTGGGCAACAAGTCGATCGGGCGCTTCAACAGCTTCCGCCTGGTCGACGGCGAGATCGCGCGCACGCTGGCGGCGTATTGCGGCAACGGCGTCTATCTCGACGTCGGCCTGTTCTGGATCACGGCGCGCATCGGCCACTGTCCGATCGCGCTGCGCAATGAAATGGACCGGCCTTCCGGCTATTCCTATTTCAGGCTGCTCGGCCATTTCTGGGGTCTGATCCTGACCACCGGCACCCGGCCGCTGCGCGTGATCACGATCGTCGGTTTCTGCGCCATGCTGCTGGCGATCGCCATCGGGCTGCTGGCGCTGTACGGCAGGTATGTCGGCAACGTGCCGATCCAGGGCTGGGCCTCGCTGGTGGTGGTGGTCTCCTTCTTTTCCGGCGTCATCCTGGCGTCGCTCGGCGTCATTTCCGAATACCTGGCGGTGACGATGGGCATCGCCATGGGCAAGCCCCTGTACGTCGTCAGCAGCAAGCCGGTCCGGCCGCCGGTGCGCGCATGAAAACCGTCTGGGTGGTGGGGGCGGGCGGGCTGCTGGGCTCGGCCCTGTGCCGCCAGTATCTGGCCCAGGGCGATACCCTGTATCTGCCCGCCGAGCGCCTGGCCTGGTCCGAGCGCGAGCGCCTGCTGGCGCAATTGAGCGCCAACGTGGCGGCGTTCTCGGAACGGGTCAGCCTGTCCGGCCAATGGGAAGTGGTCTGGGCCGCCGGCGTGGGCACCATGGCCACGCCGCCCGAAGCGCTGGTGCGCGAAACCGAGGCGCTCGAGGTCTTCCTGGCGGCCCTGGGATCGAACGCGCGCCTGGCCGCCACGCCCGGGGCGATCGGCTTCGCCAGTTCCGCAGGCGCCATCTACGCGGGCGCGCTTGACGAGGTCATCAGCGAAGTCACGCCGGTGGCGCCGACAACGCCGTATGCGCGCGCCAAGCTGGGGCAGGAAGAGCTGGTCCGCGCGTTTGCCGTCTCGCGTCCGGGCATCCGCTTGCTGATCGCCCGCTTCAGCACCCTGTACGGGAGCGGCCAGGCCGCCGGCAAGCAGCAGGGGCTGCTGACCCACATCGCGCGCAGCATCGTGCGCAACCAGCCGATCCAGATCTACGTTCCCTTCGATACCATCCGCGACTACCTGTGCGCCTCCGATGCGGCAGCACAATTGATCGCCGTCCTGCGTGGCACGGCATCGGCACGCCAGCTGACCAAGATCGTCGCCTCCGAACATCCCACCACCATCGCCGAAGTCGTGGCGACCTTCAAGCGGGTGGCGCGCCGCCAGCCGCGCATCGTGACCAGCGCCAGCGCGCGCGCCGCGCTCTACGGGCGCCGCATGCAGTTCCGCTCGAACGTGGCCGCCACCGACCAGGACCTGCCCGCGACCAGCCTTGCGGTCGGCATCGCGCAATTGCTCGAAGCCGAACGCGTACGTTTCGCCCGTCCCTGACACCAGCACGCCTGCCGGTGGCGAGACGCCCGTCTCACCCTTGGCACCGCGATCCTGATCATGCTGATCCCGGCTGTCCGCCGCCTGCCCATGCATGCCGGCCCGGCATCGGCTGTTCTTAATCTGCGACAGAAAATGATGTGATTGTGAAATCGATCGCATCAAACACTTGCTCTATGGCAAGAACTTACTGATAATCAAGTGACCCCGAGTTGCATGGCGGCCAATGCTGTTGTGAACTTGAAACATTTTTGTCGTTCCAAATCTTTACTTGCGGCAATAATAATTTTTTGATTTATCCTGCTGGAAACATCAGAGTCCATTCGCAAAACGGGCTTGCAGGTCGATATCGATCACTTGAAACAGGGAAGACAAGGCAATGAAGCTAGCAAACATGAAGGTCGGCATGCGGCTCGGACTGGGCTTTGCCCTGGTGCTGGCGCTGCTGGTCGCGGTCACGGCGGTCGGCATCATGCGCATGGCCCAGATCCAGCACCGGCTCGACCACGTGGTCGGCGTGAGCAACGTGGTGACCCGCCTGGTGGTCGACATGCGCAACAACGTCAGCGAGCGCGTGACGGCGCTGCGCACCCTGACCCTGATGACCGATCCGGCCGACATGGAGCCGGAACTGGAACGCTTCAGGCAGCAGACCGTCAAGTATGACGTCCTGCAGCAAAAGCTGGCCGAGAAATTCTCGCAGGAGGCGTCGAGCGAGGAAAAGAACCTGCTGGCCCGGATCAAGGAAGCCGAAGGCATCGCCATGCCGGCCATCGCCAAGGCTTCGGAGCTGTACCTGGCCAACAACGCGATGGACGCGACCCGCGTGATGGTCAAGGAAATCCGTCCGGCCCAGAAGAAATGGCTGGAGGCGCTGGACCAGCTGGGTGCGATGGAAGACCGGCAGAACGCCCAGAGCCAGGTCGATGCCCAGGCTGCCTTCGCCGGCGCCCGCAATTTCATGCTGGTGCTGCTGGCGCTGGCCGTGGGCCTGGGCGTGGCGGCGGCCACCGTGATCACCCGCAGCCTGCTCAAACAGCTGGGCGGCGAGCCGGGCTATACCGCCGCCATCGTCGGCAACATCGCCCAGGGCGATTTGTCGGTGGCGATCGAGACCAAATCCACCGACCGCAGCAGCCTGCTGGCCGAAATGAAACAGATGCGCAACAGCCTGGTCGACATCGTCAGCCAGGTACGCCGTGGCACCCATACCATCACCACGGCATCGCGTGAAATCGCGGTCGGCAACGTCGATTTGTCCTCGCGCACCGAACAGCAGGCCAGCGCACTGGAAAAGACCGCCTCGGCGATGGAGCAGCTGACCTCGACCGTGAAGCAGAACGCCGACAATGCCCGCGAGGCGAACCAGCTGGCCGCGGCCGCCTCCAACGTGGCGCGCAAGGGCGGCGACGTGGTGTCGCAGGTGGTCGGCACGATGGGCGAAATCAACAGCTCGGCCGGCAAGATCGCCGACATCATCGGCGTCATCGACGGCATCGCCTTCCAGACCAACATCCTGGCGCTGAACGCGGCGGTGGAAGCGGCGCGCGCCGGCGAGCAGGGCCGCGGCTTTGCGGTGGTGGCGTCCGAAGTGCGCAACCTGGCGCAGCGCTCGGCGGCGGCGGCCAAGGAAATCAAGGTCCTGATCGGTGACTCGGTCGAGAAGATCGGCCGCGGCAGCAAGCTGGTCGGCGAAGCCGGCGTGACGATGGATGAAGTGGTGGCCAGCGTCAGGCGCGTGACCGACATCATGAGCGACATCGCCAGCGCCAGCGCCGAACAGAGCGCCGGCATCGAGCAGGTGAATCTGTCGATCATCGACATGGACGGCATGACCCAGCAGAACGCGGCGCTGGTCGAACAGGCGGCCGCCGCCTTCCAGAGCCTGCAGGAACAGGCCGGGGAATTGCAGCGCGTGGTCAGCATCTTCAAATTGGCCGAAGGCGAAGACGCGCCGGCAGGTGGCGCCGTCGCCGTGGCGGCAGCGGGCACCGTGGCCACGGCCGCAGCCGCCGGCACCGCAGTCGCCACGCGCGCCGTCGCGGCCCGCCCGGCCCGGCCGCAGCTGAAGAAGCCGGCGCCGGCCAGGGCGGACAGCGCGCCGGCTGCGGCGCCAGCAACAGGGCACGCATCGGCGTCGACATCGGCGTCGAAGAAAGTCGCGGCGGCCACCGCCGGCGACGACTGGGAAGAATTCTGAGCCGGACGGCTCGCATCAGCTGCCGGTGCAAGAGACAGTACAGGGATACTGCGCGGCGCCGGCATTGAAAAACTTTGTTTTAAGGGGAAATAATTATGTTCAGTAAGAAATCCGCCGTAAGCCTGTGTGCAGCCCTGTTCGTCTCCGCGTTCGCCGCCCCGGCGTTTGCTTCCGAAGTGCCGGCCAGTTTCGATCCGTCGAAATGCAAGGTGGACTATCCAAAAGCCTCGCTGATGAATGAAGAGCAGGGCGTGACCTCGATGGCGTTCCAGGTCAACCCCGACGGTTCGGTGGCGGATTCCAAGCTGGAGAAGTCGAGCGGCTTCAAGGGCCTGGACAAGGCAGCCCTGAAAAGCTTGTCGGCCTGCAAGTTCAAGCCGGGCACGCGGGATGGCGCACCGGCCCAGACCTGGACCAAGGTCGACTACGCCTGGAAACTCGACTGATCCACTCCTGAAAACCGGCCCGCGTGGCCGGTTTTTTCATGCCCGCCCGCCGCATGCCGCCTACTCGGGCCGGCGCAGCCCGCGCTGGTAGACGGCGTTGGCCACGCTGCGTCCGACGGCCATGCCAGCCTGCTTGTCGAACTGCCAGTGCACGCCCAGGTAGATCCTGCTTTGCCCGGCTTCTTCCTCCGCCTGCGTGAAGGTGGTATAGCTGCGCGGGAGGAGCGGCCGGACCTGGCCCTGGTTGTCGCGCGTGATGCCGTTGTATTCGTCGGAAACGAAGGTGAACGGCACCTTGTCGCCATACAGCTTGCGCAGCGCCTGGAACATCGCACTGCCGACGCCCGCATGGCCGGAGGGATAGGACGGGAAGGGCGGCGTGAAATTCGGGCCGACCAGGTTGCTGGCCGGCGCGCCCAGCGGGGTCCAGTTCGGATCGCCCAGGGTATCCGGATTGCCGTCGCCGAGGCCGGTCGGGCCGCTGCCGGGATCGGCTTCGCGCACGCCATGCACCGGACGCCAGAGGTCGTAGTGAAACTTGGCGTCCCATAGCGAGATGGTGGCATCCGCCATCGTGACGTTGACCAGGGCCAGGATGCGCGCCTGTTCGAGCAGGTCGCTGCAGCGCGCACGCACGATCTGTACCGCGATCTGGTTATACATGCGCAGCGGCGAGTCGAGCCAGGCGGAATCGTCGTAGCCCCAGTAGATGCCGATCACGGTTTGTTCCGGCGTGCGCCTGGTCGGCGTCGTGATGCCGTCGCCGCCAAGTTGCTTGACCTCGTTGAAGGCGCTGGTATAGGTGGCGCTGGTCAGCGCCGGCGGCGCGGGCGCGCGGTACGGCGTTACCGACGGCAGGACGAACGGCTTGACGCGGCCCCAGTAGGCGCCCAGCGCAACCGGATTGCCGCTGACAGGATCCGGGCGCCAGTGGCCCGGCGCATTGCTGACCGTATAGTTGATGCCGACGACCGGTTCAGGTACCTGGGAGCCGTCGTTGGCGCGCAGCCCCAGGATCGCCGCCGCGGCCCGGCGGCCGATATCGATGCCGTTCTGCTTGCTGCGGCTCTCGGGCAGCCGGGCCAGGTCTTCCTTCAGCCAGCCGTCGATGCGGGCGGCTTGGCGCGGGTAGAGCGCCACCAGGGCATCGTGCCCGGCCTGGGCGATGGCGGCGTCGCGCGAGCTGTCCGCCAGCGCCGTCAGCGGTCCGCTGTAGCCGGGATAGCGCCGCTCGATGGCGTTCAGCGCGTCGTAGATGGCGATGTGAAAGATGGCCATTACTCGGCTGGTGCGCGTGCGGCCGCGCTGCTCGGAGTAAAGCGTCGGCCCGGCCGGCGGCGGGGTAGTGTCGATCGCCATGGCGCGCTGGGCCAGGTTGTTCCAGTACAGCAGCCGCGCGCTTGCATTGGCGCCGGGTGGGGCGTTGTAGCGCAGCGGCAGTTCCTGGGTGCCGGGCTGTGACGGATAGGGAGCCGGCAACGGCGGCGCATCGCTTGGCGGCGGCGCGGGGCCGCCGCTAGCGGTCAGGATGGGAATCAGCAAGGTGCAGGTCAGTAACTTGCGGCGGGTCGTCATGGCGGGCTCCGTGGGGTTGCGAGTTCATGCGAACTCTGTAAATCACCTTACGGGGCCATGCATGGCGCATCAAGAAGATTCGGAACGAGTATTGATGAGCAGCAGGCGTGATTCCATGTGACAACTGTTACTCGACTGTGGCGCTCTGTTTCGATTGTAAGCACTTGCATCAAAACTACTGTGCGCAGGTATGAATCGCTATAGTGAATCCATACCAATTGATAGGAGATGCATCATGAAACGAATCCTCTGCGCCGCCGCCGCCGCACTCATCAGCACCGCCGCCTTCGTGCCGGTGCAGGCGATCGCCCAGACGCGTGTCGTCGTCGTCCGCGAAGCACCGCCGCCGCCGCGCCACGAATCGGTGCCGGCCGCACGCCGCGGCTACGAATGGGCGCCGGGCTACTGGAACTGGACCGGCCACCGCTACACCTGGGTCAAGGGCCACTGGGAGCGCGCACGCAAGGGTTACTCCTATCACCGTCCGGAATGGCGCCAGGGCCCGAACGGCTGGCAACTGGAGCGCAACGGCTGGCGCCGTGGCGACCGTGACGGCGACGGCGTGCCAAACCGCTTCGATAACCGCCCGAGCAATCCACACCGTTCCTGATGCCTTGAAGGTGTCATGACAAGAAAAAGCCCGGTTCGAGGACCGGGCTTTTTGTTAGGCTTTGGCACGTGCGCCGGCTCATGGCGCCGGCGCGCCGGTGTTCCTGACATAGACGTCCACCCTGGAGGGATGCGACAGCGTCGCGGGGTGATAGTTATCCATGATCCACTTGTACATCAGCGGATGCATGACGCTGTAGCGCAAGTCGGGACGGTCGTCCAGGGCGTGATTGGACAGCATGACGACCGCCGGCGGCCTGCTTGCCAGGCGCGCCAGCTCGGCCTGTTCGAACCTGGCATCGCGCGCGGACAATGCGTAGATTTCCCAGACACCCATCCTCGCCTTGTTGACGGCGTGCAGGCCGGGGAAGTTCGGCAGCGCGAGGAAGTTGTCGCGCGCCTCCGGCACCACCGAAAACACATGCTCGGTACTTTGCAGGTACTCGACGACGAAGGGGTGCACGTGCAGTTCGCTGCCGTTCATGACGACCGTCGTCATCTTCCGATCCAGTACGACATTGCTGAGCAGCGGCAGGTCTTCCAGCAGCATGAGCAGGGATAAACCGACGAGGCACACGGCAACCGGGAGCGCCTGGCGCACCAGCACCCCGCAATTGAGCAGGATGACAAGTACGGGCACGATGGACAGCGCCAGGTGGACCACGTCGGCCCGCGAATAAGCATAATGCGCATAGACCAGTCCGGCGAATGCCGCAGCAATCTGGAGATAATGCAGGCGGGTGAATGCGGCGAGCGGTTTCCTGGCCAGGACCGCGATGGCCAGCACCGGCACCACCAGCAGCGCAATGAAGGCCATGCCGGTGGCAAAGTCGCCGGCCCACAGGATCCACCCGTTTTCGTCGTGCGTCGCCTTCCATGGCCAGGGGACGGGCAGCGGAATATTGGTGGCGGTGGCGGTGCTGCGCACGTGGTCGATGATGCCTGCAATGAGCGCCGCCATGAACCCGGGCTGGTACAGGCCCATGACGAATGTCAGGCTGAAGCCGATCGCGGTACCGCCCATGAATGCCAGCGCCGGGCGCAGCAGGACCGACGGGCGTTCTTTCTTGACCAGCAGGAAGCCGAGCGCCATCAGGGCCGAGGCGGCGCCATACACGCCATGGTTGCGGCCCATGACGGCGGCCAGGCCGAGAATCAGGCCGGCGCCGAACCAGTACTTCACGGCGCGCGACGTCAGGATCAGCATCAGCATGCCTACGATGAGGATGCTCGTGCCATAGTCGAAGGATTTGTAATACGGGGTGGCCCAGACATTCAGGAGCAGGGCGACCAGGAACGCGAACAGTATCCGCCTGGCCGTGCCGTATGAGGCCTGGACCGCCTGCAGGGCGATAAAGACGCCGACGCTGACCGTCAGCGCCTGGAACAGCCCGGCCGCCAGGCGCGCGCCGAAGATGCCGTCGTCGCCGATCGCGGACATGACCGCCGCAGCCCACAGGTAGCGGCCGATGTCATACGCCAGGAAATCCCGGATCGGCGCTTCGCCGCGCAGTACGCGCTGGGCGCCGTACCAGTAATAGCCTTCGTCGGCAAAATCGAAGCCGTAGCGCCAGGTGAGCAGGAACCAGCACAGGGAAACCAGCAGGCCGCTGGCAAGGCAAAGGACGAGATTGCTACGGTAGAGGGAGTGATTGCCTGTCATGTGAATGTGAGCCGCGTCGGGAGACGCGTAAATGGTTTTACTGGACATGCAAGAGTGGGTGAAGCACGTCGGCTCAACTGCTCGGCAGACAGCGGATATCGTAACATAACTTTATGCTAACAATTCACTGCAGATAATTTGTTATCGGTCTTTTGTTGCGTGGCGTTTTTCGTATCGTAGGCACCATCGCCAGTTACAGTCGCGATAATTTCCTCGGCAGGAATCTGGTCGAGCAGACAACCGGCAGGTGCAATCCCGTTGCCGTCGGCTGCGCCCCGATCGTCACCGAAAGATGCTTCTGACGCCGGCTGACGGTACTGAAGTCGGGAACCTGTCAATCCAGCCCCGCCAACTCGAGCAGGCTCTGCGTCATCCCATCGCCCGACGCGAAGGCAGATTGAACAGGCCTTTGATGGTCAGGCAGAACTGGACCGCCGCCTCGCTGTACTTAGGACTGCGGCCCCGCTTACCGTTGGCACTGCCGTGCCAACACATGTCCTTGTCCAGTTAGATCAGCAGCGAACCGCGCGCTTTCAGCGCCGCCTTGTAATCTTTCCAGTTGGTCGTTCGGTACTTCAGTCTTGCGGGAGTGGTCATGCGGTCAGTTTACCCGTGCTCAACTCGGGTCGCTGCAGGACAATTTTGCAACAAAGCCCTAGCAATGCAATCTGATTCATGAATAAGTTTTTGATGTAACTCCTGCTGTAATTTTTGAACAATAGAAAAATTTCAGAAATAGTTCCATGTAGACTAAGTAATTATTCGCGGCGCATGGTGTAGTGGTTAAATTTGTACACACCCTGATTTCATACTATAACTCAAGTATGATGATGGATCGAAATCCATATTTACCATTGCTGCGGAGATAATTTGATAGGCATACTGGTTGCCGAAGAAAATAATGTTTTGTTATTGGGAATCAAATCGGTGTTGGCGGCGCACGGAGAATTTGTTCTTGCTGCCGAAATTCCCGAGAAAGAACAATTATTGCGGAGCTTGCTAGATGTGGAATTCGATGTAGCGCTAATTGAATTAACACTATTTAGAAGCATGAAAATCAAGGAATTAATGAGCCTTCGCAAAATCAGGCCCGATTTAAAGTTTCTTGTTCATTCTCACGGGACAGATCTTGCTGACGGGGTGGAGGCAATCAAGCGTGGAGCGCTTGGGTATTTGACAAAACATTGTTCACCGGCCGAGCTTATAAATGCAATCGTAACAGTTTACAGAGGCAAGCCATTTATTAACGAGTTAATGGGCGCAGCACTGGCAGAAGAACTTTTTCGTCCTGGTAGCATGTCCCATATTGCGCTGAGTGATAGGGAATTCCAGGTTTTCAGAATGCTGGCAATGGGTATCAGTTTAACTGGAATTGGTTTGCAACTTGACCTGAGTGTAAAAACAGTAAGTACTTACAAAAGCCGGATATTGGAAAAAATGGGCTTTCCAGGCTTAAGTGAACTTGTGCAGTATGCAATATCCTGTAATCTTTTGAATCGTCATTCAGACGAAGACCAAGACAACAATTCTTCCTGACAGCGAGCAGCTATGGCAACAAATCCGGGCGCGTGAGAACAAGCCGCATATGCGCAGCCGGCGCGTAGAAACCGATGAATCCGCTATTTGGTACTGGGGATGCTTGCAGTTGCAGTGATTATGCTCTGCAGGATTCGGCAGCCCGAGCAGTCCAATGTAATTTATGAATAAGCGTTAGTCTTCCGACAGGTCGTCGTCGCTGACCGGTAGCGCGTCCGGGCGATCGTCAATGATGGATTTGGCAATACGTACGGCTCGTTCTCTTGCTTCACCTGGGGTGCTGTCGACTGGCTCGGAGGCGAAGCGTGGCTCTGGCGCGGTACGGCCGACAAGGCCGATCTGAATGGACGAGTGCCATTTCGCGCACTTCCGAGCGCCGTCCGAGTGCAAGTTCACTGAAATTTCGTAACCGCGGTATGTGCCTAGCCGGTCCATGATGCGTCTCCTTATAATAAGGACATCCTAGCATGCCGACCCGCTCACCTGCGTCGGCCACGATGGTGGCCGAGGGGCCGCGACGAACTGGATGATGAGCCTGTAGTGTGTGCGTCGCCGAAGCCGTAGACGCAAAAGAAAAAGCCACCCCGGGGGTGGCTCTTCAACTCCGTCGGAAACTCCAGCAAGTCGTTGGTAATTTCACTGAGCGGAATAATCAGATTCTTGTAACTACTTGAATCCAAAAGAATTCTTGGGGTGGCTGATGGGACTCGAACCCACGACAACAGGAATCACAATCCTGGACTCTACCAACTGAGCTACAGCCACCACTGTCTTGCTTATTGCCGCGTTGTTGTTGCTGCGACAGAACAAGATTATATAAGGTACTTCGCATTCTGGCAATCTGATTTTTCCCAACCGTGCCGGTGGGTTCAGGCTGCCTGTACTCCCGCCTCGACGCCTGCCTCGAAGTCGGCCTCCTGCACTGGCGGATCGATGCCGAGCAGCGTATTGAACGCCGCCGACAGCGCCGTCGCGCTGGCGCTGGTGAAGGCGTCCAGCCGCGCCGGCACGGCGGCATCGTGCGCACGCGGCAGGCTGCCCGCGTCCAGCAGGCGCACCAGCTGGCGCGCGACCGCTTCGCCGGTGTCGACCAGCGCCACGCCGCCATGGCCCGCTTCGGCGATCACGTGCTCGATCGACGCCTGTACCAGCGGATAGTGGGTGCAGCCCAGCACCAGCGTGTCCACGCCCTGCGCCAGCAGTGGGGTCACGTAGCGGCGCAGCAGCCCGGTCGTGCCGTCGGTGTCGCCGTCCTCGATGCGCTCGACCAGGCCGCGGCAGGGCTGCAGCAGGAACTGTGCGTGCGTCGCGTCGGTGATCTGGTCGCGCAGGCGCAGGAATTTGTCGCCGGCCAGCGTGCGCTCGGTGGCCAGCACGCCCACTTTACCGCTGCGGGTGGCGGCGGCCGCCGGCTTCAGGCCCGGTTCGACGCCGACGATCGGCATGGCCGGGAAGCGTTCGCGCAGCAAGGTCACGGCCGAGATGGTGGCGGTGTTGCAGGCCACGACCAGCGCCTTGGCGCCGCGCGCGACCAGGAAGCGGGCCACGGCGAGCGAACGTTCGGCGACCACGGATTCGGGCTTGTCGCCGTAGGGGGCGAAGCCGGAGTCGGCGGCGTACAGCAGGTGTTCGTGCGGCAGTTGCGCGCGGATGTGGCGCAGGATGGAGAGGCCGCCGACGCCGGAGTCGAAGATGCCGATGGGGGCGTCACTGGAAGAGAGGGAAGTGCTCATGGGGCAATACTAACCCGAGGGAGCATTGCGGTGGGGCTGGCAATGCTTGGAGGGGATAATGCTGGGGGCATTGTCCCCGCCTTCGCGGGGACGACGAAAAAAGCGGGCGCCGGTACGGTGCGGCGCCCGCCATCAGCATCAAGCCGTGGTGACCGGGATGCCTTTCAGCGATTCGATCTTCGCCGACCATTCCTTCGGACCGGTCTGGTGCACCGACGTGCCGGTCGAATCGACCGCCACGGTCACCGGCATGTCCTGGACCTCGAACTCGTAGATCGCTTCCATGCCCAGGTCCTCGAAGCCCAGCACCTTGGCCGACTTGATCGCCTTCGACACCAGGTAGGCCGAGCCGCCCACCGCCATCAGGTAGGCCGACTTGTGGTTCTTGATCGATTCGATGGCGACCGGGCCGCGCTCGGCCTTGCCGATCATCGCGATCAGGCCGGTCTTTTCGAGCATCATGTCGGTGAACTTGTCCATGCGGGTGGCGGTGGTCGGGCCTGCCGGGCCGACCACTTCATCGCCGACCGGATCGACCGGGCCGACATAGTAGATCACGCGATTCGTGAAGTCCACCGGCAGTTGCTCGCCCTTGGCCAGCATGTCCTGGATGCGCTTGTGCGCGGCGTCGCGGCCGGTCAGCATCTTGCCGTTCAGGAGCAGGGTCTGGCCCGGCTGCCAGGACGCGACTTCTTCCTTGGTCAGGTTGTTCAGGTCGACGCGCTTGGATTTCTCGGTGTCCGGGGTCCAGTGCACTTCCGGCCAGGTGGAGAGTGCCGGCGGTTCGATGTACGACGGGCCCGAGCCGTCCAGCACGAAGTGCGCGTGGCGGGTGGCGGCGCAGTTCGGGATCATCGCGACCGGCTTCGATGCGGCGTGGGTCGGGTACATGTTGATCTTCACGTCCAGCACGGTCGTCAGGCCGCCCAGGCCCTGCGCGCCGATGCCCAGCGCATTGATCTTGTCGCACAGTTCGATACGCAGTTCTTCCAGCTTGTTTTGCGGGCCGCGCTGCTTGAGTTCGTACATGTCGATGTCTTCCATCAGCGACTCTTTCGCCATCAGCATCGCCTTCTCGGCCGAGCCGCCGATGCCGATGCCCAGCATGCCCGGCGGGCACCAGCCGGCGCCCATCAGCGGCACGGTCTTGAGCACCCAGTCGACCAGCGAGTCGGACGGGTTCAGCATCACGAACTTGGTCTTGTTTTCCGAGCCGCCGCCCTTGGCCGCGACCATGACGTCGACGGTGTTGCCCGGGACCAGTTCCATGTGGACCACGGCCGGGGTGTTGTCCTTGGTGTTCTTGCGTTCGAAGTGCGGGTCGGCCACGATCGAGGCACGCAGCTTGTTGTCCGGGAAGTTGTAGGCGCGGCGCACGCCTTCGTTGACGGCCTCCAGGATCGAGCGTTCGCCGAAACCTTCGAAGCGCACGCCCATGCCGATCTTCAGGAACACGTTGACGATGCCGGTGTCCTGGCAGATCGGACGCTTGCCTTCGGCGCACATGCGCGAGTTGGTCAGGATCTGTGCGATCGCATCCTTGGCCGCCGGGCTCTGTTCCGCCTCGTAGGCGCGGGCCAGGTGCTGGATGTAATCGGCCGGGTGGTAATAGCTGATGTATTGCAGAGCGGCGGCGACGGATTCGATCAGGTCGTCCTGTTTGATGACAGTCATTTCAATCTCGATCAGGTTAATGTTTGGAACTGCTTTGGGTGTTCATCATGATGCGGTCGGTATAGGCGATCGCCATCGCCGACAGCAGGAACGCGAGGTGGATCACGGTCTGCGCAATGAGGACCTTCGGCTCGTACGCCTGGGCGTTGATGAAGGTCTTGAGCAGGTGGATCGAAGAGATGCCGATGATGGCCATCGCCAGCTTGGTCTTCAGCACCGAGGCGTTCACGTGCGAGAGCCATTCCGGCTGGTCCGGATGGTCTTCGAGGTGCATGCGCGAGACGAAGGTCTCGTAGCCGCCCACGATCACCATGATCAGCAGGTTCGAAATCATGACCACGTCGATCAGGCCGAGCACGACCAGCATGATGGTGGTTTCGTTCAGCTTGGTCGGGGCGGTCGCGCCGGGCACGGCCACGGCCTGGATGATATGGTGCAGGGCGTCCTCGTTGCCCATGGCGGCCAGCACCAGGTCCTTCAGTTCGACCCAGAAATGGAACACATAGACGCACTGGGCCAGGATCAGCCCCAGGTACAGGGGCAGTTGCAGCCAGCGGCTGGCGAACATGAAATTGGCGAGGGGACTGCGTTTTCTTGCTTTGGGTGGGGCTTGCAAATCGAGCATCTGTGGTGGAACTCCGGACGTGTGCGCTGGACAGCGCTCAAAACAGCCCATCATTTTACACCTGTCCCGGACTGCTGGCTTGCCGATCGTATCGGCGGCGAGTTGGTAGAATCGCTGTAAGGGCTCAGTAAGCGAGTGCCCCTAAGGTATTGGCAAAACGAGGGAGCCTGTCCAGGGTTCCGAACTATCAAGGAGACTAGTATGGCCGAGAACGAGACCAACCAGGAGCAGGGCGCCCTGCACGAGCACCGCGTATTCCTGCCGCCTGACGAATTCGTCGCGAATGCCGCCATCTCCGGCATGGACGCCTACCAGAAACTGTGCGACGAAGCCGCCAATGACTACGAAGGCTTCTGGGCCCGCCTTGCACGCGAGCACCTGGCCTGGCAGACGGATTTCACCCAGACGCTGGACGAGTCCGACGCGCCGTTCTACAAATGGTTCGCCGACGGCAAGCTGAACGCATCCTACAACTGCCTCGACCGCAACCTCGAGAACGGCAATGCGGACAAGACCGCGATCATCTTCGAGGCCGACGACGGCACCGTCACCCGCTCCACCTACCGCGACCTGCACGAGCGCGTCTGCAAGTTCGCCAACGCCCTCAAATCCCGCGGTATCAAAAAGGGCGACCGCGTCGTCATCTACATGTCGATGTCGATCGAAGGCGTGGTGGCGATGCAGGCCTGCGCCCGCATCGGCGCCACCCACTCGGTCGTGTTCGGCGGCTTCTCGGCAAAGTCGCTGCAGGAGCGCGTCATCGACGCCGGCGCCGTGGCCATCATCACCGCGGACGAGCAGCTGCGCGGCGGCAAATCGCTGCCGCTGAAATCGATCGTCGACGAAGCGCTGGCCATGGGCGGCTGCGACACCATCCAGAATGTGATCGTGTATAAACGCACCGGCGGCAACATCAACTTCCAGGAAGGCCGCGACGTGTGGCTGCACGACCTGGTCGAGGGCCAGAGCGCCGACTGCGAACCGGAATGGGTCGACGCCGAGCACCCGCTGTTCATCCTCTACACCTCGGGCTCGACCGGCACGCCGAAGGGCGTCCAGCACAGCACCGGCGGCTACCTGCTGTGGGCGGCGCTGACCATGAAATGGTCGTTCGACATCAAGCCGGACGACGTCTACTGGTGCACGGCCGACATCGGCTGGGTCACCGGCCACAGCTACATCGCCTACGGCCCGACCGCGGTCGGCGCCACCCAGGTCATCTTCGAAGGCGTGCCGACCTACCCGCACGCCGGCCGCTTCTGGGAAACCGTGGCCAAGCACAAGGTGTCGATCTTCTACACCGCGCCGACCGCGATCCGTTCCCTGATCAAGGCCTCCAACGCCGACGAGAAGGTGCATCCGAAGAGTTTCGACCTGTCCAGCCTGCGCCTGCTGGGCACGGTGGGCGAGCCGATCAATCCGGAAGCCTGGATGTGGTACTACAAGAACGTCGGCGGCGAGCGCTGCCCGATCGTGGACACCTTCTGGCAGACCGAGACCGGCGGCCACATGATCACCCCGCTGCCGGGCGCGACCCCGATGATCCCGGGTTCGTGCACGCTGCCGCTGCCGGGCATCATGGCCGCCATCGTCGACGAAGCCGGCGCCGACGTGCCGAACGGGCAGGGCGGCATCCTGGTGGTGAAGCGTCCGTGGCCGTCGATGATCCGCACCATCTGGAACAACCCGGACCGCTTCCGCAGCGCCTACTACCCGGACGAGCTGGGCGGCAAATACTACCTGGCCGGCGACGGCGCGATCCGCAACAAGGACACCGGTTACTTCACCATCACCGGCCGCATCGACGACGTGCTGAACGTCTCGGGCCACCGCATGGGCACGATGGAAATCGAATCGGCGCTGGTGGCGCACCCGCTGGTGGCGGAAGCCGCCGTGGTCGGCAAGCCCGACGAGACCACCGGCGAAGCCGTCTGCGCCTTCGTCGTGCTGAAGCAGGCGCGCCCGAGCGGCGAGGAAGCGAAGAAGCTGGCGCTCGAGCTGCGCAACTGGGTCGGCAAGGAAATCGGCCCGATCGCCAAGCCGAAGGAAATCCGCTTCGGCGACAACCTGCCCAAGACCCGCTCCGGCAAGATCATGCGCCGCCTGCTGCGCGTGCTGGCCAAGGGCGAGTCGATCACGCAGGATGTGTCGACGCTGGAGAATCCGGCGATCCTGGAGCAGCTCAAGGAATCTGCTTGATAGGTAGCGGGTGGTGCATTGGGTAGGGTGGGCACCCCGTGCCCACCATTTGCCATCACCGCTTCATTTATTCTTCACCAGGCTGCTTGAACAGGGCGTCGAGCGGATTGGGCTTCTTCGGCGGCGCCTCGCCGTCACCGAACAGGGCATCCAGCTGCACTTGCTTGCTCTCGACGGCTGCGCGGCCGCGCGTGTTCGCGAATTCCTCTTCTATATTGTCGCGATAAAAACTCCAGGCCGAGCCCGAGGTCGAGAAGCGGCGCCAGATCTCGTTGCCGACGCCGGCGTAATCGATCGCGGTGCCGTCGTCGAACTCGACGCGCAGCACGCGCTCGCGCGCGTCATAGCCGATGGCGCGCAGCTTGCCGGCGTTGATTTTTTTCATTTCCATGGTAGGTGTTCGAGGCTTGATTGACGATGGGTGACACGCTACCACGAACCGTAAAACCGTCGTTCCCGCGAAGGCGGGAACGACGGCATATATATAGCGACGGTTACAACTTCTCCACCTGCTTCCGCGCATATCCCGCACCCGACCCATTCGGGGCCAGTTCCAGGTAAGTCCCGTACGCCGTCTTCGCCTTCCCCCCATCCCCCGCCTTGGCATACGCGTCACCCAGGTTCATGTAGGCGATCGCGCGCGACGGATCCATCCTGATCGCATTCTCGAACCAGCGCGCCGCCTCCGCATACTTGTCCTGCTTGTAGAACACGAAGCCGAGATTGTTGGCGGCCAGCGCAAAGTCCGGCCGCAGCTTGAGCGCCTCGGTGAACTGGGCTTCGGCCTGCGCATACTGCTTCTCTTTATAGAGTTGCAGGCCCTGGTCGTTGGCGCGCTGTGCCTGCTGGCGGCTCGACACCGGCACCGCGGCCGGCGCGACGATCGTCGAGGTGCCGCCCTGCAGGTCCTTCACCACCACGGTCTTGGGCGCGCCCGGCGCCAGCGACGGGCCCTTCGCATCCAGCCTGGTGTTCAGTGCGATGGCATCGTTCGACAGTTGCGCCGTGTTCGTGTTCAGGAATTCGCTTTCTTCCGGCAGTTCGAACTCGAAGTCGCCGCCCTCCGACCCCGGCAGGCTGCCGAAGGCCGGCGTCTGCTGCGACACGCTGGACACCGCTGGCGCCACAAAGGCCGCCAGTTCGGTCGCGGTGATCAGGCCGTCGCCGTTCAGGTCGGCCCTGCCGCCCAGGCCCTGCAGCAGGGACCAGGTAAACACCGAGTGGCCGTTCGGGCCGCCGTCCGACACCAGCTGGTCGGTGCCGCCCGCGGTCAGCATCTGGCGCCCCAGGCGGCGCGCGTTATCGCGGAGAAAAGAAGCGTTGGCGCCGCCGCGCGTCAGTCCCAGGCCGCTGTAGCAGGCATCCATCACGAACAGCGCATGCTTGGCCGGCAGGCTCTCGGCGATGTTCTGGATCTCGGTCATCGGGATCGCGTCAAGGGCCAGGTTATTCGGGTCGGCATCGTAGGGCACGATGTAACCGAGGTCGCGCCCGGAACTCAGCCTGCGCGTGGCGCCGTGCCCGGCGAAGAATACGAACACACGGTCGTTCGGCTGCAGGCCGCCATGGGCCAGGCGGTCGTGGAAGGCGGCAAGGATGCCGGCGCGCGTGGCCTGCTCGTTCTTCAGCGTGATCACGCGCTCGGGCGCGAAGCCGAACTTCTGCACCAGCACCTGGCCCATGCCTTCGGCGTCGCGCACCGCGTACTGCAGGCGCGGCCATTTTTTATAGTCGTCGATGCCGACCAGGATCGCCCACGAACTGGCGTAGCCGGTGGCGGCCGCGCGCTGGATCGGCAACTGCGCGGAAGTCGCCGCGGCGGCGCCGTTTGCCGACGCGCCGGTCGTCTTGAAGGCCGCGCCATCCCAGCCGGCAAACTGGTAGCCCTCGGCCACCAGCCGGTCCAGGATCGCCGGCAGCGCCTTCACGGTGCGCTCGTGGATGTCGTGGAACAGGATGATGCCGCGTCCTTCCTTCTCGACCGAGCGCAGCACGCGGTCCGCAATCGACGAGGGCACCGGATCGGCCCAGTCGAGCGAATCGATATTCCACATCACCGATTTCAGATGCGCGTTGGCCAGCATCGTCATGCCTTCCTTGTTGCGCGCGCCGTAGGGAAAGCGGAACAGGCTCGAGCGTTGCGGATCGACCGCCTTGAGCAGCGTATCGGTATCGAGGATCTCGGATTTCAGATTGGCGCCCGACTGCTTGGACAGCTGGGCATGCGAAAAGCTGTGGTTGGCCAGCACGTAGCCGGCCGCCTTCAGCTTGCGGCTGACGTCCGCGCCGGCGTTCAGCCGGGCCGCTCCCTGCGCGTCGAGCGAGCCGAGGTTGCGGCCGACGTTGAAGAACACGGCCGGCGCATTGTATTGCTTGAGGATGGCCGCGATCTCCTCGCTGTAGCGGCGGTGCGGGCCGTCGTCGAAGGTCAGCACCACGGTTTTCCTGGGCAGCGTCTTGCCGAAGATTTCGTCTTCTTCGCGCTGCTGCGATGGCTGCGATGGCGGCGTGCCGGCCGGCTGCTGCGCCTGCCGTGGCGCACTGGATTCACCCGGATCGGATTCGGCGGGATCGGGACGGCCGGGGTAGGGCAGCACCACGCCGTAATCCTTGAGGATGCGGTCGCGCTGGTACAGCGTTTTCAGGTAGGCCACGTAGCTGTCCCACTTCTCGCGCTTGAGTACGATCGAACGCGATTCGAAGCGTCCGAACACGGCGCGCACTTCCTTTTCGTAGTTGCGCTCGATCTCGGCCCGCGCCTCCAGGTCTTCCGAGATCCGCTTGTGCATCTTGATGGCCGGGAGCGACGAATCCGCGGCCACGTAGCCTTGCAGCGCCTGCATCAGTTCGCGGAAGGCGAGGCGGTCGGCGTCGTACAACGTGTCGTTCGACTCGACGTAATCGAGCAGGCCGCCAATGGCATCGTAGCGGCGCGGATTCCCCGACGCCACCAGCTTCGCCAGCGCATCGTTGGTCCGGGCGATGCGTTCCTGGTTCTCGTGGAACAGCTGCTGGCCGACGCGGTTGGCCTCCGCGCGCTCGGCCGCGGACAGCGCTTCCTCGTCCAGCGTCAGCACGATCATCTTGCGATAGGCCTCCAGCATGCGCTTCATGTCGGAGGCGATGGTGCTGACGTCGCTTGCCTGTCCCTGCGCCTGGGTTTGTGCCTGGGTGGGCGGCGGCTCGGGCTTGCGCGAAACGAGGTAGCTGCCGGTGGCCGCGCCGGTGGCGGCGACGGCGAAGATGACGACGTAGAGGGCTTTGCGTTTCAAGATCGGTCCAGTGCGCGCAAATGGGGGGATTGATAAAGTTTTATCTTGGAAACAATATCATCAGTTGCGGGTGGCTGGGTGATGAAAAGCAGGGATGGTGTGTGGATGCGACATGTGCTGCGCTCCTGGTGGCGGAGCTGGAGGCGAAGCTGAAAACGTGGGCGGCGACGTGACGGTTGCTTGTTGCTGTTGTATTGCCGAGAATCCTTGTTATAATAGGCGGCTTCGCGACCAAGTGTTCGCGAAAGCCCATCAGGAGAGATGGATGAGTGGTTTAAGTCGCACGCCTGGAAAGCGTGTATAGGTTCATAGCCTATCGGGGGTTCGAATCCCCCTCTCTCCGCCACGAACAAAAATGTAAAAAAAGCCACCCGAGGGTGGCTTTTTTGCATTTGTTTCCAGGCAGAGAGACGCAGGCCCCCTGCACGCCATGCACGGAGGATTCGAAGCGCTTCAATTGCAAGCGAAGCCCTCTTCGAATCGCCACTTTGCTGTCGCCCTTGGACGACAGCGCCGCGCGTCGAGGACGCGCGATGCATGCACATCTACATAAACGTAATGAATTGGCTCAGAAACCGCGCCCTCCGCCGCCGCCAAAGTTGCCGCCGCCACCGCCAGGACCACGCATGCCGCCGCCTTCCATCCCCGGCCCGCGCAACATGCCGCCGCCATTCCTCAAGCGCGAATCCCCGCTCACCCCGCCCAGGCTGTAGGTCAGCCCGACGAAATAAACCCGCCCCTGCTGCTTGCTGTACGACACCGAGCGCACCGTATCCGACGTTTGCGTCGTCCTGCGCACGTTGCTATCGAACACATCCCGTACATTCGCCCGCAGCGTCAGCTTCTGCGCAAAGCGCCACGTCCACCCCATCTGCACCTGCCAGGTCGGCTCCACCTCGAACAAGCCCACCAGCTGCCGGCCGGAGTAATTCCCGTTCAGCTGGAAGGTATGCCCCTCGATGCCGGAGTACTGCCCGCGCACCTGCAGCGTCCTGGCATTCACCTTGCGCTCCAGTTCCTCGGAAAAGCGCGCGCCGTCGGCATTGGTCTGGGTGGCCAGGTAGGACTGGGACAGGCGCTGCAGGTTGGCGGTCGCGCCAAAGTTCAGCGTGCGCGTCGGCCGCGCCTGGAAATTGAAACTCACGCCATCGGTGACCTTGGCGCCGTAGTTGATCGACTGGCTGATGACGGCCGCGCTGCCCGGTACCGGCGTGAGGAAGCGGCCGAGCAGGGGGCTTTCCTTTTCCCGGTACAGCGACAGGGTGGTATTCACGCCAAACCATTTGTCGGTGTACTTGAGGTCGTATTTGTCGGCGTGGGTCGGCGCCAGGCGCGAGTCGCCCAGGCTGTAATTCTGCTCGTCCACGTACTGCAAATTCGGGTTGATGTCTTCCAGGCGCGGACGGTTGATGCGCCGCGAATACGCGCCCGTGATGGAGGCGTCGTCCCAGCCATATTGCAGGTGCATGCTGGGCAGGGATTTCTTGCTGGCGTCGCTCGATGAATTGCCCTGGTTGACGTAATTGATATGGCGGTTGATGCGCTCGTAGCGGATGCCGGGCATGATGGACCAATGCTCGGACAGGCGGATGTTCGGCGTGAAATACACGGCGTACGAACGTTCGGTCGTCTTGAAGGCGCTGACGCGGTCGGCGTCGACCAGTTCCTCGCCGGTCAGCGGATCGATATTGAAGTAGTCGGCATCCGATTCCCCGCTGTTGACGCCCACCTTTGCGCCGATCTTGTAGTTCCAGGTCTGGCTGACCTTCTTGCGGTAGTCGATGCTGAAATCGGCCTGGCGGCTCGAATTGTTGTTGCCGTTCAGGCTTTCGATGCGCGGGCCGGTCGGCGGCGTGACGATATAGTCGTTGACGTTGCGGCTGTCGAATTCACCCTTGTTGCCGGAGCCGCGCAAGTCGAGCGTCAGCTGCTCGTCGCGGCTGAACTTGCGTTCGTAGCTCAGCGCGAGCATGTAGATGGTCGTCTGGTTTTCGCGGTCGATGTTGCGCTGGTATTCCTCATACGGCGTCGTGCCGCCGCGATTCGACAGGTAGTAATCGCTCGACTCGGTCTCGCTTTTCGTCCTGCTGAAGTTCAGGGCGGCGCTGAGGCGGTCGGTGTCGCCGATGTTGTAGCTGAGCGTCGGGTTCAGGTTCACGGTGTCCGAGGGCGAACGGCTCAGGGATTCGCGGCGCGTGGTCCAGGTGGTGTTGCCGGCCTGGGTGGTGGTGTCGGACCAGCCGGTCCGTTCGTTCACGTTGTGGGTGACGCCGGCCTGTCCCTCCACCTGGAAGCGGCCGGTGTTGTAGCTGCCGCTGATCGATGAATTGTAGCGGCCATCCAGGCCCACGGCGCCGGTGATCGCGCCCTGGCCACCCGGCGGGCGCACCCGGCGCGTGATCAGGTTCAGGATCGGGCCGCTGCCGCCTTCCGAGCCGAATTCCGCACCCGGTGCGGTGATCACTTCCACGCTTTCGAGCGCGTCGGCCGGATAATTGTTCAGCGCGTCGCCGCCGTTGGTGCCGGAGAACATGGCGGAACGCTTGCCGTTCACGAAAATCTGCGTGTTCTGGTTGCCGCGGATGGCCACCTTGCCGTCCTGGTCCACGGTCACGTTCGGGACGTTGGCGATGACGTCCGCCGCCGACGCGCTGGGGGTGACCACGTCGGCCTTGACGTCGTAGACGGAACGGTCGATCTGCTCCGACGGACGCTCCGCCACCACGGTCACGGTCTGCACGGTGCCGCCGGCGCCGGTTGGCTGTTCCTGTTCGGGTTCGGTCTTGCCGCTGGTGGTTGCCGTGCCTGGCTGGGCCGCGTTGGCGGCGGCAGCAGAAGCAGCGGCTGGCGCCGGTGCGGCGGCTGCAGGTGTGGACGGCGTTTGCGCCGGCGCCGCAGCCGGCGCCTGCGCGGCCGGCTGTGCGGCGGTCTGCGCGGCCGGCTGGTTCTGCGCGGCCGTCTGCGCGAACAGCGGCTGCGCGACGAAACAGCCCAGCAGCAGCGCAGGCAGGACTTTGAGCGTCAGGACGCCGCGGGCGGCGGCGGTGGCGGAGGAAGAGTGCATCATGTGAATCGGGTCCCTGGTTATTGTTATTTGCAGCATCGACAATCTTGATGCGAAACTTAACGCGGTTGGGACCGTCGAGCATACAGCTTCATGAAACAATCACCGACCTGAGCACATGAACCGTTCGCCGTGATCGAACCGCCACAAACAAGCATTCCCATGACGCCCACATCCTCCATCCTGTCCGCCTTCACCCCCACCGGCAAGCTGCGCGCCGCCATCAACCTGGGCAACCCGATCCTGGCCTGTACCAACGCCGAAGGACAAGCCTGCGGCGTCTCGGTCGACCTGGCCACCGAGTTCGCCCGCCAGCTGGGCGTGGACCTGGAACTGGTGGTGGTGGATGCCGCGGGCAAGTCGGTGGACGTGGTGGTGGCGGAAGAGGCGGACATCGGCTTCTTTGCGATCGACCCGGTGCGCGGCGCCGATATCGCCTTCACCGCGCCCTACGTCCTGATCGAAGGATTCTATTTAGTGAAAGAGGATTCGCCCGTGCGCACCAACGCCGAGGTCGACGATGCGCGCCACCGCGTGGTGGTCGGCAAGGGCAGCGCGTACGACCTGTACCTGACCCGCACCCTGACGCGGGCGCGGATCGTGCGCTCGCCCACGTCGCCGACGGTGGTCGACACCTTCCTGGAGCAGGGCGCCGAGGTGGCCGCCGGCGTCAGGCAGCAGCTGGAAGCCGATGCGGCGCGCATTGGCGGCCTGCGCCTGCTGAATGAACGCTTCATGGTGATCCGGCAGGCGATGGGCACGCCGAAAAGCCGCGGCGTTGAGGCGGCGGCCTTCCTGGCGCGCTTCCTTGAGGCGATGAAGGCCGGCGGCTTCGTGGCAGAGGCCCTGGCGCGCCACGGTATTCATGGTGCATCGGTGGCGCCCGCATTCAGCGAAAGCCCTGCAAAAGATGTGATTCAAGGCTAATATTGAAGGTTTCGACACATCGCGGGCGGGCATGTTCGCTCGCCGGCAGCTCGACCATTAGCCGGGAAACGGCAGAGGAGAATAAATGAGTACCGAAAGCAGCCTGAACGAGGCTAAAGACACCCAGTTGCGCGCAGACGCACTTGAATACCACCGCAGCCCGGTGCGCGGCAAGATCGAAGTCGTGGCCACCAAGCCGCTCTCGAACCAGCGCGACCTGTCGCTGGCCTATTCGCCGGGCGTGGCTTACGCCTGCGAGGAAATCGCCGCCGATCCGGCCATGGCCGCCGAGTACACCTCGCGCGGCAACCTGGTCGCCGTGATCTCGAACGGCACCGCCGTCCTCGGCCTGGGCAACATCGGTCCGCTGGCATCGAAGCCGGTCATGGAAGGCAAGGGCTGCCTGTTCAAGAAATTCGCCGGCGTCGACGTGTTCGACCTGGAACTGGCCGAGAACGATCCTGACAAGCTGATCGAAGCGATCGCCATGCTGGAGCCGACCGTGGGTGGCATCAACCTGGAAGACATCAAGGCGCCGGAATGCTTCTACATCGAGAAGAAGCTCTCCGAGCGCATGAACATCCCGGTCTTCCACGACGACCAGCACGGCACCGCCATCATCTCGAGCGCGGCGCTGCTGAACGCGCTGAAGGTGGTCGGCAAGGACATCGGCAGCGTCAAGCTGGTGGCCTCCGGCGCCGGCGCGGCGGCCATCGCCTGCCTGGACATGATGGTGAGCCTGGGCGTGAAGCAGTCGAACATCTACGTCACAGACTCCAAGGGCGTGATCTGGCAGGGCCGCGAGGCCAACATGGAAGCCAACAAGGCGCGCTACGCGCAGGCGACCGATGCGCGCACCCTGGCCGACATCGTCAAGGATGCCGACGTGTTCCTGGGCTGCTCGACCGCCGGCGTGCTGACCGGCGAGATGGTCAAGACCATGGCGGCGCAGCCGGTGATCCTGGCGCTGGCCAACCCGGAACCGGAGATCCGTCCCGAAGTGGCCAAGGCCGCGCGTCCGGACTGCATCATCGCGACCGGCCGTTCGGACTACCCGAACCAGGTCAACAACGTCCTCTGTTTCCCGTACATCTTCCGCGGCGCGCTCGATTGCGGCGCCACCCGCATCACCACCGAGATGAAGCTGGCCTGCGTCAACGCCATCGCCGAACTGGCCGAGGCGGAAGTCAGCGACGCCGTGGCCGCGGCCTATGCCGGCAAGGACCTGAGCTTCGGCCCCAACTACATCATCCCGACGCCGTTCGACCCCCGCCTGATGGCCGCGATCGCCCCGGCCGTGGCCGCCGCCGCCGCCGCTTCCGGCGTGGCCGCGCGTCCGATCGAGGACATGGACGCCTACCGCGACAAGCTGGCCCAGATGATCTACCACACCGGCTTCTTCATGAAGCCCGTGTTCTCGAAGGCCAAGGCCAGCCCGCGCCGCGTCGCCTACGCCGAAGCGGCCGACCAGCGCGTGCTGCGCGCGGTGCAGACCGTGGTCGACCAGGGCATGGCCAAGCCGGTGCTGATCGGCGTGGCTGCCGAAGTCCAGCAAGCCATCAAGCAGGCCGGCCTGCGCCTGCGCCGCGACGTCGACTACACGCTGGTGGAAGCGGAAGGCGACACCACCCTGCAGGGCGCGCGCCTGCTGAAGTCGGGCGATGTCGATGCCCTGATCTGCGGCATGAAGGGCACCTACGACAGCCACCTGGTGCACGTCAGGAACGAGATCGGCCTGGCGCCGGGCGCCGACGTGCTGGCCGCGATGAACGCGCTGGTGCTCGACAAGATGACCCTGTTCATCACCGACACCTACGTCAACGACGCGCCCTCGGCACAGGAACTGGCGGCGATCACGCGCCTGGCGGCGCAGGAACTGCGCCACTTCGGCCTGGAGCCGAAGGCCGCGCTGCTGTCGCACTCGATCTTCGGTTCGTCCGAGCGTCCGTCCGCGGTGCGCATGCGCGAAGCGCGCGCGATCCTGGAACGCACTGCGCCGGAACTGCCGGTGCTGGGCGAAGTGCACGGCGACGCCGCGCTGTCCGAGGAAATCCGCCGCCTGTACCAGCCGGAAGGCGGCTTTGCCGGCAGCGCCAACCTCTTGGTGATGCCGTCGCTGGACGCGGCCAACATCCTGTTCAACGTGCTGAAGGTCACCGCCGGCAAGGGCGTGACCGTGGGCCCGATCCTGCTGGGCGCGGCCAAGCCGGTGCACATCCTGAGCCCGAGCGCGACCGTGCGCCGCATCGTCAACATGACGGCGCTGGCGGTGGCGGGCGTGGACCAGCCGCACGGGGTGTAATACCGTCGTCCCCGAGTGACACCCGTCGTCCCCGCCTGCGCGGGGACGACGTGCTCATATTCGCGGTTTGCCTCCCTCCCCAGAATTCCCACTGTGCTCCTCAAAACAGCCCTCCTGTTCATCGCCACCGCCCTCGCCGAAATCGTCGGCTGCTTCCTCCCCTACCTGTGGCTGCGCAAGGGCGGCTCCATCTGGCTGCTGGTGCCGGCCGCTGCCAGCCTGGCGCTGTTCGTGTGGCTGCTGACGCTGCATCCGGCGGCCAGCGGGCGCGTGTATGCGGCCTATGGCGGCGTCTACGTCGCCACCGCGCTGGCCTGGCTGCGCTTCGTCGACGGGGTCAGGCTCTCGACCCTGGACTGGGCCGGCGCCGCCATCGCCCTGTGCGGCATGGCCATCATCGTGTCCGGCTGGAGCAGGGCGGGCTGATGCACGTGGCGCCAGGCGTCACGACGTCGCGCCGCGCGCTGTCCTATAATGCACGCATGAACAGGACAAAACGACAATGGGTCGCGTATGCCTGGATCGCCACCCTGGCCATCCTGTTCAATGCGCTCATGCCTGCCGTGGCCCATGCGCTGGCCGCCTCCGCGCCGGCGTCGTCCAGCGCGCAGATGGAAGTCTGCACCGCCATGGGCATGGAAATGATGTCGATGCCGATGGCGCCGCCGGCCAATGCCGATCACGGCTCTGCGTCCGACAAGCTCATGAAGGGGATGACGCATTGCGGCTATTGCGTCACCCACGGCGGCTCGTTCGGGCTGCTGCCCCAGGTGAACGCCGTGTTCGCCGTCCTCGGCGGGCACGACGTGTTCCCGCCGCTGTTTTATTCCGCTTCCCGTCCGCTTTTCCAGTGGTCCCTGGCGCAGCCGCGCGCGCCGCCTTTCCCGGCCTGATCCGCCGCGGTCCACACCGCCAACGTCCTGCCGAACCATGGTCCTGCAACCGCGTCTCACGCGTGGGCAGCGCATGGCCACACCATTGGAAAACACATGAAGAACATCAAGACCTCGATCGCATTGACCACCCTGGCTGCCGCCATGTCCTCGGCCTGGGCCCAACAGGCGCAGCAGGGCCCCCTGCCGCAGGTGGTGGTCAGCGCCACCCTGGAAGCGGGCCACCTGGGCGACCGCGCCGGTACCGGCTCCAACCTCGACCTGTCCCGCTTCGAGACCCCGGCCAGCGTCGACGTGATCACCCGCAAGCAGCTGGAAGAACGCGGCGACACCGATTTGATCCAGGCGATCACGCGCGCGCCCGGCATCAGCAGCCTGCCGCATCCGGGCAACGGCGGCTCGTCGCTGGCGTCGCGCGGCTTCACCGATACGGTGTCCGTGATGCGCCTGTACGACGGCATGCGCCAGTACGGCGGCGCCGGCCTGACCTTTCCCTTCGATACCTGGGCGGTCGAGCGCATCGAGGTGCTGCGCGGCCCGGCGTCCGTCATCTACGGCGAAGGCGCGATCGGCGGCGTGATCAACGTGGTGCCCAGGCAGCCGACGCGCAAGCCGGTCGAGAACGAAGTGCGGGCCGCGGTCGGCAGCGAAGGCACGCGCCGCCTGGCAATCGGCAGCGGCGGCGCGCTCGACGAACGCTGGTCCTACCGCGTCGACGCCAGCGCCGAGCGTTCCGACGGCTGGGTCGACATGGGCGACTCCAGCAACCGCGCCTTCTCGGGTGCGCTGCGCCTGGACGTCTCGCCCGAACTGAACTTCAAGCTCAGCCTGGCCCACGGCCGGCAAAAGCCGATGCGCTACTTCGGCACGCCGCTGGTGGAGGGCCAGCAACTGGAAGCGCTCAGGGACAAGAACTACAACGTGCAGGACAGCACGATCGAGTACAAGGACACCTGGGTCGACCTGCTGGCCAACTGGCGCCCCAACGACAGCACCACGGTGCGCTCGCGCCTGTACCACATCGACAGCAAGCGCCACTGGCGCAACGCCGAAGCCTATGTCTACAACCCGGCCACGCGCCTGGTCGACCGCTCAGACGATACCGAGATCTACCACGACCAGAAGCAGACCGGGAACACCACCGACGCCACCATCAAGGGCCGCCTGTTCGGCCTGGACAACCAGGTGTCGGCGGGCTTCGACGTCAATTCGAGCGAGTTCACCCACACCAACAACACCTACGTCGGCTCGCCCGGCGCGGTCGATCCCTATGACCCGGTGCCGGGCCTGTTCACCAGCCCGGAACCGACCATCCCGCGCTACCGCACCAGGGCGCACCAGTACGCGCTGTTCATGGAAGACCGGCTGGCCTTGAACGGGAAGTGGTCGGTGCTGGGCGGCCTGCGCTACGACCACGCCGACCTCTCGCGCCGCAACCTGGTGGCCGGTGTGCTGGCCTACGACAAGACCTTCGCGAACGTCGGCTGGCGCCTCGGCACCGTGGTCCAGGTCGATCCGGACCTGGCCGTGTACGCGCAGTATTCGCGCGCGGCCGATCCGGTCGGCTCGCTGCTGTTCCTGTCGCCGGCCAACAGCAGCTTCGAGAACGCCACCGGGCGCCAGGCCGAAGTCGGCGTCAAGCAAAGCTTCCGGGGCAAGCGCGGCGAATGGACGCTGGCCGTCTACGACATCCAGAAGAACAACCTGCTGACGCGCGACCCGGCCAATCCGGCCCGGAGCATCCAGGTCGGCAGCCGCTCGTCGCGCGGCCTGGAAGGCACCGTGAACATGGCGCTGGGGCAGGGCTGGAGCGTGGAGGCGAATGCGTCGCTGCTGCGCGCGCGCTTCGACGACTTCATGGAAGCCGACGGCGGCGCGCTGGTCTCGCGCGCCGGCAAGCTGCCGCCCGACGTGCCCAAGCGCCTGGCCAACGTCTGGCTGGGCTGGGACTTCATGCCCGGCTGGAGCGCCGGCGCCGGTGCGCGCTACGTGGGCGCGCGCTTCGCCGACAACGCCAACCTGCTGCGCATGCCGTCCTACACCACCACCGATTTGTCGCTGCGCTGGAAGGCGGCGGAGCGCACCACGCTGGCGCTGCGCGGCTTCAACGTATTCGACAAGCGCTACTATGCCACCGCCTACTACACGCCGACCCAGTGGCTGGCCGGTCCGGACCGGCGCGTCGAGCTGGTGCTGGATCACCGCTTCTGAGCGGGGCGGACGTGGCGATTGCGGCCCAAATGAAACGGTTCGCCTTCCTGGTGCACCGCTGGACCGGCGTGCTGATGTGCGTCCTGATGGCGCTCTGGTTCGCCAGCGGCATGGTGATGCTGTTCGCCGGCTACCCCAAGCTCACGCCCTGGGAACGCCTGGCCGGGCTGCCGGCGCTGCCGGCTGTGGCGTCGGCAGGCTGCTGCATCTCCGCCGATGCCGCGCTGGCGCACAGCCGCGCCCCGACGGAGGTCAAGCGCCTGGTGCTGACCTCGATCCGCGGCCAGCCCTGGTACCTGCTGACCGAGGGCGACGGCCAGGTGCGCACGGTCGATGCCCGCAGCGGGGCGGCGCCGGCGGACATCGACCGTGAACAGGCGCTGGCGGGCGCGCGCGCCTTTTTGCCGGGCGTCGACGCGCGCCATGCCGGGCTGATACAGGAAGACCGCTGGACCCATTCGCGTTCGCTCGATGCGCACCGGCCGCTGCACGTGGTCGAGATGGGCGACGCCGGCGCGACGCGGCTGTACCTGTCCTCGCATACCGGGCAGGTGCTGCTCGACGCGCCGCGTGCCCAGCGCATGTGGAACTTCGTCGGCGCCTGGCTGCACTGGCTGTACATGTTCAAGGACCGGCCGGTCGATCCGGTGTGGAGCTGGACGGTGATCGCGCTGTCCGCGGTCGGCGTGGTGTCGGCCTTTACGGGCGCCCTGAACGGCATCTGGCGCTGGCGCTTTTCCGGCCGCTACAAGAGCGGCTCGAAGACGCCGTTCAGGGAAGGCTACCTGCGCTGGCATCACGTGCTGGGGCTGGTGTTCGGCACCATCCTGTTCGCATGGATCCTGAGCGGCCTGATGTCGATGAACCCGCTCGGCATCTTCGATGCGCGCGGCAGGACGCCGGACGTGGCCGCCTGGGAGGGCGGGCGGCCGGGCCTGCTGCGGCCGGCCATCGACGCGCCCGCGGCCCTGGCGCTGCTGGCGCGCGGCGGCTTCCAGGCGCGCGAACTGGAGTGGCGGGTGCTGGACGGCCAGCCTTACCTGCTGGCGCGCGATGGCCTGGATGCGACGCGGCTGGTGGTGGATGCCGGGACAGGATCGAACGCCGTGGCAGGACCAGGCGCCGGCTTCGCCGTCCTGGCGCGCTGGCCGGATGCGCCGCTGCTGCGCGCCGCCGCGCACCTGCTGCCGTCGCCGATCATGCGCCACGAACGGCTGGACCATTACGACGCCTATTACTACAAGCGCCAGGAACAGTCGATGTACGGGGCCGACGAACGGCGCCTGCCGGCGCTGCGCGTCGAGTACGGCGATGCCGGCGGGACCTGGGTCCATCTCGATCCGTTTACCGGGGAAGTGGAGTCGAGCATGGACAGCGCACAGCGCGTCGGGCGCTGGCTGTTCAACTTCCTGCACAGCTGGGATCTGCCGGTGATGCTCGACGCGGGCCGGCTGCGCGAGGCGGCACTGATCGTGCTGGGCTGTGGCGGCTTGCTGCTGAGCGGGACGGCGGTGGTGCTGGGGATGCGGCGTTTGCGGACGTGGATGAGGAAAAGCGCCTAGCGGTGCTATCGAGCGCGCGGTTGCTGGCGTCGCTCATGATGCCGCGTCGCCTCGGGATGGCCGAAGGTACGCAGCAGGATGTCCGGCGGCACGTCGCAACTTTTCAGGTAGCCCAGGGCGAAGCCGAGACCCCGGGTCTCGGCCAGGAACAGCGCATACTCCACCGTCATTCCCGTTTCTTCATCGATTCGTCGTTGAGGCATGTGGTCACCTGCGGCGCAGCAAAGCGCCGGTGACTCGTGATTTTGCACCGGCTTGTTGTCTATTTTATATGTTGATGCTGTAGGTACGCCAGGATTGTGTTAGCAAGTGTTACCGCTGACAGGATGATGAATCCGTAGCAGAGCGGCAACGCCGGCTCTGGCTGGACGGAGAAAATTGGACGATGCTGCAACCAGGAAACTGAAAGATGATATCTTTCAGTATCTAGCTGTTTCAATACAAACAAGCACGCAGGCCCGTTTGCAGACCATTGTCCGGCGCGGAACCCATGCACAATCCATTACCTTCTACCTTCGACACCTGGCCGCCGGCCCTGCGCAGCGCGGCGCGCCTGCTGTTCGACGCCGGCCAGCCAATGTGCATCGCCTGGGGACCGCAGCGGCTGCTGTTCTACAACGACGGTTTCCGGCGCCTGCTCGGCATTGGCCCGTCGGTGCCGCAGGGGCGGCCGCTGCGCGAAGCCTGGCCGGCGCTGGAAGCGCAGCTCGGCGCCATATTCGAGCGCGCCCTGCATGGCGCGCCGGCCTGGTTCGACGACCTGCCGCTCAGCGTGTCGGGCGACGGCGCGCCCGGCCAGGTGTTCGTCAGCTTTTCCGCCAGCCCGATCCGCGGCGATGGCGCCGAATGCAACGGCGGTGGCGATGGCGGCGAGGGCGGCGGCGCGGTCGCGGGCGTGCTCGGCATCTGCTTCGACACCACCGCCAGGGTGCGCGCCAGCCTGGAACACGGCCGCGTCGAGGCGCGCCTGCGCCTGCTGGACGCGATCGGTGAAGCCACCCGCATCGCCGTCGAGCCGAAGGCGATCATGGAGCACAGCACGCGGCTGCTGGGCGAATACCTGGGCGTGACCCGCGTCGCCTATGCCGACCTGGAACCGGACAACGACAGCTTCACGATCCGCCACGACTGGACCATCGCGGGCGCGTCCAGCAGCGTGGGCGCGTATTCGCTCGATTTGTTCGGTTCGCACGCCACATCGAACCTGCGGGCCGGGCGCACGCTCTTGATCTCGGACGTCGACGCCGAACTGGCGCCGGGCGACGGCTTCGAGATGTTCAACCGGATCGGCATCAAGGCCATCGTCTGCTGCCCGCTGGTGCGCCAGGGCCGGCTGCTGGCGATGATGGCGGTGCACCAGCAGCAGCCGCGCGCCTGGAGCGCGGACGAGGTGGCGCTGGTGGAAGCGGTGGTCGAACGCTGCTGGGCGCACATCGAGCGGGTGCGCTCCACCGAGGCGCTGCGCGACGCCGACCGCCGCAAGTCCGAATTCCTGGCGACGCTGGCGCACGAGCTGCGCAACCCGCTGGCGCCGATCCGCAACGGCCTCGAACTGCTGCGCCTGGCCGAGGACGGCAAGGGCATCGGCGACGCGGCGCGCGCCCGGGTGCGCGCGATGATGGAACGCCAGGTCGGCCAGATGGTGCACCTGATCGACGACCTGCTCGACATCGCGCGCATTTCCAGCGGCAAGGTGATCCTGCAGGCGGCGCGTGTCGATTTGCAGTCGGTGGTCCTTGGTGCGGTCGAGACCAGCCAGCCGCTGATCGAGGCCGCCGGGCACACGCTGGCGCTCGAGCTGCCGCCGGCGCCGCTGCCGCTCTACGTCGATACGGTGCGCCTGCGCCAGGTGCTGAGCAATCTGCTGTCGAACGCCGCCAAGTACACACCGCGCGGCGGATCGATCACGCTGTCGGCGATTGTCGACGGCGCCATGGCCGAGATCCGGGTGGCCGACACCGGCATCGGCATTCCGGCCGAATCGCTGGGCGCCGTGTTCGAGATGTTCACCCAGGCGCCGAACAGCATCGGCAATGCGCAGGGCGGTCTCGGCATCGGCCTGTCGCTGGTGCGCCACCTGGTGGCGCTGCACGGGGGCAGCGTGGCCGCATCGAGTCCGGGCGTGGGGCAGGGCAGCGTGTTCACGCTGCGGCTGCCGCTGGCGCCGGAGGCCGGCTCAGGTCCCGCCTGAAGCCTGGGCCGACGGCGGGACCAGCAGGCTATCCGCGCTCACGGCGATGAAGGCGGCGGCGGCGCCGACCAGCCTGCCGGTGGTGCCGTCGTGCAGGGGCACCGTGTTCATGATGACGTGCATCAGGTCGCCGCCGCTGAAGCGGACCGCCAGCGCTTGCCCCCAGCGTTCCTCGCCGTGGGCCGCGGCGCGCTGCAGCGGCAGCTCGTCCGGCGCCAGCGCCACGCCGTCGGCCAGCACGTCGAAGGCGCGGATGCCCGGACCGGTGATCGAGGGGCTTTCCCCGGGATCGAGGCGCAGCAGGCGGCGCGCCGCGGCGTTGCCTTTCACGTGGCGGCAGGCGCGGTCGCTGGCGACGAACACGGCGACCGGGGTGGCATCCATCACGCTTTCCAGTTCGGCGGCGCGGCGCCGTTCGCGCTGTTCGCTGTCGCGCAGGGCATTGTTCAGGCGGACCTGCTCGGTGATTTCCTCGGTCGCCAGGGCGAAGCCGCGCAGGGCGCCGTCGGGGGTGAACAGCGGGTAGATGCTTTCGCGGAAGGTGCGCTTGACGCCGGGCTGGGCGGTGGTGACCGCCTCCACGATCTGCTCGACATTGGGCGCGCGGGTGTCCCTCACTTGCTGGAAACGCAGTTCGGCGCTGGGTGCGACGTCGGGCACCATGTCATACAGGGTCTTGCCGAGATGCTCCTCGATGCTCGGGCCGTTCAGGTCGGCCAGGATCTGGTTGACGCGGACGTAGCGCAAATCGAGGTCCAGCACGGCCAGGCCGAGCGGCGCCAGGCCGAACACGGTTCCGAGGTCCAGCACGCTGCGGCGCAGGGTGTCGGCCTCGCGTTGCAGGCGGGCGTAGCGGTGTTGCTGGCGTGCGAGCAGGACGGCGACGACGGCGGCCAGCGGCATCAGGAACAGCAGGATTTCTGCACTGGTGATGGGCACGGGTGTTTCTCCGGTCGACAACCCATTCGAGTTTGGTTATCAATAATATAACCGAACTATGTGCGCTACATGACATTGCGTTGCGAAAATTGCACCAAGATGATTCATTTAATACATGTTCCGTATCAAAAAAAACAGGCCATGCGTGCCGCCTTGAAGGCGGCAGCCATGGCCCGGGCATCCTGCGTGCCGGTCAGCGCTGCTTGCGGCGGCGCATCGTCAGCAGGCTCGACATGCACAGCGCCGACAACATCAGCGCCGCGGTCGACGGTTCCGGCACGTCGGCCGTGATGGTGAAGGTGTCGCCGGCGCGCAGGCCCGCGGTGCTCAGCAGCCAGTCGGTGGCGCCCGCTTCGGACAGCGGGTTACCGAAGTGGAATTCGGCCCATTCCGGCGAGCTGAACGTGATGCTGGCGTAATCGGCGCCGTGGCTGGTCTGGCCGAGCGTGCCGAAGGTCGGGGTGATGCTGCCGGCCGCGGCGAAGGTGATGCCGTCCAGGCCGAAGCGGAAGTTGTCGAGCGCGACGCCACTCAGGTTGCGCACCAGGGCGTTCAGGCTCAGGGGACCGAGCAGGTCGGCTTCCTCGAGCGTGAATTCGAGGCGGGTCGAGCCGAAATCGGCAATGCCGAGGTCGAGGTCGAAGGCGACCTGGCCGGCCGTGCTGTAGTCGGTCACGGTGTTGGCGGACGGGCCGGTGGCGCCGGTCAGCACGGCGGCCTGGGCACCGTTGCAGGCCAGCGCCATGGCGGCGGCGAGGAGGGAAGCGTGGATGGTCTTCATGTGGATTCCTGGATTAGAGCGGGCCCTTGGCCCACGGGCCGGTGATCGCGAAGGTGATGCCCGGGGTCTGGATGTTGACGAACAGGTAGCGGCCGGTCGGGTCGAAGCAGCAGCCGGCGAACTCGTTGCCGCGGTGGTCGCCCGCCAGCGAGGTGCGCTTGCCGGCCGTCTGCAGCTGGGCGCTGCTCAGCACCACGTTGTTCTTGCTGAAGATGTAGGCGTCGCCGCCGCCGGTGATGCCCATCAGGCGCTGGCCGAAGCCGAAGCTGTCGGTGGTGGCGCTGGACGCGTCTTCGCAGATCAGGATCGCGTTGCGCGGGCTGACCGTCAGGTTGTCGCCCATGTTGCCGACCGTGGTGTTCGGGCTCGAATAGATGCAGCGCATGACCTGGTTGGCCAGGTCCAGTTCCCAGATCGCGCCGCGCGAGATGGTACCGCCCGAGGTATCCATCACGAACATCTTGCCCTGTGCGTACCAGATGCCTTCGCCGCGGTTCATGCGCAGCGCGCCCTGCAGCCAGCCCTGCACGAAGGGACCGGCGGCGCTGGTGATGGTGATGCCGGTGGGGCCGGTGGCGTTGCCGCGATTCTGGTCCGGATTGGCGATGGCGACCCATTCCAGTTCGTAGGTGTCGCCCACGCGCGCGGCGGCGACGTTGGCGTTGACGATGCCCTTGGCGCGCGCCATCTGCAGCACGCCGCCCATCGCCAGCGCGCCGTAGCCGCCGGTCTTGATGTCCGGGACGTAGCGGTAGAAGCCGGATTTGCCGGACTGGTCCTCGGTCATGTAGACGATGCTGGTGGCCGGATCGACGGCCGCGGCTTCGTGCGCGAAGCGGCCCATGCCGACGATCGGCAGGCCGGTGGTCTGCGCCGGCTCGGCCGACACTTCGAACACGTAGCCGTGCTTCTTGCCGGAGGCGGTGACGGCGTCCGAGCCGATTTCCTCGCAGCTGAGCCAGGTGCCCCAGGGGGTGATGCCGCCGGCACAATTGCCGTCGGTGCCGCCCAGGCTCGGGGTCACGCTGACCCAGTTACCGTCGCGGAACAGCAGGTTGGTGGTGCCGCCGCCCAGCACGGTGGAGGCGCCGGCGCTGCTGTTGCCGCTGTCGTAGACGCCGTGGGCGTCGATGAAGCTGGCGCGGCTGACCGCGTGCGCTTCATGGTTGCGCACCAGTACCAGCTCGGTGCTGCGGCCGACCTTGCGCGAGACGATCACGCCCATGCCGTCGTGGGCCGACGGGCAGGGTTTGCCGTCGGTCATGGTGTCGCCGGTCCAGCCGAAGCTTTTATAGGTGAAGCCCGGCGGCAGCTGCAGCAGCGGCAGGCCGGTGGTCTGGTCGTTGACGGGGGCGATCGGGCCGTAGGGGCTGTCGATCAGCGCGCTGAGGCCGTTGGTGACGGCTGCGGCTTCGCGCGCCTGCAGGGCGGCGAAGGCGCCGATGAAGGGCAGGGCAGAAGCGCCGGCCACGCCTTTGAGCAGGTTGCGCCGGGCCGGCGAGATGTCCTTGTCTGTCATGCTGCGTTCTCTCCACGAGTAAGTATCGGACCGGCGGCTGCCGGCGATGGAGCCGTGCCGCAAGGACACGGGCGCATGCATTAAAACAAACAAAAACTACGTATTGATGACAGTAAAATGACAACCCGAATAGACATCAATAGATCCGGCCGGCGCTCAGGTATGCGAGCGCGCCGCCAGCTTGCCGAGCCAGTCCAGCAGCGGCTGGGCCGCGTCTTCCCAGCGCGGCTCCAGCATCAGCGCGTGCGCCAGGCGTGGCACCAGCACCGGCAGCGTGCCGTAGTAGGCGGCGCTGGCGCGCACCATGTCGGCGCCGATGAAGCGGTCGGATGCGCCGCCCAGCACGAACATCGGCGGCGCTTGCCAGGGCGCGGGCGCGAACGGGCGCCAGCCCTGCAGTTCGACGCCGACGTGGCGCGATTCGCCGTGCACGCGCCGGATGAAGCGGGCGTAGGTTTCTTCCGGCAGATCGTCCGAGAACAAATTGCGCCGCATGATGGCCGGATCGAGCATGCCGGAATCGCCGTTCAGGCGCAGGATCTGCTGGAACAGGTCGGGCGCGGACCACAGCATGCGCCATGCCGACCACGCCAGGCCGAACGGCGGCACCGACGCCAGCAGCGCGGCGCCGGCCGCCTTGCCGCCGCCGCGCAGCCAGTCCTGCAGCACCGCGCCGCCGAGCGAATGGCCGACCACCACCAGCGGCGCATCGCTCAATGCCGCGGCGGTGCGGCGCAGGTCCGCGGTGTAGTCGGCCAGGCGCCAGTCGTCGAGGCGCTCGCGCCCCTCGCTGCCGCCGTGGCCGCGCAGGCTGAGCGCATGCACTTCGTAACCGGCGTCGGCCAGGTAGGGCATGAAGTGTTCTTCCCACACCCAGGCGCCGACGCAGATGCCGTGCACCAGCAGCAGGCGCGGGGCGCCGGGACGGGGCCGGGTGGGGCGGTGCACGATGGTTTCGAGTTTGAGCATGCTCTTCCACGGGAAACGTTGTTGTTTCCATCATAATGCCAATTTACTCGAGCACGCTGCTCCCGCGCAGCCAGTCTTCCAGCGCATCGAAGTCGACCGGCTTGGTCAGGTGGTAGTCGAAGCCGGCCGCGCGGGTGCGCTGGCGGTCCGCTTCCTGGCCCCAGCCGGTGAGCGCGACGATGCGCACGTCCTTGACGCGTGCGTCGGCGCGGATGCTGCGCGCCACGGCAAAGCCATCCATCTCCGGCATCCCGAGATCCAGCAGCACCGTGTCCGGCCGCAGCTGGGGCAGCAGCGCCAGCGCGGCATGGCCGTCGTAGGCGACGTGCACGCTCGCGCCGTGCGAGGCCAGCAGCATGGCCAGGGTGTCGGCGGCGTCGCGGTTGTCGTCCACCACCAGGATGCGCTGGCCGTCGAGCGTGCCCTGGGGCGCGATGGCCGGCCGCTCGTGATACGCCGCGCCGCCGTGCAGCAGCGGCAGGCGCACCACGAATTCGCTGCCCTGATGCGCGCCGGCGCTGTGCGCTTCCACGCTGCCGCCGTGCAGCTCGACCAGCTTGCGCACGATGGCCAGGCCGATGCCCAGGCCGTCGCTGCCGGCGGCGCTGCCGGGCGCGCCGGCCTGGTGCGCCTGGGCGAACATCTCGAACACGCGCGGCAATTCATCGTCCGGGATGCCCAGGCCGTCGTCGCGCACGCGGATCGCCACGCCGTCGCCCTCGCGCGCGGCGCTCAGCCAGATGTGGCCGCCGGCCTCGGTGTACTTGGCGGCGTTGTTGACCAGGTTGGCCAGGATCTGGGTCAGGCGGGTGCCGTCGGCCAGCAGCGTCAGGGGTTCCTCGGGCAGCGACACGTCCAGCTGGTGGCGCGCCTGCTCGACCAGCGGGCGGCTGGTCTCGACCGCGTCGCGCACGGCGTCGGCCAGCTGCACCGGCTGGCGGTCGAGTTCGATCTTGCCGCGCGTGATGCGCGAGATCTCGAGCAGGTCGTCGACCAGCTTCACGATCTGGCGCACCTGGCGCTCGACGATGCCCATCAGGCGGTCGGTCACGCGCCGTCCGTCGGGCCGGCGCATCAGGTGCACGGCGTTGCTGATCGGCGCCAGCGGATTGCGCAGCTCGTGCGCCAGCGTGGCCAGGAACTCGTCCTTCCTGCGGTCGGCGTCCTTCAGCGCTTCCTCGGCGCGGGCGCGTTCGATCGCGGCCCAGGTGCGCTCGGCGGTTTCCTGCATCAGCCCGATCTCGGCCTCGCTCCAGGCGCGCGCCCGGTCCTGGTGCACGAACAGCATGGCGACCAGGTGGCCGTCCTTGACCAGCGGCACGTTGACCGAGGCCGCGATCGACAGCGCCGCATGCGCCGCCTGCTCCGCGGCGTCCAGCGGTTCGCGCGCGATGTCGGGGCGCACCACGGTGCGCCCGGTGCGGAAGGCCGGCAACAGGTGCTTGCTGAAGTCGTTATAGCGGTACTGGCCTTCCATTTCCGCCACGCCGTCGGTGTAGTTGCGGCTCACCGCCAGGTGGAGGCCGTCGCCGTCGGTGCCGTAGCCGACGCGGCTCGCATGCAGGTGTTCGCCGAGCACGCGCGCGGCTTCGCTCTGGATACGGACGGCGTCGCTCAGCGGGCGCAGGACGTCGTTCAGCGTGACCAGGTAAGCCTGGCGCTGCTCGCTGCGCCGCAACTGCTCCTGCGCGCGATGCCGCTCGATGAAGTCGGCCGCGGTCCAGGCCAGCAGGTCGATCATGCGCAGTTCTTCTTCGCCGGGCCGGTGCGGCCGGTCGAACTGGGTGCTGAGCATGCCGACGGTTTCGCCCTGGCGGCTGACCATGGGCGTGGATTGCGCGCCCAGGATGCCGTCGGCCAGGAAGGCCGCGCCGTCGGCGGTGCCGGCCAGGCCGCGGAAGGTGCGCACGTCGCGGATCAGCAGCCGGCGCCGCTCGACCTCGATCGTGGCGCGGTCCTGCACGAAGCCGGCATGGCGGAAGTGCTCGATGAACGGACTGTCCGGCCCGTAGCCGCGCGTGGCCACGATATCCAGCCGGCCGTCCGGCGAGGCCAGCTGGATGCAGCCGCGGTCGGTATGGGTGAATTCGCAGGCGGTGCGCAGGATCAGGTCGAGCGCTTCCTGCAGCCCGGTCTCGGTGGCCAGCTTGGCGTGCAGGCCGTACAGGCGGCGCATCGCGTCGAGGTCGGCTTCCAGCCTGGCTTCGGTGGCGTGCAGCGCCGCTTCGGTGCGGCGCCGCTGCTCCATTTCCGCCTGCAGCGACTCGATGCCCTGCGTCAGCAGCCGGGTGCGCTCGGCCACGTGCCGCTCCAGCGTCTGCTCGTAGCGGCGCGCGTCGTCCAGCGCGGACACCATCTGCCAGGCGGCCGCGGCGAAGGAACTCAGCACGCCGAGCAGGCGCGCATCCTCGGCATCGAAATGGCGCGCCGGATCGTGCGACACCGCCCATACGGTGCCGGCCGGCTTGCCGTCGATGGTCCAGGGCGCCAGCAGGCCTTCCTGGATCGGCGGCTCGACCGCGGCCAGCGCCGGGAACACCCGGCCGGGACGGTCGAACAGCAGCACGCGCCCGCGTTCGACCACGACGCCGCAAGGACTGTCGCCGCATGGCAGGTGGCCGTTGCGTTGCTGCGCGAAATACCCGGTGGCGGCATGCCAGCGGAACACGCCGCCGTCCTGGCCCGGCTCCAGGATGCTGACGCCGGCCGAGTCGACGCGGCACAGTTCGAGCACCAGCTCGGCCAGCTTGTGCAGCACGTTGTCGGGACGCTCGGTCATCTCGCGGGCGAGCGCGGCCAGCGCGCGGTTCTCGGCGCGGTCGTCGCGTTCGCGCGCGGGGCGGTGCGACAGGGCCTCGGTGAGGAGGACGTCGTCGAGGCACAGGCCGTTGTCGGCACAGGATGGTTCGGTTGGCATGGCCTTGGGCGGCCAGGTAGCGGCGCGTGGTTGGTTGAATGATGATGCTAGGCCAAGGGGGGAGGGGCAGGCAAGGGTGGCTTTCGCGTGAAGGTGTAGGCGGGGACGTACAGATGGGCAGCAGGCGAAGAAAAAACGTCGTCCCCGCGCAGGCGGGGACGACGGCAGGTTGGAACGACGGGGTTATTTCCCTACCGGCACCTCATGATCCCCCAGCAACACCTTGTCCGGCGTGATCGGCGTGCTGCGCAGGCGCTTGCCGGTGGCGTGGAAGATCGCGTTGGCGACCGCGGCCGAGACGCCGACCAGGCCGATCTCGCCTACGCCCTTGGCGCCCAGCTGCTTGCTGACCACGCGGTCGTCCTCGTCGGCGAAGATGACCTGGATGTCGTGGATGTCGGCGTTCACCGCCACGTGGTATTCCGCGTAGTTGTGGTTCATGAAGCGGCCCAGGCGGTGGTCGGTGAAGGTTTCCTCGTGCAGCGCCTGGCTGATGCCCCACACCACGCCGCCGATGATCTGGCTGGTGGCGGTCTTGGCGTTGATGATGCGGCCGGCCGCCACCGCGTTCACCACGCGCGTCACGCGCACGATGCCCAGCTTCTCGTTGACGCGCACCTCGCAGAACACGGCCGAGTGCACCGCGCGCGTGTACTTGCGCTGCTTGAGCATCTGCGGCGTGAGCAGGAATTTTTCCTCGATCCTGTCCTTGCCGGCCTGGACCAGCAGTCCCGCCAGGTCGATGCCGTTGGCGGGTTGGCCGCGCAGGTGCAGCTTGCCGTCGTTGAATTCCACGTCCTTGAGCTTCGCGCCCTTGAAGATCGAATCCTTCTGCGACTGCGCCAGCTTGAGCAGCGAGGTCTTGAGCTTGTCGCAGGCGCCGGCCACGCCCGAACCGACCGTCGCGATGTGCGAGGAGCCGCCTTCGATCGGCGCCAGCGGCAGCGTCGAATCGCCCAGCTGGAAGGTGACGCGCTCGAGCGGCAGGCCCAGGCTTTCCGCGGCGATGATGGACATCGCGGTGTAGGTGCCGGTGCCGATGTCGGACGCCGCGCTCGATACCACCAGGCGCCCGTCCGCATGCAGCACGGCCGAGACGCGCGCCACCAGCACCAGCGAATCCCAGATGCCGGTCGCCATGCCCCAGCCGACCAGCTCGTCGCCGTCGCGCATCGAACGCGGCTCGACCGGGCGCCCGTCCCAGCCGAAGCGTTCCGCGCCCAGCTGGTAGCACTGGCGCAGTTCCTTGGTCGAGTAGGGCTTGCCGTCGAGCGGGTTGACCTCGGCGTAGTTCTTCAGGCGCAGCGCGAGCGGGTCCATCTTCAGCGCGTAGGCCATCTCGTCCATCGCCACTTCCAGCGCGTGCACGCCGTGGGCGGCGCCGGGGGCACGCATGTCGATCGGGCTGTAGCGGTCCTGGCCCACGATCTTGTAGCCCAGCTTGATGTGGTCGCAGGCGTACAGTTGCCCCGACCAGTTGACCACCACCTCGACGTAGTCTTCCAGGCGCGAGGTCTCGTGGATCGCCTCGTGCCAGATGGCCTGCAGCTGGCCGTCCTGGCTCGCGGCCAGTTTCACCTTCTGCCAGGTCTCGGGACGGTGGCCGAAGCTGAACATCTGCTGGCGCGTCAGCACCACGCGCACCGAGCGCTTCAGCTTCAAGGCGGCCATCACCGCCAGCGGCAACTGGTACTGCGGACGCAGGCCGGAACCGAAGGCGCCGCCCACGTAGGGATTGCGCACCGTGACCTTGTCCTTGGACAGGCCAAAGGCGTGCGAGACGTACCAGCGGCAGTTCTGCGAGCTCTGGTTCTTGTCGTAGATGGTCAGGTGGCCATCCTCGCCGTACACCACGGTCGATGCGAACATCTCCATCGGGTTGTGGTGCTCGACGCCGTGGTAGAACTCGGACTCGGTCTTCACCGGCGCCGCCGCATACGCCTTCTCGGCGTCGCCCTTCGAGCTCGGCGGCGTGAAGCCGGCCTTCAGCGGACGCGGTTTATAGGCCTTGTCCAGGCTGTCGAGCATGTTGGTGTCGTGCTCTTCGATGTCGTAGGTGGCCGTGACCAGGGCGGCGGCGTGGCGCGCGGCCTCGAAGGTCTCGCCCAGCACCAGCGCGATCGGCTGGCCGCTGTAGAACACCTGGTCGCCGTACAAAGGCCGGAACGGCGAGCCGGCCGGCGCCGTCATGTCCTTCCAGGCCAGGTCGTTGCCGCGCATCTTGGGCCGGTTCTCGTGGGTGATCACGTCGATCACGCCGGGGGCGGCCAGGGCGGCGCTGGTGTCGATCCGCTTGATGCGGCCCTTGGCGGCGGTGCCGCTCACCACCACGCCGTAGCACAAATCGGGTGCGCCGTGCTCGGCGGCGTATTGCGCCGCGCCGGTCACCTTGGCGCGGCCGTCCACGCGCGACACCGCCATGCCGCTGCGTACGCGGCCGGTGCCTTCTGGCGCGACCGGGGTGCGCAGTGCGGGAATCAGGTCGGTCATGCTCGTTCTCCCTTCGCATGTTCGGTGCCGCGCATGGCGGTGGTGAGCGCCTGCACGATGGCGTTCTTCGCCAGCGTCAGCTTGAAGTCGTTCTGGCCGTAGCCGCGTGCACCCTGCAGGATGCGCTCGGCGGCGGCGGCGAACACGGTTTCCGAGGCCGGTTGGCCGGCCAGCTGCTGTTCCGCTTCCTCCACGCGCCACGGCTTGTGCGCCACGCCGCCCAGCGCGATGCGGGCGGCGCGGATGGTGCCGTCTTCGGCCAGGTCGAGCGCGGCGGCCACCGACACCAGCGCGAACGCGTACGACAGGCGGTCGCGCACCTTGATGTAGGCCGAGTGCTTGACGAAGCGGTCGGCGTCCGGCAGCGTGATGTGGGTGATCAGCTCGCCTGGCTGCAGGGTGCTGTCGAGTTCGGGACGGTCGCCCGGCAGGCGGTGGAATTCCGCAAACGGGATGACGCGCTCGCCCGACGCGGAGCGCACGTGCACGCTGGCGTCGAGCGCGCGCAGGGCGACGCACATGTCCGACGGATGGGTGGCGATGCATTGCTCGCTGGTGCCCAGGATCGCCAGCTGGCGGTTGATGCCGTGCTTGGCCGGGCAGCCGGTGCCGGGCTCGCGCTTGTTGCAGGGCGTGCCGACGTCGTAGAAATAAACGCAGCGCGTGCGCTGCAGCAGGTTGCCGCCGTTGGTCGCCATGTTGCGCAGCTGGGGCGAGGCGCCGGCCAGGATCGCGGAGGACAGCAGCGGGTAGCGCTTGCGCACCGTGTCGTGGTAGGCGGTGTCGGCGTTGCGCGCCAGCGCGCCCAGGCGCAGCCCGCCTTCGGATGCCTCGATGCCGTCCAGGCCGGTCTTGTCGAGCAAATTGATGTCGACCAGTTGGGAAGGGGACATCACGCCCTCCTTCATCAGGTCCAGGAGGTTGGTGCCGCCGGCCACCGGACGGGCGCCGTCCAGCGCCAGCTGGGCCAGCACGCCGTCGACGTCTTTCGGTTGGGTGAATGCGAATGGTTTCATGTCAGCACCGCTCCCGTGGTGAAGCCGTCGGCGCCGGACGCCACGCCCGGTTTGGCATCCTGCTTAATGCCCATCACCTGGATCACGGCCTGCGTGATGCCCGGATAGGCGCCGCAGCGGCACAGATTGCCGCTCATGAGTTCGCGCACGTCGTCGACGGTCTTGGCCTGGCCTTCGGCGATCAGGCCGGCGGCCGAACAGATCTGCCCCGGCGTACAGTAGCCGCACTGGAAGGCGTCATGGTCGATGAAGGCTTGCTGCAGCGGATGCAGCGCATCATCTTCCTGAGCGCCCTCGGCCAGGCCTTCGATGGTGGTGACCTCGTGGTCGTTCTGCATGACGGCCAGGGTCAGGCAGGAATTGATGCGCTTGCCGTCGACCAGCACGGTGCAGGCGCCGCATTGTCCGTGGTCGCAACCTTTCTTGGTGCCGGTCAATCCGGCGCGTTCGCGCAGCAGGTCGAGCAGGGTGACCCAGGATTCGACATCGAATTCCCGTTCCTGTCCATTGATGCGCAGCCGGATGGGGTACTGCTGGTAGAGGTCCATGGCCGTCCTTTCATGAGCGAAGGCTCTACCTTACGGAGTCCGGGGGGATGGCTCGGTTAGATTCCACACACAATAATTGTTTGCTACCAAAGCAATCCATGCATATTTCATTAAAGGAAAGATGAGGCTATTATGCAACATAAATTAATGTTAATTTCTTGCGTAATCGTGTAACGTTGAGCATTGCCACGCTGATAACGGTAGCGGGTGGTGCCGGATGGTTCGCCATAGGGGAAATGGGCGTCGTCCCAGTGCAGGGCAGGGTGGCATCGACATTTGTTGACTGAATCTAACAATTGTCGGATGCGTCAAGGTTGTCGATATAGCGGGATTCGTTGATGATTGCTTTAAAGAAACCAATGTGGCCAAACTGCACAGTCAGTTTGAAATCGACTAGAATCCCCGCATTCCGGACGCGCCAGCCGCCCAGCAATTCCCCGATCACCCGGCCCCAACTCCGCCGGTCCTTTTCTTCGCCGCTTGCGGCAAGGATGCCCCATGCTTAGTCAACAAGAACTCGCCGACGCCGAACGCGTCAAGGCCCTGCATGCGCTGGGCATTCTCGATACGTCTCCAGAGGAACGGTTCGACCGCTTCACGCGCCTGGCCGCCGCCGCATTCGGCGTGCCGATGGCGCTGGTCTCGCTCATCGACACCGACCGCCAATGGTTCAAGTCGCGCGTCGGCATCGACATCTGCGAAACGGGACGCCAGATCGCGTTCTGCAACCACACCGTGGCGCTGGACGAACAGCTGGTGGTGTCCGATACCCTGCTCGACGACCGCTTCATCGAGAATCCGCTGGTGGTGGGGCCGCCCGCCGTCCGTTTCTATGCCGGCCAGCCGCTGCACAGCCTGGATGGCCAGCCGGTCGGCACCCTGTGTATCGTCGATACCCGGCCGCGTCATCTCGATGCGGCCGGGCGCCGCATGCTGCGCGACCTGGGCCAGATGGTGCAGGACGAGCTGAACCGGCTGACGCTGGTGGCCGCGCGCAAGAAGGCCGAGGATGCGCTGCGCGAACTGAACGCCCAGCTCGAACACCGGGTCGAGGAACGCACGCGCGAACTGCACGTCCAGAACCTGGCGCTGGAACAGGAAATCCGCGAGCGCCAGGCGGCCAGGCAGGCGCTGCGCCAGAAACAGGCATTGCTGGACGCGGTGCTGGAGTCGGTGGACGTCGGCGTGATCGCCTGCGACGCCGCCGGCAAGCTGAGCGTGTGCAACCGCGAGGCGCGCGAATTCCACAACCTGGACGGCGTGCCGATGGCCGACTGGCCCGCCCACTACCACTTGTACCGTGACGACGGCGCGGTGCGCATGAGCGTCGAAGAATTGCCGCTGGTGCGCGCGCTGCGCGGCGAGCAGGTCAGCGACGTGCCCCTGGTGATCGCGCCGCATGGCCCGGCGCCGCGCCGCGTGCTGGCCAGCAGCCGTACCCTGGTTGGCGCCAACGGCGAGACCCTGGGCGCGGTGGTGGCGTTGAAGGACGTCAGCGAGCTGTACGCCTCGCGCGCGCAGGTGATCGAGAGCGAGGAGCGGCTGCGCACCATCGCCGACAACGTGCCGGCCCTGATCGCCTACCTGGACACCGACCTGCGCTACCGCTTCGCCAACGACCGCTACCGCGAATGGTTCGGCGTGCGCTGCGACGCCATGATCGGCAGGACCATCCCCGAGGCCATGGGCGAAGCCTTCTACGCGCCGCGCAAGGCGGCCCTGGCGCGCTGCCTGTCCGGCCACGGCGCCTATATCGAGATCGAGGAAGAGCGGCGCGGCCGCAAGCGCGTGATGAGCACCACCTACCTGCCGCACCTGCGCGACGGCAAGGTGCAGGGCATCTACGTGCTGTCGACCGACGCCACTTCCTCGCGCGAGTACGAGCGCCAGCTGCACGCGCTGGCCCATTCCGACCACCTGACCGGCCTGCCCAACCGCCGCAGCTACGAGGAGCGCCTGGCCGAGGCGATCGCGCGTTCGCGCCGCAGCGCCATGCCGCTGGCGCTGGCCTACCTCGACGTCGACCATTTCAAGCAGATCAACGACAGCCTCGGCCATGCAACCGGGGACGCCGTGCTGCGCGAATTCGCGCAGCGCCTGTCCGGCACCGTGCGCACCACCGACACCGTGGCGCGCCTGGCCGGCGACGAGTTCGTGATCGTGCTCGAGCAGGTCGGCTCGCCGCTGGAATGCCGGCGTATCGGCGACAAGCTGCTGGACGCGATGCGCGCGCCGTTCCAGGTCGGAGGCCACGAACTGGCAATCAGCGCCAGCATCGGTTTCGCCTGGTCGGCGCATCCGGAACAGGCGGCGCAGGCGGCGCTGGCGCATGCCGCCGACGAAGCCCTGTACCAGTCCAAGCACGCCGGCCGGAATACCGCCTCGGTGCTGACGGTGGGCACGCGCTGAGCCGCACGCCGGCGCACCCATCGCGGGTTGGCAGGTCGTCCACTGCTGTTGTTTTAGGGCAACCGAAAGGGCGGTTTTTCTGCGCTGGATCGCTGACGAAGCGCGCACACTTTATTGCTCGTTGGACTTATCGGCGCACCCGGTCTATCCTGCACCGTACCTCCAGTGGTCTCATATGCCTACGCCAGTTCCTCCTCACAGGCTGACCCGCCTGAACAACCTGCGCCGTCCCCTGATCGGACGTTCGATCGTCCTGCTCGCGTGCCTGTGTGCGCTGCTGGTCGGCATCTACGGCTGGAGCCTGTGGACGGCGCGCCAGCGCCACCTGGAAGAAACCGCCGTCAGCACCGCCAACATGGCGCGCGCGCTCGCTTCGCACGCGGAGCGTTCGATCGAGGTCGCCGACGTGGTGCTGGCCGAGATGGTCGAGCGCGCGGAAAACGACGACATCGAAGGCGCCGGTCGGGAGCGCATGCACGACCGCCTGGTGCGCCTCATGCGCGACAGCGTCGAGCTGCAGGAACTGTTCATCTACGGCGCTGACGGTGAACGGGTCGCCACCTCGCTGCCGGTCCTGGTCCACGGCAACAATGCCGACCGCGAATACTTCAAGTACCACGCCAGCCATTCCGACCGGACCACCTTCGTCGGCAAGCCGATCATCAGCCGCTCGAGCGGCATCCTGGCCATTCCGCTGTCGCGCCGCGTCAACCGTCCCGACGGCAGCTTCGGTGGGGTGGCGATGGTGTCGCTCAAGCTGAGCTACTTCGGCACCTTCTACGACAGTTTCGATGTCGGCGAGGAAGGCACCATCATCCTCGCCAGGGACGACGGCACCCTGCTGTACCGCCGCCCGTTCAACGAAAAGATGGTCGGCACCAGCATCGCCGGCGGCCCGATCTTCCGGCAATACAGGGAGGCGGGGCCGGTCGGCACCGCGGTCATGACCTCGAAGATCGACGGCATCCAGCGCATGTACAGCTACCGGCATGTGGAGGGTTTTCCCCTGATCGTGGCCAGCGCGCAGTCCTACAAGTCGATCCTGGCCGGCTGGTGGCTGACGGTCGTCAAGATGAGCTGCGTGGTGCTGTTCGCGGTCGTCGGCCTGGTATGGGGCGGGGCGCGCATGGTGCGCCAGATCCGCATCCGCGAAAAGCTCGAGGAGGAATTGCGCCGCGCCGGCGCCGCGCTGGAGCAGCACAATCTGTCGCTCAAGACCCTGGCCGAAAGCGACGGCCTGACCGGCCTGGGCAACCGCCGCCTGTTCGAGGACACGCTCGAGCGCGAAGTGGGACGCGCGCGCCGCAGCGGCGGCCCGTTCGCGCTGATCCTGGTCGACGTCGATTTCTTCAAGAAGTACAACGACCGCTACGGCCACGTGGCCGGCGACGATTGCCTGCGCAACGTGGCGCGGGCCATCGCCTCCGGTGCGCGCCGTCCCGGCGACCTGGCGGCGCGCTACGGCGGCGAGGAATTCGCGCTGGTCCTGCCGGACACCGACCTGGACGGCGCGCTGGCGGTGGCGGAACTGGTGCGCGAAACGATGGCCGCGATGGACATCGCGCATGCCGACAGCCCCACCGGCAGCATCAGCCTCAGCCTGGGCGTGGCCGCCGGCTACCCGTCCGAGGTGCCGGGCACCGCGGCGCAGGCCTGGGTGGTGGCGGCCGACCAGATGCTGTACGAAGCCAAGACGGCCGGCCGCAACCGCACGATGGGCCGTATCGGCTGCCTGGCCGCGGCCTGCGAATAGGGCTAGGCTATCGCTTCCATGGAAAAGATTTCATGGGCCTTGCTTGCAATTGAATAGTGCGCGACCTAATATCGTTGCCATGGACACCAACGATACCCCGACGCCGCTGCTCGACCAGCAGCTGTGCTTTGCGCTGTATTCGGCCGGCCTGGCGATGAACAAGGTCTACCGCAAGCTGCTGCGCAAGCTAGATCTCACCTATCCCCAATACCTGGTGATGCTGGTGCTGTGGGAGCGCGACGGCGTCACCGTGTCCGACATCGGCGCGCGCCTGTTCCTCGATTCGGCCACCCTGACCCCGCTGCTCAAGCGCCTCGAGGCGGCCGGGCTGGTCAGCCGCACGCGCTCCAGCGCGGACGAGCGCCAGGTGGTGGTGGCGCTGACCGGCCAGGGCCGTGCGCTGGCCGCCGAGGCCGGCGCGATCCAGGAACAGGTGCTGTGCGCCACGGCGTGCGCGCCGGAGGAACTGGGGGCGATCAAGCGGCAGCTGGAGATGTTGCGGGGGAAATTGGGAAGCTGACCCGGCCTTGCAGCACTACCTCGGCGCTCTCGTGCCACCGACGCTTATTGGCATCCCGGCCCCGCCTGCTCCGGCGCCGCCTTCTGCGCCAGCAGCAGCGCCCGGAAATCCGCGGCCGCCATCGGCTTGCCGATCAGGTAACCCTGCAGCACGTCGCAGCCGGTCGAGCGGATCGCGCTGCGCTGGCCCTCGGTCTCGATGCCTTCGCAGATCACCGCCAGCTTGAGCGACTTGGCAAAGGCGATCACGCCGTTGACGATGTCCAGGCAGCGCCGGTCCTGCTCGATCTCGGTCACGAACGAGCGGTCGATCTTGATCGTGGTGATCGGGAACTGGCGCAGGTAGGACAGGTTCGAATAGCCGGTGCCGAAATCGTCGAGCGCGATGCGGAAACCGTCGTGCTGCAGCTGGCGCAGGACCGCCGTGGCCTTGTCGATATCCTGGGTCAGCATGCTTTCCGTGACTTCCAGCTTGATGCATTCCGGCGCCAGCTGGTAGCGCGCGGCCAGGCCCTTGAGCAGCGCCGGCAGGTTGTGGTCGGTGAGCTGGCGCGCCGACACGTTCATCGCCATCTGCAGCTGGAACCCCATCAGGTCCCATTCGCGCGACTGGCGGCAGGCCTCTTCGCAGACCCAGGCGCCGACCGCGGCGATCGCCGGCGAATCCTCGAGGATGGTCAGGAACACGGCCGGGCTGAGCACGCCCAGGCGCGGGTGGTTCCAGCGCAGCAGCGCTTCGGCCCCGACCACGGCGCCGTTGGCGGCGCTGATCTGGGGCTGGTAGTACAGCACGAACTCGCGCCGCTCCAGCGCGTTGAAGACTTCCTGGCGCAGCTGGCGGCGCTGCTTGATCAGGTGGGTTTCCACCGTCGAGAACACGCTGCAGGTATGGCGGCCGTTGGCCTTGGCCTCGTACATGGCGGCGTCGGCGTTGTTCAGCAGTTCGCCGGCGCTCTGGCCGTTGCCTTCGCTGATCGCCACGCCGATGCTGGCGCCGACCGTTACCTGGTGGCCGTCGACCGTGATCGGCATGGCCAGCCGCAGCAGCACGGCGTCGGCCAGCGCGCGCGCCGCCTCGGCATCGGTATCTTCCAGCACGAACACGAATTCGTCGCCGCTGATGCGCGCCACCATGACGATGCCGTCGCCGAAGGCGGCCAGGCGCTGCCCGATCTCCCGCAGCGCCAGGTCGCCGGCCTGGTGGCCGTAGGCATCGTTGACTTCCTTGAAGCGGTCGAGGTCGACGAACAGCACGCCGGCCGGGCGTCCGGTGCCGGCGGCGCGGGCGAGGGTGGCATCCAGCGCGCGCAGGCAGCTGAAGCGGTTGTGCAGGCCGGTGAGCGAATCGTGGGTGGCCATGTGCATCAGCTTCGACTCGGCTTCCTTGCGCGCCGTGACGTCGGCGAAGAACACGCTCAGGCCGTCCGGCGTCGGGTAGGCGCGCGCCTCGATCCACTTGTCCAGCGGCGCATAGTAGCTCTCGCAGCGGGCGACTTCGCCTGTTTCCACGGCGCGCAGGTAGGTCTCCTGGAATACGCTGCCGACCAGTTCCGGAAACTCATCCCAGACGAGATTGCCGATCAGGTCCTCCGGATCGCGCGCGAGTGCGGCCGCGCCGTGCGAATTGATGTAGCTGAAGCGCCATTCGGTATCCAGCGAATAGCAGCCGTCGGCAATGCTCTCCAGGACCAGGCGCAAGTGTTCATGGGCGCGCTCGGCGGCTTCCTTCGATTCGACCGCATCGCTCACTTCCTGCAGGAAGCCGACGAAATTCAGCAGGCGCCCGCTATCGTCGTGCATGGGAAAGATGTGCATCCGCATCCAGAGCAGGCCGCCATCCTTGCGGTAATTGCGCAGCGTGACCGTGCAGGGACGCTCGTGCGCGATGGCGTCGCGCAGTTCTTCCAGCGCCGGCTGGTCACGGTCGCCGTTCTGCAGGAAACGGCAATTGCGGCCCACGACTTCATCGTGGGTATAGCCGAAACAGCTTTCGAAGGCCGGGTTGACGTAGACGATCGGCTGGTCTTCCTTGTAGGGGTCCGTGATGATGATGCCGTTGGTACTGGCGACAATCATTCGCTGGAAGAACCAGGCGTGTCGAATTTCCAGGAACGCAGGAATGGGCATGGCGGACCAATTCTATACGGGACAGGGCCAGTGTAAACGTAGGTGGGCCTGCGCGTAGCACGGCAGGCAGGCCGGGCGGTCATCCGATCCCCAGTGCCGCCATCTTCTCCCGCAAGCGCGCCCGGTCGGCATCGATCTGCGCCCCGTTCGTCCGGCTCGACAGCGCCGCCTTGTCCTTGCGTCCCAGGAAATAGGCGATGCGCTCGGCGTTCGCTCCCGACGGATGCGGTATCCCGTGCAGGATGCGCTCTTCCGGGAGCAACCCGCGGCGCGCCAGCCAGGACAGCGCCAGGCCGACCTTCGGGCCGAGCGGCACGTACAGCGCGTCCGGCAGCAGCGCCGCCTCGTGCGCGAAATGATCGAGCATGATCGACTGCAGCAACGCCGTGGTCAGCATGTTCGGGTTGGCGCCGTTGTAGTTCCTGCCGTCGACAAAGATCGGATGGCGCAGCACCGCGGTTACGTGCATCAGGCCGGCGTCGACGCCGAACAGCGTGGCGCAGCTGGCGATGCCGAGCCAGCGCTGCAGGCCGACTTCATCCAGCAGCGCCACCAGGTTGGGGCGGATCGCGCCGCTGAAGGCGCCGGTGTACTTGATGGCGCGCAGCGCCTCCTGCTCGGGCGCGTTGCGTTCCAGCTGGCGCCGCGCCTCGCGCACCGCATTCTTCCACTGCACGAAGCCGGGCGTGATGCCGACCACCACCACGCGCGCGTTCGTGTTCACATAGTCGAACGGGATGTAATGCGCGCTCAGGGCATTCTCGCGCGCCACCAGGAACGCTTCGGGAATGGCATCGGCGCCGGTGATCGCATCGACGTCGGTGTTCAGGAGGAGATCGGTGTAGCCGGCAAATTTCTGTTCCATGGAAACCTAAAAAATAATCAATGACTTGATTCGCTGAACAATATTAGCGAATAAACTTTCTAGTGCGCAAAGCATGGATACGAAAAACGATATCGAACTCGCGGAAAAATTGATTGGATTGATCTCGGCATCACACCTAAGATACCCATGAGCATGTAAATCAGTCATGCCGCGAACACCAAAACCATAACAATACCGAGGAGACATATGGAACGCATCGTTTCAGGCCGGGTTACGGCCATCCCAAGCCGCGTCTTCGCCCTGCGCGGCCTCGTCGCCGCCCTGGCCGGGGCCGGACTGATGAGCAGCGCGCCGGTCCTGGCGCAGGACGCCGGCACCGTCAACACCATCGATACCAGCGCCGCGCCGGCCCAGGCCAATGGCGCCAGCGTCGTGGTCGTCAGCGGCCAGCGCCAGGCGGCGCAGAGCGCCCAATTGATCAAGCAGAACGCCGAGCAGGTGGTCGACTCGATCGTCGCCGAAGACATCGGCAAGTTCCCCGACAAGAACGTGGCCGAGCTGCTCGGCCGCATCACCGGCGTGCAGACCGTGCGCGAGGGCGGCGAAGCCGGCCGCATCGTGATCCGCGGCCTAGGCGGCATTACCACCCTGTACAACGGCCGCGAGATGTTCACCGCCGCCGGCCGCAGCCTGAACCTGACCGACGTGCCGGTCTCGATGCTGCAGCGCGTCGACGTCTACAAGTCGCAGGGCGCCGACATGGTCGAAGGCGGCACCTCGGGCGTTATCGACGTGCGCACCTTCCGTCCGTTCGACTTCAAGGGCGCGCAGGCCTCGGTCAACGTGCGCGCCGAACACCGAGACAAGATCGGCAAGACCGACCCGCAAGCGGGCGGCCTGTGGTCGAACCGCTGGAAGACCGACCTCGGCGAATTCGGCCTGCTCGGCGGCCTGTCCTACCAGCGCGGCCGCTACCACGACGAAGTGTCCTGGGCCGCCCAGCCGACCAGCTTCACCGAAGGCGCGCTTGCCGGCGTGCGCGGGCCGGCCGGCATGGGCCGCGTGATGACCGAAGGCGACCGCAAGCGCCTGGCCGCCAATTTCTCGGCCCAGTGGCGCCCGAACCGCGACATGGAATTCTATGCCGAGGGCTTCTCGACCAAGATCGACGTCGATACGCGCAGCATCTTCTTCATTACCGACTTGCCGGTGTTCCCCAACACCATCGAGGGTTCGACATTCACCACCATCACCGGTTCGGACGGCAACAGGTATCTCACCAGCGCCAGCAACCCGAATTCGAGTTCCCTCATCCTGAGCTCGACCCAGGCGTGGCGCGACTGGTCGCGCGGCAGCCAGGGCGCGATCGGCGGCACCTGGGATGCGACGCCGACAGTGCGCGTGAGCTCGGAACTGGTACGCACGGTCTCGACATACCGCCGCGAGAACCCGATCCTGGACGCCGTCTACCAGGGCAACCATGCTGTCACCGGCGGCGTGCGCGACCGCGGCGGCTACATCGACTACCCCGGCGTGAACCTGGTTGATCCGTCGAAGTGGGGCCTGACCACCCTGTTCGACAACCACAACCATTCGAACGGCGCCGCCAACGACTGGCGCGGCGACGTCAGCTGGACGCCGGAAAGCGCCGGCCTGCTGAAGGAACTGTCGGGCGGCCTGCGCTGGGCGCAGCGCGATGCCTCGTATGCCCACGAGCTGGGCAACGTCAGGCCGATCGCGCCGGGCCTCACCGTGGCCGACGTGCCTGGCCTGGCCTGCACCAGCCCTGGCATCCACGGCGATTACGGTGTCAGCCAGTACTACGCCGGCTGCCGCGACTTCATGCTGGACAATACCGGCGCCTTGCGCCAGGCACTGTTCGGCAACCCGGCGGGCCAGCCCGACGATCCGCTGTCCTACTATTCGTTCCGCGAAACCACCAACGCCCTGTACGGCAAGGCGAAAATCGGCTTCGATGCGTTCGGCATCCCGCTCGACGGCACCGTCGGCGTGCGCGTGGTGCGTACCAAGCAGGACATCAACGGCAACTCGCGTGTCGGCGATGCCGGAACCGTCGTGCCGGCCAACGTATCGACCAGTGACACCGACGTGCTGCCCAGCCTGAACCTGCGCGCCACCTTCCGTCAGGACCTGATCGGCCGCCTGGTGGCCGGCAAGGCGATCGAGCGTCCCGGTTTCGGCGACTACAATCCGGGGATGGTACTGGGTTCGGAGCCCCTCACGTCCTCGAACATCCCGGGCGGCACCGCGGGCAATCCGAACCTGAAGCCGCAGGAAGCCACCAACGTGGACGTGGCGCTGGAATGGTACTTCTCGAAGGACGGTTCGCTGACCGGTACGGTGTTCCAGCACGACTTCAAGAACTACCTGCGCCACCGGGTGCAGGAAGAAACCTATAACGGTAAGCGCTACCTGATCGACCGTCCATACAACCTGGACACGGCCAAGCTGTACGGTTTCGAAGGCGCCTACCAGCAGTTCTTCCCGCAGCTCCCGGGCTGGCTGGGCGGACTGGGCATCCAGGCCAACTTCACCTACATGGACGGCGGCATGAACGAGGCGGACGGCACCCGCAACACCTTCGCCGGCATGTCCAAGTGGGCCTACAACCTGGTCGGCATGTACGAGCGTGGCCCGTGGTCGGCGCGCATCGCCTACAACTGGCGCGACAAGTTCGTCGATACCTACAACTACCGCAACCTGACGCCGAGCTTCGACCTGATCGTCGAGCCGATCAAGACCCTGGACGCCTCGATCTCGTACAAGATTACCGACAAGCTGGTCGTGACCCTGGACGGCAGCAACCTGCTGAACCAGGCCTACCACGACTACCACGGCGTGCCGGAACTGCCGCGTGACGTGCGCCGCTACGACCGTGTCGTCGGCCTGGCATTACGGTGGAAAAATTGATCGCGTTTAGCTGTCAGTAGGTAAACAAAGGTGCTGCGCGGCTTGGGCCGGGCAGCACCTTCGTCGTTTGGAAGGTTTGGAAGGATTGCCGTATGAAAACACAGCCGCATACCTCAACAATGTCTACCCTGGAAAAGGTGGGCTTCGGCGCCGGCGACATGGCGCTCAACGTGGTGATCTCGTCGATGATGCTGATCATCACCTTCTTCTACACCGACATCTACGGCCTGAAGACCACCGACCTGGCGTTGCTGTTCGTGCTGGTGAAGATCGTCGGCGCCATCTCCGACCTGGCGGTGGGGCAGATGACCGACACCTTCCTTACGCGCTGGGGCCGCTACCGGCCCTACCTGCTGCTGCTGGCCGTGCCCTACGGCCTGTCGGTGTTCATGGTGTTCAGTACCCCGGACTGGGGCTACGACGCCAAGGTGGTCTGGGCCTACTCGACCTACATCCTGATGACGCTGATGACCTCGGGCGTGGGCGTGCCCTACATCTCGCTGATCAGCGGCCTGACCGCCGATCCGCAGGAGCGCCTGTCGGCCAACGGCTACCGCCTGTTCCTGGCCAAGGTCGGCGCCTTCATGGTCACCATCGTGGTGCCGATCCTGGCCCAGAACTGGGGCCACGGCAACCCTGCCGCCGGCTACCAGGCGGCGATGGCGCTGATGGCCTTCCTCGGCGTGGCGCTGTTCCTGCTGTGCTTCTTCACCACCAGGGAACGCGTGGTGTACAAGACCATGCGCCAGCCCCTGATCGAGCAAGTCAAGATGCTGCTGCAGAACGACCAGTGGATGATCCTGTGCGCGGTGTGCGTGACCGGCACCATCGGCTACGTGATCCGCGGCTCGGTGGCGATCTACTACGCCAAATACTACCTGCACGGCGACACCGCAACCGTCTCGGCCTTCCTCTCCACCGGCGTGGCCGCCGCCATCATCGCCATGGTGATCTCGACCTGGGTGACCAAGTTCTACTGCAAGGTCAAGCTGTTCCGCTACACCCAGCTGATGGTGGCCGTGCTGTCGGTGCTGATCTACTTCCTGGTCAAGCCGGGCGACGTGGCGCTGGCGTTCGTCCTGTACTTCATCCTGTCGCTGGTGGTGGACCTGCACGCGCCGGTGTTCTGGTCGGCCATCGCCGAGACCATCGACTACGGCCAGGTCAAGACGGGAAAACGCGTCTCCGGCTTCGCCTTTGGCGGCATCTCGGTGGCGCAGAAGGCCGGCATGGCGATCGCCGGCGGCATGGTCGGCCTGCTGCTGGGCTACTTCCAGTACCAGCCGAACCAGGAACAGTCCGCACTGGCGCTGCAGGGCATCGCCCTGATGCTGTCGGTGATCCCGGGCTTCTTCCACTTCCTGATGGGGGCGCTGATGTTCAAGTACCGGATCAGCGACCAGTACTATTCGACCGTGAAGGACGACCTGCGCGCGAGTGCAGTTGTCGTCAATTAATCCGTAGGGTGGGCACCACGTGCCCACCAAGAGCAAACCAACCGCAAACTATATGGTGGGCACGGGGTGCCCACCCTACGATAATGGAAACCGTACTCAAGCCTCTCATCGAACAACGCGCCGACCCGTACATCTACAAGCACAGCGACGGCTACTACTACTTCACCGCCTCGGTCCCCCAGTACGACCGCATCGAACTGCGCCGCGCCACCACCATCGAAGGCCTGGCCACCGCCCCGACCGTGGACGCCTGGGTCAAGCCGGACAGCGGCCCGTACAGCGAATTGATCTGGGCCCCGGAACTGCACTTCAACATGGGCGCCTGGTACGTCTACTTCGCCGCCGCGCCGAGCCGCGAGATCAAGTACAAGCTGTTCCAGCACCGCATGTACGCGATCCGCAATACCAACGCGAATCCGCTCGAAGGCAGCTGGGAATTCATGGGCCAGGTCGACACCGGCATCGACACCTTCTGCCTGGATGCGACGACCTTCAACCACAAGGGCGAGCTGTACTACCTGTGGGCGCAGAAGGACAACGAGATCGAGGGCAACTCGAACCTGTACATCGCGAAGATGAAGACGCCATGGCAGATCGAGGGCAAGCCGGTGCTGCTGTCGAAGCCCGAGTTCGACTGGGAGACGCGCGGCTTCTGGGTCAACGAAGGCCCGTCCGTCATCCGCCGCCACGGCAAGCTGTTCATCTCGTATTCGGCCAGCGCCACCGACGAGAACTACGCGATGGGCATCCTGCACGCAAGCGAGGACGCCGACCTGCTCGACCCGGCGTCGTGGACAAAGTCGCGCGAGCCGGTATTCCGTACATGCTACGATCACGGCATCTACGGACCCGGCCACAACAGCTTCACCTATGCTGAAGATGGCGACACCGTCATGCTGGTCTATCACGCGCGCACCTACACCGAAATCGTCGGCGATCCGCTGTGGAATCCGGACCGCCATACCTTCGTGAAACCGCTGCGCTGGGACGAGCAGGGCATGCCGGTGTTCGGGCGGCCTTCAACTCTCTAAGAGGTAACGTGCAGATGATGGATATTACGCAGGCGCCGTTCGGGACGCTTCCCGACGGCAGGCAGGTCACCCGGTACACGCTGAAGAACAGCCACGGCATGCTCGTGAAGATCCTGGATTTCGGCGGCATCATCACCGAAATCCACGTGCCCGACCGCGAGGGCCAGTTCGCCGACGTGGCGCTCGGCTTCGACACGCTCGAGCCCTACCTGAAGGACAGCCCCTACTTCGGCGCCTTGATCGGCCGCTACGGCAACCGCATCGGCAAGGGCCGGTTTTCCCTCGACGGCAAGGATTACCAATTGCCGGTCAATAATGGCGAAAACCACCTGCACGGCGGCGACCCCGGCTTCGACAAGGTGCTGTGGACGGCGTCGATCGAGGAACTCGGCCTGACGCTGCGCTACCGCAGCGTGGACGGCGAGCAGGGCTATCCGGGCAACCTCGACGCCACCGTCGTCTACAGCCTGAGCGAGGACAACGAGATCGTGGTGCGCTTCCACGCCGTCACCGACCAGGCCACCCCGGTCAACCTGACCCAGCACAGCTACTTCAATTTGAAGGGCGTGGGCGAGGGCAGTGGCGACGTCCTGAACCACGTGTTGAGTCTCGACGCCGACCGCTTCGTGCCGATCGACGCCAACTCGATCCCGCTGGGCGCGCTGGCGCCGGTCACCGGCACGCCGTTCGACTTCCGCCAGCCGCGCCCGATCGGCGAGCGCATCGGGCAGCCGGACAAGCAGCTGCGCCACGGCACCGGCTACGACCATTGCTGGGTGCTGAACCGCACCGCCGGCAGCCGCGAACTGCAGCGTGCGGCGCACGTGTGCGAGCCGGAGACGGGCAGGGTGCTGGAACTGTATACCCAGGAACCGGGCGTGCAGTTCTACAGCGGGAACTTCCTGGACGGTTCATTGACCGGCAAGGGCGGCCGCGCCTACGAGCCGCGCAGCGGCCTGTGCCTGGAACCGCAGCATTATCCGGATTCGCCCAACCAGCCGGCCTATCCGAACACGATCCTGCGGCCGGGCGAGGTGTATGCGACCGAGTCGCGCTTCAGGTTCTCGGTCGATCAATAACAGGTGGGGAAGACAGGCATGATGGAACTGGTGGTGGATGGCCGGCACACGCTGGGCGAGGGGATCATCTGGAACGAACGGGCCGGGCGGCTGCTCTGGACCGACATCGAAGCCAGTGCATTGTGGTCGCATGAACCGGCCGGCGGCGCGCTGCGGCGCTGGCCGCTGCCCGAGCGTTTGTGCTCGATGGCGCTCACCGCGCACGACGAGCGCCTGCTGCTCGGGCTCGAATCGGGCCTGGCCTGGTTCGATGGCGCCAGCGGCGAAGTGTCCCGTATCTGCGAGGTCGAGGCGCACCTGCCCACCACCCGCCTGAACGACGGCCGCTGCGACCGCCAGGGCCGCTTCGTGTTCGGCGTGTTCAACCAGGCGAATGATCCGAAGCATCCGATCGGCGGCTTCTACCGCCTGAACCACGATTTGTCGCTGGAACGCCTGCCGCTGGGCGACGTCGCCATCGCCAACAGCATCTGCTTCAGCCCGGACGGGCGCACCATGTATTACTGTGATTCGGCCACGCGCGAGATCCGCTGCTGCGACTATGACCCGGTCAGCGGCGCGGTGTCGAACCTGCGCCTGTTCGCCGGGGCCGATGCTGCGCCGGGCGATCCGGACGGCTCCACCATCGACGCCGAAGGCTACCTGTGGAACACGCGCTGGGGCGCGGGGCAGGTGGTGCGTTTCGCCCCGAGTGGCCGCGTCGACCGGGTGCTCGAGGTGCCGGCCTTGCAGCCGACCTGTCCGGCGTTCGGCGGGCCCGGCCTGGACGTGCTGTACGTGACGTCGGCCACGGTCGGGCTATCGGAGGAGCAGCTGGCGGCTTTGCCGGGCTCGGGTGGCGTATTCGCCCGGGCAGTCGGCGTGCGTGGCCTCCCCGAGCAGCGCTTCGGCAGATAAACGTAGGGTGGGCACCCCGTGCCCGCCTTGCAAGTAGATATCCGAAACGATATCGATATTGCTTAAAAATTGATTGGAAAGTTATCTGGCCGTTCTTTAGACTTCCTCCATCGCTGAGCTCGACCCCGACATGAGTCGCTTGGCCCTAGAACAACGACGAGGAGATAAGACGTGTCCGAGACTAAAAAGAAGCCCACGCTGCGTTCCGCGGCGTGGTTCGGTACCCAGGACAAGAACGGCTTCATGTACCGGAGCTGGATGAAGAACCAGGGTATCCCCGATCACGAATTCCAGGGCAAGCCGATCATCGGCATCTGCAACACCTGGTCCGAGCTCACCCCCTGCAACGCCCACTTCCGCAAGCTGGCCGAACACGTCAAGCGCGGCATCCTGGAAGCCGGCGGCTTCCCGGTCGAATTCCCGGTGTTCTCGAACGGCGAATCGAACCTGCGTCCAACCGCCATGCTCACACGTAACCTGGCGAGCATGGACGTCGAAGAATCCATCCGCGGCAACCCGATGGACGGCGTCGTCCTGCTGGTCGGCTGCGACAAGACCACCCCGGCCCTGCTGATGGGCGCGGCCAGCGTCGACATCCCGACCATCGTCGTCACCGGCGGGCCGATGCTGAACGGTAAACTGAACGGCAAGGACATCGGCTCCGGCACCGCCGTCTGGCAGCTGCACGAGCAGGCCAAGGGCGGCCAGATCACGATGCACGACTTCCTGGCGGCCGAAGCCGGCCACTCGCGCTCGGCCGGCACCTGCAACACCATGGGCACCGCGTCGACCATGGCCTGCATGGCCGAATCGCTCGGCACCTCGCTGCCGCACAACGCCGCGATTCCCGCGGTGGACGCGCGCCGCTACGTGCTGGCCCACATGTCCGGCATCCGCATCGTCGAGATGGTCAACGAAGACCTGAAGCTGTCCAAGATCCTGACCCGCGAGAACTTCGAGAATGCGATCCGCGTGAACGCCGCGATCGGCGGTTCGACCAACGCCGTGATCCACCTGAAGGCGATCGCCGGCCGCGTGGGCGTGCCGCTCGAACTGGAAGACTGGACCGCGATCGGCAAGGGCACCCCGACCATCGTCGACCTGCTGCCCTCGGGCCGCTTCCTGATGGAAGAGTTCTACTATGCCGGCGGCCTGCCGGGCGTGATCCGCCGCCTGGGCGAAGGCAATTTGCTGCCGCACCCGAACGCGCTCACCGTCAACGGCAAGACCCTGTGGGAAAACACCCAGGATGCGCCGATCTACAACGACGAGGTGATCCGCCAGCTGGACAACCCGCTGATCGACGACGGCGGCATCTGCATCCTGCGCGGCAATCTGTCGCCGCGCGGCGCCGTGCTGAAACCGTCGGCCGCGTCGCCGCACCTGATGAAGCACCGCGGCAAGGCCGTCGTGTTCGAGGACTTCGACCACTACAAGCAGCGCATCGTCGACCCCGACCTGGACGTGGACGAGAACTCGATCCTGGTGATGAAGAACTGCGGCCCGAAAGGCTACCCGGGCATGGCGGAAGTCGGCAACATGGGCCTGCCGCCCAAGCTGCTGGCACGCGGCATCACCGACATGGTGCGTATCTCGGACGCCCGCATGAGCGGCACCGCCTACGGCACCGTGGTGCTGCACGTGGCGCCGGAAGCGATGGCCGGCGGCCCGCTGGGCATCGTCAAGGATGGCGACTTCATCGAACTCGATTGCAAGGCCGGCCGCCTGCACCTGGACGTGCCGGACGAGGAAATCACGACCCGCCTGGCCGACCGCGCCGAGAACCAGAAGATGCCGCCCAAGACCGGTTACGCCGGCCTGTACCTGGACCACGTGCTGCAGGCCGACGAAGGCTGCGACTTCGACTTCCTGGTCGGCTGCCGCGGTTCGGCGGTGCCGAAGCATTCCCACTGATCCGGCTGTGTCGGACGCGTGGACGGGTTCTCCGTCCACGCGTCCAACCATCGCATGAATACACGCACGCGCGCAATGCGCCACGGAGACATTCCACCATGCTGCTCATCCAATACACCACCGCATCCGGCGAACGCCGCGTCGGCATCCTGAACAACGACACCGTCACGCCAGTCGCCGGCTACGCCTCGACCCTGGAACTGGCCAAGGCCGCCATCGCCCAGGGCAAGGGCCTGGCCGCGCTGGCCGACGCATCCGCCGGCGGCGACAGCGAATCGTACGAAGCCATCGCCGTAGAGGGCCGCCTGCTGGCCCCGATCGACCACCCGGACGCCGCCCACTGCTACGTCACCGGCACCGGCCTGACCCACCTGGGCAGCGCCGACACCCGCGACGCCATGCACAAGAAGATCGGCGGCGACGTCGAATCGCTGTCCGATTCCATGAAGATGTTCCGCATGGGCGTCGAAGGCGGCAAGCCCGAAGCCGGTACCGCCGGCGTGCAGCCGGAATGGTTTTATAAAGGCGACGGCTCGATCGTGCGCGCCAGCGGCGAAGCACTCGACATGCCCGACTTCTCGCTCGACGGCGGCGAGGAGCCGGAAATCGCCGGCCTGTACGTGATCGGCGACGACGGCCAGCCCTATCGCGTCGGTTTCGCCCTCGGCAACGAGTTCTCGGACCACGTGACCGAGCGCCAGAACTACCTGTACCTGGCGCACTCGAAGCTGCGCAACTGCGGCGTCGGCCCGGCCCTGCTGGTGGGCGAGCTGCCGGCCCACGTCTCGGGCGTGTCGCGCATCATCGGCGCCGACGGCCAGGTGCGCTGGGAAAAGGCGTTCGTCTCCGGCGAGCAGAACATGTCGCACACCATCGCCAACCTCGAATACCACCACTTCAAGTACGGCCTGTTCAACCGCGCGGGCGACGTCCACATCCACTTCTTCGGCACCGCCACCCTGAGCTTCGCCGACAACGTGCAGGTGCAGGCCGGCGAGACCTTCGAGATCGAGTCGCCGCAATTCGGCCCGGCGCTGCGCAACCCGCTGGCCGTCACCGAGCGCCCGTTCGCGAAAGTGAAGACCCTGTGAGCGGCGCCATCATGAACAGCACCGGCACCGGCATCATCACCGGCGAGGCCCTGATCGGCGGCCAGGCCGAGCGCGGCGCGGGCAACTCGTTCCAGGCCTGGAATCCGGCCCTGCGCCAGCACATGGAACCGGCCTTCCACATGGTGGACGCGGTCCAGATCGACCGCGCCTGCAGCCTGGCCGGCGCCGCCTTCGACACCTTCCGCAATACCTCGGATGCCGAGCGCGCCGCCTTCCTGGACGCCGTCGCCGAGCAGATCCTGGCGCTGGGCGACGAGCTGGTCGAACGCGCGATGCTGGAAACCGGCCTGCCGCGCGGACGCATCGAAGGCGAGCGCGGACGCACCGTCGGCCAACTGCGCCTGTTCGGCACGCTGCTGCGCGAAGGCTCGTGGCAGGATCCGCGCATCGACCCGGCGCTGCCGCAGCGCACCCCGCCACGCGCGGACCTGCGCAGCCGCCTGATCGGCGTCGGCCCGGTGGCCGTGTTCGCGGCCTCCAACTTCCCGCTGGCCTTCTCGGTGGCCGGCGGCGACACCGCCTCGGCCTTCGCCGCCGGCTGCCCGGTGGTGCTGAAGGCGCACTCGGCCCACCCCGGCACCTCTGAACTGGTGGCGCGCGCCGTGGTGAAGGCGGTGCGCCAGTGCGGCCTGCCGGCCGGCGTGTTCTCGCTGCTGACCGGTACCGGCAACGGCATCGGCCAGGGCCTGGTGGCGCACCCCGCCATCCAGGCGGTCGGCTTCACCGGCTCGCGTTCCGGCGGCACCGCGCTGATGGCGGTGGCAGCAAGCCGTCCGCAGCCGATCCCGGTGTATGCCGAAATGAGCAGCATCAACCCGGTGTTCCTGCTGCCGCAGGCGCTGAAGACCCGCGCCGCGCAGATCGGCAAGGAGTTCGCCGCGTCGCTGGTGCTGGGCGTCGGCCAGTTCTGCACCAACCCCGGCCTGGTGCTGGCCCTGGAAGGCGAGGAGGGTGGCCTGGACGCATTCTGCGCCGCCGCCACCGCCGCCCTGGGCGACACCCAGCCGGCCACGATGCTGTCGGCCGGCATCGCATCGAGCTACCGCCGCGGCGTCGAGGCGCTGGGCACGCACGAAGCGGTGACGACGCTGCTGCGCATGGAACACGAAGAGCACCAGGGCCACGCCGCGCTGTTCCGCGTGTCGAGCAGCGACTTCCTGGCGCGCCACGAACTGCATGAGGAGATCTTCGGCCCGGCGTCGCTGCTGGTGGTGTGCCGGGACGTCGAGGACATGCGCGCCGTGGCCGAACGCCTGGAAGGCCAGCTGACCGCGGCCCTGCACCTGGCCGATGACACGTCGGACATCGACGACGCCCGCGCGCTGCTGCCGACGCTGGAGCGCAAGGCCGGCCGCATCCTGGTCAACGGTTTCGGCACCGGCGTGGAAGTGACGCACGCGATGGTGCACGGCGGCCCGTTCCCGGCCACCGCCGACGGCCGCAGCACTTCGGTCGGCACCGGCGCGATTTACCGCTTCCTGCGTCCGGTGTGCTACCAGAACCTGCCGCAGTCGCTGCTGCCGGACGCCCTGCGCGACGGCAATCCGCTGGGCATCTGGCGCCGCCGCGACGGCGCGCTGGGCAAGGAGTAAAATCCGCGCCGGCCCGGCTTGGCCGGCATGCGGGAACGCATCGCACAACAAAAAACAGACGGAGACGATATGAACAAGTTGGCCAAGTACGGCAGCCTGGAAGGTAAGCGGGTATTCGTGACGGGCGGCGGCAGCGGGATCGGTGAAGCGATCGTGGCCGCCTTCGTGGAGCAGGGCGCGGTGGTCGGCTTCGTCGACATCGTGACGGATGCCAGCGAAGCGCTGGTGGCGCGCCTGGCGCAGGGCCTGCAGCCGGGACAAACCGCGCCGCTGTTCCGCCACTGCGACATCACGGATATCCCGGCGCTGGAAAGCACCATGGCCGAACTGGCCGCCAGAATGGGCGACTTCGACGTCATCGTCAACAATGCCGCCAACGACCAGCGCCACAACATCGGCGACGTCACGGTCGACTACTTCGACGAGCGCATCGCCATCAACCAGCGCCCGATGTTCTTCACGGTGCAGGCCGCGCTCGAAGGCATGAAGCGCCGCGGCGGCGGTTCCGTCATCAACTTCAGCTCGATGTCCTTCCACGCCAAGAACCCGGGCTACCCGATCTACGCCGCCACCAAGGCCGCGGTGACCGGCCTGACCCGCTGCCTGGCGCGCGACCTGGGCAAGTTCAACATCCGCGTCAACACCGTGACCCCGGGCTGGGTCATGACCCAGCGCCAGATCGACCTGTGGCTGGACGAAAACGGCGAAGCGGAGATCAAGCGTTCCCAGTGCCTGCCGGGCAAGCTGATGTCCGAGGATATCGCGTCGATGGTGCTGTTCCTGGCGGCGGACGACAGCAAGATGTGCACGGCGCAGGATTTCGTGGTGGATGCGGGGTGGACCTGACGCTACGGTAGTTGCGCCTCCCAGGTCGTCGTCCCCGCGAAGGCGGGGACCCATGCTGAGCTGACTCCGGATATTCAGCTTGGGTTCCCGCCTGCGCGGGAACGACGGATGATCACCCGCCTCTTGTCCGCCCATGACCAAACTGATCCCAGCTGTCCTCGCGCTCGCAGTCCATGCCGCCTTCGCCGCGCCGCTCACCAGCCCCGATCGCCACATCAGCGTCGAGGTCCGCGTCACCCCCGCGCAAACGCTGGAATACAGCATCGCGCGCGACGGCAAGCCCGTCATCCTGCCATCCAGCCTCGGCCTGCGCCTCGAAGGCGCCGACCTGGCCAACAAGCTGACCCTGGCCGCCACGTCGCCCGTCAAGCCGGTCAGCGACGACTACGAACTCGCCACCGGCAAGAAGCGCCGCATCAGCTACCGCGCCAACGAGCAGGTCTACACGGTCCGCAACCCCAGGGGCCAGGCCATGGACGTGGCCTTCCGGGTCTCGAACGACGGCGTCGCCTTCCGCTACCTGGTGCGCGAACCCAAGCTGCCGGTGAAGACCTTCATCGAGGAATCCACCAGCTTCGGCTTCGACAAGAGCGCAAAGGCCTGGCTGCAGCCGATGTCGATCGCCCAGACCGGCTGGAGCAATACCAACCCCTCGTACGAGGAACACTACCAGCGCGAGATCCCGGTCGGCACCGCATCGCCGATCGCGGCCGGCTGGGTGTTTCCGGCGCTGTTCCGCAGCGGCGACACCTGGGTCGCGCTGACCGAGGCCGGCCTGGACGGCAGCTTCCACGCGTCGCGCCTGCAGGCCGACTCCACTGGCGGCGTCTACAAGCTGGGCCTGCCGATGGCGGCCGAGGTCTTCACCGGCGGCCGGCTGCTGGCGCAGGCGCGCGGCGAGATGAAATCGCCGTGGCGCGTGATCGCGCTGGGCAGCCTGGCGACCGTCACCGAATCCACGCTTGGCACCGACCTGGCCGCGCCGGCGATCGCCTTCGACAAGGCCAAGGTGGCGCCCGGCCACGCTTCCTGGAGCTGGGCGCTGCTGAAGGACGACGCCACCGTGTTCGACGTGCAGAAGAAGTTCATCGACTATGCCGCCGACATGCGCTGGGACTACACCCTGGTCGACGCCGACTGGGACCGCAAGATCGGCTATGACAAGCTGCGCGAGCTGTCGGCGTATGCGGCGTCGAAGAACATCGGCCTGCTGGCCTGGTACAACTCGTCGGGCGACTGGAACAAGTCGCCGTATTCGCCCAAGAGCAAGCTGCTCACGCACGAGCAGCGCGTGGCCGAGTTCAAGCGCCTGGCGGACATGGGCGTCAAGGGCGTGAAGGTCGACTTCTTCGGGGGCGACGGCCAGTCGATGATCCAGTACTACGTCGACATGCTGAACGACGCGGCGGCGGCCGGCCTGCTGGTCAACTTCCACGGCGCGACGCTGCCGCGCGGCTGGAGCCGCACCTGGCCGAACCTGATGACCGTGGAAGCGGTGAAGGGCCTGGAATTCACCACCTTCACCCAGGCCGACCAGGACGCGGTGCCGCGCCACGCCGCCATGCTGCCGTTCACGCGCAACCTGTTCGACCCGATGGACTTCACGCCGATGGTGTTCGGCGACATCCCGAAGATCCGCCGCGTCACGCGCAACGGCTTCGAGCTGGCCGAATCGGTGCTGTTCATCTCCGGCATCCAGCACTTTGCCGAGACGCCGGAAGGCATGGCCACCGCACCCGGCTACGTGAAGGACTTCCTGCGCGAACTGCCGCGCCAGTGGGACGACGTCAAGTTCGTGGCCGGCGATCCGGGCCGCCACGCCGTCATCGCGCGCAAGAGCGGCAGCGCCTGGTACGTGGCCGGCATGAATGCCGACGATGCCGACCTCACGCTCGACCTCGACCTGGGCTTTTTGGCCGGCAGGGAAGGGCAGCTCATCGGCGACGGCGCCACCGAGCGCGCGTTCACCCAGGCTGTGCTGCGCGGCGGCAAGCAGCGGCTGACGATCAAGGCGCACGGCGGTTTCGTCGCCGTATTCAAATAACCGTATAAATAATTAACATATCAACCTGGAGACCCGCATGAACGCATTTGCACACGTCCTGAAGCCCTCTCTGCTCGCCCTCGGCATCCTGGCCGCCATCCCCGCGTTCGCGCAGGTGAACCTGACGGTCGACACGACCAAGCCGGGCGCCGTCATCAACAAGAACGTGTACGGCCAGTTTGCCGAACACCTGGGCACCGGCATCTACGAGGGCATGTGGGTCGGACCGGAATCGAAGATCCCGAACACCAAAGGCTGGCGCAACGACGTTGTCAAAGCGCTGAAGGAACTGCACGTGCCGCTGGTGCGCTGGCCGGGTGGCTGCTTCGCCGACGAATACCACTGGAAGGAAGGCATCGGCCCGCGCAAGAACCGTCCGGTCAAGCTGAACACCAACTGGGGCGGCGTCCCGGAAGACAATGCGGTCGGCACCCACGAGTTCTTCGACCTGGTCGACCTGCTGGGCGCGGACGCCTACGTCAACGGCAACCTCGGCACCGGCACCCCGCAGGAGATGGCCGACTGGATCGAATACATGACCGCGGACGGCAATTCGACGCTGGCGCAGCTGCGCGCCAAGAACGGCCACCCGAAGCCGTTCAAGGTCGCCTATTTTGCCATCGGCAACGAAGCCTGGGGCTGCGGCGGCAACATGCAGCCGGAGTACTACGCCAACCTGTACAACCACTACGCCACCTTCCTGAAGGCGCCGAAGGACGCGCGCCCGAAAATGATCGCCAGCGGCGGCAACGACTACGACACCAAGTGGACCGATGTGCTCAGCAAGAACGCCGCGCGCGGCACCGACGGCATCAGCTTCCACTACTACACGCTGCCGACCGACAAATGGGACAAGAAGGGCGCCGCGGTCGGCTTCCCGGAATCGGAATGGTTCTCGACCATGTCGAACACGCTGCGCATGGATGAGCACATCAAGCGCAACGTGGCGGTCCTGGACAAGAACGACCCGCAGAAGAAGATCGGTTTCTACGTCGACGAATGGGGCACCTGGTACGACGTCGAGCCGGGCACCAACCCGGGCTTCCTGTTCCAGCGCAACACCATCCGCGATGCGGTGGTGGCGGCCCTCAACTTCAACATCTTCCACGCCCACGCCGACCGCGTGCGCATGACCAACATCGCGCAGATGGTCAACGTGCTGCAAGCCATGATCATCACCGACAAGGACAAGATGCTGCTGACCCCGACCTACCACGCCTACAAGATGTACGTGCCGTTCCAGGACGCGACCTCGCTGCCGGTCAGCCTGGCCAACAACACGGTCTACGGCGACAACGGCAAGGGCGTGCCGGGCATCAGCGCCTCGGCCGCGCGCGGCAAGGACGGCAAGACCTACGTCGCCCTGGTCAACACCAACCCGCGCGAAGCCACCGACGTGACCCTGAACGTGGCCGGCCAGAACGTGGCATCGGTGCGCGGCGAAGTCCTGACCGCGGACGCGATGGACGCCCACAACACGTTCGAGAACAAGCAGGCCGTCAAGCCGGCCCCGTTCAGCGCCAGCGCCACCGGCGGCAAGCTGACCATCAAGGTGCCGGCCAAGGCCGTGATGGTCGTCGCGGTGGAGGGCTGACCGATGCGCGCGCTGATCCCACGATCGGCGGCGCATCACGCGGCGGCAACCTGGATCGTTGCCGCCGCCGCATTCTGCGCCACCGCCAACGCCGCCCAGGTCAGCGTCCACGACCCTGTCATGGCGAAAGAGGGCAACAAGTACTACCTGTACAGCACCGGCCCCGGCATCACCTTCTACAGTTCGTCGGACATGCGGACTTGGCGCCCGGAAGGCCGCGTCTTCCCGGGTGAACCCGCCTGGGCCAAGCGCGCCGCGCCTACCTTCAACGACCACATCTGGGCACCGGACATCCAGTACCACAACGGCCGCTACCTGCTGTACTACTCGGTGTCCGGCTTCGGCAAGAACACGTCCGGCATCGGCGTAACGACCAACGCCACGCTCGACCCGAAGGCGCCGAACTACCGCTGGGAAGACCAGGGTATGGTGCTGCAATCGGTGCCGGGGCGCGATTTGTGGAACGCGATCGATTCCAACGTGGTCGAGGACGACAAGGGCAATGGCTGGATGAGCTTCGGCTCGTTCTGGACCGGCCTCAAGCTGGTGAAGCTCGACCCGACCTGGACCAGGCTGGCCGAGCCGCAGGAGTGGCACACCATCGCGCGCCGCGAGCGCCCGGCCTTCACACCCGACGACAACGCCGGTCCGGCCGAGATCGAAGCGCCCTTCATCTTCAGGAAGAACGGCTATTACTACCTGTTCGCCTCCTGGGGCCTGTGCTGCCAGAAGGAGAAGAGCACCTACAACGTGGTGGTCGGCCGCGCCAGGGCTGCAACCGGTCCCTATCTCGACCGCGAGGGCAAGGACATGGCGCAGGGCGGCGGCTCGCTGGTGATCCAGGGCGACAAGGACTGGAAAGCCCTCGGCCACAACAGCGCCTACACCTTCGACGGCAAGGACTACATGGTGCTGCACGCCTACGAGACCGCCGACAACTACCGCCAGAAGCTGAAGGTACTCGAGATGAAGTGGGACAAGGATGGCTGGCCGACCGTCGATCCTTCCGACCTGAACCGCTACACCAGCAAGCAACTGTAGAACGAGAGCCAGAACGAAGCCATGAAACTGAAACGGATTGCAGCGCTGCTGCCGCATTTGATGATGATGCTCGGCGCCGCATCCGCGCAGGCCGCCGATTTGTTCCCGCTGCGCGACGTGCGCCTGGGTGCCAGCCCCTTCCTCGACGCCCAGACCACGGACCTGAACTACATCATGTCCATGGAGCCGGACCGCCTGCTGGCGCCCTTCCTGCGCGAAGCCGGCCTGCAGCCGAAGCAGCCCAGCTACGGCAACTGGGAATCGTCGGGCCTGGACGGCCACATGGGCGGCCACTACCTGTCGGCGCTGGCGCTGATGGTTGCGTCGACCGGCGACGCCGGTGTCAAGCAGCGCCTGGACTACTTCGTCGCCGAGCTGAAACGCGCGCAACAGGCCAACGGCGACGGCTACCTGGGCGGCATCCCCGGCGGGCGCGCGGCCTGGCGCGACGTCGCCGCCGGCAAGCTCCACGCCGACAACTTCTCGGTCAACGGCAAGTGGGTGCCCTGGTATAACCTGCACAAGGTGTATGCCGGCCTGCGCGATGCTTACCATTACACCGGCAACGAGGACGCGCGCGTCATGCTCATCGCCCTGTCCGACTGGGCGCTGCAATTGACGAGCCACCTCAGCGATGAACAGATGGCGGCCATGCTCAAGAGCGAACATGGCGGCATGAACGAAGTGCTGGCCGACGTCTACCAGATGACGGGCCAGCAGAAGTACATGATTCTCGCGCTGAAGTTCTCGCACCAGGCCATCCTGCAGCCGCTGGCAAGGCACGAGGACAAGCTGACCGGCCTGCACGCCAACACCCAGATCCCGAAGGTGATCGGCTTCAAGCGCATCGGTGACCTGACCGGCCGCAAGGACATGGAGCAGGCCGCCGAGTTCTTCTGGCAGACCGTGGTCGAGAACCGTTCGGTGGCCATCGGCGGCAACAGCGTCAAGGAGCACTTCCACGATTCGAAAAACTTCGGTCCGATGATCGAGGAAGTGGAAGGCCCCGAAACCTGCAACACCTACAACATGCTCAAGCTGACCGAGATGCTGTTCGGCTCCAGCGAGCAGGCGCGCTACGCGGATTACTACGAGCGCGCACTGTACAACCACATCCTCGGCTCCCAGCACCCGGGCCGCGGCGGCTTCGTCTACTTCACGCCAATGCGTCCCAATCACTACCGCGTGTATTCGCAGGTGGACCAGGGCATGTGGTGCTGCGTCGGCTCGGGCATCGAGAGCCACGCCAAGTACGGTGAATTCATCTACGCGCACGACAAGGATGTGCTGTTCGTCAACCTGTTCATCCCGTCGACGCTGACCTGGCGCGAGAAGAACGTCAAGATCACCCAGGCCAACAGCTTCCCGGACCAGTCCTCGACCCGCATCACGGTCGATGGCGACGCGCGCTTCGCGCTGAAGATCCGTTATCCGGCCTGGGTGGCGGCGGGCCGGCTGGCCGTGCGCGTCAACGGCAAGGCAATCAAGGTTAATGCCCAGCCGGGCAGCTACGTCAGCATCGAACGCGCCTGGAAGAAGGGCGACCGTGTCGACGTCAGCCTGCCGATGACCACCCACCTGGAGCAGATGCCGGACAAGTCGAACTACTACGCGGTGATGCACGGCCCGATCGTGCTGGCGGCGAAGACCAATCCGTTCGCCGGCGAGAAGCTGAACTTCCTGGCCGACGACTCGCGCATGGGGCACATCGCCAAGGGCGAGGTCTGCCCGCTGGAAGCGGCGCCGACCTTTGTCGCGGATTCGAAGGATTTCATGCGCCGCTTCAAGCCGGTGAAAGGCAAGCCGCTGACCTTCACGGCGCCGGGGCTGGTGCAGGGCGGGGCGGGCTCATCGACCGAATTCATTCCCTTCTTCCGCCTGCACGATGCGCGCTACATGCTGTACTGGCAACAGTCGGCGCCGGGCGAATTCGCGCGCATGCGCGCGGAAACGGCGGCGAAGGAAGCCGAGCGGCTGGCGCTGGATGCCCGGACCATCGACCAGGTGGCGCCGGGCGAGCAGCAGCCGGAGTCGGATCACTTCTTCAAGGGCGAGGGGGCGGATGCGGGTATCAATTCCGGACGCCACTGGCGGCATGCGAGCAAATGGTTCAGCTACCAGTTGAATGATCCGAAGAAGGAGGCCAAGGCGTTGAGGCTGACCTTTGCGCGCGCGGATGGCGGGCGGCGCTTCGATATCGTTGTGAATGGGGAGCGGATTGCCGAGGTCGAGCTGGCGACGGATGAGGCGCAGGAATTTTATACGCGGGATGTTGCGCTGCCGGCAGCGTTGGTGCAGGGTGCTGGCGGAAAACTGGAAGTGAAGTTCATCGCTAAAGAGGGATCGGTGGCGGGTGGCTTGTATGGGTTGCGGCTGCTGCGCTGAGGAGCGGTCAGCCGTTCGCTGTTTTTGGCGGATGGCTGACTGTTTCGGCAATCGCTTGCGCCAGCGCGACGGAGATGCCGTCGCGCTGGTCGCGCATCAATTGATGATCATGTGACTGGTGCAGGTGGACGGTCGGGCGCTGGTTGCCGGGCTGGAGGTTGACGTTTGATGGTAGCGCGAGCGTCGATGGGTAGCAGGGCAGGGCGTTCGCAAACCAGCCGAAGAAGCCGTCTCCTTCACGCGTCTCGTCGCAGGTTCCGCTATACCTCGCAAAGCTCTTTTCGCTGACCGAAACCCAGATACCCCAGGTAAACGGATCTTCGATGCCGTGGATTGGTATATCGAGTACGCAGCGGATGAAGTGCTGCGTGCCCTCCGGGTGCGTGATCGTGCATCGGTCGCTGTCGATCTTGGCGATCGTTCGTTTTTGCTCGTCCGACAGCTGTGCGTAATAATAAGGTGCGTCGTAGGCGAAGCTGGGCGAGCCTTCGTGGATGTTGCCGCAGCAATTGCAGGTGAAAGCGAAGATGCCAGCCATGGTTGTCCCTGAGTATTTAGGCTATTCTAGCCGCAACCAATTGCTGTAAAGAAGAGGCTGTCCGAAATCTGTCTGTCGAAAATAAACTGAATGAAAAGATATCGATAGAATGAACAAGCAGCTTAGCGATATCGAAAAAGGTGCTCGAGGCGCTTTTTTGCTCGCCATTATTGTTGTGCTGGCCGTAATGATGGGTCTTAATTACCTGATCAGAGAGGGGCCAACCGAACTCGAAGCGTGTATGCAATCGTGTGAAGTTCATGGTCTACAGGGCCAACTCATACATAAATTCACAGCTGAGCAAACCGTAGGTATGCGTGGCAAGGGACCGACTGAATGCCAGTGCCGACAATAATCCGAGGCAGTTGACGGTCTACATCGGGTTCGTCGCGATCATTCAGCGAAGACCGCTATCGGCTGCAGATTCAATCGGCCGCGATAATTTATGGTTTGCCCGGGCCCGCGACTGATTTTCGAATCTTCGCCACCAGCCAATCCACACGGCCCAAACCGGAATCGATTCAGAAAAAAATACATCGATACCAAAACAGGTATTACATACGTCAAAAAAATGATTGGATGAGCATCCCTCTCATGTCATAGTATTGGGACAGAACAATATCGGAGACAATGAGATGACCCTCACCCGCAGGACCCTCCTGAGCGCGGCCTTCGCCGCTGCATGCGCCGCCGCCATCCCCGCCTTCGCCGCCAAACCCCTCACCATCGGCTTCTCGCAAGTCGGCGCCGAAAGCGAATGGCGCACCGCCAACACCGCCTCCATCAAGGCCGCCGCCAAGCAGTCCGGCGTCAACCTGAAATTCGCCGACGCCCAGCAGCAGCAACAGAACCAGGTCAAGGCCATCCGCTCCTTCATCGCCCAGCGTGTCGACGTGATCGCGTTCTCGCCGGTGGTGGAAACCGGGTGGGAGACCGTGCTGCGCGAAGCCAAGAATGCCAAGATTCCCGTGATCCTGACCGACCGTTCGGTCAAGGTCACGGATCCGTCGCTGTACGCCAGCTTCATCGGTTCCGACTTCGTGGAAGAGGGCCGCCGTGCCGCGCAGTGGCTGGTCGACTACGCCAGGAAGAACCCGAACAAGCCGATGAACATCGTCGAGCTGCAGGGCACCGTGGGCTCGGCCCCGGCCACCGACCGCAAGAAGGGTTTTGCGGAGGTCATCGCGAACAATCCGAAGATGAAGATCATCCGCTCCCAGACCGGTGACTTCACCCGCGCCAAGGGCAAGGAAGTGATGGAAGCCTTCCTGAAGTCCGAGGGCAAGAACATCAACGTGCTGTACGCGCACAACGACGACATGGCGATCGGAGCGATCCAGGCGATCGAGGAAGCCGGCATGAAGCCGGGCAAGGACATCGTCATCGTCTCGATCGACGGCGTGCGCGGCGCCTTCGAGGCCATGATGCAGGGTAAGCTGAACGTGACGGTCGAGTGCAATCCGCTGCTTGGTCCGGTCCTGATGCAGACCGCGCAGGCGGTTGCCGCCGGCAAGCCGGTCGCCAAGCGCATCACGGTGCAGGAAGGCGTGTTCCCGGCTGAAGTCGCGGCCAAGGAATTCCCGAACCGGAAGTACTGAGTCGGCCATGGTCGACGTCAAATCGCCCGTCCTCGAGGTGACGGGCATCCACAAGCAATTCCCGGGTGTGAAGGCGCTGTCGGATGCCGGCCTGCGCCTGTTCCCCGGCGAAGTCCACACGCTGATGGGCCAGAACGGCGCGGGCAAGTCCACGCTGATCAAGGTGCTCACCGGCGTCTACCAGCCCGATGCCGGCAGCATCGTGCTGGGCGGGACGGCGATCGCGCCGCGCTCCACGCAGGATGCGCAGAACCTGGGCATCAGCACGGTGTACCAGGAGGTCAATCTCTGCCCGAATTTGTCGGTGGCGGAGAACATCTTCATTGGACGCTATCCGCGCCGCTTCGGCATGGTCGACTGGCGCGCGATGCGCCGCCAGGCCAGCGAACTGCTGCGGCGCCTGGAGATCGACGTCGACGTCAGCCAGCCCCTGTCCAACTATCCGCTCGCGATCCAGCAGATGGTCGCGATCGCGCGCGCGCTGAACACCGAGTCGCGCGTGCTGATCCTCGACGAACCCACGTCCAGCCTGGACGAGGCGGAAGTGCAGACCCTGTTCGGTGTGCTGCGCCGCCTGCGCGAGGAGGGCATGGCGATCCTGTTCGTCACCCACTTCCTGGACCAGACCTACGCGATCTCGGACCGCATCACCGTGATGCGCAACGGCGAGCGCGAAGGCGAGTACACCTGCGCCGAGCTGTCGCGGCTCGCGTTGGTGAACAAGATGATCGGCGCGCCGGCCGAAGCCCAGGAAGAAGCGCCGCAAACGCAGGAGTCCTGCCAGCGCGGCGAGGTGTTCCTGCGCACCCGCGCCATCGCGCGCAAGGGCGTATTGTCGCCGGTCGACCTGGAACTGCACCGCGGCGAGCTGCTGGGGCTTGCCGGCCTGCTCGGCTCGGGCCGCACCGAGACCGCGCGCCTGCTGTTCGGCGCCGACAAGGCCGACAGCGGCAGCATCGAGGTCGACGGCAAGACGGTCAGCCTGGCCAACCCGCGCGACGCCATCGCGCAGGGCATCGGCTTCTGTTCCGAGGACCGCAAGCACGAGGGCGCGATCCTGCCGCTGTCGGTGCGCGAGAACCTGATCCTGGCCTTGCAGGCGCGCCAGGGGATCTGGCGCGCGATCCCCCTGAAACGCCAGCAGCAGCTGGCCACCGACTACGTCAAATGGCTGGGCATCAAGACCGCCAGCATCGAGACCCCGATCGGTTCGCTCTCGGGCGGCAACCAGCAGAAGGTGCTGCTGGCGCGCTGGCTGGCCACCGAGCCGAACCTGATGATCCTCGACGAACCGACGCGCGGCATCGACGTGCGCGCCAAGCAGGAAATCATGGATTACGTAAGCAAGTTGTGCCGCAAGGGCATGTCCATCCTCTTCATCTCGTCCGAGCTGCCCGAAGTGCTGCGCGTGTCCGACCGCATGCTGGTCATGCGCGACCGCAAGGCCTGCGGCGAGTACCGCCGCGGCGAGCTGGATGAAACCTCGGTGCTGCGCGTGATCGCCGGCGAAACCGCAGGGGAGGCCGCATGACCGCGGGCCTGAAGCCGGGCCTCGACCCGGCCATCGCCAAGCCGGCGCCAAGCGCCGCGTCGCCGCTGCGCACGGTGCTGCTGCAGCATCCGCTGCTGCGTCCCCTGGCCGCGCTGGTGCTGCTGCTGGTGATCGATGCGATCCTGATTCCGGGCTTCTTCCGCCTCGAGATCAAGGACGGCCACCTGTACGGCGCGCTGGTCGACATCCTGAACCGCGCCGCGCCGCTGATGCTGGCGGCGCTCGGCATGACGCTGGTGATCGCCACGCGCGGCATCGACATCTCGGTCGGCGCCGTGGTCGCGCTGTCCGGCACCGTCGCCGCGATGCTCATCGGCGGGACCATGGTGGTCAACAATGGCGTGCCCGAATACGTGGCCAACACGCCGATGGCGCTGGCGCTGGCCGCCTCGTTCGGCGTGGCGCTGCTGTGCGGCCTGTGGAACGGCGTGCTGGTGGCCGGCATCAAGCTGCAGCCGATCGTCGCCACGCTGATCCTGATGGTGGCGGGGCGCGGCCTGGCCCAGCTGTTCACGGACGGGCAGATCGTCACGGTCTATTACCAACCGTTCTTCTTCCTGGGCAGCGGGTACCTAGCAGGGCTGCCGTTCTCGCTGTACGTGGTGGCCGTGGTGTTTGCCGTCACCATGCTCTTGATGAAGAAGACCGCGCTCGGCCTGTTCATCCAGTCGGTCGGCATCAACCCGGTGGCGGCGCGCCTGGCGGGCCTGCGCACCGCGACGCTGATCATCTTCGTGTACGTGTTCTGCAGCGCCTGTGCCGGCCTGGCGGGCATGCTGATCACCTCCAACATCAAGAGCGCGGACGCCAACAATGCCGGCCTGCTGCTGGAGCTGGACGCGATCCTGGCGGTCACGCTGGGCGGCACCTCGCTCGCCGGCGGCAAATTCAGCCTGGTGGGCAGCATGATCGGCGCGCTGATCATCCAGACGCTCACCTATACGATCTATTCGCTGGGCGTGCCGCCCGAGGTGAACATGGTAGTCAAGTCGATCGTCGTCTTCGTGGTCTGCATCTCGCAGTCGAGTGAATTCAAGCAGATTTTCCGCCGGAGGGCCGCATGAGCGCGATGGTTCTGCGTGCACGCGGGCTGTCCGCGGCCCCCTGGTTCACGTCCTCGGTGACCGTGGTCCTGCTGCTGGCGATGCTGGGCATCGGTGGCGCCGCCTACCCGGGCTTCCTGTCCGAGCAGGTGATCTTCAACCTCCTGATCGACAACGCCTTCCTGCTGGTGGTGGCGATCGGCATGGGCTTCGTGATCCTGTCCGGCGGCATCGACCTCTCTGTCGGTTCGGTGCTGGCGCTGTCGACCATGATCACGGCCTGGCTGCTGCACACCGCGCAGTGGTCGCCGTTCGCGGTGATCCTGGCGGTGCTGGTGCTGGGCGCTTGTTTTGGGGCCGCGCAGGGGGTGATCATCCACCTGTTCAAGCTGCAGCCCTTCATCGTCACCCTGGCCGGCATGTTCCTGGCGCGCGGACTCTGTTATCTCATCAGCATCGAGTCGATCACCATCGAGGACACGTTCTTCGTGACGCTGTCGCAGACGCAGATCCCGTTCATCGGCGGCTTCCTGTCACCGGGTGCGGTGATCGCCCTGATCGTGCTGCTGCTGGCGGTGTGGCTGGCCCATTTCACGGCCTTCGGGCGCGCGGTGTACGCGGTCGGCGGCAACGAGCAGTCGGCCGCGATGATGGGCCTGAACGTGGGCGCGACCAAGGTGGCCGTGTATGCGCTGTCCGGCTTCTGCGCGGCGCTGGGCGGCGTGCTGTTCTCGTTCTACATGCTGTCCGGTTACGGCCTGCACGGTCAGGGCCTCGAACTGGACGCCATCGCGGCGGTCGTCATCGGCGGTACGCTGCTGACCGGCGGCTACGGCTACATCGCCGGGGCGCTGTCGGGCGTGCTGGTGCTGGGCGCGATCCAGACCCTGATCGCCTTCGACGGCACGCTCAGTTCGTGGTGGACCAGGATCGTGATTGGTGCGCTGCTGTTCATCTTCTGCGTGGTGCAGCGGGTGATGGGTGGGCGGTCCAAGTAAGCCTCGTGTAACCGCACGTTTTTCGATTCTGCATAGTCAGTATGGGTCCCCGCCTTCGCGGGGACGACGGTCTTTCTTTGCCGTTGGCCATGGATACGTCGTTCCCGCGCAGGCCTCGGCGGCCCCGCAGGAGCCCAAGTTTTACCAATTACCCGGAGACCCCATGTTCAAACAAGGCATCCTCGCGACCCTGCTCGCCGCGACCACCCTGGCCCAGGCCGCCAACCCGATCACCAGCAAGATCTACACCGCCGACCCCGCGGCCCTGGTCGACAACGGCCGCGTCTACCTCTACGTCGGCCATGACGAAGCCAAGGAGGGCGGCAAGGATTACCTGATGAACGAATGGCGCGTGTTTTCCAGCTGCGACATGAAGAACTGGACCGAGCACGCCAATCCGGTGCCGTACACGATCTTCAAGTGGGCCGGGCGCGATGCCTGGGCCAGCGACGTCACCAAGCGCAACGGCAAGTACTACCTGTATACCACGGTCGACCACAAGACCATCCCGGGCAAGGCGATCGGCGTGGCGGTATCAAGCAGCCCGACCGGTCCCTTCGTCGACGCGCGCGGCTCGGCCCTGGTCACCAACGACATGACGCACGAAACGAAGATCTTGTGGGACGACATCGACCCGGCGGTCTTCATCGACGACGATGGCCAGGCCTACCTGTACTGGGGCAACACGGTGATGAAGTACGCCAGGCTGAAGCCGAACATGACCGAGCTGGACGGCCCGATCCACACGGTCGGCCTGGAAGCCTTCACGGAAGCGGCCTACCTGCACAAGCGCGCCGGCACATACTACCTGTCGTACTCGCGCCACTTCCCGGAAGAGACCGTCTACATGACCGGCCCGACGGCGACCGGTCCATGGTCCTTCGGCGGCGTGATCATGGAAAAGAACAGCAACGTCAAGACCATCCACCAGGCCATCGTCGATTTCAACGGCAAGTCCTACATCTTCTACCACAACGCCAAGCTGCCGGGCGGTGGCGAATACCGCCGTTCGGTGGCGGTCGAGGAATTGCATTACGGTCCAGATGGCAAGATCCTGCCGGTAGCGCAGACCGCGCAGGGGCCGGCAGCGAACCCATCGCCGTCATGCAAAGGCTGAGCATGATTACACGAATAAGTGATGCGGATTTCGGTAAATATTTGATTAAAGTAATACCGAAAATGATATGATTCCATGATGGATACGACCAACCCGAACTGGTTCCTCAAGGCGCGCCTGAAGACGCGTCAGCTATTGCTGCTGATCGCGCTCGACGACTATCGCAACATCCACCGTGCCGCCGACGAACTGCACATGACGCAACCCGCCGCGTCCAAGCAGGTCAAGGACCTGGAGGAGATGCTCGACGTGAAACTGTTCGAGCGCCTGCCGCGCGGGATGGAGCCGACCATCTACGGTGAGACCATGATCCGCCACGCGCGCATGGCCCTGACCAGCCTGGCGCTGGCGCACGACGACATCGTCACGCTCAAGGCCGGCCTTACCGGACAGGTCGAGGTCGGCGTGATCATGACCCCGGCCATGGCCCTGCTGCCGCGCGCGGTGGCGCGGGTCAAGGAAGAGGCGCCGCTGTTGCGCATCGGCGTGCAGCTGGAAGCCAGCAATGTCTTGCTGGATAAACTCCAGCATGGCATGCTGGATTTCATGATCGGCCGCATCTTCGACACCATCGATACCACCGGCCTGATCTACGAGGAGCTGACCGAGGAACCGGCCTGCGCGGTCGTGCGTCCCGGCCATCCGCTGCTGGACAAGGAGCAGCTGACGCTCAAGGACATCGCGCCGCTGCCCTGGATCGTGCCGCCGCACGGCAGTATCCTGCGCTATCGCTTCGACATGATGTTCCGCCGCGCCGGCCTGGAACCGCCGGCCAACGTGGTCGACACCACCGCGATGCTGGTGATCACGGCGCTGCTGCAGCAGACCGATTCGCTGCACGTGATGCCGCTCGAGGTGGCGCAGCACTACGCATCGCTGAACGTGCTGCGCATCCTGCCGATCGAATTGCCGTGCAAGATGGATGCCTTCGGCATCATCCGCCAGCGCGACCACTTGCTGTCGCCGGGCGCGGACATGCTGCTGCGCGCGGTACGGGCGGCTGCGGCCGAAATGTATTGAACAGGCAATCCCACACAGCCTGTTCAATATCTTTTGCCACGGCAATGTTGCACAAAGCACTCATCAAGTAAAAAATATTGCCTTCAGTTAATTTCCCGACATCGAGTTAAGACGATTTACGCCGTAAGCTGTTTATGTAGGTCAATACAGAATGTCTTGATCTGTGCAAACAAGTCGGTGTTGACGGAGATAATAATGAATATTGCAAATTTGAAGATCGGCACGCGGCTGGCGATCGGTTTCGGCACGATCTGCGCGGCGCTGGTGCTCATGGTTGGGCAGGGCACGATTGCGCTCGGCCATGTCAATCAGGGAACCGACGAGATCGTCAACAAGCGCATGCCCCGCATGGACATGGCAACCAGGATGCTGACCGAGGCGAACGAGATCGGCATCGCGTTGCGCAACATGATGCTCAACGACGTGCCTGAGGACCGCGCCCGCCAGCTCGAGAAAGTGATGGCGTCGCGCAAGGAAATCGGCAGGCTGCTCGACGGGATGGACAAATCGCTGGTCAGCGTCCGTGGCCGCGACTTGCTGCACCAACAGCAGGAACTCAATGTCAAATACGCCAAGCTGGGCGACCAGCTGATCCAACTGGTGCAGGCAGGCGACGCGACGGGCGCCAGGACCTTCCTCGCCCGCGACCTGCGTCCGGTATTCGAAGCCTACAAGGCCTCGATCATCCAGCAGATCGACATGCAGAAGGAACTCAGCCTGGATAACGCGAAGGACGTGGCGCAGCTGTACGAGCGTACGCGCAACCTGATGCTGGCGCTAGGCCTGGTGATCCTGGGGGCTGCCTGTGCACTGGCCTGGTGGATCACGCGCTCGATCACGCGGCCGGTGCGCAAGGCGCTGGACGTGGCCAATGCGGTCGCGGCCGGTGACCTGACCACCCGCATCGAGGTGGATGGCCAGTGCGAGGTGTCGCAGCTGCTGCAGGCGCTCAAGAGCATGAACGACAACCTGGTGCGCACCGTCAGCACCGTGCGCACCGGCACCGAGGCGATCGCGCTGGCCTCGGGCGAAGTCGCGGCCGGCAACCAGGACCTGTCGGCGCGTACCGAGCAGCAGGCCGGTTCGCTGGAAGAGACGGCGTCGTCGATGGAAGAGCTGACCTCGACCGTGAAGCAGAACGCCGACAACGCACGCCAGGCCAACACGCTGGCCGATACCGCGAGCGGCGTGGCTGCACGCGGCGGCAAGGTGATCGACGAAGTGGTCGGCACCATGCAGCAGATCCACGAAGCGTCGGGCAAGATCGTCGACATCATCTCGGTCATCGACGGCATCGCCTTCCAGACCAACATCCTGGCACTGAACGCGGCCGTGGAAGCGGCCCGCGCCGGCGAGCAGGGCCGCGGTTTCGCGGTGGTGGCGGGCGAGGTGCGCAACCTGGCGCAACGCTCGGCCGCGGCGGCCAGGGAAATCAAGGCGCTGATCGGCGATTCGAGCGACAAGGTGGAAGCGGGCAGCCGCCTGGTGCAGGACGCCGGCGCCACGATGGGGGAAATCGTCGACAGCGTGCGCCGCGTGGCCGACATCCTGAACGAAATCACCTCGGCCAGCCAGGAGCAGAGCGCCGGCATCGAGCAGATCAACGAAGCCGTCACCCAGATGGACACCGTGACCCAGCAGAATGCCGCGCTGGTCGAGCAGGCCGCGGCGGCGTCGCAGGCGATGCAGGACCAGGCGGCGAAGCTGGCGGAGGCGGTGGCGGTGTTCAAGCTGGATGGCGCCGCGGCGTCGGTTGCTGCGCCCGTTGCTGCTGCCCCTGTTCCTGCCCGCGCTGCGGTGGCGCAGCCGCGCATCGCCGCGCCGAAGCCGGCGCCGGTGAAGCGCCCGGCCGCCGCGCCGGCGCCCGTCAAGCCGGCAATCGCCGCCCGCGCGCCGAAGCGCGAGACGGTGGAGAGCGATTGGGAAGAGTTCTGATTTGCCGTCGTTCCCGCCTGCGCGGGAACGACGCTTCTGGCGCCTCGCCTTTCAGGGCCACCGGTTTTCCCCATGTTGCCAATTGTGTTAGGCTATCCGATGCGTTCCACTTCCCCTGGAAGACGAACGCCTCCGGCACACTGTCTTTACAAGGATTGGCATGACTGGCTTCGTGATTTCTCATCCCGCCACCCCGGCGCTCGCCGTGGCAGGCGCCGACCAGGTGTTCCCGCTGCGCCGCGTGTTCTGCGTCGGCCGCAACTACGCCTCGCACGCACGCGAAATGGGCAGCGACCCGGACCGCGAACCGCCGTTCTTCTTCTCCAAGCCCGCCGACGCGGTGATTCCCGCCGCAGGCAGCGTGCCGTATCCGCCGTCCACGCGCGAACTGCACCATGAAATCGAACTGGTGGTGGCGCTGAAGGCCGGCGGCGCCGACATCGCACCCGAGCAGGCGCTGGACCTGGTATGGGGCTACGGCGTCGGGCTCGACCTGACCCGGCGCGATCTGCAGGCCGTGGCCAAGAAGGATGGCCGCCCATGGGACATGGCCAAGGGCTTCGACGCCTCGGCGCCGTGCAGCCCGCTGCAGCCGGTGAGCGCCGTCGGCCACCCGGCGGACGCGCGCATCTGGCTCGAAGTGAACGGCCAGCTCAAGCAGGAAGGCAACCTGAACGAGATGATCTGGCCGATCGCCGACGTCATCGCCTACCTGTCGCGCTTCGTGACGCTGGCGCCGGGCGACCTGATCTTCACCGGCACCCCGTCCGGCGTCGATGCCCTGAACCCGGGCGACCGCGTGCGCGCCGGCGTGGATGGCGTCGCGACTGTCGAGCTGACGATCGGCGAGTCCGCCGGCGGGTCGGGCCAATGAGTGGGCCGATGAGCGGGCCCATCGATGTCCTGCAGCTCGGCAGCTTCACGCCCGAGGTGCAGGCCCGGCTCGATACCGAATTCCGCTGCCTGGCCCCGGCCGACCTGGAGCGCGATCCGGCGCTGGCGCAGGGCATCCGCGCCATCGTCACCCGCAGCAATGTGGAGGTGGCTGCCGATCTGGTCGAACGCCTGCCAGCGCTCGGGATCATCTCCACCTGCGGCGTCGGCTACGACCTGATTCCACTCGACCTGGCGGCCAGCCGCGGCATCGTGGTGACCAATACCCCGGACGTGCTGAACGCCGCGGTCGCCGAGCTGTGCATCGGCACGCTGCTGGCGCTGCTGCGCCGCCTGCCGCAGGCCGACCGCTACGTGCGCGAAGGGCGCTGGCGCGACGGGGCATTCCCGCTCGCCACCAGCCTGGCCGGCAAGCACGTCGGCATCGTCGGCCTGGGCCGCATCGGCAAGGACATCGCGCGCCGCCTGGAACCCTTCGGCGTGGCGCTGGCCTATCACGGCCGCACCGACCAGCAACTGGCCTGGCGCTACGAGGCGGACCTGGCGGCGCTGGCGCAGGACGTCGACATCCTGGTCGTGGCCGCGCCGGGTGGCCGCGAGACCGCGCACCTGGTCGACGCGCGCGTGCTGGCGGCGCTGGGGCCGCAGGGTTACCTGGTGAACGTGGCGCGCGGGTCGGTGGTGGACGAGGAAGCGCTGGTCGAGGCGCTGCAGCAGCGCACCATCGCCGGCGCCGCGCTCGACGTGTTCGAGGACGAGCCGGACATCGACGAGCGCCTGTTCGCGCTGGATAACGTGCTGCTCACGCCCCACCTTGGAAGCGCGACGCATGAGACGCGGGCGGCGATGGCGCAGCTGATGCTGGATAATCTGCGGGCGTGGTTCGGCAGCGGACGGGCGATGACGCCTGTCTGAACCGTCGTCCCCGCTTTCGCGGGGACGACGGTTAGTTCGCCATATTCCTCGCCACAATCGCATCCGTCGCCGCCTGCGCCTGCTGCAGCGGCTGGTCCAGCACATTGGTCGCATACGCCGGCGCCGGCGTGGCCACCGTGCCCAGCGCAGTGCCGCCCTGGCTGCTGATGTCGATGTCGACCAGGGCCGACAGGCCCACGCGCAGCGGGTGCTGGGCCAGTTCCTTCGGGTCCAGCGAGATGCGCACCGGCACCCGCTGCACCACCTTGATCCAGTTGCCGCTGGCGTTCTGCGCCGGCAGCAGCGAGAAGGCGCTGCCGGTGCCGGCGCCCAAGCCGACCACCTTGCCGTGGTAGGTCACCTTGCTGCCGTAGATGTCGGCCTCGATCGTGGCCGGCTGGCCGACGCGGATGTCGCGCAGTTCGGATTCCTTGAAGTTGGCGTCGATCCACAGCTGGTCCAGCGGCACGATCGACAGCAGCGGCGCGCCCGGGGCGATGCGGCTGCCCACCTGCACGCTGCGCTTGGCCACGTAGCCGCCCACCGGCGCCACGATGGCGTTGCGGCGCGACGCCAGCCAGGCCGACAGGTAATCGGCCTTGGCGGCCAGCACCGCCGGGTGCTCGGCCGGGGCCACGCCGGCCACCGCCACGCGCGAACCGGCGACCTGGCGCTGCGCCACTTCCAGCGCCGCCTTCGCATCCTCGACCGCGCGCCGCGCGTGCGCCAGGTCTTCGCCCGAGACCACGTTGTCGGCCGCCAGCGGCGCGCGCCGGGCCAGGTCTTCCTGCGCGGTCTTGAGCGCCACGCGGCGCTGCTCGACCACCGCCTGCAGCTGCTCGACGCTGGAGTAACGCTCGCGCTGCTGGCGCACGGCGCTGCCCAGGCGCGCCTCGGCCTGGGCCAGCGCGACCGCGGCGTCGGCCGGGTCGAGCCTGACGATCTCGGCGCCGGCCTTGACCATCTGGGTTTCGTCGGCGCGGATCTCGACCACGCTGCCGGTGACCTGCGAGGATACGTTCACCAGATTGCCGCCCACGTAGGCGTTGTCGGTCTCGACGCGCTTGGACGCCACCAGCGCGTAATAGGCGCCGTAGGCGGCGCCGGCGGCGATGAAGGCCGCCGTGATGGCCAGCAGGACGGTCTTGCGCTTGTTTGGATTCGGAGTCTGGGTTGCTGCGTTGGCGTTGGCGGTAGCGGTGCTCATGATGTCGGGTCTCGGTATGTCGATTATTGTCGGGTCGTGGACGGCGTGGCGGCGATGCGCGCCGCGCCTGGCGCTTCCGGTGCGCCGGGTGCGCCCGGTGCGGACGCGGCCGGCGCGTGGTAGCCGCCGCCGAGCGCCTTCACCAGCGCCACCTGGGATTGCAGGCGGGCGTCGAGCAGCTGCAGATCGACGTCGCGCTGGCGCAGCATGGTCTGCCTGGCCTGCAGCACGCTGGCCCGGTCGGCCAGGCCGCGGCGCAGGCGCGCTTCGGCGTTCGCGGCCAGGCGCGCGCTGGCCTGGGTGGCGGCGCCATGGGTCTGCACTTCGCGCTCGATGCCCTGCAGGGTCGCGCCTTCGATGGCGACGTCGCGCACCGCGTTCAGCACCGCTTCGTTGTACTCGGCCAGCAGCGCGTCGCGCTCGGCGCGCGAGATGCCCAGCTGCGCCTTCAGGCGGCCGCTGTCGAACAGCGGCAGATCGAGCGTCACGCCCGCCAGCGGCGTGCGGCTGGGCCAGCGCAGCAGCTTGCCGAGCGAGACCGCGTCCAGGCCGACCGAACCCACCAGGTTGATGTCGGGGCGGAATGCGGCTTCGCTGGCGGCCACGCGGCCGAGCTGGGCCTCGACGCGCCAGCGCGCGGCCTGCAGGTCGGGGCGGCGCGCCAACAGTTCCATGCCGAGTTCGCGCGGCAGGGCGTCGGCGGGCGGCGCCGGCTGGAAGCGCGCCAGGTCGGCCAGCGCCTGGGCGTCGCCGCCGACCAGGGCGCGCAGCGCTTCGCGCTGGCGCGCGATGTCGGTGTCGTAGCGCGCGGCCTGCTCGCCCAGCGCGGCCAGGTCGAGCTGGGCGCTGTCCAGCGCATCCTGGCTGACCAGGCCGTGTGCCATGCGCGCCTTGCGGTCGGCAACCAGCTCGCGCTGCACCGCCATCAAGGCATTCACGTTGTCCTGGCGCGCCCACAGCAGCTGCAGGCGCAGGTAGCTTTGCACCGTCGCCGCCGCCAGCGTCTGCGCGGCCTGCGCGCCTTCGGCCTGGCGCGCGTTGGCTTCGCCCAGCGCTGCCGCGATCAGGGCGCGGTGCTTGCCCCACCAGTCGAAGTCGTAGCTGGCCCTGGCCTGCACCGAGGCGTCGTTGTACCAGGCGCCGCCGATCGGCGGCGGGAAGAAGCCGTTCGAGGAATAGCGCTGGCGGTTGAAGCCGGTGGCCAGGCCGATTTGCGCGCCTTCGTCGGCACGTTCCGCGCCGAGCACCGCGCGCGCACTGGTCACGCGCGCCCGCGCCACGGCCAGCGACGGGTTGTGGTCGAGGGCGCGCGCCACCATCAGGTTCAGTTGCGGGTCGCGGTAATCGTGCCACCATTGTTCGGCCGGCCAGGCGTCGGCGGGCAGGGTGATGTCCGGGGCCAGCCGGGCCTGGGCGAAGTCCGGGCCGGCGGCCCTGGTGTCGGGCGGGACGCTCACGCAGCCGGACAGCAGCGCCAGCGCGGCCGCGGCGGCGGCCACCGGGAAGAGGGTAAAGGATCGCACTTGTTTGTCTTTCTTGATTAATCGAGGGCCGCGTGGTCGATCGGGGCCGGGCCGCCGGACGCCTTCGGCGGGCGGATCAGCAGCAGCAATGGGATCACGGCGGCGGTCAGCAGCATCATCAGCCAGTAGTCGTCGACATAGGCGATCATCGAGGCCTGGCGCGTGATCTCGTTGTCGATCATCGCGGCGCCGGCCTGGGTCGCCATGCTGTAGACGCCGGCCGGGTCCTGCAGCGCCGGGTTGGCGCTGGTGACCTGGGTCGCCAGCGAGGCGTGGGCGGTGGCGGTATTCCGGACCAGGAGCACCTGCACCAGCGCGATGCCGATGCTGGAGCCGATGTTGCGCACCAGGCTGTATAAGGCCGTGCCCTCGGCGCGCATCTGCGGCGACAGCGTCGCGAAGGTGGCGGCCGACAGCGGCACGAACACCAGGCCCAGGCCGATGCCCTGGATCACGCCCGGCCACACGATGTCGGACTGCGACAGCACCAGCGTGTAGCCGGTCATCTGCCACAATGAGAACGCGGTGACGGCAAAGCCCACGCCCAGCAGCAGGCGGAAGTCGACCTTGCCGGTCAGGCGCCCGACCACCATCATCGCCAGCATCGTGCCCAGGCCCGAGGGCGCCGTCACCAGGCCGGCCAGCTTGGCCGGATAACCCATCAGGCCCTGCAGCATGGTCGGCATCAGTGCGCGGGTGGCGAACAGCACCATGCCGACGATGAAGATCAAGAGCAGGCCGGTGACGTAGTTCGGGTTCTTCAGCAGGCGGAAGTCGACGAAAGTGGTGCCGGCCGGGCGCGTCAGGGTATGGCCGATGAAGTAGGACAGGGCCAGCACCGTCAGGATCAGTTCGACCCAGGTTTCAAGCGAGGCGAACCAGTCGTTCTGCTCGCCGCGGTCGAGCAGCATCTGCAGCGCGCCGATGGCGATGGAGAGCGTGACGAAGCCGAACATGTCGAAGCGGATGCGGCGCGCGGCGTCGCCGGCGTGGATGTAACGCCAGATGCCCCAGAACGCCAGCGCGCCGATCGGCACGTTGATGAAGAAGACCCAGCGCCAGCTGTAGCTGTCGGTCAGCCAGCCGCCCAGCGTGGGGCCGAGGATGGGGCCGATCATCACGCCCATGCCCCATACCGCCATCGCCGAGCCGTGCTTTTCGGGCGGATTGATGTCGAGCAGGACCGACTGCGACAGCGGCACCAGCGCCGCGCCGAACACGCCCTGCAGCATGCGCGCGACCACGATCTCGGTGAGCGTGGCCGAGAGCCCGCACAGCACCGAAGCGATGGTGAAGCCGGCCACCGACACCAGGAACACCTTCTTCAGGCCGAAGCGGTCGACCAGCCAGCCGTTCAGCGGCGTGGCGATGGCGGCGGCCACGATGAACGAGGTCAGCACCCAGGTGATCTGGTCCTGCGAGGCGGACAGCGAGCCCTGCATGTGGGGCAGGGCGACGTTGGCGATGGTGCCGTCCAGCGCCTGGATGATGGTGGCCAGCATGATCGAGATGGTGATCATCTGCCGATTGATCGGCGTTTGATTCGGCAGCTTCTCGGCAGCCAGGCTGGGACTGCTCACAGGTCGGCCTCGATGCGCGCGCGCAGGGTTTCGAGCAGCAGGGTGGCCGCTTCCAGCACCGCCGGATCGGCGGCTTCCAGCAGGCCGGTGCGGAAGGCCTGCGCTTCCTTGCGCACTTCGGCGAAGACTTTTCTGCCATCCTCGGTCAGGTGCACCAGCTTGACGCGGCGGTCAACCGCGGACGGCGCGCGGGTGACGAAGCCGTCGCGCTCCAGGCGGTCCAGCATCGACACCATCGACGGTCCTTCGACGCCGACCAGGTCGGCCAGCGCGCGCTGCGACATCGGCTCGCCCGCCTTGGCCACCATCGCGATCGTCATCCAGCCGGACTGGCCGATGCCGAGGTGCTTGAGGCGCTTGTCCAGCGCCAGCCGCCAGATGCGCGCGCTGCCGTGCAGGGCCGCGGAGAAGCGTTCCTGCATCGGCGATTCAGGTAGATCTCGCATGATTAGCCATAAAATAGATAGGAATCTATCGATTTTATTTTATGCAAGATAAGTTGTAAAGGGGCTTTGGTGGATCGAGGGGCTTGGGAGATTGAGAAGGGCGGCGACCAGCGTTAACGTCGTCCCCGCGAAGGCGGGGATCCAAGTTTTGCATGAGTTATCGAGACGACGGCAGAACTTGGCTTCCCGCCGCCGCGGGAACGACGTACCTGTCAAGCCGGCAGCAGCTTACCGCTCCTGCGCCTTCCTCTGCGCATCCTCCCGCTCCATCCTGGCCCGGACTCCACCATCGACCCCGGTCCCGGCCTGCATCGGCGCATGCAGGGACCCGCTGGTCGGCGCCACGCCCGGCGGCGCCTGTTCCATCTGCGCCTTGTGCGCGACGTTCGCCGCGATCCGCTCGGCCAGGTCCGGCGTCAGGCGGTGCGACCAGATCGCCCCGCGCGCCTTCCATCCGGTCGGCACTTCCTCGCGCGGATAGACCGAGGTGTAGACGATGTAGTCGACCACCTTGCCGGCCGGGTCCATCAGCGGCATGCGCGTGGTGCGGCCGGTGTAGTTGGCGGCGTGGTCGAAGAAGGGGGTGTCGGTGGCCCAGGGCATCACGGTAGCGACCTCGATCGGGCCGCGCAGCCCGGCCAGGCGCAGCTCTTCGTTCAGGGCGCGCCCGAGCGCGAGCACGGCGGCCTTGGTGGCCGAATACGAGGTGTGGTAGGCCAGCGGGATCTCGCTCTCGACCGAGCCGACGTTGATCAGGACCCCGGCGCGCTGCTTGCGGAACTGCTGCAGGGCGATGTGGCTGCCGTAGATCACGCCCTTGACGTTGACGTCGACCACGCGCGCATGGTCCGCCATCGGCACGGTGTCGAAGGGGCCGATCGCGCCCACCGCGGCGTTGTTGATCCAGACGTCGATGCGGCCGAAGCGCCGCAGCGCGGCGTCGGCCAGGCGCTGCACGTCCTGCGGGTTGGCCACGTCGGTGGCGACCACCAGCGCGGTGCCGCCGGCGGCCCGGGCCTGGCTGGCGACCTGCTCCAGCACCTCGGTGCGGCGCGCCGCCAGCACCACGTTGGCCTTCATCGCCGCCAGTTTCAGGGCGACGCCGCGCCCGAAGCCGCTGGAGGCGCCGGTGATCACGTAGGTCTTGCCGGCGACGTTCCGCTGGTCGGCGGGCGACAGCGTGCTCGCGCAGCCGCCCAGCGCCAGGCAGGACAGCAGGAACAGCAGGAACAGCGTGAAGCGCTGCAGGGTGGCGTGACAGGCGTGAAAGGCTTGCATCCGGACTCCGTCATCGAGGATACGAACATGCTTCACATGCTAGCCGCAGGCCAGCCGTGTCCGGCGTTCGATACCTTGCAGCACAACTTCGGGGTCAGAGCACGATTCGGGGTCAGAGCACTTCGCCAAGTCATTTCTTGCGGCATGCATCGGTGCTGATGCAATCTTGTCCAACGCGACGTCGCAGAAGAACATTCGGCCCGGGGCCAGGCGTGCAAGCCAAAACCATCTGCACGGTTGCGTGCAGAACATATCTTGGCCTTGTGCTCTGACCCCGAACTGTGCCGAACTGTAGGCGGGACGACGTTCGTGGAGGATCAGGCGCCCTGCAGCGTGAACACGGGGTGGATGTCGCCGGCGACGGTCCCGCGCGCATTCTTGATGACAGGGTTGCGGTAGGGTGCGAGCAGTTCGCGCTTGCGGGCGTCGAGCAGGCCGAGCTGGTCGAGCGTGCTGTAGACGGCCGGGTGCAGGGCGCGGCTGGCGCCGTCGCTGACCTTGATCGCGATGCCGATGCCGGCCGAGCGGATGCCGATCGCCTGCACCGCGTCGGCGCCGATCTTGGCCACCCAGTCGCCCTCGCCGGCGCCCATCCAGGCCAGGTCCGTGCGCGCCGTTCCCGACACCAGGTCGGGGCGCCCGGTCATGGCGTCGAACAAATCGCCCAGCGCGGCGCCCAGGCGGACGTCGCCCCCGCCCTGGGCCAGGCGCGCGTACAGGTGCGCCAGGCGCGCCAGCGGCATCGCGTAGTTTGGCGCCGAGCAGCCGTCGATGCCGGCCGGGAGCTGGTCCTCGTTGACCTGCACGCAGTCGGCCAGCGTGGCGCGGATCGCGCGCTGCAGCGGGTGGCCCGGGTCGACGTAGTTGGCGGTCGGCGCGCCATGCAGGCGGCACCAGGCCAGGAAGCCGCTGTGCTTGCCCGAGCAGTTGTGGTGCAGCGGCGTCCAGCGCTGCGCTTGCGGGACCGGCTGGCCGGTCGTGTCGTAGTACAGCGGGGCCGCGCAGCCGCATTCGAGGTGGCCCTGGTCCAGGCCGATCTTGCCGAGAATGCTTTGCACGCCGGCCAGGTGCTTGTCTTCGCCCGAGTGGCTGGCGCACAGCAGCGCCAGTTCGCCTTGCGTCAGGCCGAAGCGCGCCGGGCCGTCGTCCAGCACGAAGGGCAGGGCCTGGAAGGGTTTCAGCGCCGAGCGCGTGAAGGTCATGACGTCGGGATCGCCGCTCGAATACAACAGGCGGCCCGACACGTCGACCACGGCGACCGAGCCGTAATGGATGTTCTCGGTGGCGTAGCCGGTGTCAGGATAGCCGCGCGTGGTGGCGACGAGGGGTGCTGGATGCATGCTGGTCTCGCTAAAAAAGTATATGTACTTGCAACCTTTCGGCGCCCGATTTCGACGCTTCATCCCGCGTTTCCGGCACTTCGGCGGATGCCTGGTGACGCCTGCGCAGGGCCTGCCTAGACTATGTTCACTCGCCGCAGATTCGATCACGCGGTGATATGAAAATCGGTGGATTTGACAAAGTATGCATATTTATTTGCATAAACTATCTTAAATCCGTTGTTTATATCGTTAAGTGAACCTGGAGCAATCATGCGCATTCCACACGTCCTGGCCTTCATCGGCGCCGCCACCCTGTCCCTGTCGGCCTGCGCCGAGCCCACCATCGCCGCCGTGCCGGCAGCCGACGCCAACACCGTGCTGGTGCAGGCCAGCGCCACGCCCTACAAGCCGACTCCGGCCGAGGTGCAGGACATCAAGGGTGCCTTCAAGCTCGACGATGGCCGATTGATGACAGTGTCGAACAAGCGCAACAAGCTGTTCGTCGAGCTGGACGGCAAGCGCGAGGAACTGGTGCCACTCGGCGAAAACCGCTTCGTGACGCGCGACAGCGGCGCCGTGGTCGCCTTCGACCAGCTGCCTTTCGCTCACGAAGTCGTGCTGACGCCGGCACTGCAGGTGCGGCCGGACAGCATGACGGCCGGCCGCTAGGACATACGCCAGCCGGCCTGGCCGCCGGGCCGGGGCCGGCCATTTTTTTCAGATCGGTGCGCCGAAGCGCCCCGCCTGGTAATCGCGGATCGCCTGGTTGATCTCTTCCCGGGTGTTCATCACGAACGGACCGTGGGCCACCACCGGCTCGCCGATCGGTTCCGCGTGGCCCAGCAGCAGCACGCTGTCGTGCTCGGCCACGATGTCCAGTTCGTCGCCTTCCGGGTCGAATTCGCACAGGTGGAAGGCGCTGATGGTGTCCGGCGCGACCTGGATCACGCCGCGCACCACGTACAGGAACACGTTCCGCTGCAGCAGCTTGTCCAGGGTCAGGCGCGAACCGGCCTTCATCTCCACGGTGCTCATGAACACCCCGGTGAGCGATTCGACCGGACCGGTGACGCCGCCGTATTCGCCGGACACCAGCTGCAGGCGCACGCCGTCGCCGCTGTCGACCACCGGGATCTGGTCGCGCTGCAGGCCGGTGTAGCGCGGCTCGGTCATCTTCAGCCTGGGCGGCAGGTTCACCCACAGCTGCAGGATTTCCAGGGCGCCGCCGCTGCGCATGAATTCCTGCGGCGAGACTTCCGCGTGCACCAGGCCGCGCCCCGCCGTCATCCACTGCACGCCGCCCGGACCGATCACGCTTTCATGGCCGGCGCTGTCGCGGTGCGCCAGCAGGCCGTCCAGGATGAAGGTGACGGTCTCGAAGCCGCGGTGCGGATGCGGGCCGAAGGGCAGGCCGCGGTTGTGCGGCGGGTAGACCTGCGGGCCGTGGT
>Ga0265798_10000119_pt1 | contig 151592 bp, 117 predicted proteins | sample P3T30metagenome_FD_192430 | JGI IMG/M metagenome (GOLD analysis project Ga0265798, IMG submission 192430) | Plant litter microbial communities from East Loma Ridge, Irvine, California - P3 T30 | ecosystem: Environmental > Terrestrial > Plant litter > Unclassified | place: USA: California...
TTTGGGACTGTCGGAATGCAGGGGAGTTCCGCTGTTGCAGAACAGAGAAGGGCAGGAGGCGGGCTTTGAGATTTGTCTTAAGGAGCAGGATTGCCAGGTGAGCATTTTATCGATTCCAGGGCAAGGCAAGAACTTCTGTTTATGCTTAAGAAGGAGCTTGCCGGTGGATTTTTCAGCACTTGCATCACATCGGGGCGGATAGTAGTTGCGTGCTGAGAGGGTAACGGTATAATCCACAACGTTTTCCGCGTACCCTTCAGTGCCGAAGTGGCGAAATCGGTAGACGCAGTTGATTCAAAATCAACCGCCGCGAGGCGTGCCGGTTCGATTCCGGCCTTCGGCACCAGTATCCTGTCCATCCCCGTCCGGGGACGTCCAAAAATACTTTAAAATCAATCGCAAGGCTTTTCTCATCGTCCATGTGCGTCCGAGGTCATCCATTGACATCCGGCAAGTTTGGGGGTCAGAATGGGGGTCACTTCGCTTCGATAAACTTTTGACCCCCAAATTATGCCTTTAACTGATGTTGCGGCCCGTACCGCAAAGCCTCGTGAGAAAGAGTACAAACTTACTGACGGCCACGGATTGTATCTTCTTGTCAAACCAACTGGCTCTAAGCGCTGGTATCTCAAGTACCGTTTTGAAGGGAAAGAGAGCAGGACGGCGTTGGGTGCTTACCCTCTTCTTTCCCTGGCAAAAGCGCGTGAAAAGCGTGATGAACTACGCCTGCTGATTGCGGAAGGCATCAGTCCGAATGCGAAAAAAGAAGAGGTAAAGCAACAAGAACAGGCGGCACTCAATACTTTCGAAAAAGTGGCTTATGACTGGCATGCAAACAATAAACGCTGGTCTGTCGGCCATGCTGAGCGGGTGTGGCGTGATCTTGAGCGTAATATTTTCCCTGCTATCGGAAAACGAAATATTGCTGATTTAACAACCCGCGATCTGTTGTTGCCTCTAAAAGAGGTTGAGCAAAGCGGCCGCCTGGATGTGGCTTCCCGCTTGCAGCAGAGGATCACGGGTATCATGCGTTATGCGGTTCAGATTGGTATTACTGACCGGAATCCTGCTCAGGACCTTGCTGGAGCCATCATAACGAGAAAAGCTACTCACAGACCGGCTCTACCTTTAGAACGCTTACCTGATTTTCTTCAGCGTATCGAAATACATAAAGGCCGCCTGCTTACCCGTTTAGCTCTCAGGCTCAGCCTGTACGTCTTTATCCGTTCCAGTGAATTGCGGTTTGCACGATGGAATGAAATCGACTTTAAGAAAGAGCTTTGGACTATCCCTGCCGAGCGTGAAGCGATTGAAGGGGTCAAACATTCTCATCGGGGTTCGAAAATGCGAACCGTCCATCTGGTGCCGCTATCAAGACAGGCTTTAGCTATTTTGGAAGAAATTCTGGAGCTGAGCGGAAACAGAGATTTAGTGTTTCCTGGCGATCATCATCCCACAAAACCAATGAGCGAAAATACCATCAATCATGCTCTTCGCAGGATGGGGTACGACACGAAAACAGAAGTATGCGGTCATGGATTTAGAGCAATGGCGTGTAGTGCATTGGTTGAATCTGGCCTGTGGTCGCGCGATGCTGTTGAGAGGCAGATGAGCCATCAGGAACGTAATGGGGTTCGTGCTGCTTATATTCATAAGGCAGAGCATCTTGAAGAGCGACGGCTCATGGTGCAGTGGTGGGCTGATTATTTAGACAGCAATAATGAATATCACCTTACTCCGTATGAGTTCGGCAGACGTTAAGCCAGAAAAAAAAGATTTTACGGAAAAGTGTTCACCCTGTTCACCTTTTGATTTTACTCAATATATTCAATAAGTTAAGTGGTGATCACTTGTGCGGGTAGTCTTCACCACTCTTCACCCGGGGTGAACAGTGTCACCTTCAGGCGTGAAAATCGGTTTGGCCAATTTGGTTTTTTCATACAGGTATGTATCATACTGAAGCATCTACTTAGCTCACGGCTTGGCAAATCAAAGTTAGACTGAAGATTAGGCGAAGCATCACTGATTAGCATATCGCCCATCGTCTAAGTCTAAAGGCTGCTATGAGCGAGGGGCAGACATAAAAGTACCAGATATTTCAGACTGATCAGATATTTAGCCTGAAGTGTCTAGTATGACACTAAGTAGGTGTTTTTAAGGTTCTATTCCGCCCGAAACATTTCCCATTTTTTCCTGAGTTTATTTTTATCTAAGGCTAGACGGTGAGGATAAATGCGCTTTCCTTCAAACATAGATGAGTAAATGCATCGCACTTTAAAGTGTACTGTCAGTTTCTCCGGTTCAATACCCATCAGATTTCCATCAAACAACTGGTGGCAATCGGCTGACAGCAGTATTCCGTTGTCGGTACTCATATTGCCAACCAAAGCATAATCCTCAATGTGACACGCCTGTAACAATGCACCAATTTTTTGCCCGGTTACGGCACAGCAATGATAAAAATTTTCAAGAACCCGCGTTTTAAAATTAGCTTGCAGGCTTGTTGAACGACTTGAAATGCTATGTTGATACTGACTGGAGTCAATAATATTAAAGTGGCGTAGCGCCGTAAATTTCACGGGTATATTCACTCTTGAGGCTGAAACAGCTCTGCGATGAATGGACGGTGCTCTGCGCATACGGATGCGATTTGTCGTCCAATCGGCGATTGCATTGCGGAGATAGTCTTCGGCCTTTTCACTGTTGGTGGCTACGTTAAGTGCGGTAACATGATTAACTCCAGCACTTATCTGTAGCCAATAACATAGGGTATGCATATAGCAAAATTCACCTGTCAGGAACGATACTTTCTGCAAGGCGGCATTATGCGCATTGCTTCTAACAATACGCCAGGCTTCATCGCGTGACATACTCTTTAAAAGCTCGAAATACAACGCCCGGTCAAAGGTTTCACTGGCTTCAGCGACCGGAAACTGCAGAAGGTTTTTTGGTAGGAGGGGAGCAGGAACCTGTCGAGGTGGAACCTGAATCACTGATGGTTGCGGCACAAGTTTTATGTATGTCGTGACTTTACTGATGGCTTCTCGATGGGCAGCCGCTGCCCGGGCTTCTTCTACAATTAACTGCCTACGCCTCTCGTCGCGCTTTACTCCCTCTTCTGAAAGAACAAAGCCATCATTCACCAACAGATTGCGGGGAATTTTTTGGCCTTTTTGCATTCGCTCACTGACTTTCAGCTGGATCTCCCGTTCGATCTCTGTCATCACTCGATAATATTTATTTTCGGCTTGATGCAGTCTTGATAGGTTGCTAAGACCAGAATGTTTTAACTTTGCGCGTTCAAACGTAATCTTGGCTTCGCTTTTTCTTTTAATCAGAAATTCCAGAGATAAAAAATAATAGGGCCTTTCAGAAACTAATTTTCGGTATTCCTTCTGTTTCATTTCACGTGAAAAAACGGAGGATACATTATCGTTTTTAGTCTTTGCATTATTTTCTCCCTGAAGGAAGGGCTGGCTTTTGGGGCTTGGCTTCTTGAACGATGATTGCCCTCCTTCCTTACTTCCCTGTCTTTTTTCTGTGATTCGGGAACGTCGCAAAATTTCTTTCTGTTCAATCTGATTCAACATGCCAGAAATTGTGTTCGCCATGCCATTATCTTCACCAGCATTATTTATAGCTTCAACAAATAATGATGCAAAAACACTGTTTTTCATGTTATTAACACTTCCCTCAGGAACGATTCGTGTAAATAGTAATTGACGTCATACTAACTAACAACATTATTATTTCTTATGAGCAAAGTGATCCCCCTCAGCTTTCCGCTTTTGGCACAAACCGGCCGAAGCCGGTTTGTTGTTTATCTTGTGGCTTATGCATCACAGCGTGGCAGCCAGTCAGCCTCGCAGTCCTCGCTCAGCTCCAGACTGGTCTGGATGCCGTTCTTTGTCTTACGCTTCAGCAGCTCAACCTCGTACTCCTTCAGCGTCTGCGGCACCGCCTGTCCGAACGCGGTCAGGCTCATGGGGTGCTGATGGCCTCTGGCTTCCATAAACGACAGGTAGGCATGGTACAGATAGCGACGCGGATTCATCGGCCGGATATTGGCGTTGCCAATAAACAAGCCAGTCGGTGTGCTGAGCGGCGTCAGGTAGCCGCAGAAGTCGACCAGCGGATCGGCGCTGCGCTTGATTTCCAGCGCCTCCTCTGACGACTGCTGCGCCTGTAACAGCTCGCGGGCATCGTCAGGGCGGGTGAAGCGCTGCATCAGATGGCGCACGATAACGGCCAGCTCACTGCCAATCTTCTCCAGCAGTTGCGGGTCGCGCTCGTTTGCCGGTATCGCGTCCGGGAATGGCAGGATCACCCGGCGACGCGAGACGCCGCCGCTGCGATCGCTGAAACGCATCGGGTTATTGTTCACCGCCAGAATTACCGCCGGGATATGCGTTGAGTAGGCGTCGCGGTACTTCGGATCAATCGCCACAGCGTCGCCGCCAGTGATCGCCTTGATGCCCGCACCGTCCCCGCTCCACTTCTCCTGGTCCGGCAGGATAATCAGCGAGTAGCCCACCACGCTTGCACGTTCTCGTGACGACTCCAGCGTGTCAATAGTGGCGGCCGTGGTGTTGTCTTCACCGGCCAGCAGGCGTGCAATCGAGGCCATCACGCTTTTTCCGCTGCCGCCGGGGCCGGTGACTTCAAGGAACAGCTGCCAGTCGTAGCGGTTTGCCAGCACCATAAATAACGCCGCGAGGATACGCTCCTGCTTTGCCTCATTGCGTCCTGCCGCCCGCGTCAGCCACTGCCAGAAGTTAGGGGCATCATCGGCCAGATTCTCGCCCGCTTTGGGCGTGGTATAGTCGACGCTGTTGATGGTACGGAGCCAGTGCTCTTTCTTGTGCGGACCAAAGGTGCCGGTGGCGGTGTCAAACACACCGTTACGGAAACCAATCAGCCGGCGGGCCGGTGCGCCCATCTGCGGCACCATCAGCTTGAGGGTATCCACGATACCGCCAATACCGGTGGCGGAGAACGGCGCGCGGACTTTCTGAAACAGTGCGGCGATTTCCCGGCTCAGTACCCGGTACGGCAGCACCTGCCACGCACCGCCTTCGTAGCGGCACAGGTCTTCACCGACAACCGGTACGGCCAGCGTGTTGAGGTAGTGCGCGGCCAGCAGTTCGGCCTTCTGGCTGGCGCTCATGGCCTTCAGGTCGGCCTCGCTCACCGACTCAAACGGGCTGAGCGCTTTCGGCTGGGTGAAGGCGGTCAGCATCGCCTGAGTGGTCATTTCCCCTTCAGCCTGAAAGACGTCGTTCCAGTCGCCGGAGACGGGCGGCAAAGCGGGCTTGCCGTTGCAGCGTTTTGCGGCCGCTTCGGCGCGCAGCTGCCCGGTGCCGTTCTCGTCGTTATCGGCGGCAATCAGTATCATCGCGTCCGGGTATTCGGCATGCAGACGCTCAGCAAGCGCGGGCAGGTTGTTTGCGCTCAGGGCCACGTAAACCGCCTGACCGGTAAGCCGGTGCACGGTCAGGCCGGTGGCGTACCCTTCGGTGAGCCAGAGCGTATCGCCCGGTTCGCCCAGGCGGTGAAAGGCCTCTTTCACCTGTCCGCCCGCAAGGGTGCGTTTGGTGCCGTCAGCGTTAATCAGCTGGGCGTTAACTGTTTCGCCGGTAAAGTCCGTCAGCGGTACAATAAGGTCGCCCGGCTGATACGCGGTGTCACTGATGCGCTTTTCTGTGGTCAAGGTCAGGGCGCTGACGTCAGCCAGCCCCTTGCCTGTCAGGTAGGCATTACCGGTGTGCGCCTTCGCCCCGGCGACAAGTCGTGAAGCCTCTTTTGCGGCGTTAAGGCGCGCACGCGCTTTCTCTTCATCGGGTTTGGCTGTGGACGTCTGAACCAGCTTAACCGGCAGGGTGCCAATCAGGTCAGCCACCCGGCAGGCGGCTTCCTTTGTGTTGACGTCCAGCGCCTTTTCAACCAGCGCCAGCCCGTCCCCCGCGCCGCACTGGTTGCAGACCCACGTTCCGCGCCCGGCCTGATTGTCAAAGCGGAAGCGGTCTTTGCCGCCGCAGACCGGGCACGGCGAGTGCTGTCCGGCGGCGTTGATGCTGATACCCAGCGCGGGCAGCAGCTGAGGCCAGTGACCGGCGGCGGCGCGCACGGTGTCGGTGACGATATGTTTCATGCGGCCTCCTTAATGCAGCGTGGCTTTTGAAGCGGCCAGGCGGCCGCACAGCAGTTCATCCATCATGGTTTCTCCCATGCGCGTCAGTCGCGGCGCGGCGACCAGCACGTCGGGCTGCACCATTTCGCTGAGCATGGTGCAGGCCATGTCCATGCCGTTTTCCGGACCGTACTTACGCACGTAATAGCCTTCCAGCTCCAGCGCGATGGTCATCTGCACCTCGTCCAGCGAGGCGGACACGTTGAGGCCGTAATGCTCGCAGGCAGAAAGATAGCCCTGGGCAACGGCGCGGCGGTAAACGGCGGTGCGCACCTCAACGGGCAGGCAGGACTGATTACAGGAATGGTTAGTTGTCACGGGAGACCTCCATATCGTTAAGCATGACGGATTCACAGGTGCTGACCACTTTACCCAGCTGGTCGGTAAGCAGTGCCACCACGGACGCCAGCGCATCGCCATCCGGCCCGCTGTGGCGGTTGCCGGAGCATTCGATAACGTTCAGCATATCGAGCACGGTCACGCCCACGTTGTGGGCATGCTGAAGGCGCAGGAAATCGGCGTGGGGAATGGGATAGCTTGCGTGGTTATTGAGTCGGGCAGACAGGGTGTTCATTCGGCCACCTCACAGAACGGCAGGCGACCGGCAAAGGACAGCACGTAATCGCGGGCCAGCAGTCGGCGGGCGGCGGATTCGGTTTCGGCGGTGGTGCGCAGCATGCAGGGACGGGCGGCGGTATCGGCACGGCGCACGGCGGCAAAAAGAAAGGTGAACTGCATGCGTGCAGAAATAAGGGTTGCGGCCATAACGGCAGACTCCTTTGTTAGCTTGTAAAAGCTACCACCGGAGTTCCTACACTCATGGGTGGCAGCCCGGACGGGGGTAGGAATACCGGCAACAAAGGAAACCGGCCAGCCCGAAGGCTGCCCCGCCCGGGCCACCATTTTTTTGACGGCACAACGGCATAAGAACCGTTGCCCGATAAATGGGTGCACTGAGGCTACGACGTAAAAAAACACGCGTGGCGCGTGTCGTGTCGCCTTTGTTTTGCTCGGGTTCCTACGCCCGGCTACCGATTTTGCGGCAGCGGGGAAACTGTATACCGGTGGCTCGCCAGAAAAAAGCCTTTTTTCACACATCGGGCCTTTTTCCTCAGCAATCGGTCAGGACGTGATCGGATTGCGGCGGATTTGATCGGAAGTTCCCGCTTTGCTCACCCTTATTCCCCTTTGCAGGCTTCGGCTTTTCGGTGATCACGGAAATATGGCCGTGACGGGTGCTGTTAAATACCGGCAGCGTGGCAGATTTGCCGCCGGTGGCGGAAAGGAGGCTTTCGGCCACGTACACGGCATCTTCCCGGCTCAGTAGGTAGCTGCGGGTGCCAAAGTTCAGCTTGATCATGCCGCACCTCCGGCACGCTGCGCGATACGGGCCTGCATCCAGTCGTCAATCTCTGACGCCAGCCAGGCAACGTTCTTACCGCCGAGAGAAATCTGTGACGGAAACTGCTCACGGCAGATTAAATCGTAAATGGTGGAGCGTGACAGGCCGCAGATGCTGATAACTTCCGGCAGGCGCATAAAGCGGTCGCGGGGATATTGCAGGTCGTTTACGGAAGGCGCTGCAGGGACGGAAGATGAAGCGGTTAAAAGCATGGTGTTACCTCGTGTTGTATCCGGGCGGCGCTGGCCGGTTCCGGTCGTGTTGTGCTGGTAACCCCCTATTGTGAGAATATTTTTGCCCGTGTAAACAAGTCCCTGCCTGCTGACTGGCGAGTAAAAATTGTATAAAAAACAAGCTTGTGTTGAATATAAGGCAATATAGGTGAATATAGGGGAGCAGAGTAACAAAATGTTAATATCAAACACTTGTACCTGTTGATTCTGATTAATTAACCGGAAATAACATTCAATAAAGCTTGCCAGAAAAAGACGGTTTCAAAAGCGGGTGAACAGTGGTGAACACCCGGTGAACAGTTCACTCCCAAGTGTTCACCCCTTTACTTACTGTATTTATTATTTTTTTTCTAAAGGTGAAGAGTAGTGAACAGTTTTATATAAAACTAAAAGCTCAACAGGGGTATCCGGTCAGAATGCAGCCGTGTTTGCTGAGGAACAGGCAGACAGCAATGAAATGATTTGTCCGGTGGTGAACGACAGAATAGCGACATACTTTACAGACAGAGAGAAAACGCTATGAGCACCCCGGAAAAAAGTGGCACCCTGGCAGCCTTTGAACAGGCCCGTACCGAACACCTTGAGAAGATGAAAGAGTACAACGCCATCTGTGCTGACATTACCCGCTGCACGAAAGAGCGTGAAGCAGCCATTGAGTCCGGAAAAGAAGCTGAAACGAACTGGCGCACCCGCTTTCGCAGCCTGCGCGGCAACCTGACTGACGAACTGAAGGCGGAGCACAGCCAGCGCATTGCCAGCCGTGAACTTGCCGACGAGTTCACCGGCCTGATTGAAGAGCTGGAGATGGATAAGCAGGTCTCCATGCTGAATGCATGCGGCACGGGTAAGGAATATATATATGCGCATAAGCTGGCGTTTAACGAGTTTGCCGATGCGACCTGGCAATCGGCGCTGCGTAACGTCAGCCCGTCCCTGCTGTGGGCCATCCGCCTGCGCCTTCAGCGTGAGAAGGTGAATCCCCGTGACGACGACGACCGCAGCGACGTACAGGTCGTGGCGGAGCTGATTGGTAATGCGCTGACCCGTGCGGCCGCCGTGCTGCCTGAGAAAGCGCTGACGGAAGCGCCGGTGCTGGAGAATATCGGCCTGTGGCGTCCGGCACTGACCGGAGTGGATATGGCGCTGTATGCCAGTCCGGGGAAGCGCCACAAGCTGTGGGATGCCATCCATGTACACCGCCCGTGGATAAAGGAAGGTAAAAAGAAATGATGCACTGCCCATACTGCAAAAGCCCGGCGCATGCCAAATCGAGCCGCTATATGTCGGAACAGGTGAAGGAGCGCTATCACCAGTGCACTAACCTCGACTGCTCCTGCTCGTTCAAAACCAGCGAGAGCATTACCAAAGTCATTACCGCGCCGCCGCAGCCCGAACCGCTTCACGCAGCCACGCCGGAGCCGGTGAAAGAATGCCAGACGCTGGGGCGCTACGGTTCATCCTTCCGCACCCTCCACTGACCATAATGGCCGCTGAAACCAGCGGCTTTTTTGTGTTCGCTCCTTGTCTTTTCAACGCCCTTTTTCTGGCAAGCCGGGTTTGTAAATAGCGATGCATGCATACGGTGCATGGATTTGCATGCAGAATGTAGCGCCTCAGATGCCCAGTCAGCCCACGCCCGGCGCGGTCTTGCCCGGTTCATGCAACTGCATAAAAAACGATGCATAAAGCGGGCAGGCGAGGCGGGGGTAGCATTGCGCGCTGAGTGAAAATATACTTATGGTCTTGTATGTCAAAGACTAAGGGGGGGGCAATACCTATCCCTAAGCCAAGATAGAATGAATTACCATAATGATATTAAATGTTATATGTTTATAAAAATAAGTATTTTAAAAATGGCCGTTTTATAAAGAAGAATAGGAGCTTCAGATGAATTTTATAACCAATGCGAATGTGTATAATATCATAAAGAATAAAGCTGTTAATAATATTAGTTTTGATAAAAGGGTTGCAATTTTAACAGGCTATAATGGTTGTGGTAAAACCACCATACTCAGATGTATTCATGAGACTATTAGCATATATAATGACGGGGCTTTTGCAAACCCTAGAAAAGGATGGGCTATCGAAGTTAACTTCAAAAGTGACTTCAAAATAAGGAATTTTTGTTTTCCATTTGGAACAAAGCAAATTGACCAAAATGATCATAACTACTTTGCAGATAATATAAAAATCGATGATAAATTAAATGATGTATATGAAAAGCTTTTTAAAAGGCTTTCTACGGATGATATTAATAAAACAAAAGGAAAGGACCATATAAAGCTGCCCAAAGATGTTGTTGCTACTGTTATGAATAATGGTATTTTACAATTCCCAGGGAAAGATAAAAAAAATAATCCATGCGAAACGGTTTTGTTTTGCGACGATCTCTTCTTTTTTAATGGAGAAGAGTCGGGCAATAAAAAAATAAAACTCGAAGAGTTGGATGTTTTTTCAAGAACAAATAATCTTTCTAAAACTCTTTATATGTTGCTTCAAGATTTCTCAAAACACTCAATTCTAAGTGATAACGCAAAAAAGACACAGCAAACGATTTTAGAGTTAAAGAGCCTGATCTTACGCGTACCTGAAAAATTAAGAGAAGAGCTTGATAGTAATATAAAAAGCCTCGAGGAAAACTCTGAGAAAAAAGAGTTGAATGGATTCATGACAGACGTTAACGTTTTTTTTAATCTTACCAAAAGGGAAGCGTTTATAGATGAAGAAGGACTAATATCATTAAAGTTTAATGGTGATGTAGTAAAATGGTATGATCTTTCCAAAGGTGAAAAAACTCTTTTATCTTTACTACTGGTTGTCTATTTATACAAAGATAAAAAAGCAACATTTCTTTTTGATGAGCCGGATTTGTCACTGCATATAAAATGGCAAAAAATATTAATTGAAAAGTTAGCGACAATCGCACCGTCTTCTCAATTTATAATCTCAACCCATTCCCCCGCGTTAATTGGTGGTTTTGAAGACCAAAAAATCATTAATATCAGTGGGATGACAAGGGGGAATTAATGAATCTTTCAGGATTTAATTTTGACAATGATTATTATAAAAATTCAAAATATTTTGACGAGGATGGAAAAGAAACAGTTTTAGTTTGGGTGGAGGATTCCTCAGATAGCAAAATTTGGAGTAACGCATTTCCAAAAGGTGAGGGGTTTATATTTGAATTTCAGACTACTGATATGTTTGATTTTGGTGATGGTGTTGTTTCAACAGGTTGTGATAGGATTGGTAAGTTAATTAAAGACGAGAGCATTGAGTTAGGGAAGAATATTATAGTTTGTATGGATAGCGACTATCATAAAATGATGAATTATAATGGAGGAAATAAAAAATCACTATTAACCAACCCCTATGTTTACCTTACTATCTTTCATTCAATTGAGAATTTGAAGCATTATAGCTCCAATCTCGATTTAGCTTACAGTCGTTCTCTGGGTACTCATGTTTCCGCTTTAAAATTAGTTCCATCAGATATAGCTATAAAGTTATCAAATGTTATCTTTTCACCTTTAAGTAAATATTTATATTTAGCCTCTATAACCGGTTTAAAAGGTAGCGATCACCATAATAAACATAAGGGAATATTAAAGACAATCAAATTTATCTCAAAAGTTGATCCTTCATATCTAAGTGACAATAATAAATTTTATACTTCTCCGCATTGGCTACAGGGAGTAAAACGCCTGGCAGATATTGATGTTGAATTATCAAAAATGATTAGTTCACATGGTAGTAGTACTGACTATAATAGTCATAAAAGTTATTTGATTGGAGAGGGGTTTAATATTGATAATGCCTATCTTTTTTTGCGAGGTCATGATGTTGAAGATTTTTTCCATAGTGTATTAGATGCCGCATTTGATGAGTTTTTAAAAGGTAAAATTAGTAGGGTTCAGAAAATTAGTGATGATAATAGTAAAAGTGAAACAACTACTAACCAAAGAATAACACATATAAAGAATACACATTTTAAATATAGTATTTGTTCAGAGAATTTAAGTTCTGATATCGTAAATATTCCCATGTTTAAACTTACTTGCGATAGATTAAAGAACGACTATAGCTAATAGTGATAATTATGTATTAATTATTTTAATATAGTTATCGCTGATAAAGTAAATAATCTTTTACCTCTGTATTTTAGAGGTGATTCCTCAAAATTTTTTACAACCCCCCTCTTTTAGAAAGTGGGGGGGCAAAGTTAAGAGGGTCAAAAAAGAGGTCAAAAAGATACTGATATTTAATTAATTCAATTAATTCATATAGTTAATTAATTGTGCGAGTCCGGCCTTCGCACCATGAATACGTATGAAAAAATCTGTCACCTTATAGGTGGCTTTTTTTTGTCTGTAAATCTTGTCACCGCAAGGCTTTCCTCGCTTTTTATTCAACCTGATTCAATCTACATCAACTTACTGATGTGGGTACATCTGCGGGTATATCCCGGTTCGATAATGTTTGTACTCATACAGGCTCTTGAAAGGATACTCAACATGGCTCTGAGTGATGTAAAGGTTCGTTCGGCTAAGCCTGAAGCAAAAGCCTATAAGCTGACTGACGGCGAAGGTATGGTATTGCTTGGTTCACTCTAATGGTTCTAAATATTGGCGACTGCGTTATCGCTTCGGTGGTAAAGAGAAGATGCTGGCGCTGGGGAAATACCCTGAAGTGTCGTTGGCGGATGCCAGAGTGCGCCGGGATGAGGCTCGTAAACTATTAGCTAATGGCGTCGATCCCAGTGAGAGCAAGAAAGCCGTTAAGGTAGAACAGGAACAAGAGGCGATAACGTTTGAAGTGGTCGCCAGAGTCTGGCACGCCAGTAATCAGAAATGGTCTGCATCACATAGTGCTCGTGTATTGAAAAGCCTCGAAGATAATCTCTTTGCTGCCATTGGTAAGCGGAACATTGCGGAACTGAAGACGCGGGATCTTCTTGTATCCATCAAAGCGGTGGAATCATCCGGACGACTCGAAGTTGCGGCTCGTTTGCAACAGCGGACTACCGCGATTATGCGGTTTGCCGTTCAGAGCGGCTTAATCGATTACAACCCAGCACAAGAGATTGCTGGTGCGGTTGCTACGGCGAAAAGACAGCACCGTGCGGCTCTGGAGCTTAACCGTATACCTGAATTACTTCATCGCATTGATCATTACTCCGGCAGGCCTTTAACTCGATTAGCTGTCGAACTTACCTTGTTAGTCTTTATCCGCTCGAGTGAGCTGCGATTTGCCCGTTGGTCAGAAGTAGATTTTGAAACGGCCATGTGGACGATCCCCGGTGAGCGTGAACCGTTGGACGGTGTTAAACATTCTCAGCGTGGCTCAAAGATGAAGACGCCGCATCTTGTGCCCTTGTCGCGGTAGGCTCTGGCTATTTTGGAAAAGATCAAAAGCATGAATGGGAATCGAGAGCTGATTTTTGTAGGCGATCACGATCCACGTAAGCCGATGAGTGAGAACACTGTCAATAAGGCTTTGCGAGTTATGGGCTACGATACGAAAGTTGAAGTTTGTGGTCATGGCTTCAGGACGATGGCCTGCAGTTCGCTGATTGAGTCAGGATTGTGGTCGAGGGATGCGGTGGAGCGGCAGATGAGTCACCAGGAACGTAGCTCTGTCCGTGCGGCTTATATTCATAAGGCCGAACATTTAGGGGAACGTAGGCTAATGGTGCAATGGTGGGCGGATTATCTGGATGCGAATCGGATGAAGGTGGTGAGTCCGTTTGATTTTGCTAAGTTGAATAAGGGCTGATTAAAAGGGTTTCTATAAGGCGCGCCTCAGGCATGCCTTATTTTTTTTGCTAATTTTGATGTTTGCAAGTTATTGACTCAGCTGTGCCACTGCAGATTTTGCAACGCACTGATTTTGAACAAGGGTCAAAGACACTGCTCCGCGAGCAGGGCATAATACAGCAATTAATCATTAGTACGGTTTCGTCTGATATGAGCACAATCACCCCCCACTACCGTAACGTACAGCAGTTGCTGCAAAGCCAATCCTTTTCTATCGATGAGTATCAGCGTGAGTACAAGTGGGAGAAGGAGAACATTGACGAGCTACTGTCTGATCTTCAGGGGAAATTCTTTAACTACTACAAGCAGGGTGATGAAACCAGCGCTATTAGTAACTATGGAGAGTATTTTCTTGGTTCTATCATTGTCAGCAAACGCAGCAACAAAAATTACTTGATAGATGGCCAGCAGCGAGTCACCTCTTTGACATTGTTGCTGATTTGCCTGTACCGATCTGCCGAGGAACAGAGGCTGCCGGTAGCCCAAACCTTAGCCCCACTTATTTTCAGCGACAACCTCGGTAACCCTAAGTTCAACCTCGACATCTCTGAGCGACTTCCTGTTATCAATGCCCTATTCAAGGGGGAAGCGTTCAATCCGGATGGTAAGGATGAATCCATACAAACCATGTACGCCCGTTATAGCGATATTGAAGCAAACGACTTGATGGCAGAGATAGGAAATGCATTGCCGCATTTCATCTACTGGTTGTTGACACGGGTAGGTTTGATAGAGATTGCCACTGATAACGACAGTTATGCTTACGCCATTTTTGAAACGATGAATGATAGGGGTAAGCCGCTTAGTCCGGTAGATATGTTGAAGGCATATTTATTGGCTCCGATTGAAGAACAGGATGCGCGACTACAGGCCAATCAAATCTGGAAACAGCAAGTCCTGGAATTGATCTCCTGGGGAGGGGAGCACGAACCGGAGCGAGATGCCAACTGTATTAAGGCGTGGTTACGGGCACAGTACGCAGAAAGTATCCGTGAACGTAAGGCGGGATCGGTCGATAAAGATTGGGAGTTGATCGGTTCAGTCTTTCACCGCTGGGTGCGAGAAAACAACTCTCGCCTGGGTTTGGGTAAAGCTCAGGAAAATCAGAACATGATGGCTGTAAGCTTTCCATTTTTTGCCAAAGCGTACCGACGTATCCTAAACAGCAGCAAGCATTACACACCGAAGCTACGAGCGGTCTACTACAACGCTCACAATGATTTTACTTGGCAGAATACGGTGCTCCTGGCATCGTTGATAGAAACTGACGACGACGAGACAGTGGACCGCAAACTGGCGGTCACAGCTACTTATTTGGACATCTGGTTGATGCGTCGAGTAGTGAATTATGTCCGGGTTGGATACTCAAGTGTGTCTTACGCTATGTGGTTATTGTGCCGGGAGATCAGGCGTAAACCGCTATCGGAGTTGGTAGCTATCCTCCAGAATAAGTTGGCAGATGATGATGTTACGTTCTCCGGCTACGCAGTAAAAGGACGCACGGGTATTGATGGTTTAGGGCTCAATCAATTCAGTCGCCGTTATATCTACCATTTGCTAGCACGACTGACAGAAGCAACTGAGATCGGCGCAGGGCGTACTGAGACATTTGATCGATTGGTGGACCGTACTCTCAAGAACCCATTCGACATCGAACATATCTGGGCTGATGATTACGAAATCGTGAAAGATCAGTTCAGTACTGAGCAGGAATTTCAAGATTGGCGCAATCATGTTGCGTCACTTTTACTCTTACCAGCAGATGTTAACCGGAGCCTGCAGGACAAACCGTTTCCCCTGAAGCGGGTGCACTATGCCAAACAGAACTTCTTTGCCGCAAGTTTGGACTCCAGTGTTTACGAACATCAGCCACAGTTTCAGCAGTTTTCTACCAAATATGAGCTGCCTTTCAAATTCGCTGAGGTATTCGATAAAGCGGAGCAACAGGTACGCCGGAAACTGATTGCGGGATTAGTAGAATTAATTTGGTCACCGAATCGTTTATGTGAGGCCGCCCATGTCTGAGCAACCACTACAGAACTCGCTTTTTGAGGACGATTACCTGCTACGGGAACTTGGGCAGGTAGCACATGTTCCACAGGTCGCTTTAACAGAGTTAGTTGCTAATGCCTGGGATGCCGGAGCGTCACGAGTAGACTTGGTTTTACCTACCGAAATAGGTGGAATATTGACTGTGACAGACGATGGTCATGGTATGACCCCGGAGCAATTTAAAAAGCGCTGGATGACTTTGCGCTACACCCGCGAGAAGTATCAAGGTTTCAATGTAGAGTTCCCTACCGGACGAACTGCCCGCCCGCGAAAGGCTTACGGTCGCAATGGCATTGGTCGCCATGGCTTGCTTTGTTTTGCTGACGAATACGAAGTGAAAACCTGGCGCGATGGTATTTTGGCAACCTTCGTTGTTGGCACCGGAGCTGGTTCTAGTCCTTTCGTGTGTCGTAGTGAGACTGAGGAGAAACACATAGGCTCCGGTACACGATTGCAGGTACAGGTAACACGCAAACTGCCAGATGCCGATGAAATACTCACTGTATTATCCGCCCGCTTCATCCACGATCCTGAATTCGAGGTGCGTGTTAATGGCAAGTTACGACCCTTTACTGAGATTGATGGGCGAATAAGTGAAGAGACCTTGTGCCTCAGTGCAGGACGTCATGCCAAAGTGATTGTCATCGACTCAACTCGTCTGAATCATTCTTCTTTGCACCAAGGAATTGCATTTTGGGTACAGCACAGATTAGTTGGGACCCCGTCATGGGCTGTTGGACAGATAGCCAATTTCGACGGACGTACACGCTTTGCCCGGCGTTACAAGGTTATCGTTGATACAGAAGGTTTCGAATCTGATGTTGAACAAGACTGGACCGCTTTTTGTCCCACTGATTCTGTAAATGAATTATATCAGGCTACCGCTGAGCACATTCGTGATGTTGCACAAAGGCTTGCTGTGGAATTTACTGAAATTACATCAGAGGATGCTCTGATGCAAAACCGCTCAGAGTTAGCAACCTTGGGTCAGGGGGCCCGCTTGGGAGTGGCTGAATTCACTACAGCGGTAGCTCAAGAGCATCCGACTGTCTCCCCAGAATTTCTTGCCACAGCAGTTAAGGCGCTTATTCATCTTGAAAAGACCAAGAGCGGAGCCGCATTACTGGAAAAGCTTGCTACTTTGCAGCACGACGATATAGAGGGTTTAGATCGGTTACTGGCTGAATGGACAGTCAAGGACGCGTTGCGGGTCCTTGATGAAATTGACAGTCGACTCAGCGTGGTAGAAACAATTCAGCGTTTGGCTGATGATCCTGATACGGATGAGTTACACACTCTACATCCATTGATTTTACGTTCTCGTTGGTTGTTTGGTCCTGAATTCGAATCGCAGGAATATTGCTCGAATATGACATTACAATCTGTAGCCCGCGAACTATTCAAAAGCCCTGGTGCTCAATTTATAAACGAGCGCAATCGTCCTGATATTGTAGTTTTGCCTGAAAAAACAACGTGGCAAATGACTGGCATCGAGTCATTTGATCCAGTAGATGTGTCTCTTGTTCAAATGCAACAGGTTTTGGTAATTGAACTGAAGAAAGGCGGATTTGAGCTCACAAGAAAAGAGGTGAATCAAGCTGATGGCTATGTACAGGACATTGCAGCATCAGGTTTGATAACAGGAACACCATTTATTAACGCTTGGGTCGTTGGGCAAAAGGTTGCGGCTGGTGTTGCCCGTGAGAAAGTTGTTGGTGATGGAGAACGCAATCCGTATGGGAGAGTTCGCGCTACGACTTTCGGTTCTTTGGTTGGAACAGCTAATGCACGATTGATGAAACTACGCCATGTTTTGGCAGACAGGTACGAAAGCACATCTACAGATGACCTTATCAATCGAGTGTTATGTCAACCCGTTCAGTCAGGCTTGAAATTCAAATAAGCATGAAAAGAATTTACTTCACCTCAGCGGACAAATTATATCTGCACTATGGAGCTTGTTCATCGCTGAGGGTTGGCGTCGCTGAGGTTAATATGCTGCCTTACAAGGTTGAGCACCTTTAAGGTTTAGACCTTCTGCATTTTTTTAACCCATTACAACTGTTATTAAAAAGCTGACATACCCTAAAGGATTACTGATGGCCGTTAATCAGGCAAAAATATTTGAACAACTCGAGCAACTTACCCGTGAATTGGACCGTGATGAGTTCATTTATGGTTTTATGGCAGCCTTTGACTTTCCTAAAGCAACGATCACACAGGTTCGACAAGGTAGTAGCCGTAATATCGCAAAGGAAGCCGGTCATGTTGGTTTGAAAAATAAACTCTATTTTCAAAGCCTCAATGACAAAGAAGACCTTGATGAGGCTTTTGAGCGACGTATCACTGATCCAGTCATAGTGAAAAACAAGATACGTTTTGTATTAGTTACTGATTATGTTCGATTTTTAGCGTGGGATACATGTAGTAAAGAGAGACTCGATATTGAGCTAGATGAACTTTATAGCAACTATGGCTTTTTCTTACCTTTAGCTGGTTTAGAAAAGGCAATTATAAGTAGTGAGAACCCAGCAGATGTTAAAGCTGCAGAGAAGATGGGCAAGCTGTTTGATCTCATTCGTGTTCACAATGATCTCAGTAAACCAGAAGATATTCATGCGCTTAACGTCTTCCTGACACGTTTGTTATTCTGTCTTTTCGCCGAAGATACAGGTATTTTTGAACCAGCTCAGTTCACCTCTGCCATCAAGAGTTACACCGAGGAGGATGGTAGTGATCTAGATACATTCCTGTATCAATTATTCACCGTTCTTAAGGCAGCTCCAAATAGCCTGCCACGACAAAAGATACCTACTCACTTAGCGGCTTTTCCCTATGTAAATGGTGGGCTTTTTTCCACTGACGAGCCTATTCCAGAACTAGGAAAAAAAGGCCGTAAGATGCTGCTTGAATGTGGCACGATGGACTGGAGTGAAATAAACCCTGATATTTTCGGAAGTATGTTCCAGGCGGTGATTGACGTCGAGCAACGTAGTCGTTTGGGGCAGCATTACACGTCATATAGCAATATCATGAAGGTAATAAAACCTTTATTTCTAGATCCTTTGGAAAATGAAGTTAATAAACAATGTCGTAGCGCGAAGGGTTTAAAGGCTCTACTAGTTCGTTTGTCCGAAATAAAGATATTTGATCCTGCATGTGGTTCAGGTAATTTCCTAATCGTATCATACAAAGAACTACGCAAGTTAGAGATGAAAATCATTGATGCCCTTAAAGAACTGGAACCACAAGGTTTTTCGATGAGTGGGCTACATCTTTCACAATTTTATGGTATCGAAATTGACGACTTCGCTTGCGAAATAGCACGGTTATCCCTCTGGCTGGCCGAACATCAATTAAACAGCCAGTGGGAACAAGCGTTTGGTTTTGCTCCACCTGCATTGCCTTTGCGTGAGAGTGGAAATATCAAAAGTGGCAATAGCTTGCGACTTAACTGGAGTAATATCTGCCCTAAAGAAACTGACGATGAAGTGTATGTCATCGGCAATCCGCCATTTTTAGGCACTCAGGGGCGGTCTGAGGAGCAAAAAATGGACATGCAACTTGTGTTCAGTAACTTTGGACCTTTAGGAACTCTTGATTATGTTGCTTCATGGTTTTGGAAAGGTGCCCAATATATTTGTAATAGTAAAGCTGAATTAGCATTAGTGGCAACAAATTCCATCTGCCAGGGAGAGCAAGTAGCAATATTGTGGCCATCACTTTTTAAACTTGGGCTAAACATCCATCTCGCTTATCCAACATTTACTTGGGCGAATAATGCACGTGACAAAGCTGCCGTGCATGTAATCATTGTAGGGCTATCCAGCCAATCCAAAATGCATCGTCTCTATCAATTCGTCGAAGGGGAGTGGCATAGTAGGTTAGTGAACAATATCAGCCCATACTTAATAGAAGGAAATACTCTCGTTGTAGCGCCGCAAAGTAAGCCTATTTCTAAGGAAGTGCTTCCTATGGTTCGAGGAAATATGCCGTACGAAGGAGGGCATCTGCTTTTAAATAGACAAGAATATGATGAAATTTTAAAGCATGAGCCCCAAGCATCTAAATGGATAAAAAAAGTCATGGGTGCAGAGGAGTTTTTAAATTCAAAAGAGCGCTGGTGTCTGTGGCTTGTTGATGCAACCCCTGATGATTTAAAGTCTATGCCATTAGTCCTTGAACGAGTCAATAAAGTAGCAGAGGTAAGAAAACGTAACTCTGACAAAAGCGTTCAAAAATTAGCATGTAGACCTCATCAGTTCAGAGATATAAACAACCCAAAGAGTTACATTCTTGTTCCGGGTGTATCATCTGAGCGTAGGACGTATATACCAATTGGTTTTTTTTGCGGGGATGTAATTAGTACTAACAAGAATTTTATCCTTCCTGAAGGATCACTTTACGAGTTTGGAATTCTGACTTCAATCATTCATAACGATTGGATGCGGTTAGTTTCAATGCGGCTAGAGAGCCGATACAGCTATGGCAATAAAGTAGTGTATAACACTTTTCCTTGGCCAGATGTTACTAATGCTCAACGCAAAGAGATTGAAATATTAGCTGAGGAAGTCATTCTGACTCGTGAGGAATTCCCTGGCCAGACCTTGGCTGAGCTATATGATCCTGACAAGATGCCATCTGAGTTACTAACTGCACATCAGGCACTTGATAAAGCAGTCGATAGGCTTTATCGGGAGCGCCCATTTAAAGATGCTGCCGACCGGTTAAGCTATCTGTTAGCCCGCTATGAAAAATTAGCTCAAAAGTGATACTAAGTTTGCGGATGTTATGAATTCACAATAGCTAAAAGTATTCAGTAAATTTAAGGACTTATGATGAATAATCTTTTACATGTCGAGTATGGTCAAACAGGTCAAAGTTCTAGCCTTAACTCAATGGGTATGCGTGAAATGCAAGCCCGTGCTTTTGCTGAGCGTGGTAGCCAGTATCTTTTGATCAAAGCCCCACCGGCGTGTGGAAAATCGCGCGCACTTATGTTTCTTGGCTTGGATAAGCTGGAACATCAGAATTTGCGCAAGGTGATAGTCGCGGTCCCGGAAAAATCTATCGGGGGTTCATTTCAAGATACCAAGCTCAGTGAATATGGTTTTTTCGCTGACTGGATTGTTAAACCGGAAAATAACCTATGCGTAGATGGAGGTGAGTCGGGTAAGGTCAAAGCTTTCCAGCGGTTTATGACCAGTTATGACAAGATTCTTGTGTGTACTCACGCAACCTTGCGTTTTGCTTTTGAAAAATTAGCAGTGACTGATTTTGATAATTGTCTTGTAGCTATTGATGAGTTCCACCATGTTTCAGCCGACGGTGATAACCGCTTGGGTAGCCTCATAGATGATTTGATGAAAAAATCAAGTGCGCACATTATCGCTATGACTGGCTCTTACTTTCGGGGCGATACGGTGCCTATCTTGTTGCCCGAAGATGAAGCATTGTTCACAAAGGTTACTTATACCTACTATGAGCAGCTAAACGGTTACCAATACTTGAAATCCTTGGGTATTGGCTATCACTTTTACCAAGGTCCTTACATCGAAGCTTTACCCTCAGTTCTTGATGCCAGTAAGAAAACTATAATTCATATTCCAAATGTTAACTCTGGTGAATCCACTAAGGATAAGTATGGAGAAGTAGACGCTATTCTGGATGTTTTGGGAAATGTGTTAAAACGTGACTCGGCCACAGGTGTATACCATATTGAGGCTAAAGATGGACGTTTGCTTAAATTAGCTAATCTGGTCGATGATAACCCCATTGAAAGGCCAAAAATCCAAGCCTATCTGCGTAATATCAAAACTGCCGATGACATAGACATTATCATCGCGTTGGGTATGGCCAAAGAAGGTTTTGATTGGCCATTCTGTGAACATGTTTTAACCATCGGTTACCGTAGTTCGTTAACAGAAATTGTACAGATTATTGGCCGTGCCACACGCGATTGTATTGGCAAAAAACATGCGCAGTTCACCAACTTAATTGCCCAGCCAGATGCGCAGGATGATGATGTGAAATCATCGGTCAACAACATGCTAAAAGCGATTACGACCTCGTTATTAATGGAACAGATTCTTGCCCCCAGTATCCAGTTCAAACCTCGTTCGCAATGGGACGGAAAACCACTGCCGCCGAATACCTTATTAGTTGACGATTCATCAAGCACACCTGTATCTCTAAAAGTGCTCGACATTCTTAATGGCGACAAGAATGAGATTATGGCCACGTTAATGGCTAACGAACAAACGGTAAAAGAAGCAATCAGTGAAACCACACCTTCTGAGACTATCACTCAGGTGGCATTGCCTGCAGTGATTCAAACTCTTTACCCTGACTTGACTGAAGAAGAACAAGAACAAATAAGGCAGGGTATCCTACAAAGTATGCTAATTACTCAGCAAGGTGGATTGTTCGAGGGTGAAGACCTGCCACCTGATGCCGTAATAGACATGGGAGATAATTCTGGGATGGGATCCAGTTCAAGCGTTGTTGGAAAACAGTTTCTTAAAATGGGCGAGAAGTTCCTTTGCATAGACAATCTTGATATAGATCTGATTGATTCTATTAATCCATTTCATGGCGCTTATGAGATCCTCTCTAAATCGGTTACGGCTCCTATGCTGAAAACCATTCAGGAGGCTGTCAGTGCCAGTAAATCTCAAGTTTCTGAAGAGGAAGCTGTAATCCTTTGGCCGAAGATTAAACAATTCAAAAAAGAGCACGGACAAGAACCATCGTTGAACTCAAGTGACCCGATTGAAGTACGGTATGCGGAAGCTTTAGCGTTTATACGTAAGATGAAACAGCAACAGATGGCAAAAAAGGGACAGTAATATGATCCGTTTATCGACTAATCACCTGTCTGGTAAATCGACATTGAATAGCATCATTTCAGAGGACGATGAATTCGACCTGCTTGACGTGCAACCGCTAAAACCCAAATCTGGTTTAGTTAATCTGTATGGTAATCAATTTTCAGAAATCGTAGCGTATTACGAACAGCATGGTCGGCTTCCAACTGAAGGAAATACGGTATCTCTTGATGAAAAGCGCCTTGCAAGGCGCTTAAAGAGTATTAAAGAGAACCCGGACCTGTGTTTACAACTAAGATCCATAGATTTCTATAACTTACTTGAATCAAATAGTTCGGACTATATACATACCAACTTGGCCGCAGAGTCTGAATCACCCGCTTATATCAATAAATCAGAACTTGTTACCTCATTGGAAGACATATTTGCAGATGACGATGACGAACTATTAAATTTCGATGAGCCTGATATTTTCAGTATTACGCATGTTTCGGTTGATAGAAAAGAGCAACCCGATGAAATTGCTCAGCGGCAGCCTTGCCCCGATTTCCAGCGGTTTGAGCCTCTTTTTCTTCAACTACGGGGTGGTTTAAAAAATGGCATTTTTTCCCTAGAACGTTTTACGCACAAGTTGAAAATTAGCGAAGGAGACTTTTTTGTTCTTAACGGCGTGGTTGGCTACGTGCATAGTGCTGGTGAGCGCCTGCGTGAATACAGTACTTATAATGCGCGTTTACACCTGATATTTGAAAACGGCACTGAAATGAATATGCTCTATCAGTCCTTAACTCATGGCTTAGTGAGGGACAAAGAAGGGCGCAAAGTGCAACTCAATGGTCAGAAACTGATACCTTCAGATGTTTCTGTTCCATCTGGTTTAGTTTATATACTTGCAACTAAGAGTAAAGATCCAGCGCTCATACCTTATAAACAAAATTTATACAAAATTGGCTTTACTGAAACGACTGTAGAACAGCGAATCAAAAATGCTGAAAAAGACCGTACTTTTCTTGAGGCCCCTGTCAGAATTGTAGCCACCAGCCAATGTTTCAATTTAAATGCACAAAAACTTGAAGCCTTAGTGCATGGCTTTCTAGCAACTCGTCGCCTTAATATTATACTCAAAAGTCATACTGGACAGGTTTATACACCGAAAGAATGGTTTAATGTCCCTCTGACTACAGTTCAGGCTGTAATCCAATTTATTGTGGATGGTACTATTTCTCAATACCGTTTGGATAACACAACAGGCAAGATTGTAGCGAAACGTTGATTGTTATGGCTAGTTGTGGAGAATGCTTATGGCAAAGTATTCTCATTAAAAACGATTTTAGATATATATTATTTTCCTGAATAGACCTTCATAAACAGAAGAACATCACTGTTCTTCTGTTTATGAAGATCCTAACGCATTCTGCAGCAGACAAACCGGCTCTGACCTGCTCCCCGTTGATTAACACACCGCAATGTTAGTAATGTCTTCATAAGCCACATGAGGACATCCCCATGAAGAAGCGTTTTTTTCGACCAACAGATCATCAGTATTCTCCGCGAGGCTGAAGCCGGGGTATCCGCCCGTGAACTCTGCCGCAAGCACGCCATTTCCGATGCAACGTTTTACACATGGCGTAAGAAGTATGGCGGTATGGAGGTGCCTGAGATTAAGCGCCTGAAGTCGCTTGAGGAAGAGAACGCCAGACTCAAGACGCTGCTTGCCGAAGCCATGCTGGATAAGGAGGCGCTTCAGGTGGCTCTTGGGCGAAAGTACTGACGACAGACCAGAAGCGGGAAGCCGTGGTGTTGATGAGTGATGCGACCGGTCTGTCGCAACGTCGTGCCTGCAGACTCACAGGTTTGTCCCTGTCGACCTGCCGCTATGACGCTCAGCGTCCGGCTGCTGATGCGCATTTAGCAGGGCGCATTACTGAGCTGGCACTGGAGCGCAGGCGTTTTGGTTACCGCCGCATCTGGCAGCTGCTGCGCCGCGAGGGGCTTCATGTTAATCACAAGCGAGTATACCGGCTCTACCATCTCAGTGGACTGGGCGTAAAACGCAGGCGACGTCGTAAAGGGCTGGCAACAGAACGTCTGCCGCTGCTCCGTCCGGCGGCGCCCAATCTGACCTGGTCGATGGATTTCGTCATGGACGCACTGGCCACCGGTCGCAGGATCAAGTGCCTTACCTGCGTGGATGACTTCACAAAGGAATGCCTGACGGTCACTGTTGCCTTTGGGATTTCAGGCGTGCAGGTCACGCGTCTTCTGGACAGCATTGCGCTGTTTCGCGGCTATCCGGCTACGATAAGAACTGATCAGGACCCGGAATTTACCTGCCGCGCGCTCGAACAATGGGCCTTTGAGCATGGCGTGGAGCTGCGGCTTATCCAGCCCGGCAAGCCGACACAGAACGGATTTATTGAGAGTTTTAACGGACGCTTTCGCGATGAATGCCTGAATGAACACTAGTTCAGTGGCGTCAGTCATGCCATGAGAACCATCAGTGAATGGCGTCAGGATTATAACGAGTGCCGTCCGCACTCCACGCTGAATTATCAGACGCCGTCTGAATTTGCGGCGGCCTGGAGAAAGGGTAATTCTGAGAGTGAAGGATCCGACATTACTAACTGAGCGTTGTATCTAATCCTGGGGACAGGTCAGTACGGCTAAGCCTGAAGCAAAAGCCTGTAAGCTGTCAGATGGTAACGGTATAGTTTTGACCCACCCCCAGAATCCCATACGGGGAACGGGTCAATATGTAGACATCACTAACATCGGGGCGTACTAATCAACTAAGAGCAGGTCAATTGCGTCACGGCTTTTGCTATTTCTACCTTTTCATTTGTTCCTCAGACCATCCACCGCGCTAAGCGAAAGCGCCAAAACCGATTTCAGGCTTGTCTCAATTCTGTCGATGATGGCTTCTCTGGGACCACTTCTCCAGCCTGCACTTGCGTAGAAATCTTCAAGAACGCTTTTCATCTGTTCTTCGCTCTCAAAAGCACGTATGAGGTAGTAGCTGTCAGCATCGTGCAGAGAGTTTCCATACGCTACGACATCAATGCCGTTCTTTGCATGTAGGGGAACACTGACTTCAAGCATGACTTTATGAAACTCTTCACCAGAACCTTTTTTCAAGGTGTATTGCAGTATTTCGACGGTCCTATTCTTCATACCTTCTCCATCCATGACAATGAGAAACTGTTTCAATGACGCTAACTCATTCGGCTGGTTAAAGAAAGTAGGGCTGTTAGTTATGGTGCGGGGGAGCAGAAGTGACGTTTTTTGTAAGAAGGGACAATAATTAATACGCCATTTCTATCTAATATTAATTTAGCCTGCCCGCCAGCGGGTATCGCCCGCTTCCAGGCGTGTAACCATCGTTTCTACGCCAACCACCGCGTCATCCACCATCAGGCCGAGGGCGATAATTACCAATGGGGCTTTATTGCTACCGTCGTCTAAAATTACATCTCCCACTAAAAGGAGGAGAGTAGATGAGCACTAAATTCAAAATCACTTATGAACATAAAAGCGGTGATGAAACTCATTCTGAAGAAGTTTTCTTACATAGTGAGGGTGAACCTTCACAGAGCGAAGTGCATGAAGCCGTGTTGCAGGATACCGCCCGGTTTAATCGTCCGGGCGCGGGAGTAGCAGGGGTTGCTGATTTCACCGTGATTTCAGTAGTGCCCGATCCCTGAAAGAAGGGGCTGAGGCCCCTTCAATTAACACCCATGCCCCGTCATACCAGCTACACCCCCTTCAGTCGGGCTGCATATTCTGGTAACCAACAGATTGCCGCCCCATTCAGACAAAGGCATCCAGCCCGATGCAGAATGGGAATGACGCTGGTTCCGTTAAGCGCAGCGTCTGCCCCGTGCCAATCCTCTTACATTCATGCGTGAAGAGACCAGTCATCCTCAGCCGCCGTCCATCAAACAACGCGTCAGAGATAAAATTCCTGCTCCGGATATAACCGCCGGTGCTTATGCCGCCGCACAGAGTTATTGCGGCAAGGACGTTTAAGGCGCAGTCGCACTCCCGGATGCTCTTCGGTCAATGCTGGCTTTTTTACCGGCGCAACCTTCCTTCAGGGGAAATTATCATGCCGAAGTTCTGTTGCTGAAAAGAGCAGATTGCGGGGCAGGGGCAGTTACTGGTTAGCCCCTCCAGCAGCTAATCCAACGCTGTCGTGCGCCCAGCGTTTGCACAGAAAAAAATTGTGGTTGCAGTTTTATTAACTTTTGCCTGGGTATTATCGCCGCAATTTGAGTTAACTCAGTAACAAGGATCGCCTCATGCAACAGAACCAGCCAGTCCAGCTTTCACGCCGGAACATCCTGAAACAAACTCTGGCAGTTTCCGCCTTATCGGTCACTGGCCTGACAGCCTTATCGCTACCAACCATCTCTTTCGCCGCCTCACTGAGTCAGCAGGAGCGTGATGCTATGACCCCGGATGCAGTGATTGAGCATTTTAAACAGGGCAACCTACGTTTCCGGGAAAATCGTCCGGCAAAACATGATTACCTTGCGCAGAAACGTTCAAGCACCGCCAGCCAATATCCTGCGGCAGTGATCCTCAGTTGCATTGACTCACGCGCGCCGGCGGAAATTGTGCTGGATGCGGGTATTGGTGAAACCTTTAACTCCCGTGTAGCGGGCAATATCAGCAATCGCGATATCCTGGGCAGCATGGAGTTCGCCTGCGCTCTTGCTGGCGCGAAATTGGTGCTGGTGATGGGACATACCCGCTGTGGGGCAGTGCGTGGTGCTATTGATAATGCTGAACTGGGCAATCTCACAGGGCTGCTGGATGAGATTAAACCGGCGATCGATAAAACAGAATACAGCGGAGAACGTAAAGGAAGCAATTACGACTTTGTTGATGCGGTAGCGCGTAAAAATGTCGAGTTAACCATCGAGAATATCCGTAAAAACAGCCCGGTGCTAAAAAATCTGGAAGATCAGAAAAAAATCAAAATCGTTGGCAGCATGTATCATCTTGCTGGTGGCAGGGTCGAGTTCTTCACGGTATAGCTGCCCCCCTGTTTTTAAATAACCGGACCAGTGGTCAGGGGCCATTTGGAAAACGAAAAATCCTGATGCGGCCATGCCAGACCGCTCTCTGTTAGTACAGCAAAGGTTTTACTTCCCAGTGCAGTGGCGGCCTGCTGCTGGCCCGGACCGGCATATGCCACTGCATAACTTTGAGTTGTTCTTATTACTTTTTCCGGGCAGATTGCCTGCCCGGATTACTTTATTAACCAGACACATTCATAAGGGCGTAAGCTCCCCGTGTCCAGCTGTTGGGCTGGATGATGATAATTTGCACATACCAGCTTCCACTCCTTCTCAAGGGGAACAAGCCTGTCGGGAAGTGAAATAGGGTCGGGACTAAGATTGGCGATCACCAACAATGTATTATCACTGTTGCGTCTCTGGTAGCACCAACACACTTCTGATGCTGGATCGAGATCAACATAATTGCCCGAGGTCAGGATCGGCATGCTTTTACGGAGCGCGATAAGGTGCCGATAAGTGTACAGCACCGAATCAGTATTCTCTCTTTCCTGCACCACGTTGATGTCACGATAATTATCAGCAATATCGATCCAGCTTTGGCCGTTGGTGAAGCCAGCATTTTCTCCGCTATCCCACTGTACCGGCGTCCTGGCGTTGTCGCGTGACCTGGCCGCCAGCACCGCCATAACCGCATCCTCTTGATGATGGATGCGCAAAATCTTATACATATTCAGGCTTTCGACGTCACGATATTGATCAATATAACTAAAGTGAGCATTGGTCATGCCGATCTCCTCGCCCTGATAGATATACGGGGTGCCCTGCATGCCATGTAATACCATTGCCAGCATTTTGGCCGAAACCGTGCGCAAAGAGCCATCATCACCCAGGCGCGACACAATGCGGGGCTGATCGTGGTTACACCAAAACAGCGCATTCCATGCCCGTCCGTGCATGCCGCATTGCCACTCAGAAAATATTCGTTTCAGCGCCACTCTGTCCGGCGAAGCCAGCGTCCATTTTTCCCCGCCAGGATAATCAATTTTCAGATGATGAAAGTTGAAGGTCATCGACAACTCTTTACCATCTACACGGGCATAGCGCTGGCAGTGTTCAAGCTGCGTGGAAGACATTTCACCCACCGTCATCAACCCACGGGGCTGGAACACATCCTGACTCATCTCCTGCAGAAAATCGTGGATTGAGGGGCCGTCAGTGTAAAAACGGCGTCCGTCACCTTCATAGTCATCCGGCAGATCGGGATGTTTTGAAACCAGGTTGATGACATCAAGACGTAACCCGTCCACGCCTTTGTCCGCCCAGAAATGACAAATATCTTTCAGCGCATTGCGCACATCCGGATTTTCCCAGTTTAAATCTGCCTGATGCGCAGAAAAGGAGTGCAGGTAGAATTGCTGGCTCTCTTCATGCCAACTCCAGACACTGCCGCCAAATTTAGAATGCCAGTTATTCGGCAGCCTTCCTTCTTTGCCATCACGCCAGATATAAAAATCTCGCCACGGACTGTTGCGGTCGCCCGCAGCAGCTTTAAACCAGGGATGTTCCGTGGAGGTATGATTAAACACCATATCCATGATCACCCTGATTTGACGCTCGTGCGCAGCGGCGACCAGCGCGTCAAAATCTTCCATGGTGCCAAACAGAGGATCAATGGCGTAATAATCAGCGACGTCATATCCGTTATCTACCTGCGGCGAGGAATAGACCGGCGTTAGCCAGATCGCACTCACACCCAGCCATTGCAGATAATCCAGACGTTGTGTAATCCCCCGAATATCGCCAATACCGTTGCCGCTGCTGTCCTGAAAACTACGCGGGTATATCTGGTAGATAACCCCGCTCTGCCACCAGTGCGCTTCGTCTTTCATGTTGTGATTTCCTTTCACTCAAACCACCAACAGCTTGCCGGCAGCGTACTTGCGTTTATAGATTGCCATGGTGAGCATAAGCGGAATCGCAATGGCAACAACCATGGCAATGCCAAACACTGACCAGTACTGGGTTTTTACCGACAGGATAGCAGGCAGCCCGCCGACGCCAATCCCATTTGCCATTACGCCTGAGAGGCCGCAAATAAGCCCCGCACAGGCTGATCCAACCATGCCGCACAGCATCGGGAAGCGATATTTCATATTGATGCCGTACATGGCAGGTTCTGTAACGCCCAGATAGGCTGAGATGGCTGCCGGTACCGAAATTTCACGTTCATTCACCTTCTTGCTCATGAAAATGACGCCAAGCACTGCCGATCCCTGCGCCATGTTTGACAGCGCGATGATGGGCCAGACAGGCGTCCCACCAAGATTCTGAATCAACTGCAAATCCACCGCCAGCGTGGTCTGATGTACGCCGGTAATAACCAGTGGCGCATACAAAAAACCAAACAGTGCGGAGCCAACCGGCGCAAAAGGCCCGGTCATCAGGTGGCTGACGCCCCAGGCAATACCGTTACCAATAATTCGGCCGAAAGGCCCGATGATGGTGTGCGCCAGGAAAACGGCGAGCAGCAGCGAGACGACGGGCACCACTACTAACGTCAGGTAGTCTGGCACGATGCGTTTCAGTTTCAGCTCAATCCATGCCAGGGTCAGACCCGCCAGAATGGAGGGGATCACCTGGGACTGATAACCAACTTTGTCTATGGAGAACCAGCCAAAATTCCAGACATCAGGGATCTGCTGGCCCAGTAGATAAGCATTCATCAGCTGAGGTGATACCAGCGTGATACCCAGCACAATCCCCAGAATGGGGGTTCCTCCCATTTTTTTTACCACCGACCAGCATATTCCCACCGGAATGTAAAAGAAGATCGCCTCACCGATTAACCACAGAAAATCGTAGATGCTTTTCCATACCACGGACGCTTCAGTCAGAGGCGCATCGTTATACAGTGGTAAGTCACCAATTAAATTACGAAAACCTAAAATCAATCCTCCGCTGATAAGTGCTGGCAGTAACGGGAAAAAGATTTCAGCAAAATGAGATATCAGACTTTCGTGCCATTTCATGTTTTGCCGGGCGACACGCTTTGCACTCTCTTTATCCGTACCGGAAAGCTGCGTCTGGGCCAGTAAAACCTGATACCAGGCATCCACATCTGTGCCGATCACCACCTGAAATTGCCCGGCGTTAGTAAAACAGCCTTTCACCATCGGCAGCGTTTCAATATCCTTGGGTTTGGCTTTTGATGGATCGTTAAGCACAAAACGTAATCTTGTAATACAGTGAGTTACAGTGGCTATGTTGCTTTTCCCGCCAACCATTTCAATCAGTTTATCAACATCCCGAGCGTTACTTTTTATCGCCATTTTCGCCTTCCGAAGGTGTTGGATGAGTCTTTTTGAACATTGTTTTTTGTGGAGTGAAATTTTGTATTTCAGGACGAGTGAGAACATAGCTGCTTAAAAAAACAACTGATAGTAGGAACGTTCCAATTATTGAAATCGATCACAAATATCTTTAAAAAAGCTTAAGGAATATGCCAGAAACAGGTCTGAGCGTTGATGGTAGAATGCTCGCTACAGCACTTTGAACGGACGATATGCAATGAATGAGAAAAAGTTGACTCTGAATGATATTGCCAGGCTGAGCGGCGTTGGAAAATCCACCGTATCACTGGTCATTAATAACAGTGACAAGGTCAAAGCCTCAACACGTAAGCACGTTGAGGCCATTATCAGTAAGCATGGCTATACCCCATCGAAAGCAGCCCAGGCACTGCGCTCTCAGCGTGAAAAAATCATTGGCGTTATTGTCACTCGTCTTGACTCGGCCTCGGAAAACCAGGTTGTCAGAGCGATTCTTCCTGATATTTATGCACAAAAATATGACGCTATTTTGATGGAGAGTTTGCTGGATGCGAAATTGCTTGAAGACCATTTGCATGTGCTCGAACAACGGAATGTTGAAGGCGTCATTCTTTTTGGTTTTTCAGAAATGAACAAGAAAATCCTGAAAAAATGGAAGGATAAAATGGTGGTTATCGCTTCCCCCATTCCGGGTTTCACTTCTGTCACTTACGATAATGCAGGTGCCGTCAGAGTGCTGATGGAAAAAATAAAAAATCAGGGACATCAAAATGTTAGTTACATAGGCGTAACTGATAACGATCACACCACTGGCAGCCTACGTTATCAAAGCTACCTGAAATGCTGCCAGGAGTACGGTTATGAACCCGTAGCTGCGCTTGGTGATCTCAGCTATCAAAGTGGTTATGAGCTTGCAAAAAAAAGCCTTACGGCAACAACCAGCGCATTAATTTGTGCCACAGATACTATTGCCCTGGGAGCAATAAAATATATCAGAGAGCAGTCCTGGAATATAAAAGTAGCCAGCATTGGCTCTACGCCGCTCATGACTTTTCTTGAGCCTGACATCATGTCTGTTGAGCTGGGTTATCAGAGTGCAGGTTTGAAATCTTCACAGCTACTGTTCGCCATGTTAAGAGGAGAAAGCGCTCCACAGCGTGCTGTTATCCCTTTTCGGCTGTCCTGAAAAAATCAGTGGCCCGAGGTCAGATCATACAGGAACGCCAATAGCTTGCATCGCCGCTTTTACTCTGAGGATTATCTGGTGCGTGGTGCTGAATTCACGAGCAGTTACGCTGATACTGTTTCCCTCATTAACAACTAAAACCGTCTTCTTTTATTCATCACACAGAACTGGCGGGCGGCTAAAACGCTTTCCGGATGCTTTTGCCCGTGCAATAGCGGCACGCGTGCGCTCAATTAACAGATAACGCTGAAACTCTGTTACTGGAAAGATAGCCTGTAACGTCATTCTTCTTCCAACTTACAGCCCTGCAATCTCCCTGCTCAGCGCAACGGGAGTGCGTTTGCGATGCACTTTCGGTGAGTTTTCTGGATATCTCCGGCGACATGGCTTTCTGCATGGGCAGCAGTTTATGCTCTTATCCTCCAACGTCAGCTGAAGGTATCACAATGGTCATAACAGGCCGTATGCCCGGACAGCTGTTTAAACGCTGGCCGCGCATGGTGCTGACTGAAGAGATGTTCTGGACAGGCACCGCCTTGTCATCTCACAGCCGCCTGGCATCGCCATTGCTGACCCTGAGCCATTCTTAAACTGAATCAAAACCATCATATTTCCGCCAGCGTTCAACCGGTTGAACTGTTTTTACTGTGCTATTCTTTATTTTTCAGCTGGTAATGATCAAAGCGTAAACAACAGAGTGTCCGGACAGGATCAACTGAGCAAGGCTGGAGGTAAGCGGCCTTATATGGCTATAGCGATGGTAAAAATTTAGTGATTTCTTAATGATTTATATAATCGATGGCACTATTGCTTACAATTCAGAGGATTGCTCCCTGAGTCATCTGCCCACCCAGGAATCGCTAAGCCTTAGTATCTCTTCGGGTCGACTTTTCGAGCGCCTGTTGAATTCTGCCGGGGAGATCCTGCCACGGGATACTTTACTGACGGAAGTGTGGGATAAGTATGGGCTGCGCGGCTCCAACAGCAATCTCAACCAGTATCTGAGTATCCTGAGAAGGGCGCTGGCCGCTTATGGCTGTGAAAATCTCATTATAACCATTCCTAAAGTTGGCATTCGCCTTAACACCGAGATACCCGTTGAGCGCGAGTCCGGGCAAGCAGAGTTAATAGCGGAAGCGGCGCCGGTCATCGCAGCAAATCAGCCAAACGACAGCACTCTCTCCGTCCCCACAGAAAAAAAACGGCTTAAGAGTGGCTGGCCTGGCGTCTGGCTTTTGCTGCCACTGCTTATGGCTCTCCTGAGCCTCAGCGCAGGCTGGTATTATCTGAAGCTGAATGCCAGCGAGGAGGAGATTTCCCCCGTTTCTGCCACGTTGCCGGGGGGGTGCAGTGTGGTGTATTTAGAGGGGCTGAACGTCAGTGAGAGCCAGAAGCTGGATAAACAGATCCTGCAAATGCTCAGTGAAAATCACCAAACCTGTGATTCCAGCCGTCGCCTCTATTTTGATAAGAACACCGCCTTCACCTCGCTAAATTACGGCCGAACCATTCTTTCATCCTGTAAACTCAACAATCGCGGGCAGGTCATTTCCTGCGACAATTTTTATTATCTTGACTGGAGACTGGATTGAAACGGCGCATTAGTATTGCTTTGGCTGTTATACCTGCTGCACTGGTCGTGCTGTTTATTGGCCTGAAATATTTCACGAATCGGGAAGAAGCATTTCCTTTTCGTTGCGCCACATTCACCCGTTACGATCTCAGCCGTACAGAGGGGAAACATCTGGACTTTGCCGTTACTCAGGATCTGCGCTTTCAGACTCGTGATTCCGGTTATCTGTTACTTAACGGGCAAGTGACCAATGGTGAAGAGACAACCCTGCTTAACCGAAGAATTATCCTCACCACCGGTGATAAAGTCGATTATGATACTTATCGCTACCGGATCGCTAAAACCATTACCTCTGCAACCGATACTACGCCCGATGCCACATTTAATATGCTGTTAGCTGAACTGACGCTGGACCCTTCTTATTTGCAACTTGATGTCATTAAAGTTGATGAGAAGGCCTACCTTATCAGCGGCCCGCTCTCCTACTTATTTACCTGCCAGCGTTATTAATTTTCTGCGTATTACATTACCTGCCATGAACTAAAGATCGTTCTTTAGTTCCCTTACTGTTCTCCTGACCTGCAAGGCAGTAGAGCACAGTCAGGCTCTCTCCTGTCACAGGACAATAAAGCTCCCCAATATTTAATTCCATCAATAAAATAAACGTCAGAGTAAAAAACTAAATATATCCTTTTTATGGATTTAAATTGTGGAAAAAGCGCGGCAGTAGTCTCATAGGCGACATCAGGGAGATGCCCTGAAATCTAAATTCCGGAGATCATGTTATGCGTATCTTGAAAAAATCCGTAATGTTTACCGTGGCTTCTGCACTGATGGCTGCTTCCGTTATTCCCGCAGCGATGGCGGTTGAGGGTGGCGTGAATGTAGGTAAAAACTTCACTGATGTTACTGTGGGTATGGGTCAGGAGAGTGAAGGTCTCTATATTAACGGTAACTGGATTAAAAATACCGGGAATGGCCGCGAAAAAACCGGCGCTGAAGCGGGCTTAAATATGAAAGCAGGTGCGGTGGACGTCAATGTCGGCATCCAGGCTGACTATGTAAAAGGCGCCTCAGGCAGCAGCGAAGGGGTGGTATTCCCGGTCGGCGTTGGCGTTAAAATCCCCGTTATTTCTCAGGTTGGACTCTACGGCAGTATGTATACCGCTCCGCGTCAGCTGAGCAATACGAGCAAAAGCTATCTGGATGCTGATGCTGGCGTAAGCTGGCAGCCTGTTGATCTGGTCACGCTTAAAGCAGGTTATCGTTATATCGGTATGGATGGAAAAGGTACGCGTGAGAATCAGCGTCTGATTGAAGGCCCTTATATTGGCGGCCAGGTGAACTTCTGATTTATCTCTGTATGGCTGCCGCGAGAAGGGATTATCCGGCAGCCGCCCATGAAAATCGCATAAAAAAAAGCCGCTGATTAGCGGCGAACGGAAAATAAGTCCGAAAAACAGCATTTCTGATTATTCAACATTATTGATTTTTTGTATCGCTGTTTCTACGAATTAATAATTTGTCATTCTTAGTGGTAACTTATTAAAACATCATAATTATCTTAATTTTCAAATTTTTTGAATTTAACAGATGACTTGATGTGAGAGTTATGATTGAAAAAAAGCGATCTGAATTAAACTTTTATGCATTATTAGCGCAGGCTGTTACATTTTTTGTTAACAATGTGGTTTATTATTTTGATAAGTTGCAATGTTTTCTGGCTTCATCGGTTAAAAAGAAGATCACCAGCGTGATCTTCTTCAGAGCATAACGAGGCTGAACCGGTTTTTACCGGAGCGGGCGACGAAAGGGCAGAATATTGCTGTTACTTGCTCAGTTCAGCCAGGTTATCTTTGGCTATTTGCAGTTCCGACTTCGCTTCCTCAAGTTTGAATCTCTTCTCCGCCAACTTCCGCTGGTACTTTGCCATTTTCTGTTCATTTCCGTTATTCACGGCGTGATTATAATCTCTTTGCGCTTCCAGAATATCTTCCTGAATTTCATCTATTTTTCGCTGTTTATCCGCTATCTCCTCAGAGGCACGTATACGCTGATCGCCATCATTGCAATACGTTTTCACTTTATCCCTGGCAAGCTCCAGCCCGGAAATCTGATAGGAATTTCCTGCTGACCTGGCCGCAGACAGTTTTGAAGATATTGCAGCAAGTTGCTCAGCACAGGATTGCGTACCGGCAAAGGCCATCATTGAGCATGAAGAGAATAATAAAGCGGCGACTGTTCTGTACATTTTATTTCCTTTTAAAATGAATGCGCCAGCAGGCGCAAACGTGCAGAAGATGGTAAAAATCCCATTTTCCCCGGTCTTATGCCGGGGCTTTTCATGAACAGGGTTGGAAGCTTTTCAGCGTATCCCTGAAGTGCTGAATATCCTCCTCAGTGAGTAGAGAGGCTTTAGAGAGCGAGAAAATCAGCAAATTTTCCATATCCAGAGTAAAAATCGCCTGTTTTTGATAAAGGCGAACATTATCAGGACGCATAAAATCATAAGTTATCATTACGCCGGAGGCATAATTCTCTCCCAGCATGGCGGCTTCGTTTGGCCCCTGTTGCCAGTTTTTCATCTGCTTTTGCAGCAGGGCGATCTGACTGGCAATATACTCTTCCACATTGTTATGGTTGCCTAACGTATCACGGGAAATAGTGATCGGCGGCAGAACCGAGCGCGTATCAACCAGCGTGTTTAACGTGCGTTCGCAATAGCCCTCTGGCAAAGTAATCTCCCCTTCGCTAAAGCGACAAAGCTGCTTTTCCATGTGTAATCTCCATTTCTTTACTGGGTTCTCCACGGGCGAATAGCTCTTCGGCCGTGACTTCGCTGAGCGTACCGTTATGCAGCATCACGATCTTATCTGCGCTGCGTATGGTTTCAGGACGGTGTGCGATAATAATGCGGGTAATATTCATCCGCTTGATGGCGGTATTAATCTGCGCTTCGTTATAAATATCCAGATGGCTCGTCGCTTCATCCAGCACCAGGATTTGCGGCTCGCGATAGAGCGCGCGGGCCAGCAAAATACGCTGCAACTGGCCGCCGGAAAGGAACGAACCCATATCACCCACCAGGCTTTGATAATTCATCGGCATTTTCATGATATCGCCATGAATTTGCGCCAGTCGCGCTACGCGGGTAATTTTTGCGTGGTCAGGATCGTTATCAAAAAAGCTGATGTTCTCGCTGATAGATCCTGAAAAGAGAATATCGTCCTGCATCACGCAGCCGATGCGGTTGCGATGATGTTGCAGACCTGTCTGGGTAATATCCAAGCCGCCGACCGTGATGCTGCCGCTTTCAGGATGCAACAAACCAAGCATAATTTTGGCTAACGTTGTTTTACCCTGGCCGGAGGGACCAACAATCGCAATGCTTTCGCCCGCCGGAATCTTCAGGCTGACGCCGTTAATGACCCAGGGTTCGGTAGGCGCATAGCGAAAACGAATATCAGTCAGTTCGATATCCTGCGCCGGTTGCGCCTCATCGGATTTATGAACCAGGGCTGGAGTGGCATCGGCACTCGGTTCGGTTTCAGACAGCACGATATCAGCCAGGCGCTCCCCATGCATTCGCAGCATGCGGAAGTCGATGATCGCATTAATAAGGCCGGCACCGCGACTCATAAACTGATCGGAAAAACTGATAAAAGCCGTGAGCATCCCGGCAGAAAAATTACCGTCAAGCACCTGTAATGCAGCCAGCCACACCAGCACCACACGCCCGACGGAGGTAAGCAGCCCTTGTGCCGAACCAAACAGAATATTGAGCTTTTGCATCACGATGCCTTTATTGGTGCTATCCACCAAAAAATTCATATAGGCGGCAAGGCGCGGCATCTGCTTATTGTTAGTTTTAACGGCCTGAATACCACGCAGCGTTTCCAGCAGCGATGACTGGGTTCGCGCCGAGCTGATAATCTGCTCTTCATTAGCACGACGCACCGGGTCATAAGCCATAAAGCGCAGCAGGGCATAAGCCATGAACAGGGCGATCACCAGCCAGGCAAGTTTTGCATTATAGATAAACAGCATCGCCACGGTGACCATCGACATTACCCCATCCAGCACCGTACTGATAAACCGGGTTGTGAGGGTGTTCTGTATCGTATTCAGCGAGCCGTAACGCGAGAGAATATCCCCAACGTGGCGCGACTCAAACCACTCAAGCGGGAGCTTCAACATATGATGACAAACGTTGGTCGTCCACTGCACGCTGAGCTGGCTGGAGAACCAGCTCATCACCCAGGATCGCAACGCGGTAATCAGCGTCTGAAACAGTGCAATCATGATAAAGCCGACGCCGAGCAGGGTGAGCAGCGAATAGTCGGCGGAGACCAGCACCATATCCATCACCCACTGCATAAAGAAGGGGGTGAGCACGCCGAACAGTTCCAGCGCTACCGACAAAATCAGTACCTGGACAAACGCGGACTTTACGCCCGTGACGCTTCCCACCAGTTTTCGCATCGAAATGCGCGCTTTCTCTTCTTTTGCTTCAAAGGTGGAAGAGGGGATCAGCTCCAGCGCGACGCCGGTAAAGGCAGCAGAGGCTTCCTTAAGCGTCAGAACCCGGATGCCACGTGCGGGATCGTGCAGAGTAATCTTGTTGCCGCGTACCCGTTTCAACACCACAAAGTGGTTAAGATCCCAGTGAAGAATGCAGGGCGTGCGCAGCTTAGACAGCTCTTCGAGATCAATTCGCAGCGCGCGTGAACTCATATTAAGCTGCTGCGCCATAGCAATGACGTCCGCAAGCGTGGCGCCTTTAAGCGAGGTGGCAAATTGCCGGCGCAGGGTGATCATATCGATCTCATGCCCGTAATAGTTGGCAATCATACCCAGGCAGGCCAGCCCACACTCAGCCGCCTGGGACTGACGAATCAACGGCAGGCGGTTAAACCATTTAAAATTGAGTTTCTCTTTTAACAACACAGCAAAGACCTTTTAATCAGAGAGAAATTTTGTGTCCCAGCGCGAATAACGGCTCCAGCACCCACTCATAGAGATGGCGCTTGTCGACGATAAAGTCGGCATCCAGCGCCATACCCGGTTTGAGCGGCTCGTTTTGCCTGTAAGCTTTGATAGTTTGTTTATCCAGCGCCACCAATACCCGGTACTGCTGCTCCTGGACGTTGTTTTTGCCGGTTAAGTTCGTCACTTCCTGTGGCGTAAGCGCGGTGCGAGAGACCTCGATAACTTTGCCATATTGCTGACCAAATTTTTGATAGGGGAAGGCTTTGTACCGCAGCACAACGCGTTGTCCCGCCTGAATAAAGCCAATAGATTGCGTGTTCACCATAATGCGGGCCACCAGCTCACTGTCGCTGGGCAAAATTGCAATCGCGGACTGACCGGCATTCAGCATCTGACCATTTTTGACCATAATCATGCCGACATAGCCGCTTTTTGGCGCACGCAGTTCGAAAGAGCGACGGGCCTCATTTTCAACCAGCGCCTGGCGGTTATCCGCCAGCTGACGTTCGATATCGTTACGCTTTTTCTCATCATCCAGCGGTTTTTCATGCAGCTGCTGCCGTGCCTGTACGATTTTCTGGCTGATATCCAGCAGCTGACGCTGATACTCCTGATAGCGTGCCTGGCTGTCGAGCAGATTGGATTCCTGCTCTTCCAGTTGACGATTAGAGGCATAACCCTGGCTTTGCATCGATGTCAGCTTGTCGAGTTGCAGCCGCGCAAGGGCAACCTGCTTTTTACGGTGGGCCAGTTGCAGCTTTAACTGCTCCTGCTGCAATTTCAGGCTCTCTATCGTGGCGTTAAGTCCCTGCATCTCTACTTCGTGCAACTTACCGAGAGTAAGAAGATCCTGTTGCAGGCGTTCACGCTGCGCGGCCAGGTTTTCGGCAATGACCTGACGTGTTTGCCCCAGCTGCGTTGAGACTTCTGACGACAGCACCATAAGCACATCACCTTTTTCAACGTGCTGACCCTCTTTAACCGGAATATCGATAACGGTCGCGCTGACCGGCGGCGGGATAATCAACATGCCGTTTTTTGGCAGCAGTTCGCCGGTTGAAGATTCATATTTGGTGTAACTGCCAAAAATAAAAAAAAGGGCGGTTGCCGCAGTGATAACGATCACCACGCTGATAACCAGCCAGCGATAGGGCGGGCAATAGAGCGCCACGGTACCCAGACTGCCGCGGTTGGCCGCATCAAGGGCTTCCTGGCGGAAAAGCGACTGTTCCATTTATCTCTTCATCATGTGGGGGATTAACGGCACTGAAAAAAATTCAGCATCTCAGGGGATAAGGAGCCGGTGCTCTGCGCCAGACTGACCAGTGCAATCAGGTAGTTCAGCCGCGCTTCAGCCTGATCTTTAAGCGTGCTGTAATATTTTTGCTGGGCATCCAGCTCATCATTCACCGTGCGGAAACCCATTTCCCGGCCATATTGAACGGAAACCACCTTCTCATGAGCTGATGCCACCGCATTTTTCTCCGCTTCAATCAGCGCCTGACCATTGGTCAGACTGAGCCAGGCAGAGCGCGTCTCCTGAACCGCTTTACGCTGGGCTTCTACAATGGAATATTTTGCGGCTTCGCGCCGGTAAGCGGCTTCAAAGGATTGTGAAAGCTGGCTGCCTCCGGCAAATAGCGGAACAGTGACGTTGACGCCGTATTGCAGATTATTACTCTTGGACTTGGTGCCGAAAATGGCGTCATAAAGAATGTTGTCATCGTTATCATTCCGGCTCCAGTTTTTACCGTAGCTGGCGTAAAGCGAGACGACCGGCATATGCGCGCCGTCCGCGGCCAGGACATCAGCATCCGCCTGATCATTCTGAAACAGGGCGACCTGAATATTGGTGTTACGCTGCTGGCTGGCATTTATCGCTTCTGTTAACGACGCATAAGGGGTGGCGTTCAGACACTGAAAATTAACCGGTTCCAGCGTATCAGGGTTAATACCGGACAGACGACGCACGGCTTCGCCAGCTAACAGCAGCTGGTTGCTGGCTTCAATCTCTTTTGCCTGAGCGATGGCGTAGTTGGCTTTTGCTTCGTCCAGTTCAGTGCGGGTATTCTGGCCATTGCGTAAACCAGCCTGAAGTTTTTCCATTTGCTGTCTGAAATTATGGCTGGCCGCCTGTGCTGCCTGCAAAACCTCCTGCTGATAAAGCACCGAGAAGTAAGCATTGGCAATGGAGGTCAGCAGTTTCTCTTCAGCCAGATGCGCCTGGGCTTGGGCAGTATCAGCAATGGCAACACCTTTACGCCAGCCCGCATATTTGCTCATATCAAACAGAGGTTGCCTGACGCGTACGTCGTAGTTATGCGTGGTTACACCGCTCTGATATTTTTTATCGGGCTGCTCCTGACGGTCCCAACTGCCTTCCAGCGTCAGCGTGGGCAACATGCCTGCCATGCCTTGCCAGTATTTCTGCCTGTCGGCTTCGCTGGTTTTTTTACTGGATTGCAGTGCCGAATCATAGGTTAATGCAGCCTGCGCGGCCTGCTGTAACGTTGTTGCCTGCGTGTAGAGAGGGACGCAAAAAAGCGCCAGCAATGCACGATTGATGTTATGGAATTTCATGGTTTTCGCTGTTTCAGACAATAAATAATGCCAGGGTTAAACTAATTCCTGGGAAAATACATATTTAATTAAATCAGTATTGGAATGCAGCTGGAGTTTATGCATTGCATTATATTTTTGTGTTGCAACCGTACTTACGCTACGTTCACGTAATTTGGCGATATCCATTAAGCTGTAACCCATGGCAAAAAGCCGGATGACTTCCATTTCTGACGACGATAAAAGCGTGTTTGCCGAACAGGCCAGAGACTCCTGCGCCAGCTTTTTCATCTGCCTGGAGTAATAAATGCCAGGGGAAGCTGAACAGACCCATTGCACAGCCTCAATCAACTCACGTTGATCGTCACGTTTACTGACAATAGCCTTAACCGGAATTTGCAGTATTCTGTTTAAAATAGCTTTGCTGCTCTGCGTGGTAAACACAATAATATTCAGCTCAGGCAGCTGTTTATGAATTTCTTCCAGCTTCTTTACGCCGTTTAAATCATTTCGTTCAAAGCTGAAACTAAAATCCGTGATAAGTATATCGGGGGTTTGCTCCTTCAGCCGTATAAGGAGGTGTTCCGCCTCAACCGGATAGGAATAAATTTCCTGGCGGGTGATCTCAGCCGCCAGGATCGACTGAATAGAATAGATGATGAATGGGCTCTCATCAGATACACCAATCCTGAGCATCCTTTTTCTCTGAAGCATTTCGTCTGAATAATCCTTTAATCAGTTTGTCATGGACCAGGGCTTCGTAAAGCCCTGCATATTACTGGTAGCTGAGAGTATAAGTTGCTACCGCATTAGCCGTTCCCGGATTTATGGTGGCTGCCGTCTGGTAATAACGAGCATACAAAGGCACCCTAACCAGTGCGGCAGATAACGGATAAGAGGCGACGCTAAAGGGCGCAGCAAGGGCGATCGGTTGCTGATTTTCATTCAGGATCTGCACGCCTACGCCGCTGGCGGTTGAGGTGCTGTTCAGCGCGACAACCCCCATATCCCCCAGGCCGCTGGAGGCATCGCCATCAAACTGCATCATGACGTCAAATGCCCCTGAGAGTAATGCTTCGCAGTTGAGCTGGATATCAAAGGCAATCGCACTGCTGGTTTGACCAATTCCGGCACCTAATCCGCTGCTTTTACTGACCGAATAGCTCCCCAGAGGGACTTCCTGATTAGCATTGCCGGTAACCGTACAAGTTTCGTCCTTTACCGTGACAGCATTACTTCTGAGATTACTGGCTATGTATGTTTCATCACTTCCGATCACTAAAGAGCCAATCTGGAACAGATCCAGGAAAGTACGCGTTACCGGAGTCAGTGAAGAAGAGGTACGAACGATCCTGAAAGGTATGTTCAGGCTAAACTCCGTATAATCGTTCAACACCCCGCCAGTAGTGATACCTGCATAAGTCTTGATTATCTGTCCTGTCGGCACACTCCCCGCTTCGTTCGAATATTCGCCGCCATAACCCAGATACATAGTCAGCCCATAGCCTAACGACCCTTCCGGGATGTTCAGTCGCTTAAAATAGACCTCTGCGCTAAGGCCATCGCTATAATCGAGGAAATTAAGGCCGCATTTCACATCAACCTTCATCGTATCCTGATAAACCACAGTACCAATGGGAACGGCGGCTGAAAGGGTCAGCCCCAGCGTTCTCAGATCTAAAGCATTGGTTGTCTGCGGCGCCTTACATATTAATTTTGTATCCGCCGCCGCATAAACGTCGGTAGTCGTCATGATAATCATATTGATTGTTAATATGACCAGAGCGAAAATTCTGCCCGCTGTTTTTAAAGATTTAAAAAATGTCATAACGGTTTACCTGATTAACCCTGATTTTCGTTATCGCTTAAGCTGTTTGAAACATAGCGAACAGGCTGGCTCTGATCGCTGTTACATGTTGTGGTGAGTCTTGCCAGGGATCTATTTTCACTGGCCTGAACAGCATCTGACTCAAGGTTAACCAGACAACTATCCGCCGGCGTTTTGCCCCAGGTGACATGCAGGCGACTCACATCTTTGTTCAGCCTCACATAGATCTGGCCGCCCTGCGAAACGGTTGTAATAAGATTGCCATTTTCATCATTTACCGATGCGCCAAAAGGCAATGCATTTCCGTTCAGCTGATTAGCACGAATTAATAGCGGCTGACCTTTACTGGTTTTGTAATCAAGCCTGACGACGGCGCCTTCAACAGGGATCACGCGCTGCTGTGTCGCTTCCAGTTCAACATCAAGCGGAAGACCTTTTGGGTCTATTGCCAGTTCGTTTATCCGGTAAGGATTAAGATTTGGCACAATGGCCCGTCCGCTGCCGTTTAACACGATATTGGGATAGCCAGGCACCCGCGCACCGCCTGCATCTTCTGCACTCACCACGGCATAAGTGGATGACTGATAAGCGCTGAAGGTCAGACTGTCGGATAAGGCTACGACGGTGCCACTGGCGCCGCCTGAAGCGGAATAGTAGTTCTCCCCTTTGGTATAAGATGCTGTCAGCGTACTGTAAGGCGAACGATATTGCCCGCTAAGCGATCCTGACGTGTTGTTATCAACATCACGCGCTGCGCCAAGGTTATAGTTATATTGGTCATGATCGCCCAGAATCCCATTAACCGCTGTTTGTGCATTGACGCCATCTTTAGTATGGGTCGCACTGCCGGTAAAGTAGTGTTTATTATCACTACCTAAAGGAACAGAAAAGTCGAGTGAGAGCTGCGTATCATGTCCACCGGTTGAGTATAATAATCGGTTAGCGGAAAATGTATAGGAGAGCTGGCCAATTGTATTATTGTAACCGAGCTGAAATTGGGTGTTTGTACCCGCATCATTCCAGTAGTTCTGAACGAAACCAGTAAGATAGAGATTCCCAAATGAGTCTCCAAAATTTTGGCTGGCGCTCATCGAAAACCGTTGCTTTGGACGTGAGAGATAATTAACTTTACCTTCACCGCCATGCTTTTTGGAATGGTTGTTAATCTGCAACGCATTATCAAAGCTGTAATAGCCGGATGAAGAGAAGCGATAGGCCGCCAGAGTAAAGTTGGTATTAGTTTGCGGGATTTTCTTACTGTAAGTTGCCCGATAACTTACACCCTGTTTCTTCTCATCACCATATTTGGTTTGCGCCCCAGTGATATCCAGTGAAATAGCCCCGACAGGCAAACCAAAAGCGCCGCCCAGTAACACCGAAGTATAATTGTCAGAACCCAAAATACCTGAATAGCCCGTAAGGCTGTTGGTAAAACCGCGCTGAATAGTGCCCTGGTACACAGAAGGGGTGTAAACCATGTTATCGCGGCGCGACACGCCACCAGTCAATGAATAATAGGTCATGCCCGGACGTTTTAATCGCGCCATAGCGGCATAAGGCACGGAGAAATGGGTTTCACTGCCGTCCGCTTCTTTCACCGTCACTGCCAAATCACCGCCGTAACCGGTGGGATAGAGGTCAGTGATATCAAATGGGCCAGGGGAAACGGTGGTTTCATAAATTTTGCTGCCATTTTGCAAGACGGTAACCTGGGCATTCGTCCGGGCAACGCCGCGAATTGCTGGCGCATAGCCGCGCTGCGAGTCTGGCCACATCTGATCGACTGTTGAAAGCTGCGCCCCGCGAAAGGAGAGGGTATCAAAAATCTCACCGCTGGTATTACCTTCCCCCAGCAGTAAACGTGATTTCAACTGCGGAATATCGCGCTGGACATAGGTATTGATGTCATCGTAATGATGATATTCGCTGTTCTGCCGCCGCCGCCAGCTTAACGCGCCATCATGGCGGAACATCCAGCCGCCCAGGTTAAAACCCGCCAGTGCACGACCATAGAAAGAGTCATATTCGCGTCCACTGTACACAGAGCGGTAGTAGTTAGTGTTATAATTCAGCGTGAAAGCGGTTTCACCCTTATCCCAGAATTCTGGTGCAACATAACCCCGCGCCGAACGCAGGAGATAGATTTGCGGAATAGAGATATCCATCTGCATATCTGCACTGTTGATGGCAGCATGGCTCCCTTCCACAACATCTTCCAGAGCGAGACACTCTTTTCCTGCCCGAAGATTTTCTGCCTGCTTTGAATTAAAAACGCTGTCTTTAATTGACAGGCTTTTTACCAGGTCGTACGAGAGACATGCCCTGGTCTCCTCTCCTTCATGTATGACGCGAACATTGTTGCGGCTGACCTGACGGCCATTGAGAAAAATATCGAGGGTGTAAATGCCAGGATCGATAGGATTGCCATTTGCATAGCGTGAAACATCAACTTTTACGCCTGGCATATTTTTTATAAAGGATTCGTCGAAGTCGTAATACTTTTCAGCCCATGCTGAAGTTGTTGCGGAAGTAAGAAAAAACGCTAATAAAGAGCGACAAAAATGTCGGCCCGCTGAATTATCTACAGAGACTGTCCTTGCCATCCTGATTCCCCTTAATTATCACCATAAAATCACTGGCTGATCTGGCCTTCTGCATTCCGTGCTGCGCCAAAATCATCCAGATACTGGTAATGAAACTTCATTTTTATTTGATTTATATTTGTTCCTTTCAGGGTAAAATCTTTGCTCCCCCCTGGCACCAACATATCACCCTTTTCACTTGTTATTTTACGACCTGTACTATCCTCTGCATTGATTTGTGCAACGTTGATAAAGTAAGGGGAATTATTAACGGCTGTCAGCTGATTGCTTTTTTTACCTTTATGCCATACCAGTTCGGTGGCGGCGGTACTGGCACCCTGGCTATTAAGTTTTCCCGGACGATAAAATAATTTAATACGACTACGAATAGCCATCTGTAGCTGGTTCTTATTCGCCAGGTTTTTCTCTCGTGGTGGTATATCCAGCACGTTCAGCCAGAATATGGATTCTTTATTGGTGGGAAGGTCACTGCCAGTATAAACGATACGCAATGTTTGCCCTTTGTTTGCTTCCATGCGAAAAACGGGCGGCAACAGAACAAAAGGGACATTAATTTTATCCAGTGGCTGATTAAGATCGCCATCGTCAATCCACGCCTGAACCAGTGCAGGCCGGTCGCTGCGATTATCTAATCGCACCGTTATCTCTTTCTCAGAAGCGGGATAAATGACCCTGGTACCAATGATGGTAACGCTGGCAAAAGCAGAGGATGAAAAAAGCCATGCAAACAGAAAAGAGGTGATAAATTTAACGCTTTTTTTTTTCATAATATTAGTGGAATGACTAAAAGTGAAAGAGAGGTGGGAGCAGGCTCCCACCCTAATCAATTACAGATAATTGATTGAGTAAGTTACAGATGAAGCAACGGTACCTGAGCTTGCTTTCGCAGTAGCGTAATACTGAGCGGCATAGTTCAGGGTTGCAGTACCAGCAGCCAGGGTTGCGGTAGCTGGTGAGGTTGTCTGATCGGTACTGCCAGCGTTCAAGACATTGTTTGCGCCGTCCAGCAATTGCAGCTCAACATTTGTCGCTGTACCTGTGTTATTCAGACGACCATTAGCATTGACGTTGGCGCCCTGTTCAAAGTAGGCATAAACTCCACCCGTTTCAGTAGAGCAATCGTTGAGTTCGATGGTAAAACGGGTACTACCCGCAGTCTGACCCGCATTTTGCAGCACGCTGGAAGAGACTTTTGGCAGGGTTACCGTAGCGGAACTGCTGCCACCGTTAATGCTGACAGTGCAGGTCTGGCTGTCGATGTTACCCGTGAAGGAGATCGTACCATCAGACGCTTCTGCTGCATTAACCTGAGCTGTTGCCAGCAGCAAGCCAAGAGAAACCATAGTTACCTTTTTCATATACTTTCCTTTGTATAATTAAAAAAACGTTGAACCCTAACTACAATGAGTGACGGCCACTACTTGCCTTCACTCAGAGAGGTTTTCAGGGAGATCGCGCTTCCCTGAAAATTAAAAAATCAGCAGGCCGAAGGCAACAGCAGCCACTACGCCAATAATGCCCATGCCAAAAGATTCACCACTTACGGTATTTGCCGCGGGAATATTTTCCGGCCGCGTCCATTCGGTGGTTTCTTGCTGAGAAGAAGCATTTAAGTTTTTAATAAAATTAAGGATCAGCGAGGTCAATGAACCGCCGCTGACGTTTGAGATTTCGCTCGTTTTAAGTTCACGCATAGCTCTTCCTTACGCAGTGATTGGCTTTGTGCCCATATCAAATTGGTTCTCTACGATTTGGTTGAACCATGCAGAGGTGGCATCCCAACCGTTCATGGCGCCGTACAGCGTGCCATCAATCAACCCAACCACAGCCCCTACCACTAATCCAATACCACCAGAAATAATCCCGGCACCCAGCACTCCGCCTGTACTGCCGCCGCTCATTGCCCAATTCAGACCAAAAGCAGTAATACCAGCCATGCCACCAACAACTACAGAACCAACAAAATCAAAAAAACCTGCACCTGAAACGTTTTGCATTTCAAAAGATGTTAACTCTCTCATTTTACTCTCCATCATCCTGTATTAAATCGCCGCTTCAAGCAGGCTGCGCTATTTAATAGCTAAACCGGAGTGGGAGGAATAGTAAAAAATCCATAATTTATCTCTGGATTCTCTCTTTTTTAGTAAAGAATATAAATTTTTTACATTGTTTTAACTGCCAGTGTAAATGGATACCTGTTTTGCGTAAAAAAGAGGAGGTTTAAAGGTCAGGAAAGAGTGGGGATGTTAACCAGGTTTTCTTTTGAAAGTATTAATAATAATTAACATTAAGTAAAGATAGCAGGAGTGCCCGCCAGATTAACTCTCTCCATAAAAAACTAACTCGATGTTGTTAAAACAACTGTTAATGACTCTGTCAATTACCTGTTCAACTAATTTTTCAGCCTCTCTCTGAAGAAAGGCTTAAGCGGATTGTTTATCTAATAATCTCTATTTTTTAGAATAAAAAACTAAATTTCTGGTTTTTACATATTTAATTATCTGTTTATGGCATTGCATGTTTTAATTTTAAGCAGAAAAAGAATTTGAGGAGGATTTTCGTAAATTACAAGCAACATGGACTCCAAAATAGAAACCCATGTTTCACCCTTGATCATGTTTTTTATTTTATTGTCCGAATATTAATGCTGGAGAGGGTGTACATAACATTTCATTTCAAATGAGAATGGAAAAACCTATTTTTCAGAAAAAAGTTATAACGCAGTCAGAATGGCTCTTTTTACTGATCACTTGAACTAAAAAAAGGAAGTTAAATGGTTTAAAGCTCTACATGATTATGACTTAGTGGTCTTTTATGCTTTCTTTTAACCTGTTTATGGGATTGAATTTTACTTGTATGGCTCTATTATTGCGAGACAAGCAAGTCACTTAATTATAGTCCATAACCAGGAGGTGATCGGTCTCAGACACAGTGCATCAGGGAAAGTAAATAGATCATAACAAAACAAGCATTTTACTATTTTTATACTACTTACTGACTACGACGCACTTAGCTCCGGATGTTGGTTAGATTGAGTTTATTGATATGTATAGAGTGACTGAGAATCATGAGCGAATCATCGACGCATTGGCCGGCTATACGCAAATTGCAAATCCAGATGAAATTTCGCGAGGCAAGCGTCGTTATCACTTAACTAAAGATAACGTACGTCGGGTGATGTTTATTCTGGATGGTGACTTTTTGTTAAAGCTAAAAGGTGAGCATAAAGTACTCAATATTCTTTCTGCACCCTCTGTGGTCGGCGTTACGCCAGCACTGGATGAACCTCCGGTTTATCTGGAAAGGATAGATTATGGCAAAGTTAGTTTTATTGACTATGAGACATTCTGGCGTTTGATCTTTGAAAAGGATCTTTTCCACGACGCAATGTCAATTTTATCGGGTCAATATTCAGATTTAATGGATTACATTCAGCTGCCAAAGGGGAATTCCTATGAAGAGGTTCTTTCCTTAATTGGACGTTGGGGGAAGTTGCCACCACATCTGAAAAAACGGTTTTCTGCTCTTTATCTGATAGAACACAGTTCTCATCTTTCCAAGAGTTCGATTTGTCGGGTGTTGAAAGAACTGAAAGAGAAAGGAGAGATTCAGTTGGTGAATGGAAAATTTGTTTAGCACTATTTTGCTCCCACAGTTTGGGGATGCTTAAGGGGAAATAGTATGGATGTTAAGGTAATTTGCACGGATGACAATTATTACTTCAGACTAGGCATCTCCGGAGTGATTGAAGCGGCATTTTTATGCACGGCCAATGTTGAGTTTTTGTCTAACTACGATAGCAAAAATATTCAGCAAGCAGATTTTATACTGGTCCATGTTTCACAGTGGCGACTCTTTATGTGCCAGCCGGCGTACCGCCATCGTAAGCCTGGCAGCGTATTACTGGTGTTTGTCGATCGTACCGATAGCATCAGTTCCGAGCAGTTGCCGGTATGTTATCAATCTTTAACGCTGATCGATCCTACTGAAAACGTCAGTAAGATCAGGGATAAGATCGCTAATGCCTGGCTTACGGCGCAGAAGAAGACAAGCACCTTTATGCCTTCAGATTGCGTGCGGTGTAAATTTTCCCGTATTTCACTGGTTCAACTACAGGTTATTTCTTTTATCAAAAAGGGTAGCTCAGTCCGACAAATTGCTAAAAGTCTTGGGCTATCCATTAAAACTATATATGCGCATAAATACAATGTGATGAAGAAATTCAATATCAAAAGTGATTGCGATTTCTGTTTTTTTCTTAACGATCTGTCTTTAATCGAATTATATAAAGGGGTGGTAAATGATAATGAAAGCTAGGTGAGGATAGATTTAGTAAAAAGCCTCTCGAAAAGGCTAAGTAGAATAATTACACCATCAATAAAAAGCGGCCTGTTGGGGCGCATGTAGCCAGGAAGAAATTCCATTTTTTGTTTCTGCTTGTTAGAGGCATTTATGAATAACAAATCTCAACACAGTACCTCCAGTCTGGTTATTCCCTCTAAAGTTTTAACGGGAATCATAACAGGCCTTATGGTTGTTTTATCAACCTTTATTGTCAGCAATTATGCTGCCGCTATGCCGTTGCAACCCACGCCTGCGCTTTCCCAGCCAGCTCATGTGCCACAAGGGCAGAATCACTGGCAAACGCTGGACACCCACGCACACGTCATTATCTTTCGTGATGATGACGGCGCGTCGCTGCCGTCAAAAACGATTATCAACTTTTTTGTTAACGATCAATATCATACCAGCGTGCATCCACGCACCCGCGCGGTTGAGCTGGTTCTTTGCCCCGGTAAAAAAGAAGTCAACGCCGCGCTCAGCCATCTTGATAAACATTATTTTGTACAGCCAACAAAATTTGCAGGCATTTCGCCAACACTACAGGCTGGCGAGCGTTATTACGTTCGGATTGCCTTAGATAATTTGGGGAAAATTAACGCCCGTTGGGTGCCTGAAAAAGAAGCTGAATCCGTGCTGGCCAATTTTAAGCCGCAAATGCACACATTATCACGGGTGATGAAAGAACGTTATTGCCCTGAAGTCACATACACAATTAATACGGCAGAAGTTTTTACACCGCATAAAAACTCAACCTCATTAAGCAGTGAGGGGGCGCACGAAATGAGGGCGCTTGTCAAAGCCGTTAAAGAAGAATTCAAAGAAATCGACAAGGTAGTCGTCAAAAATAAAAGCGACGTTGATGATCATGATATTACCGCGCATCCGCTTTCTCAAATGCGCGCTAATAGCGTGACAACATGGTTAGTAAATTCTGATTTCCCATCGCCATTCTTTACAGCGCAAGGGAAAGACCTGAATTGCTCCGCACTTTCTGCCAGTAAGCATGATAGCCAGGCTTGTCTTGATTTCAGGCAAAGCGTGGACGTCGAGGTTTACGGTGCCAGAAGAAGCCTGCGTTCTACTCAGTAATTAGTCTCATTTTATCAATCCTCGTGTACAGAAGGTTGCCATGCTGAAAATTAATATGCGTAGTGTAAAGGGAATTATCTCTTCTTACACCGTTGATACCAAAGCCGATCTGGCTACAGTAATTAAAGTCCCTAAGAACGGGGCACTGAATATAGAACTGATCGATAGCGCTACCGGCCATGCGCCACAAATTGTCATGACTAAGCGCGTCGGTAATAATCTGCTTGTCGTCATTGGCCAGGATGATTTCGAACACCCTGATGTCGTGCTGGAAGACTATTATGCAAACGGCAATGTCCACTTAATGGGGCAGGGCGAAAATGGCCAGTATTACGAATTTGTCCCCACTTCCGGCAATGTCGCAGAATATCCGCCAGCTTTAACTGAAGGAAAAAGCGGTGAGCTGGTACTGGGTGGCGAAGGTTACGCCGGTGCCGATCCGGTCTCCTCTGGAGAGAGTAGCTTTAGCTGGCTGCCCTTCCTGCTGCTGGGTGGGGCCGCAGCAGCAGGCGGCATCGCCATTGCGGCTTCTCAGGGTGGCGATGATCACCACTCCTCGGGCAAATCCATTTCAATAACAATGAATCCGGTCACTGATTTGGATAACGATGGTCGTCCGGAACTCTCCGGCACCACAAACAGTCCTGACTCACAGGTTATTATTCAGTTGCCTGACGGCTCGCAAATAACAACGCAAACTGACAATAACGGCAACTGGGCTGTAGAGGCACCTTCATCACAACCTAATGGCACTCTCACCGTTACCGTTACCGATAATGCCGGCAACAGTGGCAGCATAACCGAAGAATATCGCGATGTGACGCCTCCTGATGCCGCCGTCATTAACGTAAATGACGATGAGCAGATCGCCGGTAAAGCTGAAGCAGGCTCGACGGTAATTATTAACGACGGCACCACCGGCGAAAGTATTACGGTCGATGTCGATGAGAACGGCAACTGGAGCGTTCAGCCCAACCCTGTCAATGAAGGGGATAGCAATGTCACCGTCGTTGTGGTTGACCCTGCCGGCAACACCTCTCCAGCTATTGATGCTTCGCGCCCGGATATTACCGCTCCCGACAATATTAGTTCCGGCATTATCGCTGATTCCATCAGCCTGACCGACGATGTGGGGCCGGTAACAGGCGAGATCGCCCACGGCGGCGTTACTGACGATGCACGTCCAACCTTCTCGGGCAACGCGACCGCCGATATCGACCACGTCAATATCTACGACAAAGGCGAGCTGACCGGTAGCGCAACTGTTGATGAGAATGGTAAATGGAGCTGGACGCCGGAGCAGGATCTGGCCGACGGCACTGAGCATGATCTGACCGTCACGGCGGTGGATGCGGCGGGCAACGAAGGCCCGGCGGCTGACGGCAGCTGGGGCTTCACCGTCGACACTAGCACCATGACACCGGAAATTACCACCAATACCGAAGCGGAGCTGGCCGGTAATGCCGAGCCGGGCGCGGTGATCGTTATTACCGATCCGGCCAACAACAACGTGACCGAAACGGTGGCCGACGCTGACGGGCACTGGAGCATCCAGCCGAACCCGGCAGGGGTGGGCGACAAAGAAGTAGTGGTGGAAGCCACCGACGAGGCGGGCAACAGCAGCACCATCATTATTGACGGTCCTGCCGACATCACGGCACCGGACAACCAGACCTCCGGCATCGTGATTGATTCCATCAGCCTGATCGACGACGTTGGCCCCGTTACCGGTGAGATCGCCGACGGCGGCGTCACCGACGACACGCGTCCGACCTTCTCGGGCAACGCGACGGCAGACATCGATCATGTCAATATCTATGACAACGGCGAGCTGGCCGGCAGCGCAACTGTTGATGAGAACGGCAGCTGGAGCTGGACGCCGGAGCAGGATCTGGCCGACGGCACTGAGCATGAGCTGACCGTAACTGCCGTTGATGCGGCGGGCAACGAAGGCCCGGCTGTCAGCGGCACCGCTGACGGCGGCTGGAGCTTCACCGTTGACACTTCCGCCCCGGACAACCAGACCTCTGGCATCGTGGCTGATTCCATCAGCCTGACCGACGACGTCGGCCCGGTAACCGGCGAGATCCCCGACGGCGGCGTCACCGACGACACGCGTCCGACCCTTTCGGGCAACGCGACGGCAGACATCGACCACGTCAATATCTACGACAAAGGCGAGCTGGCCGGCAGCGCAGCTGTTGATGAGAACGGCAGCTGGAGCTGGACGCCGGAGCAGGATCTGGCCGACGGCACTGAGCATGAGCTGACCGTGACCGCTGTTGATGCGGCGGGAAATGAAGGTCCGGCGGCTGACGGCAGCTGGAGCTTCACCGTCGACACCAGCACCATGACGCCGGAAATCACCACCAATACCGAAGAGGAGCTGGCCGGTAATGCCGAGCCGGGCGCGGTGATCGTTATCACCGATCCGGCCAACGACAGCGTGACCGAAACGGTGGCTGACGCTGACGGACACTGGAGCATTCAGCCGAACCCGGCAGGGGTGGGCGACAAAGAGGTGGTGGTGGAAGCCACCGACGAGGCGGGCAACAGCAGCACCATCATTATTGACGGCCCTGCCGACGGTACGGTACCGGACAACCAGACTTCCGGCATTATCGTTGACTCCATCAGCCTGACCGACGACGTTGGCCCGGTCACCGGCGAGATCCCCGACGGCGGCGTCACCGACGACACGCGTCCGACCCTTTCGGGCAACGCGACCGCGGATATCGACCATATCAATATCTACGACAACGGCGAGCTGGCCGGTAGCGCAACTGTTGATGAGAATGGTAAGTGGAGCTGGACGCCGGAGCAGGATCTGGCCGACGGCACTGAACATGAGCTGACCGTGACCGCCGTTGATGCGGCGGGCAACGAAGGCCCGGCTGTCAGCGGCACCGCCGACGACGGCTGGAACTTCACCGTTGACACCTCCGTTCCGGACAACCAGACCTCCGGCGTTGTGGTTGACTCCATCAGCCTGACCGATGACGTGGGTCCGGTCACCGGCGAGATCCCCGACGGCGGCGTCACCGACGACACGCGTCCGACCCTCTCGGGCAACGCGACCGCGGATATCGACCATATCAATATCTACGACAACGGCGAACTGGCAGGCAGCGCCACTGTTGACGGGAACGGCAGCTGGAGCTGGACGCCGGAGCAGGATCTGGCCGACGGCACTGAGCATGAGCTGACCGTCACTGCGGTGGACGCGGCGGGCAATGAAGGCCCGGCTGTCAGCGGCACCGCTGACGACGGCTGGAACTTCACCGTTGACACCTCCGTTCCGGACAACCAGGCCTCCGGCGTTGTGGTTGACTCCATCAGCCTGACCGACGACGTCGGCCCGGTCACCGGCGAGATCGCCGACGGCGGCGTCACCGACGACACGCGTCCGACCCTTTCGGGCAACGCGACCGCGGATATCGACCATATCAATATCTACGACAACGGCGAGCTGGCCGGTAGCGCAACTGTTGATGAGAATGGTAAGTGGAGCTGGACGCCGGAGCAGGATCTGGCCGACGGCACTGAGCATGAGCTGACCGTCACTGCGGTGGACGCGGCGGGCAATGAAGGCCCGGCTGTCAGCGGCACCGCTGACGACGGCTGGAACTTCACCGTTGACACCTCCGTTCCGGACAACCAGACCTCCGGCGTTGTGGTTGACTCCATCAGCCTGACCGACGACGTCGGCCCGGTCACCGGCGAGATCGCCGACGGCGGCGTCACCGACGACACGCGTCCGACCCTCTCGGGCAACGCGACCGCCGATATCGACCATATCAATATCTACGACAACGGCGAACTGGCAGGCAGCGCAGCTGTTGACGGGAACGGCAGCTGGAGCTGGACGCCGGAGCAGGATCTGGCCGACGGCACTGAGCATGAGCTGACCGTGACTGCCGTTGATGCGGCGGGCAACGAAGGCCCGGCTGTCAGCGGCACCGCCGATGACGGCTGGAACTTCACCGTCGACACTTCCGCCCCGGACAATCAAAGCTCTGGCATCATCACTGACGCCATTACGCTGATTGATGATGTGGGTCCCGTTACCGGTGAGATCGCCGACGGCGGCGTCACTGACGATGCCCGTCCAACCTATGCAGGGCAGGCCACTGCCGACATCGACCACGTCAATATTTATGACAACGGCGTCCTGATCGGCAGCAGCACAGTAGATGCCGAAGGCCGCTGGAGCTGGACGCCTGAAAGCGCGCTGGCGAGCGGGGCGCACGCCCTGACCGTGGCGGCGGTTGACGCGGCGGGTAACGAAGGCCCGCAGGTGAGCGGCACCGCGGATGAGGCGTGGGACTTCAGCGTCCTGACCAGCGCCCCGGCGCAGCCGGCCATTGAGAACATCGTGGATGACTACAGCCAGGGCGAGGACGCCGATACCGGCTTCCTGCAGAAAGGGCAGTCCACCAACGACAGCACGCCGACGGTGAACGGCACCGCAGGCGCGGGGCTGACGGTGATAGTGTGGGCCACGGACGCCGCAGGCAACCGGGTGAACGTGGGCGAGAGCGTGGCGGACAGCGAAGGCCGCTGGAGCATCACCACGTCGGCGCTGGGCGAAGACGGCAGCTACAACCTGACGGCCACGGCGGTGAACGCGGCGGGCGTCTCCTCGGCGGAGACCGGGCCGTTTAACGTGGTGCTGGATACGACAGCCCCGGCGGCGGCAGAGGCTCAGCTGATGGACGCGCAGGGCGAGGTGCAGGGCGCCGTGGCGGACGGCGGCGTGACCGACGATCGCGCTCCGGTGCTACAGGGCACGGCGGAAGCGGGCGCCACGGTTGCGGTTTACCTGGACGGCAGCAGCACGCCAGCCGGCACCACCACGGCGGCCGCAGACGGCAGCTGGAGCCTGGTGCTGGGCACGCTGGCGGACGGCGAACACAGCTGGCAGGTGAAGGTCACGGACGCGGCGGGCAACGAAACGCGTGGCGAAAGTTCAGCCTTCACGCTGGACAGCAGCAGCGTGGTGCTGACCATTGACCAGGCTAACGACGACGTGGGCAGCGTGACCGGAGCGGTGCTGAACGGCGGGCTGACCGACGACAGTACGCCGGAGTTGCAGGGTACGGCGCTGCCGGGTGCGGTGGTGACCGTGCGCGACGCGGCGGGTGAGGTGCTGGGCAGCAGCACGGCGGACAGCAACGGTGTCTGGCGCTTCGCGGTGGCGGAGCTGGCGGACGGCGAGCACAGCTTCACGGCGGAGGTGACCAGCGCGGCGGGCAACCACAGCGAAGCGACCTTTACCCTGACGGTGGATGCGACTGCACCGATCCAGCCAGTGATTATCGGCATGACTGATGACGTGGGTACCGTTCAGGGTACGATCACTGTCAGCGGCGGTGTTACTGACGATCCGGCGCCGACCTTCACCGGTACGGCAGAAGCGGGTTCACTGGTTACTCTGTTTGATGACGACACTGTATTAGGCAGCGTTTATGCAGACGCAGAAGGAAACTGGAGCTATACCCCGACCACTAATCTGGTCGATGGTACTCATAGCATCACCGTCACCAGCACAGACGCAGCGGGCAACGTCTCCGCGCCAGGTGCTGACTGGCAGTTTGTGCTGGATACCAGCACGATGGCACCGGAAATCACCACCAATACCGAAGCGGAGCTGGCCGGTAATGCCGAGCCGGGCGCGGTGATAGTCATCACCGATCCGACCAACGACAGCGTGACCGAAACGGTGGCCGATGCCGACGGGCACTGGAGCATTCAGCCGAACCCGGCAGGAGTGGGCGATAAAGATGTGGTGGTGGAAGCCACCGACGAGGCGGGCAACAGCAACAGCACCATCATTGATGGCCCGGCCGACAGCACGGCGCCCGATAACGAGACCTCCGGTATTGTGGTTGACTCTATCAGCCTGACCGACAATGTTGGCCCGGTCACCGGCGAGATCGCCGACGGCGGCGTCACCGACGACACGCGTCCGACCCTCTCGGGCAACGCGACCGCCGATATCGACCACGTCAATATCTATGACAAAGGCGAGCTGGCTGGCAGCGCAACAGTTGATGAGAACGGCAGGTGGAGCTGGACGCCGGAGCAGGATATGGCCGACGGCACTGAGCATGAGTTGACCGTGGCTGCCGTTGATGCCGCCGGTAATGAAGGTCCGGCTGTCAGCGGCACCGACGACGACGGCTGGAGCTTCACGGTAGATACTTCTGCGCCGGGTGAAGATGCGTTGACCGAAGGCAGCATCACGCTTATCGACGATGTAGGTCCGGTACAGGGCGTGATTGCAGATGGTGCAACTACCGATGATGCGCGCCCAACCTACAGCGGCAGCGTGAGCGCGGAAGGATTAGCGGAGGGTGTGGTCAGCGTCAATATCTATGACAACGGCGAACTGATCGGCAGCACAGCTGTTGATGAGAACGGCAGCTGGAGCTGGACGCCTGAAAGCGCGCTGGCGAGCGGGGCGCACGCCCTGACCGTGGCGGCGGTTGACGCGGCGGGTAACGAAGGCCCGCAGGTGAGCGGCACCGCGGATGAGGCGTGGGACTTCAGCGTCCTGACCAGCGCCCCGGCGCAGCCGGCCATTGAGAACATCGTGGATGACTACAGCCAGGGCGAGGACGCCGATACCGGCTTCCTGCAGAAAGGGCAGTCCACCAACGACAGCACGCCGACGGTGAACGGCACCGCAGGCGCGGGGCTGACGGTGATAGTGTGGGCCACGGACGCCGCAGGCAACCGGGTGAACGTGGGCGAGAGCGTGGCGGACAGCGAAGGCCGCTGGAGCATCACCACGTCGGCGCTGGGCGAAGACGGCAGCTACAACCTGACGGCCACGGCGGTGAACGCGGCGGGCGTCTCCTCGGCGGAGACCGGGCCGTTTAACGTGGTGCTGGATACGACAGCCCCGGCGGCGGCAGAGGCTCAGCTGATGGACGCGCAGGGCGAGGTGCAGGGCGCCGTGGCGGACGGCGGCGTGACCGACGATCGCGCTCCGGTGCTACAGGGCACGGCGGAAGCGGGCGCCACGGTTGCGGTTTACCTGGACGGCAGCAGCACGCCAGCCGGCACCACCACGGCGGCCGCAGACGGCAGCTGGAGCCTGGTGCTGGGCACGCTGGCGGACGGCGAACACAGCTGGCAGGTGAAGGTCACGGACGCGGCGGGCAACGAAACGCGTGGCGAAAGTTCAGCCTTCACGCTGGACAGCAGCAGCGTGGTGCTGACCATTGACCAGGCTAACGACGACGTGGGCAGCGTGACCGGAGCGGTGCTGAACGGCGGGCTGACCGACGACAGTACGCCGGAGTTGCAGGGTACGGCGCTGCCGGGTGCGGTGGTGACCGTGCGCGACGCGGCGGGTGAGGTGCTGGGCAGCAGCACGGCGGACAGCAACGGTGTCTGGCGCTTCGCGGTGGCGGAGCTGGCGGACGGCGAGCACAGCTTCACGGCGGAGGTGACCAGCGCGGCGGGCAACCACAGCGAAGCGACCTTTACCCTGACGGTGGATACCACACCGCCTGAGCCAGTGATCATTCAGTCACTGCAAGATGATGTCGGCACCGTCCAGTTCACCTCACCGGTGGCTGGCAATGTCACCGACGATCCGGCGCCGACCTTTACCGGTACGGCAGAAGCGGGATCGCAGGTTACGCTTTATGACAATGGCATTCTGCTGGCAACCATTACGGCAGATGCGGAGGGTAACTGGAGCTATACCCCGACCACTAACTTGTTAGAGGGAACACACAGCATTACCGCGACGGCGACGGATGCGGCAGGCAACGTAAGCGAACTCAGCAATAGCTGGAATTTCATTCTGGACATCACGGCGCCTAACGTGGGTATTTCAGGCAACTCTGAAGAGTCACTGAGCGGTGTGACTGAACCTGGCGTTGTGGTTGTTGTAGTGGATAAAAACGGCACGCAATACAGCACCGTGGCAGATCAGCAGGGTAAATGGGTAATTGCGCCTAACCCTGTGGCCGCGGGAGAGTCTGGAGAGATCTATGCGATCGATCCGGCAGGCAACCAGGGCGAAGCGGTAGCGTTTCAGGGATCGGCTCTGGCCAGTTATAGCTTGCTGAATGAAAGTACCCAGGTGAACACCACCACCGCGGGCGACCAGCTTAACCCGGCGACCACCCGGCTGGCCGACGGCCGCATCGTGGTGGTGTGGCAGGGCACGGGCGTCTCGGGTACCGAGGTCTACATGCAGCTCTATGAGGCCGACGGTATTCACAAAATCGGCACCGAGCAGCAGGTCAACCAGCGCACCGCCAACAACCAGGACAGCGCGCAGGTGATCGCCCTGACCGACGGCGGCTTTGTCATCGTCTACGAGTCCAACAACAACGGGCTGGACAACAGCGGCGACGGGGTGATGGCGCGGCGCTACGGTCCTGACGGCCAGGCGGTGACCGACGAGTTCCAGGTCAACACCACCTACAGCGGCGCCCAGAACCGTCCGGGCGCGATGGCCACCGCCGACGGCGGCTACATCATCAGCTGGGAAGACCAGGGCGCCAGCATCGTGCAGCGCAGCTACGGGGCGGATAACCAGCCCCTCACGGGCGAGGTGACGGTGGCGAGCGGTAGCGGCATGGGCGCCTCCGGCGGCCCGGAAATGGCGGCCTTCACCGACGCGGCGCACAGCGGCATGTACGTCACGGTATGGAACGCGACCAGCGGTCCGGGCGATACCAGCGGCACCGGCATTGTCGGGCAGATTTTCAAAGCGGACGGCACGCCGCTGGGCAGCAGCTTCCAGGCGAACACCACCACGGACAGCTCGCAGAACTATCCGGACGTCATCACCCTGAGCGACGGCAGCGTGGTGATTTTCTGGGATACCAGCGACAGCGGGGCAAACGGCTCTGACATCCGCGCGGTGCACTACCGCGTGGACGCGGAGACCGGCGCGCTGACCCTGGTGGGCAGCGGTGACTTCATCGTCAACGGCTATACCACCGGCAAGCAGTACAAGCCGGTCGGGGTGGCGCTGGAAGATGGCGGCTACCTGCTTATCTGGGGCTCGGATGGCGGCGACGGGGATGGCTCCGCCATCTACGCGCAGCGCTTCGACGCCAACGACCATAAGGTCGGCCGCGAGTTCCTGGTGAACACCACCACGGCGGGCAACCAGGGCAACGGCGGCGACTCGGTGGACGCCACCCACATCTTCGACGCGGTGCTGACGGCGGACGGCAGCGTCTATGTCACCTGGCAGTCGGATAACGTGGACGGTGCGGGCACCGGCATCGAGGGTATCGTGATCGACGTGGACGCGGCGTTCTACTCCGAGTACATGGTGAACACCACCACCACCGGCGCGCAGACGGTCTCCTCCGTCACCGGCCTGCCGGACGGCGGGGCGATCGTGGTGTGGCAGTCGGCAGGCGGCGACGGTTCCGGCAGCTGCATCAAAGGGCAGCTGCTGGATGCGAAGGGCCAGCCGGTGGGCGCGGAGTTCACGGTGAACACCACCACGGCGGGCGATCAGCTGACGCCGCAGGTGGCGGCGCTGGCGGACGGCAGCTTCCAGGTGGTCTGGAGCACCGACTCTGGCGTTCATATCAAGGGCCAGGGCTTCAGCTACAGCTACGACGGGGCGGGCAACGTCAACGGCGTGGTGGCCAGTGGCGCCGAGTACAATGTCGATTCCAGCACGGCGGCCAGCAAGCTGCGCGTTCCGGTCATTACCGGCCTGGATGACGGCGGCTATATGGTGGTGTGGGAAGCGAGCCTGGGCGGTACCTGGACGGTCTACGGTCGTCAGTACGATGCCAGCGGCACGCCGGTTACGTCGGAAATGGTGCTGGCATCCACCAGCCTGAACGCTAACGCCCTCATTCCCGAATGGGAGCCGTTACCGTCGGTGGCGGTGCTGGAAAATGGCCAGGTAGCGATCGCTTATACCGTGAAAGGTACCGGCTACGATGCAGGCGTATCGATCTACGATCCGCAGAGCCATGCGGTGGTGACCAGCTTTGTCGCTAACGAGACCCTGGCTAACAATCAGGCGTCACCGGCGGTCAGCGCGCTGGACAACGGCAACTACGTGGTGACCTGGGACTCGAACGATAACAGCGGGCCTGACCAGAGCGGCTTCGGCGTCTGGGGCCGCATCTATGCGGCGGACGGCACCGCGCTGACCAGCGAGTTCCTGATCAACACGGCCACCGCCAGCGATCAGCATCTGGCGAAGGTTGTCAGCCGGGCAGACGGCAGCTTTGTGGCGGTATTCGTTTCGGCCACCGACACGGCGCCAGGCGCAGGGACTAACGGTATCTACGCGCAGTACTTTGACGCGGCGGGTAACAAGGTGGGTCAGCAGATGCAGATCAACCAGCTGACCTACGGCGACCAGGTGGAGGTGGACGCCACCTTCCTGACCGGCGGGCAGCTCTACGTTACCTGGACCGATCAGGGTGTGGGCGACGGCGACGGTTCGGCCATTAAAGGCCGCGTTATTGACCTGGTTGAAACGCTGGGACTCCAGCAGTTAACGCCGGATAACAACGATCCGAAGACGATTGACTATCAGCCTGCGACCACGCCAGCGTCGAACGATACGGATGTGTTGCCGCCAAACGTCGGTCTTTCAACCAACACCAAAGAGATGCTGGCGGGACAGACCGAAGCCGGGGCTGTGGTGAAAGTTACGGATGCGGATGGTACGGTCTATTCAACCGTGGCAGACGCCAACGGTGCATGGAAGATTGAACCTAATCCTCTCAGCGTGGGCGAAAACGGCACCATCACAGCGACCGATGCGGCAGGGAATGAGAGCGAAGCGGTGCGGATCGCAGGAGCAGCGTTAAGTTCTTACAATCTGCTGAACGAAAGCGCACAGGTGAACACCACCACCGCGGGCGACCAGCTTAACCCGACGACCACCCGGCTGGCCGACGGCCGCATCGTGGTGGTGTGGCAGGGCACGGGCGTCTCGGGTACCGAGGTCTACATGCAGCTCTATGAGGCCGACGGTATTCACAAAATCGGCACCGAGCAGCAGGTCAACCAGCGCACCGCCAACAACCAGGACAGCGCGCAGGTGATCGCCCTGACCGACGGCGGCTTTGTCATCGTCTACGAGTCCAACAACAACGGGCTGGACAACAGCGGCGACGGGGTGATGGCGCGGCGCTACGGTCCTGACGGCCAGGCGGTGACCGACGAGTTCCAGGTCAACACCACCTACAGCGGCGCCCAGAACCGTCCGGGCGCGATGGCCACCGCCGACGGCGGCTACATCATCAGCTGGGAAGACCAGGGCGCCAGCATCGTGCAGCGCAGCTACGGGGCGGATAACCAGCCCCTCACGGGCGAGGTGACGGTGGCGAGCGGTAGCGGCATGGGCGCCTCCGGCGGCCCGGAAATGGCGGCCTTCACCGACGCGGCGCACAGCGGCATGTACGTCACGGTATGGAACGCGACCAGCGGTCCGGGCGATACCAGCGGCACCGGCATTGTCGGGCAGATTTTCAAAGCGGACGGCACGCCGCTGGGCAGCAGCTTCCAGGCGAACACCACCACGGACAGCTCGCAGAACTATCCGGACGTCATCACCCTGAGCGACGGCAGCGTGGTGATTTTCTGGGATACCAGCGACAGCGGGGCAAACGGCTCTGACATCCGCGCGGTGCACTACCGCGTGGACGCGGAGACCGGCGCGCTGACCCTGGTGGGCAGCGGTGACTTCATCGTCAACGGCTATACCACCGGCAAGCAGTACAAGCCGGTCGGGGTGGCGCTGGAAGATGGCGGCTACCTGCTTATCTGGGGCTCGGATGGCGGCGACGGGGATGGCTCCGCCATCTACGCGCAGCGCTTCGACGCCAACGACCATAAGGTCGGCCGCGAGTTCCTGGTGAACACCACCACGGCGGGCAACCAGGGCAACGGCGGCGACTCGGTGGACGCCACCCACATCTTCGACGCGGTGCTGACGGCGGACGGCAGCGTCTATGTCACCTGGCAGTCGGATAACGTGGACGGTGCGGGCACCGGCATCGAGGGTATCGTGATCGACGTGGACGCGGCGTTCTACTCCGAGTACATGGTGAACACCACCACCACCGGCGCGCAGACGGTCTCCTCCGTCACCGGCCTGCCGGACGGCGGGGCGATCGTGGTGTGGCAGTCGGCAGGCGGCGACGGTTCCGGCAGCTGCATCAAAGGGCAGCTGCTGGATGCGAAGGGCCAGCCGGTGGGCGCGGAGTTCACGGTGAACACCACCACGGCGGGCGATCAGCTGACGCCGCAGGTGGCGGCGCTGGCGGACGGCAGCTTCCAGGTGGTCTGGAGCACCGACTCTGGCGTTCATATCAAGGGCCAGGGCTTCAGCTACAGCTACGACGGGGCGGGCAACGTCAACGGCGTGGTGGCCAGTGGCGCCGAGTACAATGTCGATTCCAGCACGGCGGCCAGCAAGCTGCGCGTTCCGGTCATTACCGGCCTGGATGACGGCGGCTATATGGTGGTGTGGGAAGCGAGCCTGGGCGGTACCTGGACGGTCTACGGTCGTCAGTACGATGCCAGCGGCACGCCGGTTACGTCGGAAATGGTGCTGGCATCCACCAGCCTGAACGCTAACGCCCTCATTCCCGAATGGGAGCCGTTACCGTCGGTGGCGGTGCTGGAAAATGGCCAGGTAGCGATCGCTTATACCGTGAAAGGTACCGGCTACGATGCAGGCGTATCGATCTACGATCCGCAGAGCCATGCGGTGGTGACCAGCTTTGTCGCTAACGAGACCCTGGCTAACAATCAGGCGTCACCGGCGGTCAGCGCGCTGGACAACGGCAACTACGTGGTGACCTGGGACTCGAACGATAACAGCGGGCCTGACCAGAGCGGCTTCGGCGTCTGGGGCCGCATCTATGCGGCGGACGGCACCGCGCTGACCAGCGAGTTCCTGATCAACACGGCCACCGCCAGCGATCAGCATATGGCGAGGGTGGTAAGTCAGGCAGACGGCAGCTTTGTGGCGGTGTTCCTCTCTTCAACCGACACGGCGCCAGGCGCAGGCACCAGCGGTATCTACGCGCAGTACTTTGACGCGGCGGGTAACAAGGTGGGTCAGCAGATGCAGATCAACCAGCTGACCTACGGCGAGCAGGTGGAGGTGGACGCCACCTTCCTGACCGGCGGACAGCTCTACGTTACCTGGACCGATCAGGGTGTGGGCGACGGCGACGGTTCGGCTATCAAAGGTCGCTTAGTCGACCTGAATGAGACGCTGGGACTGACACCGGATCGCGGGGCAACGCATATTGAGTATCAACCTGCGCAGTATGATCTCAATGGCACCGCTGGCAATGATTTACTGGATGCACGTGGCGCCCACTCCGTTGATGCGAAGGAAGGCGATGACACTATTGTGATCAACAGCACTAACTTCAGCAGCGTTGAAGGCGGAGAAGGTCACGATATGCTGGTCTGGAATTCTCATAACGATTTAGAACTCGGCACGGTATCGGGCAAAATTAGTGGCATAGAAGCTATTCATATGGGTAATAACACGGCGCAGACTCTGTTTATCAGCGCCAGTGATGTACTCGACATCACTAAAGATAATGGTGATGAAGCGAATACATTACATATTACCGGTGATGTAGCTGGCTCTGACAGTAATGGCGCAAATGACACCGTTAATATAAATAAAGAGGAATGGACGGTCTCAACATCGCAAACCGAAAATGGTATTAATTATGATGTTTACACCAATAATGATGACACTACCGTCAAGCTGTTAATCCAGCATGGCTTAAACGTTATCTAACCTCCCAGGCGGTGGCTTCGGCTACCGCCCCCTTTTTTAGCATGAAAGCAGAGGCTGCCTTTCTGCATCCGCTTTCACCAGCTTTCTGACGCTGGCGGCGGCCCCGTCTCCACAGATGAAAGTGATGAATAAATCCATTCATTAAGGATTAAAAATCTATATATGCCATTTTGCAGCATTAACGTTGCCAAATGACACTTTGGGCGGTTACAACAACCCCGTCGCAGGATCGTTAAGGTGACAGGATAAATAGCCAGTCCACTTCACTTTTTATTTTTGAGTTAATTATGAAGAAGACTTTTTTTTCACCAGAATCAAAATACCCGTTGCGCCGGATAATAGTGGCATTGCTATTTTTGAATCCTGTATTAAATGCCCACGCAACGGACTTTATTGAAATGATACGCATGACCGCGGATCATCCTTCGGTACGGTCGGCATTATCGACCAGTGCCGGTGCATATTATGATATTGAACAGGCGAAAGCAGCGAACGGCTTTCAGGTCAGTACCGGTATCAGCGCGGCAGGCTATTCCGGGCAGCCAGGTTATGAAAATAATCCGCTATCGCCTCATGTTTCTGTCAGTAAATTACTTTACGACCATGGGCGCACCGATGCCAGCGTCGCCGGTAAACAGGCTGCTTATTCAATGCAGCAAGCGCAAATTAATGTCACGCGCGAAAACCTTAATCAGCAGGTGCTTTCACTGTTCACCTCGGCTGCGACTAACGCCAAAGTAGTTGGCGTGCTGGATAAAGAGATCGCCGCGCTGCAAGACCTGTTAAATCGGGTTCAGACCATCGCTACTATCGACAGCGGCCGCGCCTCGGAAATCAACCAGGTCGCGACTCGTCTTAATGCGGTGATCGCCAGCCGCGAAATGAGCTACACCACCTACCAGCAGGCGCAGCAACAGCTCAGCGCACTCCTCAATAATGAGATCGTCCTGACACGCGATCTGCCCGATCTGAAAAAAGCGGGTCTGTTGCCCGCCTCGCTGGCGCAGGCACAGCAGGTGTTAAAGGAAAATCCCAGCTGGGCAGTTTCACGGCAACGTAAAGAAGAGGCGAAAGCCGCAGTGGAACTCGCCTCAAAGTGGAACAGGCCGAAATGGAGCGTGCAGTTAAGCCTGGACAGCCCGAAGCGCAACGGTGAGATGGAGCCGTTTAAAGCCGTTACGTTACAGGTAAACAGCGACATTAACCTGTGGGACGGCGGCGCTGGCAGAGCGAACGCCAGAGCTGAAACGCAACGACTGATCGCCGCCGAGGCGGAGCAGGACGCCACGCTCCGTACCTTAAAACAGCAACTGGATCAGCTTTGGGTCTCATTACCGCTGCGCGAGCGGCAGATTAACGCCCTACAGAGACAGTCGGAAACTGCGCTGAAAACCTGGAAAGCGGGAGAAGTCCAGTTCTTCGCCGGTCAGCGTCCGTTAACCGATTTGATCTCTTTCGCCACAGATTACTACACCAGCCTGGCAAGCTATCAGGAGCAGCAAATGCAATACCTGGCAGCCCAGTGGCAGATTGTCGCTGCGCTGGGGAAAACCAGTGAGCTGGCGCAGAAGGTTAATTCGCTTCCTGCCAACACCATTCAGGCCGTGCGCTAATTCTGCCCGAAAAAAACCGAACAGCATGCCTGGCGGCAGGGATCTTTTTACCGCCGGGCCAGGACGTATAAGCCGTCCAGAGGAGCAATACCGTGACTGATATTCATTTTGAGCCTGCTGGCTCTGTAGCAGATGTTGAAAAAAGCGCTATCCCAGTGCCGCCGCCAGAAATACAGGAGACCCTGCTGGTCGCGCTGCAAAGCGCACTGCGGCTGTTTGATGTTCGCCTGACCCTGAACGCCTTACGCGCGGATATGCCCGCTTTTCCTCCGCATGAAGATATTGCGGCGCAAAACCAGTGGGCGCTGCGCGCGCTCCAGAGCCGCGGCATCAGCGCAGCCTGGCAGCAGATTGACCTGATTGATGTGAAAAGCTTTGTGCTGCCAGCCATTATGCGGCTGGAAACCGGATACTGCGTATTAACGCAGTGCAGTGAAAAGCGCTGCGCCATTATCGATCCCGCATTGGGCAGTCAGCCGGTTGAGGTCGATTTTTCGCGTCTTGCCCAGCATTATAGCGGCGAGCTGTTGCTGCTACGGCCAAAATCTTACCTCGACCATCGTGCCGATGACATTGTGCGCGTTGGGGAAGGGCACTGGTTCTGGCATACCTTATGGAGCTTTAAACGCTACATCTATGAAGCCGCCGCGCTGTCGGTAGTGATCAACCTGTTGGTGCTGGCGATGTCAGTGTTTACCATGACGGTCTATAACCGGGTACTGCCCAATCAAACCTACGTCACGCTCTGGACCATGGCTATCGGCGTAAGTCTGGCGTTGCTGTTTGAACTGGCTGCCCGGCTGGGTCGCGCATGGATCACCGATCGCGCCGGGAAAAAGATTGACCTGGTGCTGGGCGCGCAGCTGTTTCGCCATGTGCTGAAAGGCAAAATGACCAACCGCGCGCAGTCCAGCGGTGCTTTCGGCAACGTTATGCAAAGTTTCGACAGCGTTCGTGAACTGACCACCTCGGCGGCGCTTACCACCGTCGCAGACTTACCCTTTGTTTTACTTTTTCTGGTGGTTATCCATCTGGTGGCCGGGCCGCTGGTCTGGTGCGTGATCCTGATATTGGTGATTATCGTGACCATGGTGCTGCTGATGCAGATCCCGTTGAAGCGTCATGCCGAAGAATCAATGAAAATCGGCAGCAACCGCTATGGGCTGGTGATCGAATCGCTGGATAATCTCGAAACCATCAAAGTGCTGCGCGCTGAAAATCTGGTGGCGTCCAAACACGATGTCGCCAGCGTTAAACTCTCCTCAGTGAACATGAAATCACGCTTTCTCGCCACCATGGGTTCCAGCGTAATTCAGACGACCCAGCAGTTCGGCACCGTTATTTTGCTGGTCTGGGGCGCTTATCTGGTGGGGGATGGCGACATCTCCATGGGGGGCATTATCGCCACCATGACGCTGATGGGGCGCGCCATTATGCCGATTGCGACACTGGCAGCGTTAGGACTGCGTATTCAGCAGGCGAAAACCTCGCTGGAAATTCTCAATAAAGTAATGCAGGCCCCGACCGAACGTGAAAAAGAGAAAGTCTATGTGCAGCTCCCGCAGGGCAGCCAGACCGAGATCGTTTGTGAAGGAGTAACCCTGCGTTACAAGGAGGATCTGCCTGCGGTGGTTGAGCAGCTGGATCTCCGTTTCCGCCAGGGGGAACGTGTCGCTATTCTCGGCAAAATGGGCAGCGGGAAATCCTCCCTGCTGCGTCTGCTGGTAGGCCTCTATCCGCCCACCGCAGGCACCATCACTGTCGCCGGCGTGGATATCGGTCAGGTGGAGCCAGTGGAGTTGCGCAGTCGTATCGCGCTGGTGAATCAGGAGCCGCGCTTTATGTTCGGTTCCCTGCGCGACAACCTGGTCATGGGCGCCCCCTACGCCAGCGATGAGGAGCTGATAGCGGCGGCGAAAATGACCGGCGTCAGCGAGATTATCGCGGCGCATCCAATGGGCTTCGGTATGCCGGTCAGCGAACGCGGAGAAAACTTCTCCGGCGGCCAGAAGCAGGCGATAGCGCTGGCTCGTGCCATCCTGTCGCGCCCGGATGTGCTGCTGCTGGACGAGCCTACCTCTGGGATGGATATGGGGTCGGAACGCATGATCCTGAATGCGATCATCCCGGCGATGGAAGGCCGGACCGTGATTATTGTGACGCATCGCCCGGCGGTTCTGAAGTATGTCGATCGGGTCATTGTGATGGATGAGGGCGTCAAGGTCGCGGATGGTCCGCGAGAAGAAATTATCAGCCTGTTAAATAGCGGGAAGATCCCGGCTGCCTCAGTGCTGCGCGCCGCAGCCAAACCTGCTGGCGTCGAGATCAGTGCAGAGGCACCGCGCCACTCTGGCGAGGTGACAGCATGAGCAATTTATCGAAAGGCAATAAACGTAAAGAGCAACGCGTGACGGAATACACCGCCAGCGAAATGGTGCTTGCGGCGCGTCAGGATCGCTGGGAAGGCTGGCTCTATATCGCCTGGGGCGGCGTGGCGCTGATGGTGCTGGTCGTGCTCTGGGCAGCCAATTTCAATATTGAAGAGGTGACCACCGGTTCGGCGAAGATCGTGCCCAGCTCCCGGGAGCAGGTTCTGCAAAGTCTGGAGGGCGGTATTCTACAGGAGCTGATGGTGCATGAAGGCGATACCGTTGATAAGGGGCAGGTGGTAGCGAAAATAGATCCGACACGGGCCGAAGCATCTTTTCGTGAAAGCGCTAATCGCCTGCTGGCGCTTAAGGCCCAGGCTGCGCGTCTGGAAGCTGAGGCGACCGGCAACAAGCTGGTCTTCCCACCTGAGGTTATGGAGGTGCCGGAATTAGTGGCGCGTGAAACTGACGCCTGGAAGCTGCGTAAACGCGCGCTGGATGAATCTATTGCAGGCTATCTGAAGTCAAAAGCTCTGCTACAAAAAGAGCTGACGATGGCGCGCGAACTCTCAGCCAAATCGTTGCTCTCCAAAACCGAGGTGCTGAAGCTTGAGCGGCAGGCCAACGATGCTGAATTACAGATTACGGAGCGACAAAACCGCTACCGTAATGAAGCCAACGATGAGCTTTCAAAGGTCGATGTCGAAATGACCAGCCTCCAGGAGACCGCGCTGGGCCGTCATGACACCCTGGAACGCACCGAGGTACGCACGCCAGTACGCGGGATCGTTAACAGCATCAAGATCAACACGCTTGGCGGGGTGATTCAGCCTGGCGCGGCCATTATGGAAGTGACGCCGCTGGACGATCAGTTGCTGGTTGAGACCCATATTCGCCCCTCAGATGTCGCTTTTCTGGCTCCAGGCCAGGAAGCCGTGGTGAAAATTTCCGCCTATGACTACTCCATTTATGGCGGACTGAAAGGGCATGTACAGAGTATCAGCCCCGGCGCCCTGAAAGATGAGGAGAGCAAAACCGCAAGGCGGCCCGGCGCAGATGACACCTACTATCGCGTAATGGTGCTGACGGAAAACAATACGCTCACCAAAAGCGGCAGTCAGGAATTACGGGTGATCCCAGGGATGACCGCCACGGTCGATATCCGTACCGGCGAGAAGAGTTTACTACAGTATCTGCTACGACCCTTGCTGCGTGTACAGGAAGCGTTCCGCGAAAAGTAACTGTGGCCGGAAAGAAAAAGCACGCTTTAAGCGTGCTTTTTTATGCCCGTTTCAGAGGCGGGAAATAAGCCAGACAGCGCTGGCTTTATGGTAAAGGCTGGGTTACTTCAGAATATAGACACGATCGACGTCAATTTCAGTCCGGCCGTTGTTATGGTCGATTTCGCCGCTGATCCGCACCTTTTTGCCCACCAGATAGTCGTCATCGTCATCATCATCGTCAACGTCAATGCGAATGCGCCCGGTAGAGTCCTGCAACCAGTAGTTATCATCATCTGCCCGACTGCTGACAGTGCCGGTAATCGACACGTGACGATCGTCATGCATTTCTTTTGCCTCCGCTACGGTAACTTCCTGACGGGCATAAGCCGATGACGAGCAGAGCAAGGCCAGCATAATCCATAAGGTTTTTTTCATTAACTACTCCTTTTGTTAAGAGAAACAATTTCTGTTTTTGCCATAAAATCAGAAGCTAAAACGATAGCCTGCATTAACCTGACGCTGATTGAAGCGTTCGCCGTCCACCATATCCGCTTCCAGGAAGAGGGTATGATTACTCATCCGCGCGCTGACGCCGATGCCGTTATTCCAGCCGTTACCCTGGAAGGAGTGCCGCTCCTGAGAGCCATTCAGCGCGTATTTGGCATCGCCGCTGTATTCACGCATTACGCCGGTTTTGATATAGGTGTTGAGTTTGTAATCGCTCTGGTTAATCTCATAACCTGCCAGCACGCTGGCGCGGCCCAGCAGAGATTTGTAGCTGGAGAGGTCGATATTCAGGCCGTTAGAGGCGCGCAACGAGGTGCCATCCTGATGACCTGCGGTGAGTTGTAACTGAGGTTCCAGATAAAACCCCGCCGCATTGTCAGAGAAGCTGAATTTTTTGCCCGCTTCCAGTGACGCGCTGACGCCGGATGAAACGCCGTTGCCGGTCACGCGGTTATTCTGGGTATCAGTAACATTGAACTGATTGCGCAGACGGTTGATTTTCACCACACCATCCAGATAGTAACCGGCATCATTCAACCAGGTGCTGTAGAGACCGAAACTCTCAGATTTCGTATCGCCGTCACCATTTTTATAGTGGGGCGATCCTTCCGTCACGCCCATAAACAGACCCAGATAAACCGGCAATTCTTCAGACAGGCGTTTATCAACCCCGAACTGATAGCCGGTGTAGTTCATGCTGAAATTACTCATTTTGCCGCTGGCAAAGCCGCTGAACCGGCCATCCATACCGCGCAGCCAGACATTTCCATCGGTTTTACCCTGACGAACATCGCCCATACGCTGCAACAGCGTCTGGGTTTCGGCATAGTTCATCAGATAGCCGATATTAAGGAAATTAGCACCCGCATTAGCCGTGCTGGTGATCACCCTGCCGCCGTCCGGCTCTGTAGGTGGGGTGGTTGAGCCGTTAGCTGGTGCGGCAGGGAGAACAGCGCCACTACTATCAGCTGGCGTGAAGCCGGTATTATCTGTCGGCGTGGCGGCACTATTATCAGCTGGCGAAGCAGGTGCAGCTCCGGCATTATCCCCAGGCGCTGCTGGCGTATTCTCCGGAGCCGGAACCTCTGCGGGTTTCGGCGATGAGAGCACCCAGTTGGTGCCCTGTTTATTAACGGTATAAACATAACCGCCCAGTTCAACGTCTGAATTACCCCTGAACGTCGCAGTACCATCGGGTGTTTCGACCAGGGTCAGCACTTCGTCGCCCGTGGTGACCGCACTGCCGCGGTTCTGAATAGCCAGACCATAATCACCGGCGCTGCTCTCTGTCACCACCACTTTATCGCCAGTGTTGTTGACGCCATCGCCCACCAGATCGGTACGTAATGAAAAGTCCCCGCTGCCGCTAAGCCTGGCGATGGTCAACGTGGAATAGGTGTCGTTGTCGGTCGCCGCAGAGAGATCTACCAGCGAGTTGCTCATTTGCAGGTCATCGACGTTGGAGCTTTGCGCAACATTCCAGGTGCTATCGGTGAGGTTAACGTTTAAATGGCCGCCGTTGACATTATCGCTGACGGCGCTACCGGACCAGATTGATCCGGCAGCCAGGCTAAGATCGATTAAGCCGCCCAGAGATTCTATGCTGCCGGTGATATCCATTTTCCCGTCGGCACTGATGACGCTGGGCGCAAAGCCCTCATCGTGTTGGGTAGCCATCGCTATGCCAGCCGGAGATCCCATATCTATAGTCAGATCGCCGGTCAGATTGACCTGGCTGTCGGTCCCGGCATAAACGCCGACAGAACTGCCGGAGCCGGTAATGGTCAGCGCGTCGCCGTTGATTACCCCCCCGTCACTGGCCCAAAGCCCCATGTTTGTAGCGACCCCATTAGTTATGGCGATATCACTGTTTTGTAAGTTTATTACCGCACCAGTTGACTGCGCCGATACCCCATAACCCTGGGCTGACTGTACCCTGTTGCGCTCCTCTGCGCTGCCGAAAAAATTAACGGTCGCACTCTCACCCATCGCCACAATACCGCCGGTCTGCACGGAGGAGATCACGCTACCAGGGCCGATATTCGCCACGCCATTCTCACTGACTGACAGGCCAGCGGAGTTGGCTCCTGAAGTGCTGATAGTCAGATGGTCGGCGGTTAAATCGCCCAGACTCTGGATGCCATCTGAGGTGTCGCCGCTGGTAATAATGGTGGAATTACTGCCCAAATCGACCGTACTGTTGGCCTGAATATTGATACCCTGCGAGCCGCTGCCGAGGGTATTAATGGTTAACGCATTAGCCTTCAGGTTGGCAGCACCGTCAGCCGCATCGCCAGTCAATGTATCAATCTGTATACCGTGACTGTTGGTGCCACTCGTCTGTACACTACTGTCATCGCCGATATCGGCATTGCTGCCATAGCCGTCTATATGCAGCGCCGTGCCGTTATCACCCTGAGTCGTGATTTGCAGCGTATCGGCCAGCAGCGTGGAGGCGTTACGGATCGCTACCCCTTCAGACATGCCGGGGGCAACGATATTAACTGACGAGTCTAATCCTAAATTGGCGCTGACTTTATGGCCGCTTAACTCAAGGCCAGTCGCTGTGTTACCGGAAACGTTGAGAATTAATTTATCTGCGGTAAAACGACTATTATCCGCCCTTAACAAAATGCCTTTGGCATAATTGCCGGTATCTTTAACGCTTACCGTTGTACCGCTACCCGCTGCGACCGTACCTGCGGGCCCTTCCGGAACAATAATGCCGTAGAGGCCATCGCCAGTTGAAGTATCGGCAATCAGCGTCGTCACATCCCCTAATATAATCTCGCTGCCTGACTGACTGCCTACCATAGCAGCACAGACCATTCCCGGCACAACGCCCATGCCGCCGGCAAGTAATAACGCTTTTGCAATTCTACTCAACTCAAATTTATTGTTCATACCAGTAACTCTTCCGTAAGATTTTAGTGATGAGCCAAAGCTGTCCGAATAGACATTATGAATAGTAACGGCTATTAAATGCAGCGCATCGGCTACTCTGGCAAATACAAGCCAGTAAATTTCTATTATTTCCAGTGATTATCTCAGGCCTGGAAAGTAACAGGATTATGCAGGGGGGTGTTCAATTATGTAAAGATGGTGCAAATGTTTTGTCTATTTCTCCATTCAGAAGAAAAAGCGTCAGGCAAAGGTAATTTTCATTAAAAATTAAGAGAATGCGGTTATTGCAAACGAGGAATTGCTGTTAATTTTATTAACATGCATTCTTTTTTGATAATGTTTATTTAGGCTGATCCCCTCCGCTGTGAACAATAAAGGATAAAAACAGAGGGATCGTTGAGGAGAGGTTAATTCATTTCGCTATAAAGTAAGGCGCTCTTCTCCCTTCGTGTAACCATCGGCCGGTTATTGATAAACGCCAGCGCGTGGCACCAGGGTCATGAGGGGAGAATGTCAGGATGGGAGTGAGGCTGGCAGGCCGATATCTGCGCCGCCCCAAAGCACTTAAGCCGTGCTGAAACAAAACAAACTCAGGAGTGTTACTGATGAGAATGAAGAAAACTACTGCCATGCTGCTGCTGACGGGACTGCAACTCTCCGCCTGCGCACAGCACCCATCGGCAGCAAAAGTTTTAAATATGCATAATCCCGCTACAGACTGGTGTCTGCATGTGGGCGGCAAGCCTTCGCAGATTAAAACAGAGGCTGGCGTAGTGGGCTATTGCACTCTTCCTTCAGGAGAGTTAATTGAGCAATGGGCGCTTTATCATCGGGATCATGCCATGTAAATTCCACTTCTCTCTGACGCCGATCCCGCCATCTTCAGCCTGTCCAACCAGAAGCTACACCCGTTTCACTTCTCAACAAGCTCATCGCGGGGAGAACCACAGCCCCGCATTTTTTTTGTTAAACACCTCTCCTGCAACGCGCAAACGGAGGAATAGCGTCTGGAAGCGGGCAGTAATGCGACGGGGCAGACATCTCCGCAAACAGCCTCTGAGCGTCGATCAGGCATCAGCGCGCTTTCCATTATGTGCAACGAACCTGTCAGTAAAAGAGTGTTCAGGCACCGTCCGGGTTAGCGATCGCACTCTCCCAGCGGAGAATTAATTATTTCCCTCCTTCTAATCTGTTTGTCAGGAAATATAAAAAAGAGTGTTGCTTTATAATCATTTCAGCCTGAAGCTTACTTTATAATACATAAATTGACGCAAGGCATGTTTATTGTGTCTGGCTGTGGTTTTAAATATTGTTTATTTACGCAAAATTTCGCGAAACAGACATTATGCTATTTTGGCAATAATGGCTAATTAACATATTTATAATATTCATTCTCTTTTGGGAGTGGTTTTAAATAACCAGAAATAACAGTCGGTTACTGGTTGTTTGTCGGTGAATTGATGGCGTTTTTTGATTATTATCAACAAACTTAATAAAGGTGAGTTTCTGTAAATTGCGCCTGTAATGGTATTCTCCTCTTAATTGTCCGTTGTTATTTTAATAAATGATAAACTTATGAGGATAGTCCATTGAAACATTTAGGCGGCGCGGCTTTTTGCTGCACTGTTTTTATCTGTACCAAATCCTATGCTGGTATTATGCGTCACGATATTGATGTTCAGGAATATCGTGATTTTGCAGAAAATCTGGGGAAGTATTCTGTTGGAGCAAAAAACATAGCGGTATATACAAAAGAGGGTTCACTGTCTGGCTCTCTGGATTTCACCATGCCAGATTTCGGCATGGTAGCGAATTATGGTTACAGTACCCTGGTTGCGCCCTCCTATGTCGCCAGCGCTCGCCATAACACCGGTTATAATACGGTCGGCTTTGGCAACGGTGCGCAATATGGTGCGACCTACAAGTTGATTAACCACAACGAATCGCTTTTATCTGATGTCGATTTTCATTTGCCACGCCTGAATAAGGTGGTTACCGATGCCGCCCCCATCGGCACAGTGGAAAAATCAGAAATTATCAAAGGCGATACCTCGCGGTATAGCTGGTTTACCCGTCTTGGCGGCGGCACGCAAAGCCAGCTCAGTGAAGCGCAAACGGAACGCATTATACTGAGCGACGCCTATAACTGGGTGAGCGGGGGGACCGTGAATGCGGGTACGGTTGCCTTTACCTCCGGCTCGCTACAGGCGACCAACTACGGCCCTGATAATCCGCTGACCTCTCCGCTCTCTATCGGCACCATGGCCGGTGACAGCGGCAGCCCGATGATGGTGTATGACGAGCGGGATAAAGCATGGAAGATTGCTGGCGTCCTGCATGGCGCATATGTGGATGATGGCACCGGCTATGGCACAACCAGCATATGGGAGTACATCCCTGATGGCTATATCCAGAATATCTCTGAAGCTAACCGCTCGCCAGATGTCGTGGATAGCGCCGCAAACGGCACGCTTTACTGGAGCGATAAAGCGATAACGCAGCAGGGAACCCTCTGGTCATGGGCGGGGCTTGATAAAGCTTATGCAAGCGCTGCACCGGCAACAGCCAGCAATGCAGAGCTGGATGCCACCAAAGATTTGCGCTTCAACGGAGCAGGCGGGTCGATCAAGCTTAACGACCCTATCAACATGGGGGCCGGAAAACTCCGCTTTTCTAATAATTACACCGTAAGTTCAGCAGAGGGAATAAACGCCACCTGGGTTGGCGGAGGCGTGGAGGTGGATGCCGGCAAAGAGGTGCTGTGGCAGGTTAATGGTTTGGCGAATGATGCGCTGCATAAAATCGGCGCCGGAACGCTGCATATCAATGCCGCAGGTGTTAACGAAGGCAGCCTTAACGTGGGAGAGGGCACCGTTATCCTTGACCAGCAGGCGGATAGCGCAGGGAACAAACAGGCTTTCTCATCGGTAACGCTGGTCAGCGGCCGTCCTACCGTGGTGCTTCAGGATGGTGATCAGGTGGCGGCCAGCGACATCTATTTTGGCTATCGCGGCGGTAAGCTCGATTTAAACGGTAATGCGCTGACCGCTAAAAAAATTAACCATACCGACAGCGGTGCAGTGCTGGTTAACCACCGCGCTGACCAGAACGCTACGCTCAACATCACGGGTTATACCTCCGCAGATGTCGCTTTTAATACCTTCTCCGGCAGTAATCCGAAGGGGACACCGGGTTCAATTTATGTCTACAACAATCCCTATACCAAAGAGACCGAGTATTTCCAGCTAAACACCTCTTCTTACTGGTATTTTCCGTCAGATAAGAGTTCAACCCCAACCTGGACCTATCTGGGAACAAACGGTGATGCGGCGGTTAATTACCGCTTAACGCAGTTAAACCAACAGGTTTTCCGCGGCTTTTTTGGCGAGACGGATCAGAGTGCGGTGAATGGCGGCATGGACGTCACGCTAAAACCTGAGAACGCGACGGCAATAATGGCGCTGACTGGCGGCATGAATCTGAATGGCACGCTCACCGTCGAAAATGGCACGGCGATACTCTCAGGCCAGCCTGTTGCACACGCGGGCGGCACCGTCATCGGGGATGACTGGTCGACATCGCTGTATAAAGCCAGCGAAATCAACGTGGGTAAAAAGGCGGCATTACAGGTTGGCGACTATGCCGGCGTCCAGGCTCGTTTTGTGGCGGATGAGTCTGCGCGTCTCGCTTTTGGCTATAACAATAGTGAAACAGAGAATGAAAAGAGCTGGCGCTGCTATGCCGCTATCTATCAGGACGCATCCTCGTGCAGCCAGCCGGTGCGTGACGCCACTGCTCTGGCGCTGCTGCCAGCCAGTGAAGTGACAGGCGATGTGCAGTTAGCGAATGATGCTTCGCTCTATCTCGGTAAAGTGAATTATCAGGGCGCTGTAACATCATCCGGCAACACGCGCATGACACTGGATGCAAATGCTAACTGGGTTATGACGGACAACAGTCATGTCAGCACGCTGTATGCGCAGAAGGGGGCGAAGATTTCTATGGTGCCCGCGGGAAGCTGGCGTGCAAAAAATCTCGAGGTCGATTCGCTGGAGGCTTCCGGCCTCAGGCTGGTATCAGGGGTGAAACCTGCCACGTTGGAAAATGACAAACTCACTATTCAAACCTCAGCCAGCGGCGGCAATAACCTGCTGGATGTGAATCTGCTGGTGGAGGCCGGGGAAGAGGTCTCGCTGCAACAGGATATAGTGATGATCGATGCGCCAGCAGGCACTGCGCATGATTATTTTTCCTTCGCCAGCGGTAACAGCGGTTTCACTATTTACACCCCGAACTACCAGGTAAAAGATCAGAACGATCGCGTTTTATGGGTGCTTGAACATAATCAGACACAGCCCGAAACGCCGTTAGAGCCAGCAGTGCCGGAAACGGGTACTGATACGCCAGCGCAGGGCGACACCACGCCAGAGACGGGCGCTGATACGCCAGCGCAGGGCGACACCACGCCAGAGGCGGGTGCTGATACGCCAGCGCAGGGCGACACCACACCAGAGACGGGCGCCGATACGCCAGCGCAGGGCGACACCACACCAGAGGCGGGTGCTGATACGCCAGCGCAGGAGGACACCACGCCAGAAACGGGCGCCGATACGCCAGCGCAGGAAAACACCACACCTGAAGCGGGTGCTGATACGCCAGCGCAGGAGAACGCCACGCCAGACAAAGGTGCTGACACTCCGGCTGCGGGTGAGGGGAGTGAAGAGAAACCCGAAGCTGAAGCTCAGCCCGATGAGGTGGTTAATCAGCCGGTGTTCAATCCGGATGAGTGGTTTACGATTTATGATAACCAGCCACTGATTCAGGATACGCGTGCGATGATGGCCTCGCGCCAGTACATCTTTAGCGAAGCCATCAGCCAGCTCTATAACCGAACCGACAGGCTGCGCGCTGCGCCGGAAAACAGCGGAGCATGGGCGACGCTGGAGCAAAGAAAAGGGGGGTGGCTCGGCCTGAAGGCCAGTGAGCAGACGCTGAATGTGGGCTGGGATAAGCTGAATAAGGCGCAAACTCTGGGTTTCAGCGCCAGCTATACACAGGGCGAAATCAAAGGTAAAGGCAAGGAAAACCACCGTCTGGCTACCGTCGGCGCGTATTACTCGTGGCAGTCGGAGAGAGGATGGTTTGTTGATGCCGCCAGCCGCTTTATGTACCTGAATCAGGAAATAACGCTGGATCCTGTACTGGATATTAACGGTAAAAAGCGCTCCAGCACCCTGTTAGCCGGAAGCCTGCGAAGTGGTTACCAGTTCAGCTTAGGGGATGACACACTGCTGATCTCACCTTTTATCGGGGTCAGCGCTGGTGTGCTTTCCGGTTACTCCCTGAAAGGTCAGGACGCCGAAGTCGCTCTCAGTTCAGCTAATCCATACTACGGAACCGGCGGAATAATGGTGCAAAAACGCGGAATTGGCGAAGAGCTGAAAAATGTCAATCTGACGGCCAGCATTGCCTGGCAGTACTCTCCAGGCAAAAACGGTTCAAAGACGACGCTTTCAGATCGCCAGTCAAACCGTGAGTATCAGGCCTGGTCCGACAATCGCTATCGCGCAAAGGTGGGCGTCGAAGGGGCGGTAACCCAAAATGTTTTGTTAAGCGCCGGTGTTGAGCGCAGTTTTGGTGGCACCTTTAAAACGGACTATAGCGGAGTAGTGGGTATCTCTTATCACTTCTGAACAAAAAAGAGCATCACGTCAGGCAGAGTGATGCTCTCTTAGATCGGCAACGGAAAGTGAATGTCTGGATGAGGTTTCAATAGCAGATTAAAGGTCAGAAGCTTTTTAATTAATCTGCCGCCATACTTCTGCTGGAATGTCGTTATAAGTTTTATTCATTAACAGCTCCGCCTTGCGGTGATCGCAGGCGCCTTCAAAAGAGCAGATGTCGCGCGAAGGAATTTTTTTACGCATATAGCTGGAGACAATATCGAGTATATCTTTGGAAGGACAGTGTCTTAACTCACTCAGGTAGTGGTTTTTGTTCATGATCTTCTCTCAAATTTATTAGTGAAATTTACATGCTGAAAGATTTTATCAACTCTGTGAATTTATGACTTTCGGTAAGGGCTGAACATCTTTAACGGGTACGGCATCGTCTCCGCAGATGTCGGTATTTACCGCTTCTGCTTCGTTGTTCAGAAGCCATCGCGTAAACCATTAATGATATTCCCCTGCTGGAGTGATGACTTCCAGACTCTAAAACAAGGCATATGGCCTGATTTTGAAAATTATCTGAGCCATGACAGACAACCTCTGGTTTCAAACCGAATCTCTCTGTAGAAATTAAAAAATCAGTAGACTTTCAATAAGCCGACGCCAGATCAGCTGGCTGGTTATAATAAATCGTCGTTGTCGCGACTTTATAGTTATTAGCATCAATAAGATCAAGTGTGAAAAGAGTAACCCGATGGCCGAATTTTACCCGCTAAAAGTTTTCAGAAATAACATTTATGTGAAAATGGATTTTCACGCTTATCCTTTCTCAATGTAAATCCTTGAAATATAATGCTTATTTTAAAAATTGAAGGCAGTGTGATATTTCTCTGTCACTAACAAAATGACAGCAAACCTGTAACTATGGTCACCATGATGATCAGATAAAAAAAACTCTGTTTAGTGATGGTTGATATAAACGGCACAGAAAAATTCACCGTTTATTTAGGGGCTTACAAGGTGTGAGCGGAGTCAAACTGAGCTGACAAGTTCAGCAGATAGGTATGGCGGCAGGCAGCCTGAAGCGCTCCCATGCCAGATAAAATCGCAGGGCATACGCCAGAAAAGAGCGTTTATGCAAAATCTTTTAAGGCACTACGGAGATGGCGAAAAAGATAAAGGACGCCAAAGCGTAGCAATGTAAACAGAGTGTAGCTTTCACTCTCTATCTTTGTTTATCGTTGGTTTAATAGCCCGGAGTTAAATTTAATCAGCAAAATAACTAATATCTGCCTGAATGGGTTACTGCCTGTAGCGTAGCCAGCAAGCCGTTCACCCGGAAATAACGGAGTGAAAACATGAAATGCCAAAACAGAAATGAAGTGCGCAGCCGTACCTGGCGATTAATAGTGATTTTCTGCATCCTTTTCTGGAGTAGTATCGGTCTCTTATTTTTCATACTGCCACGATAATGCCAGAATGTTATTTTTATATAGCTAAAACAGGCGATATGTCTGTCCTGGCCGGGACTGTAAGGATAAAAGGGTACTGGCTGAACAACAACAAATAACAGCCAAATGCGCTTTGCGCTGACATAGTGCCTTCCGGACTGGTCTTATTATTTCTCTTTCAGAGTCATCACTCCTTACCCATTGTTCTGGGTCTGTCCTGATACAACTGTTCCGCCAGCCATGCCCTGATCCCCGTTACCTGGCTTCTTAGCCAGCCAGGCCCGCTGTTGTTCGGAAGCGCTTTTTAAACTTACCCTAAACCAAATTATCCCGATCTGTTTCTTTAATGTTAAACGCAATTTTCTCTTGTTAAGAATATCAAAAACTCTGCCGTTAATTTAATTTAACCACTTGTTTAACAGCAGTTTAATAAATAAAAGAGACTGGGCGCTCTGGCGCATGAAAAAGAGGTGTTAATTTCATTAACATTGCGCTTTTTTTTGGAGTTGACGATTGTGGTCACTGTTTTTAGAATTCAGCTCCTCAAGTTAATATAAAGAGAGTTATGCGAAAATGAAAAGCAACAGAGAAGTACATTACGTGCCGGGGGATTTTTCTCTCTCAAAAGATCGCCTGATGATGAAATTAAAAAATGCCTCACCACACCTTGAAGATCTGGTTAACTTTCTGAAAGTTAAACCGGGTAATTCACTGACTGCTGCCGATTATTACTCTGTTCGCGCAGGAATAAAACGCTTTTTATTTATTTATGATGATCTGAAGCAGGACTATTCTTCATTACGCGAATTACTTTCTGAGCTGGACGCCATTCTGAATTAACTCTGCGTATTAAAAGTTAAATTAAAATAACAGGAAAATATCTATGCGTTTTTCCGGAATGACCGTTTTCGCTGTATTGGCCTCTGTTTTTGCCACCTCCTTTTTTATCTCTCATGGAGTGAGTGCGCAGCCCATGCGGAAAATTTATCCCACTGCTTCTCAGGAGGAGAGCGTGTCAATAATGCACGCCTCCGCTAGCGAGCATCTTCTGAAGCAATCGGGGATGGAAAATGCTCCTGTACATAAATCGAACAAAGTTGTCGTGACGCCCTCCTCTTATCTCAGCGGCTCTGGAAATGTACCCAAGCTGCGGCGGATCTCTGTCCGGGGGAGTTTTCCCAGTGGCCACGAGTTGCTCTGTTACTTCGTTTCTGAAGCGATACCATCGATTAATGAAACTACTGGGCAGAACACTTTTAAAATTGCCATGGCTAATCGAATCAAACAATGCTTTTTGATGATGATTCAGGAAGTAAACGGATGGCGGACGGGATATCTGAATATGAGCCTGGCGAGGTAAATCACAGTGAGGCAAAAGGGTTACGCTTCTGGTAAAGGTAAAGGTAAAGGTAAAGGTAAAGGTAAAGGTAAAGGTAAAGGTAAAGGTAAAGGTAAAGGTAAAGGTAAAGGTAAAGGTAAAGGTAAAAGTAAAAGTAAAAGTAAAAGTAAAAGTAAAAGTAAAAGTAAAAGTAAAGGTAAAACCTGGCGCGATCGGAAGGGGATAACGTAACTGCAACCAAAACCATAAACTGTTCAGAGAAGAGTCTGTGGCTTTGCAGTGTATTATTTTCTCCGGGGTCGGCACCCTTTCTCAAATCAGCGTCATGCCAGGCTTCAGAAAAACACTGAAAGAATATATTCAATTTCTGTTTGCAGTTTTTTTAACTCATCAAAGTACTGTTTGCAGGAGTCACTATAATTGTTACGCAGACACTCTTTAAGTTTTTCATAGATAAAACGATAGGAGGCAGAGTCCAGACTTTTACTACAAACATTTTCTAAAAATGCCAGAATGCAACTGCACTCTACGAAGCCATAAAACTCCATTCTTTTAATCAAATATTCGCGGTTTAGCGTATCAGGGCTGGGAAGGATCATGATTCTCTCCTGCGAAAATTTTCTTTATGAAATTATCCAGGCTGGCGTGTAAAGGCGCCAAAAGGACAACGTTAAACGAAGAGGGTATGCTAGTGAATTGCGCCTGAAATGAAATATTAAATCGCAAAAAACCGATAAAATAGGGTTTTTATCTGTTAATTAGATGGCTACAGGAGTATTTAACTGATTCCTTAGGGTGCAAAGCGCCCGGCAACCTGACCACTATTGGGGTAGCCGTCATGAGTATCCTGCCTGATGAAACATTCCAGCTATGCAAACCGCTAATATCCGTTATGTTTGTTTTCTTTTTTCCTGTTCATTCTGTAATGCCGGCAGCAATTTATCAGATCTTTCCTGTAGAAGTGGTGTGACGCTTGAGTTTTTTACCTTCCCGCCAACCAACAAATTTATCAGATGATTTTCAAAATGGTAAACAACTTCACTTTAATGATTTTTCATTATGAACACGAATCAGCAGGGAAACTGAAAGCTATGCGCTATTGTTGCTGGTTTTTCCTCTGTTGCCGGAGAAAATTGAGGTCTTATTGAAAAAGCGTTGCAGTAGTATGGGCAATCATTGTCGGGAAAGAATTTTGATATAAGCAACGACAGAAGCTGAGCTTTGCATCACTTTAAGGCGGACTTAATAACAATCCGTCAGACAGCGTAAAGCGCACACTATTTTGTACAGGCATGGCGGATACAGATTTACCCGATACCAGAGCAGCGTCAGGTGTTAAGAAGCACCCCATGCCAGCAATTGGGAGAATGAAAATATGGCAGACATCATTGATGAGGCGATGGAAGCAATTGCCCTGATGGAAGGTTTAGAAGTGGAGGTTATTCGCAGTCGGTTAAGCGGCCCTGGTTGCGACATTTGTGAACATTGTGGTGAGGAGATCCCTCTGGCGCGGCGCCAGCTTCTGCCTTCGGTAACTACCTGCATTACCTGCCAGGAAATTCAGGAGCTTCGGGAACGAACCGGACAGGCAGGGCACGCCGGCAGGCAGTGGGCAGTAGATAATTAGAGGCTACAGGGATTGCTTACAGAATGGCCCCGCTCAGAAGACGCACTCTCGCTGAGATGACGTAAAAGACGTTTTACTCATTATTGAACTTAGCCGATGTCATTCTGGCGGGTTTTTATTATCACTAAAGTCTGGGCAAAGGCTGTCTGCAAAACTGACAGAGACGAAATCCTGCTGGTTTTTTGTCTGGCCGGGTTTCAGGTCAGACTCTATTTAGTAAAATGGCACCCGGCATTGCAGATTTTATTTTTTATAAAATATAAAATTAACGATAGTCGTGATCGCAATTTTCAAACAAAATACGATAAACATGCTGCACAATATGAGTTAAAAAACCCTTATAGCCCTCTCTTTCCTTATGGAAAAGACATTGCGCCGTATCGATAACTGCCATCATATGTATCTTATGTAAAGTGAACATCAAAAACGCAATGCCTGCTACAGTCCAGATAAGCACCAGGGGATTTAATTTTTTCAGCAAACTAAAACTATATATCCAGTCTGTAAGCATTGAGTAGGGGCAAAATATGAATAGCGGAAGAGGTAACAAAAATATTACCATTTAACCTAATGGCTGTGTCACTTAGTTATAGTAATACATCCATTTTAAGTTTCTTAATAGAGGATGCAGGTTAATTATTTGAGTTGATAAGGTAATGAGGTTAATCTGTAATTAAGAAGTTGATGTATGTTAAAGTCAGAGGATTAATGTAATTTAACTTTGCCAATACATTTGCCCTGAATCTTTTACAGTAAATTATTCCCTGACTCCCATTAATATTTTCCTGCCAGTCAGCTGTGGCGCGTTTTCAGTGTGCAGAAACCATTGAGTAAATAGCGGAGGAACAGGAAGGAGACTTAAAAAATTAAATTGATAAAAAGGGGATGCCGTCCGGCAGGCCGGAACAGGAGGAGATCGCTTGCGGAAAATAAAATTTATTACTGTATGTAGCCGGGTAGGGAAAATCAGGATGTTGACGGGAGGGGGAACAGCCGGTGGATGATAAAGACGCGCATACAGCCGCTAAACTTACTCTGGTCTGGGATGATAAATCAGTGGCTGTCAGCCTTAACAAACTGTCAGAACTGAACTTTTGACCGCTCGGGGCATTCCCGTCATCGCAGGTCAAAAATCAGCAGTTGTGATGCCAGCGGATGCTGGTGAGGCCTGGCTAGCTAACCTTTCCCCGCGTTCTTTTAAACTACTATCCATGACTCTGCCGGAATGCTAATTACGCCTTATCTTGCGATAAGCATCATCACAACGGCGGTAAATTTATCACGTTGAACTTAAACCTGCTGCCAACGGTAACGTCGGTAGATGTAATAAAAAAGTTATCATTTACCAAAGAATCGAGTTTAAGCCGCATTGATGGCAGATGAGATACATTAATCACTCTCCACAGGTTAATAATAAAGGTAAAGGACAAAAGGACTATATGAAGAAAACGTGGCTGCTTCTGCTGACTTTTTTGCTCAGCGGGTGTATCGACCCTGTGCCTGGTGGCCTGCATCCCGAGGTAAAAGTGGCCTATTTCAAGGGATCTAAGCAGGCAGTAGAAAATTGCCTTTATGACTCAGCTAATAGCCAGCACCTTTCACTGATCCCAGACGATCCTTTGCCCGGTGGGAGCGATCGTTTCCACCTACAAAACAGCCGCCTGGAAAACGTTGCATCACTTGATGTGTCTGATTTTGGTGTTAATCAGACCAGCGTTGATTTCTTTTATGCTCCGCATATACCTGAGCTTTATGCAGCGGTATCGGCAATAATCGCGCATTGCAAAAAGTAATGCTGACCCATACAGCCGGAATTGCTCTCCGCTATCGCCGGAAAGCCCGTATAAGACCTCTCCAGGTGTGCATTCCTTTATTCGATCTTTCCCTTTGAAAACACCCGCAACTTTTACGGATTGCGGGTGTTAATGACGTTTATTTACTCGCTTAAGATCTGAATGTTCAGCAACTACTGTCGCCTGTTCAGTCAGCGCTCAACAGTCAGTTTATTTGGGCAAAGCGTAAACCACCACCTGATCGCCGACCTGATCTTTCAGAATGGTATTGCCTCCAACCACAAACGCCACATACTGGCGGCCCTGATACTCATAGACAGAGGGGTTGGCCACGGCTGGCGCTTCGACCTGATCGGACCATAGCTCTTTACCGCTCTTCAATGAATAAGCCCGGACTTTGGCATCCATCGACGCGCCAATAAAGATTATGCCGCCTGCGGTAACTGCCGGGCCGCCGATGGTGGGAGATCCCCAGCTTTCCGGCATGAAAAAGCCGTACTGTTGAGATGCGCCAACCGGACGTCGCCATTTCACGTCGCCGGTGTGCATATCAATCGCCACGAGTTCGCCAAACGGTGGCTGCCAGCACGGCATGCCCAGCCAGTTATTTGCCACGTCCAGGCGCATACCGTAAGGTGCGCCTTCCTGAGGGGAAAAACCGCTTTCATTACCCGACCCTTTGTCGGCTTTGTTGTAATCTTCACGGCTATACAACTTCAGGTACTGCACGATATGCGAGGTGTTCACCACTGCAATCTGGTTTTGCGGATCGAACGCCACGCCACCCCATTGCACACCGCCGGCGCTATCGGGGTAGGTCAATGTGCCCTCGCCTTTGGTGGTTGGCGGCGTGTACATACCCTCATAGGTCAGCTTGTCCCAGAGACGTGAACACTGACCGGCACCCACAATATTCGCCAGGGACCAGATTTTCGGTTTTTCAGACTGATCCAGCAAAGGTGCAGGTTTGGTCGGGAAGGGCTGAGTCGGTGACAGTTTCTCGCCCTGTACTGAGCCGTCGCCTTGTGGAACCGGACGCTCCTCAATTGGCCAGATATCCTCACCTGTCAGTCGGTTCACCACAAACAGGAAACCCTGTTTTGTGGCCTGGATCAGTGCCGGGATCTGCTTTCCGTTGACCGTAATGTCCATCAGCGTCGGAGCAGAGTTGATGTCGTAATCCCAGACGTCGTGATGCACCCACTGTCGCGACCAGACTACTTTGCCGGTTTTCACATCCAGCGCAGTGGTGGAGGTGCCAAGCGGAATAGCATCAACACGATTGCCACCCCAGTAGTTAGGTGAGGGTGAGGATACCGGCAGATAAACTAATCCGTTCGCTTCGTCAGCTGACATGTGGGTCCAGACGTTGGCAGTGCCGGTGCGCTTGCGAATGTCGGCGGGAATGGCTTCAAACGTCCATTCGCGTTGCCCGGTTTCAGCGTTGATTGAGAAAACGGTGCCTGGAGGTGCTTCGGCGTACGCCCAGTCTTTACCGGCCCAGCCGATGATCAGATGGTTGCCGACCACGGTGGGCGGTTGCAGGAGCGACAGGGGATATTTTGCATTCAGGGTATTCCACTGGTCGACGTTCAGTACACCCTTATCCGCAAACTTTTCGCACGGCTTACCGGAATCTGCATCCAGCGCATAAAGTTTGCCATCAACGGTACCCATATAAACGATCTTCTGACAGGTCTCTCCAGCAACTGGATTTTTTGCCTGCCAGTAGGAGACACCACGGTTTTTCAGTACTGGCTGCGTCAGCGCTTCGCGCGGGGCTTTGGTATCGTAATGCCATTTTTCCTTGCCAGTACCGGGATCGAGCGCAATCAGCCGGTAAAACGGCGTGCCGATGTAGACAGTATCGTTGGCGAAGATGGGCGTTGCAGACCAGACGGTGGCAGGCGTTTTACCTTTCCCATCAGAGACGTCGCCGGTATGAAACTCCCAGACCTTCTCCAGTTTACTGACGTTATCGGCAGTGATCTGTTTGAGTGGGCTGTACTTCTGGGCATTGAGCTGGCCATGGAAGCTGTCCCAGATCGCTTTTTCCGGCACCAGCGAAGTACCTGTATGGCTGGCAGCCTCCACCTTCTGACCCGCGTGTTCAGATGAAGCCTCTTCCGTGGTGTGGGTTGTACCTTTTGCCTGCTGATCGGCGGCATCCACATTAAGCTCTTCCTGCGTTCCTTGCGAAGCTTCAGCGGCTTTATCTTCTGCCTGTAATGTGAGTGGCGCCATCAGCAGGGTGAGTGCCATGATGCTGGTTTTCATCAGAGGGTTCTTTTTATCATTGTGCACGGGCGGCTCCTCAGGCTCTGACGGATTTATTGTTACGGGCTGGATTACGGCTCATGATAATCAGCCCGATCAGGCCAACTACCATCGCGGCGGTAATCACACCTTGATGAAGCAGCAAAGCAGCAAAACCAATGCCGGCCAGCACTAAAAAGGCGATCACTCTCCAGAAAATAGGTGCGCCGCGGCCTGAAGAGATGCGCAGAATAAACGTCAGTAACAGCAGAAACAGATTAGCGATCGCTACGCCAAGCGCACCAATAGAGCCAGTAACGCCCGTTAAAGGTGTCAGCCAGGCATATAAGGCCACCCCGAAGCCGATCGCTGCTGCCAGCAGCAGCAGCAGGCTTCCCAGGCGTGAAGATTGAGAAAGCACCATATCAGGTAATCCCCTGTAAGCAGAAAATAGTGAAAAAAGCAGCACCTGTGAATGCATGAATGCCATACAGCAGGATACTAAGTAAGTGCTCACTGCATGAATGGCAAAGGAACATACAGGCGAGCGCAGTGAAGTATAGAAGAGGATAGTTCACTTATTTTGCGTATGTTGCAGAGAGTTTCAGAGAGTGAAATTCACGAAAAAAATCATCGCGTTTGGCCTGAAGTTAATGCAAAACCCTTGTCACCAGCCCTTCGGACGGGCGCTGGCAGAGGAAGATTGACGATATGGACGGGAATAAAACAGGAGGTTAATTCATCTCTGGCGCTGACCCTCTGTCACGGTATGAATCTGTCCCTGCCTTAATCATTGAGAAGTAGTGCGGTGTGGCTTATACCCTTTTTGCCCTCTTTGGGGGAGGGATCATGACGCTGATCCTTCCCTTTTTCTGTTACCTTTAAGCAACCCCTCTGGCGGCGAAAGGCCAGTTAAATCTGCACCATTTCGATTGACCTGATTCCATCGACTAATGACCTGAGAGCATATCACGGCCTGTTCCCTTCTCATCTTATAGTGACCCCACTCGCATCCATCCTGCCGGACAACGGTGAAGGCGGTGGATTAGCCCTGAAATCTGATGAATGACTGGAGCAATCAATGAAATTAACGCAAATCCGCAACGCCACGCTTGTGCTGGAATATGCTGGTAAAAAATTTCTTATCGACCCGATGCTGGCAGAAAAGGAAGCCTGGGAGGGCTTTGCCGGCAATGCTCGCCCGCACCTGCGTAATCCTATGGTTTCCCTGCCGGTGACTGTGGAAGAATTACTGGCTGTTGATGCCGTTATCCTGACGCATACTCATACCGATCACTGGGATGAAGCGGCACAGCAGGCTGTACCCAAAGATATGCTTATTTACACGCAGAATGAGAGTGACGCGGCGCTGATCCGTTCTCAGGGTTTTCTCAACATCCGCGTTCTCAAAGATGAAAATCAGTTTGTTGATGGCCTGACTATTTATAAAACGGACGGTCAGCACGGCAGTAACGAACTCTATGCAGATGCGCAGTGGGGTGAACTACTGGGTGATGCATGCGGGCTGGTCTTCACACATCATGCTGAAAAAACGCTCTATATTGCGGGTGATACCGTCTGGGTTAAACCTTATGCAAGAAGCCTGCAACGCTTCAAGCCGGAGATTGTGGTGCTGAACATCGGCTATGCGGTCAACGACCTTTACGGGCCGATTATTATGGGCAAAGAGGACGCGCTGCGCACGCTTAAGATGTTGCCGACTGCGACCATCGTGGCTTCTCATATGGAATCGATTAACCATTGCCTTCTGACCCGCGCGGAGTTAAGGGCGTTCACCCAGCAACACGGCATCGAACAGAATGTCCTGATCCCAGCAGATGGCGAGACAATGGCTTTCTGATAAGCCACTCTGCCTGTGAGGGATAACATGCCATTCCGGCAGGCCACCTGTTATCCTTTGGATAATGACATTCAGCGCTTTAGCTGCCGGTGAGCTGGTGGTTATCATTTAGGGTAAGGTTAACGTTATGTCTGCTCTGACGGTCGCCGTGATCGCCACGGCCGGATTCAGCCCGTTTCACTTTTCCGTGCCCTGTATTCTTTTCGGGCAGGCAATGCCGGAGCCGGGTTTATTCCGTGTAGAAATCTGTGCGGAAAAACCCGGCGTAGTCTTCTCTGATATTGGGCTTTCCATCAACGTGGAACATGGGCTTGAGCAGCTTGACGCTGCCGATATCATTATTGTGCCTTACTGGAATCATCCGGAAGAAAGGCCCTCCCAGGCACTGCTGGATAAGCTGATAAGCGTATGGCAGCGTGGTGCTGAAGTGGTGGGCCTTTGTTTAGGAACTTACGTACTGGCCTATTCAGGCCTGCTTGATCAGCACCGTGCTGCAACACACTGGGAGTATGAAAAGGACTTCACCGAACGCTTTCCTGCCGTTCATCTGGACAACAACTCACTCTATACCAGCGATGAACGTCTTATTACCTCTGCCGGTACTGCCGCCGGTATTGACTGTTGCCTGAACATCATTCGTGAACATTACGGATCGGCAATTGCCAATCGGGTGGCAAGGAGAATGGTTGTCCCACCTTACCGCGAGGGCGGGCAGGCGCAGTTTATTGAACGCCCGGTCCCGGTATCGACGCGGGACAGCAAAATGAATGAGCTGATGGAATATTTGCGCCGCAACCTGGATAAGCCGCACGATCTCGACTCACTGGCTCGATTTGTCAGTATGAGCAGGCGTACCCTGACGCGTCATTTTATCAAAGCCACCGGCACTACGATTGGAGAATGGCTGAACGCGGAGCGTCTGCAAAGAAGTCAGGAACTGCTTGAAACCACGGACAGCAGTATAGAAAGCATTTCCGGCATGGTGGGGTTTCAGTCGCCCATCTCATTTCGCCAGAGTTTTAAGGCAAGATTCAGCGTCAGCCCAAGCGAATGGCGTCGGGCATTCCGTGGTCCTGCGCCTGTTGATCAGCAAAAGGCCAGGGAGAAAGCTAAGCCACTAGTGTCCTGACCCACCTTGCCCCCGGCTGGCAGAAATTAACAAACTGACTCATTCTTTAACTCCAATTTCAAAATGGTTTGCGGTTAGTTTCTATAAAAAAATAACAGGTTGTCTGCAAAAACACTGTTTTATTTATCACCGCGTAGTGAATGTCGAAGGCCATTAATACAGGAAAGGAAGATTTGCAGGCTCGCAATACATTTGCCTGTACCGGACAGGCATTCTTAAACCAGAGACATAATAAGCTGGCCAGAGGCTTTCGCCTGGAAAACAGGCCAGGATTGTTTTGTACAGCAAGAGCAATTTGTAATGGAACCTGATGCAGGTGTTTGCCACTAATGGGCTAACTCTCCATTTGGCACAGGTAACACTATGCACATTAATCGTTCTCCCTCTTCTGCCTCTGTTCACCAGACGCACACCACGACCCCAGATAAAATCACGACGCCAGAGATAAAAGGTTCAGCCCTTTCCTCAGCAGACAACCTGAAAAACCAGCTTACACCGCGCAGCCATGATTATCTTTCGCGCCTGCAAGCGCATGGCTCTTTGACTGAAAAGTCCCTGGCTTCTTCCGTCTCCAGAGCACTGGATAAAGGTAGCTTTATGGAAAACCCAGTCAGTGAGAAACCGGTCTCTCAGTTTGGCGTTGCCACGATTCTGGATGGCCGTAAAGGCATACTGCTGGCAAACTTCATGCCGCATAACGATAAGCTTGAGCTGGAAGCGCTGGCTTTCCGCGAAGAGCGCTTCTTTGAGAGTGAGGTGGGCAACATTCAACTGGTGGTAATCCAGAATGCGCGACATCTGCCGGAGGTGAAGGCGCATCAGCCGGGAAATGATCCCTCTGCTGCTACCTCTGACTCCCTTAAGTTGCAGCACGCAACTGGCAAGGATCCCGAAGCGGAAGCAAAAGCACTCGATAAAGATATTAAACGTTTTCAGAACCAGACCATGCACAGACAAATGGCAAGTAAGCTCGCTGATTCCTACGTTAATAAGGGGGAGTACAAAAGCCGGGCGACAGCGCTACCCGCTGCACACGCCGCTGTTCTTGGTGCCAAAGCACGTAACCTGTTCATGGCACCTTTCCAGAGCAAATCGGGGAAAAGTGAAGCGCCAGCACCTGTGCCTCCCTCCGCTGCCTCTGTAGTCGTTCCTCGTGGCCCGCAGTTCCAGTTCACCAAAGAAGCGTTCAGCGACTTTCATGACGATTTCTGGATGCAAAATCCGGCAAATAATCCTGAATTAACTCAGGACAGTCCAGAATCGCTCACTGAGGCACAGAGCAGCCCTGCCAGTGAAAGCTCGTCTGAAGCAGCCAGCCCATTATCCGGACGCCGGTTCGGCCAGGTTATCAGCGATCAGATGAGAAGCGATTTGCTACAGCAGTTAAACGACAATGCTTCATCTTCCCCGACCAATTCAACACCAGAGTCCCGCCGCGACGCGCAAGTTTTTGATAACCAGTTTATTGAAAAATTAAATCAGCAACTGAAAGATGCTGGCGCGTCATAAAGCGCCAGTCACGCTGTGATTTTTTACAAAATTGCAATAAAGAAGACTTGATGATCCCTTGCTGATCGTTGCGTTTGACTCAGGCTACATTCCCCGGTGTCGGACGTTTAAATCAGAGAACATTTGACGCATCCGGAGGATTCTTTCCGTAAAATCAAGGATGTTTTCGCTGGCTTAAACGAAGCCGGCTCAGGTGCAGGCAACAGACGAAGGGGTGAAATGATACGCCTGGCGGAACGCCAGATTTTATGCAGAGGCTGACGCAGCGCCTCTGTCAGCTTAACCCTGATTTCTGTAATTTGGGACGGGGAGCAGGCAGCTTATTATCAGATGCCGCGCGAGCGGCATGAGAAAAATGTACCTCCCAAAATCACCGCCGTCCCCGCAAGTACCCCAACTCTCTCACAGGCCAGCCCTGTTCAGGAAAAACCGAAAGGCGGATACCGTACAGATGGAACAGCGGCGTAAACAGTTGTTCATCTTTTACCGCTAATACTTCCAGCTCCAGCAACAGCAGATCAAGCTCATCCAGCAGGCCGGTATGCGGGTTAGCCTTGAGCGACTTCATCCGGCGTTTCAAAAACAGCGCCAGTTCGTGGAACATCTGACCGCTGTCGAGGTGATGCTGACCCAGAAGCTCCCGGCTGCGGGCGTAATAGTCATAGCAATTCACCCCCAGCCACACCTCGGTAACCAGGTTACCTGCCAGAAGCAGATCGGGATGCGGATCCAGACGCATACGCGGCAGAATGATGTTCACTCGCTCCAGCATGCCGGTAATAAAGTGCTGACGCGCCAGCAGGGAAGAGCCGTTTCGCTCCATCTCCTTCACAAAGCGCAGCAGCTCACGCACGCCCGAACGCACCGCCCTTTGGGCAATCCAGGCGGGGCGCTTGTTGCGGATAAGAGCAGTGATGACCACCGCAATAAGGATGCCGGTCATGGAAGCGATCGCCGTGTTAATGGCGCCAGGCAGGTCGGGTCTGAGGTGGTGACTCATACCAAGCAACCCCGGGATCTGAATGGCGGCGCTCAGGCCGATCATATTGGTGGCGGGGTTGGCAATCACCAACCCAAGCGCGAAAAGCCCCGGAACCAGGCAGAGCATCAGACCTTCAAAAGTGATGGCCTGCGGGATCAGCACCGCCACGTAGAGCACGCTGATAACAATAGAGAGCAGCGTCCCTTTAATAAACAGCTTCATCGGGTTGCCCGGCGTATCTGCGCTGGCGAAAAAGGAGCTGAGGATTGCGGCCATCATCGGTGCGGAGGCACCTTCCCGCCAGGCGGTGCCCATCCAGAGCAGACAGGCAGCAAAGGTTGCCAGAAAAGAGGTCGTGGCGGAGAGCAGCACAAGGCCGGTGTCAGTATGAGGACGCGATCGTTCCTTACGGGCGAGGCTGGTATCGCCCGATAAATCGCTGACCAGATGGTTCACGCTCTGATAAGCTCCGGCGATGCGCACAAAATCGGCAAGGCGCTCAAGCAATCCCGTTAACATCAGGCATTCGCTGGCGGGCAGCGCGCCCTGCCGCCAGGCGTTTTTGAGATCTCGCTGACTGGCGGCAAGGGAAGCCTGAATATCCAGGCTTTCCCTGGTCTGTTCATCAGCGTTCAGCCACAGCAAAAACTGCTGAAAGAGCAGCGCCACCGCTTCGGGAAAACGAATATTCAGCTGCGCCATCTGGTGCAGACGGCCTTCAATCGCTATCAGCGTCGGGATCAGATAAGAGAGATGCCGGTACTGTACGCTGACCAGACGTATCAGCCTGCGCGCTGCATCTCCCTCATACACGCAATGCGTGATCAGCGTCTCGACCTGCTGCGGATACTGCGCCATACGGATCAGGATCTCTTCCCGCTCCGGTGCCGACTCTTTAGTAATGCCGTTCAGGAGATCGCTGCACAACCTGCGCCCGTTCTGATACCAGACGGTGACGCTCTGCTCCAGCAGGCTGCGCATCGAAACGGGCAGCAGCAGTCCATGGATCATGCTGCTACAGGTGACGCCAAGCGCAATCTCTTCAATACGCGAAATCACCGTCCCGGTAATAGAGAGCGGTTGGGTAACCGAGGGAAAACCCATGATAGCCGCGCTGTAACCCGCCAGCATAAACACATAGCTTTTGGGCGTGCGGTCATGCAGTGACAGATAGAGGCAAAAGCTCACCCACAGCGAAACGCACAGGCTGAAGAGCATGGGAGACTGCACGGTTTCCGGGTAAATCAGAAAGATAAAAAATCCGCCCAGCAGGGTGCCCAGCAGGCGAAAGAGCGATTTGGAAAAAGTAGAGGCAGAATAGAGCTGGGAAGAGACGTAGACGGTGGTCAGCGCCCAGGCTGGTTTATCCAGATTAAGTTCAAGCGAGAGATAAAGAGCAAGAAAAGCGGCAAGACAGGTCTTTAATGAAAAAAGAACGGCATTCTTCGAAAACCACTGCATGACAACTACCAGAGACGCGCTAAGTGCGCAGCATCCTGCCAGAACAGGCGCTCAATTCACGGTGATTACTACGACAAATTGTTTCGTCATAAAAATAAATATTCCCGCTGGGTGATTAATGATGGTGGAAACTGTACAGGCAATCTTAATCCGCAACAGAGGCGACTATAATCAATAGTGCTGCCTGGAGAGTTTGTGCCAGATAAAACAGCAGCATGCAGCTTGCGGATAACATCTGAACTATTAAACTTGTCTATGATAATTATCAAGTGCATGTCAGTTAGCGAGCAATAAATAGCCGGCAACCATAAAAAATATTCGTGGCGGTTCCTGCATGGCTGAAGGAGTAAAGAGTGAATATGCGACATTCTGTTATTGCGATGGCGTTGCTGCTTGGGGGAGAAAGCGGGGCGCTGCTCTCCTCATCAGTATGGGCAGCAGGCAGCGAGCCAGCAGTGACAGCAACGCCAGGGGAGGCAACACCGGTGAAGATAAAAAATACCGTAATCGGTCAGGGCGCGCCGAAAATTATCGTTCCCACTACGGGTAGCACGGCGGAGCAGGTACTGGCTCAGGCTAAAGCCATTGGTGAAAACCCCGACGCAGATCTGATCGAATACCGCATTGACTACCTGGATTTCGCTACCGATGCAGGCCGGATCGCTGCTCTGGGAAAACAGATTGTGGCAGTGGCAAACGGCAAGCCGCTAATCCTGACGTTCCGTACCCAGCCTGAAGGCGGCAAGCGTAAAATCAGCGATCAGGAGTACGGGGCACTGTACAAAGCGCTGATTAGTGAGCACTTTATCGATGTCCTTGATCTGGAAATGTTCCGCGAGCCGGAAGTGGTGCAGCAGATCCTTGAGGTTGCCCATAAGGCCGGGATCAAAGTGGTAATGTCCAGCCATGACACCAGGAAAACCCCGGAAACGGCGGAGATGGTAGCGCGACTCCGTAAGCAGGATCGGATGGGGGCAGACATCCTCAAAATTGCGGTGATGCCGCATGATGCCAGGGATGTGCTCAGGCTGCTGGATGCCACGAACCAGGTGCGCGAAAGCTACTCCAGCAAGCCGCTGCTGACGATGTCGATGGGCGGGCTGGGCGCAATCACGCGGCTTTCTGGCGAGGTGTTTGGCTCCGATCTCACCTTTGGTATGACCGGCGAGTCATCTGCGCCAGGCCAGATTGAGGCGAAGTCACTGCGTCAGGCACTGGCGACTGTTAACACCGCTATCAAAGGCGAATAACTTTCGCTGCACTTTTCTGGCCGCTGGATCAGGTGCAACAATGCGGCCGGGCTTCCGCCCCATCCATCGTCTGACTCTGGAGAAAACCCATGACGCTTTTCAGCTTAGAGAATAAAAGAATTCTGGTGACCGGCGCGGCTCAGGGCATCGGCTTTACCATGGCGCGCGGCCTGGCGCAGCACGGCGCTGAAATCATCATTAACGGCACGTCACAAGAGCGGGCGGAAAGGGCGGCGGCAACGCTGCGTGATGAAGGCTTTACCGCGCATACGGCAGTGTTTAACGTTGCCGATCCGCAGGCAGTGGAGGCCGCGATTGAGAAAATTGAGACCACTGTCGGGCCAATCGACGTACTGTTTAATAATGCCGGCATTCAGCGCCGTCATCCTTTTACCGAGTTTCCGCTAAACGAGTGGAACGAGATTATTGCCACTAATCAGACCGGCGTGTTTCTGGTTTCCCAGACAGTGGCGAAGCGGATGATCGCCCGTAACGCGGGCAAAATCGTCAATATCTGCTCCATGCAGAGCGAGCTGGGGCGCGACACCATCACGCCTTATGCGGCAGCAAAGGGCGCGGTGAAAATGCTGACGCGCGGCATGTGCGTGGAGCTGGCCCGTTACAACATTCAGGTTAACGGCATCGCGCCGGGCTATTTCGACACGCCGATGACCAAACCGCTGGTGGATAACCCGGAGTTCAGCGACTGGCTCTGCAAACGCACGCCCGCCGCCCGCTGGGGCAACCCGGAAGAGCTGGTTGGCGCGGCGGTGTTTCTCTCTTCAAAAGCCTCTGACTTTGTGAACGGGCATCTGCTGTTTGTCGATGGCGGTATGCTGGCTGCGGTTTAACCTGCAAGGGGGCAAAGGGCAGGTCACTGCATCATGGTGACTGTTACTCTTGAAAGGACAGAAACCCGCCACAGTCTCTGCGGAACGTCACTGGTTTGCGCAAACCCGGCGCGCTGGCGTGGCTTTTTCGCTATGGGATGGCTTCTGCCCGAAGACTATTCTCTTGCACTACCACAGGCCTGATCCCAGCAGAAACCAGGCCCTCCAGGTTGGCTCAGTAAAGTTGACGATAAAGTTCGGTAATTTCCGCCAGGGTTGCTTCACGGGGATTACCACCGGTGCAGACATCGTCCAGCGCGGCCTGTGCCAGGGCGGGGATATCTTCCTCTTTCATTCCCACATCACGCAGCCTGGCTGGAATACCTACATCCGCAGAGAGCTGCTTCACCGCCTGCACGGCAGCGGCACGCACTTCATTCAGATCCATGCCGCAGACTCTGGCTACGCCCATTGCGCGGGCAATATCCCGGTATTTTTCCCCAGTGAACTCCGCGTTCCATGCCATAACGTGCGGCAGAATGATGGCGTTAGCAACGCCATGAGGAACGTTGTAAAACGCGCCCAGCGGGTGCGCCATGCCGTGTACCAGCCCCAGCCCGACGTTCGAGAAGCCCATGCCCGCGATATACTGGCCCAGCGCCATCTCTTCCACCCCTTTCGCCTCTCCGGCAACAGAAGCCCGCAGCGATCGGGTGATGATCTGAATCGCTTTCAGGTGCAGCGCATCGCTAAGCTCCCATGCGCCCCTGGTGATATACCCTTCAATGGCATGTGTCAGCGCATCAATGCCGGTGGCGGCTTTCAGGGCGGGCGGCATGCTCGCCATCATCTCAGCATCAATAATCGCCAGGATGGGGATAGCGTGCGGATCAACGCAGACAAATTTGCGGCGGTTCTCTTCATCGGTGATCACATAATTGATGGTGACTTCCGCGGCCGTTCCGGCAGTCGTGGGGATGGCAATAAGCGGTACGCTGGCGTTGCGTGTAGGCGCAACCCCTTCCAGGCTGCGCACGTCAGCGAACTCGGGATTATTGATAATAATGCCAATCGCTTTGGCGGTATCCTGCGGCGAACCACCCCCCACCGCAATCAGGTAGTCCGCACCTGAACTCTTGAACAACTCAACGCCTTGCTGCACGGTGGCGATAGTGGGATTGGGCACCACCTCGTCATAAATGATAAAAGGCAGCTGATGCTTCGTCAGCAGGGCCGTAACGTTTTCTACCACGCCCGCTTTGATAAGGGTTTTATCTGTTACCAGCAGCGCTTTTTTAAAGTTTCGTTTCGTTACTTCATTCACGATTTGCGAAAGAGATCCGGCGCCAAACCAGGCGGTTTCGTTCAGTACCATTCTGTGTTGCATATTTGCTCCTGCGGAAAGTTTTTATTTTTTTAAGAGAGGTCGCAGGGAAATATGCGCAGGAACAAGCGAAGGAAGTATTGATAAAGATCACTCCGGGACGAGATTTCCCGTCCCGAAGAGGTCAATTTGTGGAATTAAAGCAGAGCCAGAGGCAGCCGGTTTTGCACCATACGCCCTTATTCTGGCGTCACTGAGTGCTTATCATTAGCTGGAGCAGAAAACTTTACAGCACTGTTTCCGCAGCGGTTAAGGCTTATTCCGCTCCGCTATTTCGCTCAGTTAATTAGCCATAATGCTTGCCGCAAGCTGCGCGCTGTCCGGCGTATTGCCAATCAGTTCCGTCAGCAGATTATTCACCCCATCGCTCATGGGCGTGAAGCGCGTCTGCGCGGAGCGGGTCACCACTATAAATACGCCCACGCTGTACTGCGGCACCATCGCCATATAGGTAATAAAACCGCCGCCGCCGCCGGTTTTCTGAATAATTCCCGGCCTGCCGCCCTGCGGAGCCATATAAACCCATCCCATGCCCAGTGCAGACGCTTTGCCTGGCACATCCATACCGATAACCCTGGTCAGCTGGTCACGCTGATAAATCATGGTCTGAATACGGTCTGCCTGTGCAGTGCGGGGATGTATGTCAGAAGAGAGGAACTGCTGCATCCAGCGGCCCATATCCTCCGGGGTAGAGTAGACGCCGCCGCTGCCGATGGCAGCCAGCGTATTCAGGCACGGGCTGGCGCCTTTTTCGGCCACCATCAGGCGACTACATTGATCCGGAGAGGGGGTAAAGGTGGTGTCTTTCATCCCCAGCGGGCGGGTAATCTCTCGTTGCAATAGCGCGGGATAAGATACGCCCGCGGCTTTAGAGAGCGCATCGCCCAACAGGTCAAACGCCAGGTTGGAGTAAGCGGCCTGGCTGCCCGGCGCGGCCTTCAGTTGCGCGTTCTTCAGCCAGCTCCAGCGCTGGCTGTATGTCGGCCAGACAAACACCGGGCGATGCGGCTTGCCACCGGGCTGTTCGCGGGGAAGCCCGCTGGTGTGGGTGGCAAGATTAATCAGGCGAATAGTCTGCCCGGCATAGCTGGGGACGCTGCTGCCAGAGGGTGCATATTTACTCAGCGGATCGTCAAGCCTCACCACGCCCTGCTCAGAGAGTTTGACTAACAGCTCGCTGGTCAGCAATTTCGTCAGGCTGGCGATCCGGATAACGGAATCTTTTTGCGGGCGAACCTTACTGCCCGGACGGATAGCGCCCTGGCTGGCAAACACGCGCTGGTTGGCATCAATGGCCACCATCGCCATGCCGGTCGCTTTGGTGTTATAGAAGATGTTCTGCGCGTAGCGGTCAACAATCTGGGACGCAAGCAGCGGATCGGGTGCGGTTCGTGCGGCCAGTCCACTGAACGGAGTCACAACAACGAGCAGGGCCAGCAAACGGTGAAGAAAGGGTTTCAACGTGCGTACATCCATCTGAATCAGGCTTAAGATAATTCGTATAGTAATCTGTTTTATACCGGCTTCCAAAGGCATCGGCACGGTTTTTTTGCGCTTAAGCATGGGATGCACAAACGGCCGTTTCCGGCCGTTTGTTAACGCTTTTCTATCTGACTGACTCAGGCTGGTAAGGCGTGCGTGTCGTTTACCTTAAAGACGCTGATCGCCAGAGAGAGCTGTTCCGCCTGCTCCTGTAGCGACTGGGCTGCCGCCGCAGACTGATTGACCAGCGAGGCGTTCTGCTGCGTAACCTGGTCCATCTGGGTTATAGCCATGCTGATCTCATCAATGCCGGTGCTCTGTTCCGAGCTGGCAATGGAAATCTCGCCCATAATAGAGGTCACGCTTTTCACGCTGGTCAGCACTTCTTCCATGGTCGTGCCCGCTTTAGCAACCTGCCTGCCGCCTTCATCCACTCTGGCAACCGAGTCCTGAATCAGCTGCGCAATCTCTTTCGCCGCTGAAGCGGAGCGTTGTGCCAGGCTGCGCACCTCGGAGGCCACCACCGCAAAACCACGCCCCTGTTCACCAGCACGCGCCGCTTCCACCGCTGCGTTCAGTGCCAGAATATTGGTCTGGAAGGCGATGCCGTCAATCACGCTGATAATATCAACAATCTTCCGGGAGGAGCCGTTGATCATATCCATTGTGCTGACCACCTGTTTCACCGCGTCACCGCTCTGGATCGCAACTTTAGAGGCAAGCGCGGCCAGTTCGTTAGCCTGGCGGGCGTTATCCGCATTTTGCTTCACGGTAGAGGTCATCTGTTCCATTGCGGAGGCGGTCTCTTCCAGTGAGCTGGCCTGTTGCTCAGTACGGGAAGAAAGGTCCATGTTACCGGCAGAGATCTCGCTGGAGGCGGTGTGGATCAGGTCAGTACCGGAACGCACTTCGGTTACAATACGCAGCAGGTTCTCATTCATGTTTTGCAGTGCCAGCATCAGCTGACCGGTTTCATCGGTAGATCTGACCTGGATCACGGTGCGCAGATCGCCCGCCGCCACGTTTTCGGCAATGGTCACGGCTTCACGCAGCGGCTGCACAATAGAGCGGGTCAGGAAGAAGCCCAGCAGGAACGCGGCGACCACGGCAAGTCCAGAGAAGATTAAGGTGATCTGGATGGCGGTATCGCCTTCCGTGTTGGCAACTGCACCTTCCGCCACAAGCTGGCTGGACTGGGAGTCAGCAAATTTGCTCGCCAGATTAAGAAATGTATTTTGCGAAGGCGTCATTTTTTGCAGTGCAAATGCAGCCGCCTCATCTGCGTTGCCTGCTCGGATCATCGCGATCAGCTCCGTTTTGGCCTTTTCAAAAACCTGAGCGGCTTCAATAACGTCCTGGATTTTCTTTTTGCCTACGGCTGTTGTCTGCAACTGAGCAATTTTATCAATGGCCTGAGTGGTTTTTTTCGTTGCGTCTTCAAGCTGGCCGTAACGCTTGACGTTAAATTGCGGACGCGTGGTATCGATCACCATCCCGCGCAGATACTTTATCTGTTCATTCACGCCGTCACGGACGTCAAAAGCAAGGCGGACTTTAACGTAGCGGTCGCTGACGATACTGTCTACAGCGCTGTTTATGTTGTTGATTTTCAATACTGCTGTTGCGCTCACGATAATCAAAAGCAGGATCACTAAACTGAACGCTGCGCCGAGGCGAACCCCGACCTTCATATTTTTCACAGATGCCATCACATGTTTCCCTCTAAAATAGGGCTTGCTGTTTACGCCCCTCGAAGCCCTGTAAATCGGCAGCGGGGGCGAAAACTTGATGAAAATCTGTGAAGCAGTTCTCAATTTATTCAGTGGCGGTAACCTGCATGCTCACCAGGCCAATCCCAAGTTTGCGGGCAGCAAACCCGTCCACCGCGCCTTCAGCGGTCTCTTCCGGTGCGGGTGGCTGGATCACAATGGTTCTGGCCTGGCCTGGGTTAGTGAAATGCACTTTGACCGTGCTGTCACCGTTGCTGAAGGTGATTTTCTGGGTCATATCCCCCACTTTTATGCTGAACGGCTGCTGACTGTTTTTGCCGAATGCCCGCGCGGTCAGCGTCAGATCGAAGCTTGCTGGCAGAGGTTCCAGATACTGCACGGTGACTTCAGGAAGCAGATTGGCATCGGACCAGCGTCCACCCCAGGGTTCGATAAAGGATAAGCCGGTTACTTTTTGCACCTGTTCAGGCAGGCCCGGCAGGCCAAACATAATGCGGTCCGCGGTGTAGCGCAGGTCATCATCGCTGATTCGCAGCCGTGTGACCGCCTGCTGGTAGCGATCGTCGCTCTGCTTGCCGGTCTGGCTGAAGGTCGCTTTGCCCAGCGTGAGGCCCGGTTTAACCTGCTGGATCTGCGGCAGAGCGTTCAGCGTTCCTTCCGCTATGCACAGGTTCGGGTTCAGCTCCAGCTTCTTATCCCAGACGTCGCCCATCTTAAAGCAGCGATCGATCCAGACAAATTTCTCGTCGGGGGCAAATTTTGCCAGCTGCTGTTTCAGCGGAGCCGCCAGATAGACATCAAACTTTGGCTCAATTTTATTGGGCATCACGGAGAGCAGGAGCGGCAGCTTGAAGTGCACGCCAGAGAAGCTGAAGGTATTTTTGTCGGTATCAATTTTGTAATCTGAAATCACCTTCGGGAAATTCCACAGTTTGATGACGTCCGGCTTCCACTCGTTTATTTTCTCTTTGATATTAAGATAGGTGGCGGCCATTGAAGTGGAAGAGAGGCTGCTGCGCCCCAGCCCAATAAAGTTGTCGCCGCCCATCGCATCCAGCACGGTTGCGCCATTATCCAGCGTGCTGCGTTTAACCGGGATCACTTTGCTGCTGACGTTATCTCCGCGCACCATAAAGAACAGGTCGCTGCGGTTATGCTGGTTGAGATATTTATAAGCGGTGTTATTCATCGCCAGATGGTCAGAGCTGACCACAATAATCGTATTTTTAAAGTAAGGGGTAGCCTGAATGCGCTGGATCAGGCGCGCGATATGCTCCTGGCTACAGGCCACGGCGGCAAACGATTTATTGGCCTGACCTTCATACGGATAGGCTTTGCGCTGGCAGCTGCGTGAGATAAAGCCATCGGGATGATGGGTATCGACGGTTAGCGCAAACAGCGAGAAAGGGCGGTTCTTGCGGGCAAGCTCCAGATATTTATCAAACACCACATCCAGCACCGTGTCGTCATACCAACCCCAGTCGTTGCGGTAACTCTGGTCTTTCACCACGCTTTTCAGTTCGTTCAGGCCATAAAGATGATCAAAACCGTGGGAAGAGAGAAACAGATCCTTACCGGCAAAGCTCAGGCTGGCGCCCTGATAAAAGTAGTTCTGATAACCGGACGACTTCAGGATATCGCCCAGGCAGACGTTTTGCGGGTAAAAAGTGGAGAGCGAGCTGGAGGCGTTGCCATCAAAGGGAGCAAACAGGGGAATACCGCATTGCGAAGCCACCATCCCGGCGATGGTGTATTCCGTGCCGGGCAGCTGTTCCGTATTACTGAAGTCTGTGGCGTTGTTTTTAATCTGGTTCAGCTCGGGTGCCAGACCCGGAAATGCTTTTTCATCAAAATAGGTGCGCTCCAGGCTCTCGGCATAGATATAGACCAGATTGGGCTTATCACCCTGAATCTGTTTCCCCGGCACTTTATAATGGGTGTAAAAGTCTGAGTTGCCTTTTCCAACCTGCGATTTAATCAGGCTGGTAACCTGCTGATAGGCGGGGGTGGTGTTAATAGAACCCAGCGCCAGGATCACCGCCAGCAGACTATAGAACTGGCTGGTACGATGCCCTTTACGCAGGCGCAAAACCCAGGATAAAAATATAAACAGCAGCACCAGAATCACAATAAGTCCGGCCGCAGGCAGAATATATTTACTGACCCCCGCACCGCTCAGGCTGCTGGTAATGGTGTAAATAACCGCGTCGTTAATTCCTTCACCGGTAAAATAATTGCTCGCCAGCAGAGAGGCATTAAGAATGATATAGATACCTAAAAACAACAAAATCGCGGTAAACCAAAGTTTGTTCCTTCCCGCTTTCCAGGTGTAAAGCGTTACCGAAGCAATAAACAGTACCAGCGAAAGTAATTCTGAACCCATAAGTTATTTTTATCCTCAAACTGGCGCGATCCCCGTCCTGTGCCGGTGAAAGGGGGAAGATCTGCGCGGAATAAGCCAATTTAGCGCAGCGAATTATCCCTGGCAATATTGGGGTGGCACAGAAAAATGTCATCGCATGGCCATTTCATTGCAGTCTGTTTACACTTTGTTTAACTTTGTATGAGTTGTACATCGAGGAAATTAACCTATTACAGCGGATTTGTTCGCCCGAAAGGGCCTGGTATCAGGGAGAGCGTGCACTCATGGCTGGGGAACTCTTTTTATTGTTAAGTAAAATTAATCGGGTGGTTCGCTGGCTGGACAGCTGGTCAGATGCAGGAATTCAGATTTAAGTCACACTATACCGCGGGTAACGTCAGGCCTTTTATCTCGCCGCCAGCCGGGGGCGGTTTTAAAGACGCGCCAGAGAGGGAGCGAGGCGAACTCAGGATGGCGTTAAAAGCCTGCCAAGCCCATGCCGGGCAGCCAGACGCGCAAGGGTTTCCGCAACATGCTGTTTCGCATACTGAGAAGACCAGCTACGCTCCTGCGCCAGCAGCGCAGCCACCTCTTCAACCAGCGGCAGGGTGAGCTGGCCGCTGACAGCAAGGTGCGTACGCCTGATCAGCAAATCCTCCAGCGTCTCTACCTGTTCATACCTGATAAGGAAGCGCAGCTCGTTCTGGCTCCACTCCGGGTGGGCCTGCAACAGCGTGTCGGGTTGCTGCTGCATAAAAGCCATTACTGCTTGTGCACGCGTACCGTAGCGGGAGAGTAACTGAGCAGTGCGCAGCGGTGACAGCGCATAGAGGCTGCTCTGCTGCTTTATCCACCCCTGCCTGCCTGCGGCACCCGGAAAATGGCTGCCGCCGCCAATTGGCAGCTCCACGGTGCTCACTTTCCGTTTTTCCCCCAGCAGCTTCAGGACCCGGTCAGCGGCTTCTTCACCGAAACTGCGGAATGTGGTCCATTTGCCTCCAACCAGACAGAGCGTGGTGAAGTCCCGCCCGGCAAGAGGCGGCAGCAGGATCAGCGAGTGGTTACGGGATATCGTACCGTTGACAGTAGCTTCGCTGGCGGGCAACGGGCGCACGCCGCTGAAGGTATAAAGCACATCTTCCTTACTCACCTGCAAAGCGGGGAAAATAAAACGCAGGGAGTCCAGAATATAGTTCTGCTCCTCTTCTTCACACACCACATCCGGATTATCTACCCGTATATCGGTTGAACCAACCAGCACATTGCCGTACCACGGGAACATAATACAGACCCGCCCCTCCTGGTTTTCGTAATAGACCATTTCGCCATCCAGCATCTGCAACAGCGCCGGACTGCGAATAATCAGATGTGAGCCTTTGGTGCCGCCAATCAGTTTGTTGGGGGGCAGGGCGGGGCTTAACGTGCCGTTAAGCTGATCAATCCAGGCGCCGGTAGCGTTCACCACAACATGGGCCGCCAGGGTGAACGTTTCGCCGCTTTGGCGATCGCGCAGGGTGAGCTTTTCGCCGTCGCACTGCTCAAGGCTGAGATAATTCAGCGCCAGGGCATCGGGCGCCGCGCGTTCAGCATCCTCAATCAACTCAAAACCCAGGCGTTCCGGCGCGGCGATCCACGCATCATAATAGGCCGCGCTGTATTTCACCCACCTGGCAAACCCTGGCCAGCGCTGCTGCGTTTGCTGCTGATTATGCATCTGATGCCTGGGCATGGTGCCAAACTGGCGGGACCAGGTGTCGTAAAGTGTCAGTCCCGTTTTAACCACCAGGGCGCCGCGTCGGCTGGGCTGGTCTGAAAGCTGCAAAAAGCGTTTGCCGGCATTCAGCAGCCCGCCGGTCCGGCTGCCAATGGGCAGGGTAGTACGCAAAGGTGCAACGTAGTGTGGAGCATTTTTCAACAGCCGATCCCGCTCCTGAACGGCCTCTTTAACCAGTCCAAACTCACCGGTTTCCAGATAACGCAATCCGCCATGGATCATACGTGACAGTGCCCCGCTGGCTGCCTGGCACCAGTCATCTTTCTCCACCATCACGACCGGGACCCCCTGCAAAGCCAGCTCACGAAAGGTGCTGATACCGTTGATCCCTCCGCCAACAATCAGCACGGGCACGCGGGTAAGCTGGCGGAGCCGCGCCAGGCGCGCACTACGTCCTTCTGGCTTTCTGCTCTCTGATGTCATGCCTTCCTCCCGATCGACGAGCCTCTGTGAGGTATAGCCAGGCAAGGGGAGAACACCACTGTTGCGTTGCAAAAGTGTTAAGTGGAACGGCAGGGGCTTGCGAGGATAAAAACGTAAAACCAGCGGAGCCAGAGGCAGACAACAGGCATGACATAAATCAAATACCGCACAAAATGACCATATTTGTGTGCATTTGCGTCAAAGGACATATTTTCTTAAGGATTATGTAAGAAAAACCGCACAAAAGGGTCATATAAATTTACGTTTTGACATGCTTCTCGGGCTACTATCTCACCCGGAAAATCTAAGACTATTCTTATCAGGGAATTATAATGTTAACAAAAATGCGCGTTTTAACTCAGGCCATTGGTCTGGGGCTGCTGGTGGGCAGTGCGTCGTTTGCCGCTCATGCTGAAATTACCGTTCTGAAAGCTGACCCTCAGGCTGGCGACCCGCTCAGCCGTCTGAACTTCACTGTTGGTGGCAGTATTCGTCCACAATTCAACAATCTGACAGGCGACGGGGATAAAGGTTCCTATAAGCGTAACGGTTTTGATGGCGGCACCCGCTTCCGTTTCCTGGCGGATTACTACCTGTTTGATGATGTAAGCTGGGTGGGTTACTACGAGCTGGGCGTGAATATTCCGGCCGTGCTCGGCTGGGACAACCACCATGCTGACGGCGCGAACAACACCAGCCGCCGTATGCTCTATACCGGCTTCCAGAGTAAAACCTGGGGTAAGCTGACGTTTGGTCAGCAAAACAGCGTTTATTACGATGTTGTTGGCGCAAAAACCGATATCTGGGACTACGATATGTTGGCGCAGGCACCGGGTAACGGCATCAACGGTGATTACGACGGCTCCTATCGTTCCCGTAAAATGCTGAAGTACAAAAACACCTTTGGCGATGCTGACGTCTATGCTTCTTACCTGTTTGAAGACAGCGAATATCTGCCGGGCAACGGCCTGCGCTACAAGCGTAACGGCGGCGGTTCGCTGGGCGTGGATTATCACCTGACCAAAGACCTCACCTGGGGCGCGGCCTGGAACTATACCCGTGCCGAGATACGCAACCCTGGTAACGATGATTCAAAAGCCTACGACCAGAACATCTATGGAACCTCCCTGAGCTGGAAACCAGACAACTGGACCTTCTCGGTCGGCGGCGGTTACTACGAGAACTTCCTGACCACCAAACGTGTAGACGTGGATAACTACTTCGCTGGAGATGCGTGGGGAGTCGAATATCTGGCCGGTTACACCATCCCGGTTGGGCAGTATGGCCTGAAAACCTTTATGCCATACGTTATGGGTGACCGTCTGGAGTACATCAGCGGTCGTGATTACCAGCGCATCGATAACGGTGTAGGCGTGACCTTCCAGCTGGATTACGGCTTCCGCGTCGATTACGAGCACGTGTTCACCTCCAGCACCGACAACCTGGGTGACATGAACCTGGTTCGTCTGCGTTACGACTTCTGATTTCCTGAACGCCGCAGGGAGCCATTTTCTCCTCACGGTTAAGCGAAACCAGCAACGCTCCGGCCTGCGCCGGAGCGTTTTTATTCAGCCAGTGCGCCTGCTTCCTGCCCTGAAAAAACGCTGCTTCATCACCATGCACATAAGCGTGCTAAGCCATCTCGGTTACAAATCGCCAGTCATATATTGCGCCACGCCGTTGCCAAAGCTCCAGTCACCTTTGCTGTTAGTGATAAAACTGATCATCACGTCGCTACCTGAAATACCGCAGCTCTCTTTCAGCTCCCGGCACAGCTCCGCCATAAAGAACTGTTTCTGCTCGTCGCTGCGTGGACTGGTGAACACCCGAACCATAACCAGGTTATCGGTTCGCGTCAGCCCCAGGCCGGTATCTTCAAAAACCATCTGATAAGCTTTGTTTTCATGAACAATCTGGTAACGATCGCGTTGCGGAACCTTAAAAGCAGTCAGCACCGCACGGTGAGCGGCATCCAGCAACGTTCTCATCTCTGATTCTGAACGACCCTGAATTACATCAAATTGCAGTAATGGCATATCTTTCCCCCTGATTTCAGTTAAATCCACAGAGAGAACAACAGACTATCTGCGGCTATGTTGGAAGCCACTTTACGGTGAATAAGCGGTGGGAAAAAGCGCTATACTTGAATTGATTATTTACTATAGTGAACAATAGATGAAAGAGGCAAAGCGTGACGCCCTGTGGGTACACCTGCATTGGTTGACGATACTGGCTGAGCAGGGGAGTTTTACCGGGGCAGCAGAAAGGCTTGAAGTCAGCAAAGCGGCCATGAGTCAGAAAATTAAGGAGCTGGAGCAGTTTGCCGGCGTGCCTCTGGTGACCCGTACCACGCGCAGCGTGCGGCTCACCAGCGCGGGGGAGAAGCTGGTAGAGGAGCTACGGCTGCCTTTCGCCCAAATCGAACAGAGCTTTTTCAGCGTGCGTGATTCCGCAGGCCCGCTGCGCGGCTTAATACGGGTTACGGCACCCGTAGCTTTTGCCCGTCAACAGCTGGTTCCCCATATCACCGCGTTTCTGCGTGAGCACCCGCAGGTTCGCGTGCAGTTAGAAGTCTCTGACCGGCTGGTTTCTCTGGCCAGTGAAGGCTTCGACCTGGCTATTCGTCACAGCGACACTTTGCCGGAAACGCACGTTGCGCTTCCGCTTTGCGCCACCCGCGCTCAGGTGGTGGCGTCGCCCGCTTATCTGGCTGAACACGGATTTCCGCAGACGCCGGAAGAACTCAGTGCTCATCAATGCCTTTATTATCCCCGAGGTACTGAAACGCCCCGCTGGACATTTACTGCGCTGCAAGAGGGGCAGGCAGCGGTAACGGTTAACGTTTCCGGCCCCTTTGCGACCAATAACAGCGAATCTATCCGCGATGCCGCGTTAGAAGGGCTGGGGATTGCGCTTTTGCCCGATTTCAGCGCGCGGTCTGCGCTGCGCGAGGGGCGACTGGTGGAAATATTGCCTGAATGGCAAACAACAGGGGCCTTTGCCACCACTTTGTATGTGGTGCGCCCCTGGTCTGCTCAGGTACCCCGAGCCGTCAGCACTTTTATCCACTGGCTACGTCAGGCTTTTCAGCAGAACTGAGCGGCTTTCTTTGCATAACGGGATTTATTTTCCATAATAATCCCCGTCATGCCTCCACCTCACGGATGCTCCCCGCTACGCTGTCGACACAGAGGGGAGTTGAGGGCGGGCTATTTCATACTGGCTGACCAGCCGTAACTTAACAAGGAGCAAACGTGAGCGAGACCGATGAACATACGATAACGGATATCCTGGCACCGGGATTGCGCGTGGTTTTTTGTGGCATCAATCCCGGTAAATCCTCTGCCCATACCGGCTTCCATTTTGCCCATAAAGGGAACCGCTTCTGGAAAACGATCTGGCTGGCGGGCTTTACGACTCACCAGCTGAAGCCGGAACAGGAACAGCAGCTGCTGGATACCGGCTGCGGTATTACCATGCTGGTGGAGCGTCCCACCAGGGAAGCCACTGAGCTGTCGCGTGACGAATTGCGTGAAGGGGGCAGGACGCTGATTGAGAAAATTCAGATCTACCAGCCCTATGCTTTAGCGGTGCTGGGTAAACAGGCATGGAAGCAGGCGGCCAGAGTCAGCAAGGTGGAGTGGGGCAAACAGCCGCATACCATCGGCGAAACGGAAGTGTGGGTATTGCCCAACCCCAGCGGGCTGAACCGCGCTTCTCAGGATAAGCTGACGGCTGCATATCGTGAGCTGGATGTGGCGCTGGCTGCGCGAGGCCGCTAACTCGATGCTGTCTGGCCGTCAGGCTGCATATTATTGTGCGTTAAAGTACCCCTGCTCGTTAAACTTTAGTCCCTTGCGTTGATGCTACTCGCAGCAATGGCCCTGGTGAAGCAGTCTGCTGGAGCAGGAGTTTCCCTGGCGTCTTTACCTGCGGTGCGCAGCTTCAGAGGGATTAGCCTTCCATCAGTTGATGAGCCAGGCGATTGTGTTTCTCAACGATCACCGGTACATCTACGGTAGTCACCTTACCGTTATCCACCACCACGCGACCATTGATGATGCTGTAAGCAACCTTACCTGGGTTACAGAACACCAGTGCGGAAACCGGATCGTGTTGCGCGCCAGCAAGACCAACGCCTTCCAGGTTAAACACCGCAATATCCGCCATCATGCCCGGTGCCAGCGCACCAATGTCGTCTCGATTGAGGTTTTTCGCACCGCCAAGGGTGGCGATTTCCAGCGCTTCACGTGCGGTCAACGCTTCCGGGCCGAAACCCACTCGTTGCAGCAGCAGAGCCTGACGCACTTCGCCAATCATATCGGAGCTGTCGTTAGAGGCAGAACCGTCCACGCCCAGACCCACGTGCATGCCAGCATCCAGCATAGTGCGCACTGGCGCGATACCCGAACCCAGACGCATGTTGGAGCAAGGGCAGTGAGCAACACCAGTACCGGTGCGGGCAAACAGCTTCATGCCGTAATCATCAAGCTTCACACAGTGCGCATGCCATACGTCGTGACCGACCCACTCCAGATCTTCCACATACTGTGCCGGCGTTTTGTTAAAAGTCTTTTTACTGTATTCGATATCGCTGACGTTTTCCGCCAGGTGCGTATGCAGGGAAACACCGTGTGCACGGGCAAGCTTCGCGGAATCACGCATCAGCCCTTCGCTGACCGAGAACGGTGAGCAAGGCGCAACCACTATGCGGATCATCGCGCCGCGTTCAGCGTCGTGGAACTGCTCAATCACGCGCTGAGTATCTTTGAGGATGAACTTCTCATCTTCAACGATAGAATCCGGCGGCAGGCCTCCCTGCTTTTTGCCCACGCTCATACTGCCGCGACAGGCATGAAAACGCATTCCCATCTCCTGCGCCGCTTCAATACTGTGATCGAGCTTGATGCCGTTCGGGTACACATACTGGTGATCGCTGGAAGTGGTACAGCCTGAAAGCATCAGCTCTGCCATTGCGGTTTTGGTCGCGATTTTCATCATTTCCGGGGTCAGTTTTTCCCAGACAGGATACAGTGCGGTCAGCCAGGTAAAAAGTTCTCCGTCCTGAGCAGCAGGTACTACGCGAGTCAGGCTCTGATACATATGGTGGTGAGTGTTAATCAGACCTGGAATAACGATATGGCCTTTCAGCTCGATAACTCTGTCTGCTGTTTGCGGCACTTCGCTTTCCGAACCGACGGCAACTATCGTATTGCCTTTGATAAAGACGCAGCCGTTTTTTATTTCGCGCTTGTCTTTATCCATGGTCACGACCATATTTGCGTTTTTCAGCAGCAGCGTCTGACTCTGAGACGCAACAGAACCTGCCGCCTTATCGCCATTAAGGGAATAGAAAAGTTTCTCTTTTGCTGTCGTCGGCAATGTAGCTAATAATGGGGCCAGAAAAGGTGTTTTAACTAATAAGCGACGTAGCTGATCCGGTTGTTTATCCATCATGACTGCTCCTTGTTTTAAATAAACTGATCAACTGATTTTTAATGATCCCTGTCAGATGCAGATCTGAGTATACCTAATAATGGAAACTGTCTGTCCGAAATATTAATGAAGGCAGTGAGTCGTGAACCAAAACGTTTATTTCTGACTGTTGGTACAGTGCCTGGATGCAACAGATCTGCAACAGGCTGGGCCAGAAGATACCCTGTTGTTGCACTGGAATCAGGTCTGGCTGTACCGGATGGCAAACTATCAGGCAAAGTTAAGGTACAGGGAGTGGAATAAAGTATGTCGCGCAAAGGAAACAGCGTGGATAAGGCGGTGAGGGAGAACTTATTTAGTACGCAGAAATCGGAATGTTTTTACCTGACTCAGTTCAGCAGTATCAACGAAATGAACAAGGCGACAGAGGACTCTGTCCATAACAATAATAACGAACGGATCAGACTGAAATTAAAAGGCCTGAGTTCGGCAGAATACCAAACCCAGGCCCTTAAACCGCTTAACATGAATTGCCCAACTTTTGGCAGGCAGTTCAGGCGGTGCTTTTTAGCTGCTCAGAACGATTAATCGTCCAGGAAGCTACGCAGTACTTCAGAGCGGCTTGGATGGCGAAGTTTACGCAGCGCCTTCGCTTCAATCTGACGGATACGCTCACGCGTCACGTCAAACTGTTTGCCCACTTCTTCCAGCGTATGGTCGGTATTCATATCAATACCAAAGCGCATACGCAGCACTTTCGCTTCACGAGCGGTCAGGCCAGCCAGCACGTCGTGCGTGGCAGAACGCAGGCTCTCAGAAGTCGCAGAGTCCAGCGGCAGCTCCAGCGTGGTGTCTTCGATAAAATCACCCAGATGCGAATCTTCATCATCACCAATCGGCGTCTCCATGGAGATCGGCTCTTTAGCGATTTTCAGCACCTTACGGATCTTATCTTCCGGCATCAGCATGCGCTCGGCCAGCTCTTCCGGTGTCGGCTCGCGGCCCATTTCCTGTAGCATCTGACGAGAGATACGGTTGAGCTTGTTAATGGTCTCAATCATATGCACCGGAATACGAATGGTGCGCGCCTGGTCAGCAATGGAACGGGTAATCGCCTGACGGATCCACCAGGTGGCATAAGTTGAGAACTTATAACCACGGCGATATTCAAACTTATCAACCGCTTTCATCAGACCGATGTTACCTTCCTGAATCAGGTCCAGGAACTGCAAGCCACGGTTGGTGTACTTTTTGGCAATGGAGATAACCAGACGCAAGTTTGCTTCAACCATCTCTTTCTTCGCACGGCGAGCCTTGGCTTCACCGATAGACATACGACGGTTGATGTCCTTAACCTGCTCAATTGTCAGGCCGGTCTCTTCTTCAATCTGGCCAAGCTTCATCAGACTACGCTGCACATCTTCAGCGACATCTTTCAGTTTTTCAGACCAGGGCTTGTTCATCGCCAGAGCTGCTTTAAACCAGGTTTCGCTGGTTTCATTGCCGGTAAACAGGGTGATGAAGTTTTTCTTCGGCATCTTACAGATTTCAACACAAAGCTTCATGATCAGGCGTTCTTGCGTACGAACGCGGTCCATCATGGTGCGCATGTTGTTTACCAGGAAATCAAATTGCTTCGGCACCAGGCGGAACTGTTTGAATACGTCAGAAAGATTCTGAATTTCGGCAACGGCATCGGCGTGACTGCGGCCTTTCGCTTTGATAACGGTACGCGCTTTCTCGTACTGAACGCGAAGGTCGTTAAACTTCTCGCGCGCCAGTTCCGGATCAATGCTGTTGTCATCGTCAGCAGTGTCGTCATCTTCTTCATCTTCATCTTCGTCGTCATTGCGCTCTTCTTCAGAAAGCTCAGACCCTACGTGTGTTGCTGTAGGGGCGATATCTGCTTCAGCGTTAGGATCGACAAAGCCGGTGATCATATCAGAGAGGCGAGCTTCGCCTGCTTCAACGCGATCGTACTGCTCCAGCAAATAGGTAATCGCTTCCGGATATTCAGCAACGGAACACTGAACCTGGTTGATACCGTCTTCGATGCGTTTAGCGATGTCGATTTCGCCTTCGCGCGTCAGCAGTTCAACGGTACCCATTTCACGCATGTACATGCGAACCGGGTCAGTAGTACGTCCGATTTCAGATTCAACGCTGGATAACACTTGAGCAGCCGCTTCGGCAGCATCTTCGTCCGTGTCGCTGCTGTTTTCGTTCAGCATCAGATCGTCGGCATCAGGCGCTTCTTCCACAACCTGTATGCCCATATCGTTGATCATCTGAATGATGTCTTCGATCTGATCGGAGTCGACGATATCTTCCGGCAGATGGTCATTGACCTCGGCATAGGTCAGATAGCCTTGCTCTTTACCACGGGTGACAAGAAGCTTAAGCTGTGACTGCGGGTTTTGCTCCATAAGACGGTATCCACACTTCTGTTAAATTAGATTGGTGTCGGTCAGCTATGCATGATGCCAACAATAACAGTGAGGGCGTTGGATTTTTGCCGCTGCCCATCGAAGCGGCTGCCAGGCTCGACCTGGCGCATATTCGGCACTTAAGCCGCTAGAATTTTTGTTTGACGCTATCTTACTTGTCATTTTGAACGCTGGCAGCGTCCAGACTGACCTGGCGATATACGCTTTTAAATGTATTAAAGGCTACAGATATCAGCTGGTTGAGCCGGGTTTTTTAGCGAACTCCTGGTTTAAATACCAGTATTCTCGGCGCTCATTTGCATCCAGCCCATGCGTCCTTTCTCTGGCAATTAAGAATTCTAAGCGGCGTTCCAGCGCCGCGTCATACATGCTGGCCAGCGAGTCCTTAAACATGGTTTCCACTTCATCTTCTACGATCATGTGGTTCCATGTGGCCAGAGTTTCAAGGCTCTGGCTAAATTTTGTTCCACGGTATAACTCTAGTAGCTGTCCGGTGGTCAGGCCAGGATGAGCAACGCAAGTGCTCACTAACTCAACAAATAGCGGAAAACCCGCCAGCTCTGACGCCTGTAACCCTTCAAGTGGCGGAACCATTGCCGCCAGCGACGGATTCTGTATCAGTAACCCAATCAGTATACGCATGGTGGTGCGTTTAAGCTGCGGCTGCTGCGGCGGTTTCGCGTTCTCGCTCTGCTTAGGCATCAGCTTATCCAGCTGAGTATCATCCAGAATGCCCAGCTTGCTGCCCAGCGTCTGCCGCAAATAGATGCGTAACGTTTCGCCGGGAACCTGACTGATCAGCGGCAATGCCAGCGTACTGAGCTGAGCGCGACCATCCGGTGAACGCAAATCCACCTGCGGCAGCAGCGTATCAAACAGGAAAGCGGAGAGCGGCATAGCCTGCTCCATCCTGGCTTCAAAAGCCTCTTTCCCCTCTTTACGCACCAGCGTATCCGGATCTTCGCCATCCGGCAGGAACATAAAGCGTAGTTGACGACCGTCATTCATGTAAGGCAATGCGGTTTCCAGCGCCCGCCATGCTGCTTCCCGGCCCGCTCTGTCGCCGTCGTAGCAACATATAACGTTATCGGTCGTGCGGAAAAGAAGTTGAATATGCTCAGGCGTGGTAGAGGTTCCCAACGACGCAACGGCATAATCGATGCCAAACTGCGCCAGCGCCACCACGTCCATATAGCCTTCTACCACCAGCAGCTTCGCCGGTTCAGGATGCTTTTTTTGCGCTTCATAGAGGCCATACAACTGCCGGCCCTTATGAAAAATATCCGTTTCCGGCGAGTTAAGGTATTTCGGCACTCCATCGCCAAGCACGCGACCGCCAAATCCTATCACCCGCCCGCGCTTGTCGTGGATCGGGAACATCACCCGTTCGCGGAAGCGGTCGTAACTGCGGCCCTGGTCATTAGTGACCAGCATACCCGCATCGATCAATGCCTGACGATCGTCCTGATTGCGACCAAATCGCTTCAGGGCGTTATCCCAGCCGGCGGGCGCGAAGCCAATAGAGAAATGCTTGATGACATCGTCACTCAGACCACGATTAGCGAGGTATTCGCGCGCGCCTGATGCCTGACTCTGAGAAAGCGACTGCTGATAAAACTCGTTCAGGCCGCCCATCAATTGATAGAGACTCTGGCGCTGATGGCGCTCAAGCTGGCTGGGGCCAGTGCCGCTTTCATAGGGCACTTCAAGGCCGTAAAGCGTAGCCAGCTCCTCAATGCTCTCCACAAATTCCAGACGATCGTAATTCATCAGGAAGTCGACAGCATTGCCGTGAGCGCCACAGCCGAAGCAGTGGTAAAACTGTTTTTCACCGTTCACGGTGAAAGAGGGGGTTTTTTCGTTATGGAAAGGACAGCACGCGTGATAATTCTTGCCCTGCTTCTTTAACTTTACGCGCGCATCGATAAGATCCACGATGTCCGTGCGTGCCAGCAAGTCATTGATAAATACACGTGGAATTCGTCCAGCCATAAGCCCCGGTTTATCAGCTCATAAACGAGAACAAGCCGCGCATTCCTTCCGGAAAGCACGGCCTTCTTAACTACTTACTTATCTGTATTGCGTGAGGGCGAACCCTCAAAGATTAGTACAGACGAGTACGGCGTGCGTTTTCGCGAGCCAATTTCTTCGCGTGGCGTTTAACAGCAGACGCTTTAGCGCGCTTACGTTCGGTAGTCGGTTTTTCATAAAACTCACGACGACGAACTTCAGCCAGAACGCCTGCTTTCTCGCAAGAACGCTTGAAGCGACGCAGTGCTACGTCAAAGGGCTCGTTTTCACGTACTTTAATTACCGGCATGTAACTCTCACCTCGATAAATTCGGTTTTGTTGCTGACGTCGGTGCCAGCTTGTTTCAAAATGGTGCGGAATTTTACTCCAACACAGGCCGCGTTGTAAAGCACCATAGCATAATGTCACCAACAGATGCGCCTGTGCCACTGCCGGTTTTTTTCAGGCGAAGGAGTATACATCAATGCAGGTGCGGGCGCGAAAATATTTTCCTCTGCATTATCAGGCAGTCAGGCTTTAAAGTGCAAAATTGGCGGCTCCAGCCTGGCCTTCATGCTACACTGCGCGCCGCAAGAATGAGGTAAAAAAGTCATGCGTGTACTCGGAATTGAAACATCCTGCGATGAAACGGGGATCGCCATTTACGATGAGGCGGCCGGTTTACTCGCCAATCAACTTTACAGCCAGGTTAAACTGCACGCCGATTACGGCGGCGTAGTGCCGGAACTGGCGTCGCGCGATCACGTGCGCAAAACGGTGCCGCTTATTCAGGCTGCTCTGCAAGAGGCGGGATTACAGGCGCAGGATATTGATGCGGTTGCCTATACCGCAGGGCCGGGCCTGGTCGGTGCATTACTGGTCGGCGCCACTATTGGTCGCTCTCTGGCCTTTGCCTGGGATGTGCCGGCTATCCCGGTACACCATATGGAAGGGCACCTGCTGGCACCGATGCTGGAAGAGAACCCGCCGGACTTTCCTTTTGTGGCGCTGCTGGTCTCTGGCGGCCACACCCAGCTTATCAGCGTAACGGGTATCGGCGAATACAGCCTGCTGGGCGAGTCCGTTGATGACGCGGCTGGAGAGGCGTTCGATAAAACGGCGAAGCTGCTGGGGCTGGATTATCCAGGAGGCCCGCTGCTCTCTAAGATGGCGCAGGCTGGAACAGAAAAGCGTTTTGTCTTCCCGCGTCCGATGACCGACCGTCCGGGACTCGATTTCAGCTTTTCCGGCTTAAAGACGTTTGCAGCTAATACCATCCGTGAAAACAGCGATGATGCTCAGACCCGCGCCGATATTGCCCGCGCGTTTGAGGATGCGGTGGTTGATACGCTGGCGATCAAATGCAAACGCGCGCTGGAGCAGACCGGCTTTAAACGGCTGGTGATTGCTGGCGGCGTCAGTGCTAACCGGACGTTACGCAGCAAAATGGCTGAGGTCATGAAAGCGCGCGGGGGCGAAGTCTTTTATGCGCGACCTGAGTTCTGCACCGATAATGGGGCAATGATCGCCTATGCCGGGTTGGTTCGTCTGCGGGGCGGTGCTCATGCCGGACTGAGCGTCACGGTGCGCCCACGCTGGCCATTGGCTGAATTGCCAGCTATTGCTTAGCCTGTAAACAGAGCTTCCTGCTAAGCGCCTGATGAATCCTCATCGGGCGTTTTTTATTTACGGCATCATCTGCTTGTTCCTGCCTGCGCCAGCTCACTCAACCGGCCGTTTTTCTTTCTTCTTCTTCTTCCAGATCTTTGTTTCCTGCCCACGCCATAAACGTTGAATATTGTCATGGTGGCGCAGCAGGACCAGGCAAGAGAGCATCGCGACAGGGAAGGTTAACTGGGGTTTAAACCACCAGACGTAGAAAGGCGCAATCAGGGCGCTGATAATGGCACCCAGCGAGGAGTAGCCGCTCAGCAGCACGGTGAGAAGCCATGTCCCGGTCATTAACCCGGTTAAATCCCAGCCGATAGGCGCAATGGCACCAAAAGCGGTCGCCACGCCTTTGCCTCCCTTGAAATGGAAAAAGAGAGGATAGATGTGGCCCAGGCAGGCGGCAATGGCGATAAGGCCCAGGTAGAGCGGAGAGACGCCATAGTGGTAAGCCAGCCAGACCGGCAGCATGCCTTTAAGAACGTCAAATACCAGCACCAGAACCGCAGGGATTTTTCCGCCAATGCGCAATACGTTGGTGGCGCCAGGGTTTCCTGAGCCATTGAGGCGAGGATCGGGCAATCTGAACAGACGGCAAACCAGGATCGCGCTGGAAATGGAGCCGCACAGATACGCGAAAAGAATCATACCAAGCGCGAATACACTCATAACACCGTTCCATCCCTTAGGGGTCGTTTTGTTCTCATCATCTGTGGATAATACGCATAATCCGCCGGAAGTGGTATCCGGCAACCACAAAAACAGAGACCAGCATCATGGATATCGTATTTATAGAACAACTGTCGGTGATCACTACCATTGGTGTTTACGAGTGGGAACAAACGATTCAGCAGAAGCTGGTGTTCGATGTCGAAATGGCCTGGGACAATCGCCAGGCGGCAGCCAGTGATGATGTCAGTGACTGCCTGAGCTATGCCGATGTCTCTGAGGCCATCATTAATCATGTAGCGGGGGGCAAATTTGCCCTGGTTGAACGGGTGGCAGAAGAAGTCGCCTCACTGCTGCTGGCGCGTTTCAACTCACCCTGGGTGCGCATAAAGCTCAGCAAGCCAGGCGCAGTGGCGCAGGCGGCTCAGGTTGGCGTTATCATTGAACGCGGGACTAATCCGAAATAAATTCAATGTGATTGCCATCACGACGAAACCAAACCACATTATGCTCTGTCTTAAGGTTGGCCTGATATTTGTCAGGCACAATTTGGCGGGTGCGTGAAGCAGCCGCCTTTTTACTGGATTTAAAACGGATAGGGGTAGATTTGATGGCAGATATTCATCAGCTATGGGTGGCAGCAATACTTGGCATTGTTGAAGGGTTAACAGAGTTTCTCCCTGTTTCTTCCACCGGGCACATGATCATTGTCGGTCATCTGTTGGGATTTGAGGGCGATAAGGCAGAAACGTTTGAAGTGGTTATCCAGCTTGGCTCGATCTTAGCTGTGGTAGTGATGTTCTGGCGTCGCCTGTTCGGTCTGATTGGCATCCATTTTGGCAAAGTCCCGCACGAAGGCACAGGTAAAGGCCACCTTTCACTGATCCATATCCTGCTGGGTATGGTACCGGCCGTGGTGGTAGGTCTGATTTTTCACGACCAAATCAAACAATTATTTAATCCCATCAATGTCATGTATGCGCTGGTTGTCGGCGGCGTCCTGCTGCTGGCGGCAGAATACCTGAAGCCTAAAGTGCCGAAAGCGGTAGGCATTGATGACATGACTTATCGTCAGGCGTTTATCATCGGTTGCTTCCAGTGTCTGGCGCTGTGGCCTGGCTTCTCCCGCTCTGGTGCCACTATTTCTGGCGGTATGCTGATGGGTGTAAGCCGTTACGCGGCGGCTGAGTTCTCCTTCGTCCTGGCGGTGCCAATGATGATGGGCGCAACGGTGCTGGATCTCTATAAAAGCTACGGCTTCCTGACCATGGCCGATTTCCCGATGTTTGCCACAGGTTTCCTGGTGGCCTTTATCGTGGCGCTGATCGCCATTAAAGTCTTCCTGAAGCTTATCCAGCGCATCTCCTTTGTGCCTTTCGCTATCTATCGCTTTATTGTGGCGGCAGTGGTGTACATGATTTTTGTCTAATTAAACGCTTCTTTCCGAAGCCGGCTCCTTTCAGGCCCGGCTTCGGAAATGCCTTAAAGCTGCTGTTGCTTCCAGTGGGACAAGGCGGCAATTCTTCTTCTGGTTAACTCTTCTCTGACCTCCACCCCTTTAAATCCGCCTGCGACCACCTCTTTTGTGGATACGCCCAGCGCAATTTCAAACGCTTTACGCAGAATATCCCCCTGAGGGTAGGCATTATTTTCAAATCCTGTGCGTCCACGGGCGTCCGCTTCACTGGTCAACGCGATTTGCTCCACGCGGTGCGGCTTTCGCCAGGCATCAATGCGATCAAAGAGCGCGATCAGCGTTTCCGGGCTTTGACGTTCAATGGTGTGCACCACATCGTGAAACTCGGTTACCAGCAGTGCCAAATCACGGATGGCGTTGGGGACGCGAAGACGCTGGCACAGGGCTGCCACTAAAGGCACGCCCGCCGGGCCGTGACCGTGATGGCTGGGCCATTTTTCTGGCGGCGTCAGCGCCTTGCCGACATCATGAAACAGCGTGGCAAAGCGGACATCTACCTCCGGGCTGAGCTGGGCAGCAATGGCCAGCGTCATCAGCGTATGGATGCCGGTATCAATTTCAGGATGCCATTTCGCCGGGGCAGGGACGCCGTAAAGATTATCCAGTTCCGGAAAAAGCACGGCCAGCGCGCCGCAGTCCCGCAGCACCTGAAAATAGATCTGAGGATTGCGGGTTTCCAGCGCTTTTTCAGTCTCTTTCCACACGCGTTCCGGCGTCAGCGTGTTCAGCTCACCGCTCTCTGCCATCCAGCGCATTAACGCCTGGGTTTCTTCGGCGACCACAAAGTTGAGATGGGCAAAGCGCGCCGCAAACCTTGCCACGCGCAGCACGCGCAGAGGATCTTCCTGAAAAGCCTGAGAAACATGCCGCAGCTGGCGTTGCTGGAGATCGGCACGGCCCTGATAGGGATCGTAAAAATGGCCCTGTTCGTCCTGAGCAATAGCGTTAATGGTCAGGTCGCGGCGCTGTAAATCCTGCTCAAGAGTGACATCTGGCGCGGAGTAGCAGACAAAGCCGGTATAACCGCTGCCGCTTTTCCGCTCCGTCCGGGCCAGAGCATACTCTTCATGGGTCTCTGGATGCAGGAAGACCGGAAAATCACGGCCCACCTGCTCGTAGCCCAGGTTCTGCATCTCTTCGGGTGAGGCACCCACAACTACCCAATCTTTGTCTTTGACCGGCAGATTTAACAGTGCATCGCGTACCGCGCCACCGACAAGGTAAGTCTTCACTACCGCGCTCCTGATCTGTTTGTTTCATGCATCATACTTGAAGTGTAGAACCATCCCAACGTTGTGCGGCCATCACTTTCCTGAAGGCATGCCAAAAAGGGCATCAACGGATGCCCTGAAAACATTGCCCGTACGGATCAGTTCATCCAGCGATCTTTCTTTTTACGGCTTGGGATCATATGCGGCAGTAACAAGCCTAACAGCAGGCCCACGCCGGCCACGCCGCCGCCATACATAAACCATTGCATAATGATGGTGCGCTGTTTGTCATCCAGCTGAACGTTGGCGGCACTCACTTTTTTCTGCGCGACCACCAGCTGATTTTTCAGCTTTTGGTTTTCCTCTTTCAGGCTGTTAATCGCCCCATCGCTGCCCGCTACTTTCTTCTGCATCTCGGCAGTGCGTTGGTTCCAGCTGCCATCAATGTTGGCCAGCTTGTCAGTGAGATCTTTTACCTGCTGCTCCAGTTGCGGCACGCGAGTCCGCAGGCTTGGCTGCTGGCTGAGCTGCGCTTCAGGGATCCAGGTTGTGCGGCCATTGGCATCGCGGATCTGCGCATAATGCGTGCTGTCGTTGGTTTGCAGCAGGTCAACCTGCTCGCCAGCATTCAGGGTGCCAACCAGGCGGAAACTGTCGCTGGGGCCACTACGCACCCAGGTAGAAAGCTCGTCGGAGATATAGCGCTTCTCTTCGGCATGTACGGATGCTGCAACGCTAAAAGTCAGTAAAGTGAGGCCAATAAAATGTATTTTTTTCATTCGATGTCTTGTTTACGTGAATCCTGGACAAAAGTAATGGCACAGTCTGGAGCTGGCTCGCATAAAGCTGAATGAGAACTTTCCTGGTCTCTGGCCCGTGCGAGGCGTGGCGCGAAAGCATAATAAAGCCGAGACAGCCACGGCGATTCTGCATTACTCTTCACGTCATATCTGACCGATTTGGCTCGCCGTTTCCTGCTGCTCAGGCGCAATGAAACAGGCAGGGAAATCAGGTCAACACTCCATTTACCGTACCGCTAATCATCTGATCAAGAAAATATGACCATCGAAATCGAAGTAAAGTTCATTGCCACACCAGAAGCCGCCAAAAATCTGTCCGACCGTCTGGCGGGCTGGCCCCATCAGCATACGGCGCCGCTGAAGCTGACCAACATCTATTTTGAAACGGCAGAGAGTCAGCTCCGCCGTTGGGATATGGGGCTGCGCATCCGGGGGTTTGATGACCGCTACGAAATGACGCTGAAAGCGGCGGGGCAAACCCTGGGCGGACTGCACCAGCGGCCAGAATATAATGTAGAGATTGAAAAGCCAGAACTGGCGCTTGAACGCCTTCCTGCCGAAATCTGGCCTGAAGGGTGCGATCTCACGGCGCTTCAGCAGCAGCTTAACCCGCTGTTCAGCACTAACTTTGTTCGTGAAAAGTGGGTGGTTACTTACAAGGGAAGCGAGATAGAGGTTGCTCTCGATCAGGGTGACGTTTGCGCTGGTGCCTTAAGCGAGCCGCTGTGTGAGATTGAGCTGGAGCTTGTAAGCGGAGAGAGAGATGACCTGCTGGCCTTTGCCTCGGAGCTTACGGATCTGGGCGGATTACGGTTGGGTAGCCTGAGTAAGGCCGCCAGGGGGTATGCGCTGGCCAAAGGCAATCCTGCCCGCGAACTGCGGCCGCTCACGGTGATGAAAGTCAAACCCAAAGCCACGGTTGAAGAGGGGATGTTGGCTGCCTTTACTCTGGCGCTGAGTCAGTGGCAGTATCATGAAGAGCTGTGGCTGCGTGGCAACAGCGCTGCACAGCATGAAGTTCACCAGGCGCTTGAAACGCTTCGTCAGACATTTTCGCTGTTTGGTTCGCTGGTTCCCCGCAAAGCGAGCAACGAGCTACGTCACTCTCTGACGGGCCTGGAGGAGGCGCTGCTTGAAGAGCAGGTGCAGGCGGAATCGCTCTGCTTCAGTCCGCTCTCCCTACGTACCCAGTTGGCACTTACTAACTGGATAGTGACCGAGCGCTGGCGTGGGTTTATCGATGCGAAAGCGGATGCCAAATTGCAGGGTTCGTTCAAGCGCTTCTCTGACATTATGCTGGGCAGGATTGCCGCCGATTTAAAAGAGACCTTTGCCTCAGTACGGCAGATGAATGAGTATCAGGACAAACTGACGCGCCTGCATCGCCAACTGCTGGCGGCACGCTTGCTGGCAGGCGCATACGACGCTGCGGCCGTGGAAGCCTGGATGCAAAGCTGGGAGCAGCTGGCGCAGGCGATTGCATCGGGTCAGGAAGTCTGGCTGGAGAGCCACAGCCGACAGGCGCTGAAACAGGCGGCTTTCTGGAAAAACGGCACGACTGCTTGATCGTGCGTAGGGGTCATGCCGAATAACCGCAGATAAAGCCTTAATCAACGCGTTAACAGGGAGTTTTTATGTTGCCACCACCTTTACCCGCTTTGCCCTCTTCACTGGCCCAACTGACTCAACAACTCAGCCCGGAAATGAGCGCGCTGAGTCAGGCAGAACAAGGCGCTCTGGTTTTCAGTGATTTTATGCTGGAAAACCTGACGCGGCAGCCAGAGTGGTGGCAGCAGTTGCAGCAGCAGCCGCCACAACCTGCGGAGTGGCAACACTATCCCGCATGGCTGACGGAAAAGCTGGCAGAGGTGACGGATGAGAATGGGTTGATGCGGACGCTGCGGCTGTTCCGCCGCCATATGCTTACCCGCATAGCCTGGATGCAAACGCTTGCTCTCAGCAGCACAGAAGAGTCCCTGAAACAGCTTAGCGAACTGGCGGAAACGCTGATTGTCGCCGCGCGTGACTGGCTGTGGCTGGCCTGCTGTCGGGAATTGGGTACGCCGATGAATGCCGTCGGGGAGCCGCAGCCTCTGCTGATCCTGGGGATGGGCAAGCTGGGTGGCAGAGAGCTGAACTTCTCCTCGGATATCGATCTGATCTTTACCTGGCCGGAAAACGGTACCACTGCCGGTGGCCGGCGTGAGCTGGATAATGCCCAGTTTTTCACCCGCCTTGGGCAACGCTTAATTAAAGTGCTGGATCAACCCACCGCAGAGGGTTTTGTTTATCGCGTGGATATGCGTCTGCGGCCATTTGGCGAGAGTGGGCCGCTGGTGCTGAGCTTTGCGGCGCTGGAAGATTACTACCAGGAGCAGGGACGTGACTGGGAACGTTATGCCATGGTCAAAGCACGGCTGATGGGCGGCACGGAGGATCGCTGGAGCCAGGAGCTGGAGCAGATGCTGCGGCCTTTTATCTATCGCCGCTACATCGATTTCAGCGTTATTCAGTCCCTGCGCAACATGAAGAGCATGATTGCCCGTGAAGTACGGCGGCGTGGCCTGACAGATAATATCAAGCTGGGCGCGGGCGGCATCCGCGAAACAGAATTTATCGTCCAGGTCTTTCAGCTTATTCGTGGTGGTCGTGAACGCTCGCTGCAACTGCGTTCACTGCTTCCCACGCTCCAGGCGATTGGCGACCTTAACCTGCTGCCGAAAGTACAGGTGGTTCAGCTGGAAGAGACTTACCTCTTCCTGCGGCGTATGGAAAATTTGCTGCAAAGCATCAGCGATGAACAGACGCAGACGCTGCCGGCTGACGATCTGAACCGCGCCCGGCTTGCATGGGCCATGGGGGAGGAGAGCTGGAAAACGCTGACAGCGAAGCTGGAAAATCACATGGCAGCAGTTCGCGCTATTTTTGACGATCTTATTGGGGATGATACGCCAGAGACGGGCGGCAGCGTTGAGGCGGATGAGTATGGCGTGCTCTGGCAGGATCGGCTGGAAGAGGCCGATCTCATCCCGCTGGTGCCTCACCTTGAAACCAGCGCCCGGCAGCGGCTGCTTCAGGTTATTCAGGACTTTCGTCAGGATGTGGACAAGCGCACCATCGGTCCACGGGGCAGGCAGGCGCTGGATCAGCTGATGCCCCGCCTGCTGAGTGAAGTCTGTCTGCGAGAGGATGCGGCAGTGACGCTCAGCAGGCTGACGCCGCTGCTGCTGGGCGTCGTTACCCGCACCACCTATCTTGAACTGCTCACTGAATACCACGGCGCGCTGAAGCACCTGATCCGCCTGTGCGCCGCGTCGCCGATGATAGCCAGCCAGCTGGCACGCTATCCCTTGCTGCTTGATGAGCTGCTGGACCCGGCCACGCTTTATCAACCCACGGCAACCGATGCTTATCGTGATGAGCTGCGGCAATATCTGCTGCGTATCCCGGAAGAGGATGAGGAGCAGCAGCTTGAAGCGCTACGCCAGTTCAAACAGGCGCAGCATCTGCGCATTGCCGCTGCGGATATAGCTGAAACGTTGCCGGTGATGAAAGTGAGCGATCACCTGACCTGGCTGGCAGAAGCGATGATTGAGCAGGTGGTACAGCAGGCCTGGCAGATGATGGTGCAACGCTATGGACGGCCTTCTCATCTGGCTCACCAGCAGGAGCGCGGTTTTGCCGTGGTGGGTTACGGTAAGCTTGGCGGCTGGGAGCTGGGCTACAGCTCCGATCTGGATCTGGTCTTTCTGCATGACTGCCCGGCGGAGGCGGTCACCGACGGCGAGCGCAGCATTGACGGGCGGCAGTTCTATCTCCGTCTGGCACAGCGCATTATGCATCTGTTCAGTACGCGAACATCCTCAGGCATTTTATACGAGGTCGACGCCAGGTTACGCCCTTCCGGTGCCGCCGGGATGCTGGTCAGCACTTTTGACGCCTTCGATGATTATCAGAGAAATGAAGCCTGGACCTGGGAGCATCAGGCGCTGGTGCGGGCGCGGATCGTCTTTGGTGAAACGGCGCTGAGCCAGCGCTTCGACGAGATCCGACGCGGCATTCTCTGCCTGCCGCGGGAAGCAGAGAAGCTGAAAACAGAGGTGCGGGAAATGCGTGAAAAAATGCGCACGCATACAGGCAATAAGCATAAAGGGCGCTGGGATATCAAAGCTGACCAGGGAGGAATTACGGATATTGAATTCATTACGCAATATCTGGTCTTACGCTTTGCTGCCAGCGAAGCAAAACTCACGCGCTGGTCCGATAACGTTCGTATTCTGGCGCTGCTGGCCAGCGATGGCCGAATCAGTCAGCAGGAAGCCCAGGCCTTAACCAATGCCTACACCACGCTGCGTGATGCGCTGCACCATCTGGCTTTGCAGGCGCTGCCGGGTCACGTTCCCCTGGAAGCTTTCAGTGAAGAGAAAGCGGTGGTAAACAGCAGCTGGCAACGCTGGTTTGGTGAGTGAGCGTTTACAAGTGAGAACCCGTGACGCAGTGCGCGCCTCAGCCAGCTGGCAGGGTAAGCGCTTATTCTCTGCTTGCAGCGCAAAGATGCAGGTAAATGTGCGGGATAGCCAGCTTATGCTATCATCGCGCGCACTATTTTTGACTTCAGCCTGGAGTGTCTGGAATGAAAATTACGCTGCCCGATTTTAACCGTGCAGGTGTTCTGGTTGTTGGCGACGTGATGCTGGATCGCTACTGGTACGGCCCAACCAGCCGCATCTCCCCTGAAGCCCCGGTGCCCGTTGTGAAAGTGGATAACGTTGAGGAGCGTCCGGGCGGCGCGGCTAACGTAGCCATGAATATCGCTTCACTGGGCGCGGGTTCCCGCCTGGTGGGGTTAACAGGGATGGATGATGCAGCGCGTGCGCTGGATGCGACCCTGAGCGGCGTCAAGGTTCAGTGCGACTTTGTGGCGGTGGCGACGCATCCCACCATTACCAAGCTGCGTATCCTGTCGCGTAATCAGCAGCTGATCCGCCTGGATTTTGAAGAGGGATTCGAGGGCGTGGATCCGGAGCCTCTGCATGAGCGCATCCGTCAGGCGCTGCCAACCTCTGGCGCGCTGGTGCTCTCAGATTATGCCAAAGGCGCGCTGGCAACCGTTGAGCGCATTATCCAGATTGCCCGTGAAGCGAAGGTTCCGGTGCTGGTCGACCCGAAGGGCACCGATTTTGAACGCTATCGCGGCGCCACCATCCTGACACCCAATCTCTCTGAGTTTGAAGCGGTGGTGGGCAAGTGCAAAGACGAAGCGGAAATTGTGGAGCGTGGTATGGCGCTGATGGCGCAATACGATCTCTCGGCGCTGCTGGTTACCCGTTCTGAGAATGGCATGACGCTGCTGCAACCGGGCAAAAAGCCGTTCCATCTGCCCACTCAGGCGCAGGAAGTTTACGATGTGACCGGTGCGGGCGACACGGTAATTGGCGTGCTGGCGGCTGCTCTGGCGGCGGGGAATACGCTGGAAGAGAGCTGTTTCCTCGCTAACGCGGCTGCGGGTGTCGTGGTGGGTAAACTCGGGACATCAACAGTTTCTCCCGTTGAACTGGAAAACGCCATTCGCGCCCGCCCGGAGTCCGGCTTTGGCGTAATGGATGAGGCGCAGCTGAAAGAGGCCGTAGCCCTTGCGCGTCGTCGCGGCGAAAAAGTAGTGATGACCAATGGCTGTTTCGACATTCTCCATGCCGGACACGTCTCCTATCTGGCAAACGCCCGCAAGCTGGGCGACAGGCTGATTGTGGCGGTAAACAGCGATGCTTCTACCAAACGCCTTAAGGGAGAAAGCCGTCCGATCAATCCGTTAGTGAACAGAATGATTGTGCTGGGTGCGCTGGAAGCGGTTGACTGGGTGGTGCCTTTTGAAGAGGACACGCCACAACGGGTGATTGCCGATATCCTGCCGGATCTGCTGGTCAAAGGCGGAGACTATAAGCCGGAAGAAATTGCTGGCAGTAAAGAGGTGTGGGCTAACGGCGGCGAGGTTCGGGTACTGAACTTCGAAGATGGCATTTCAACCAGCAATATTATTAAAGCGATTAAGTCGAAGAAGTAACCCTCCTGCTTCAGTGACAGATAAAAAAAGGGCGATCTGAGATCGCCCTTTTTTGCATCCTTCCAGCCTGCTACTGCTTATCTTGCGTATCGATTGCGTCTGTTGGAGTAAGCGGTGAAGCTGGTGCGGCTGAATCCGTTGCGGCTGCGGGAGAAGCCGGAGCCGCAGAAGCGTGCGTTGAAGCCGGCGCCACTGAAGAGGTAGAAACCGGCGCAGCTGAAGAGAGAGGAGCAGCAGCGGATGAGTCTGTTGCCACAGCGCCCCGGCTTTCCAGTTCCGCAATACGCTGTTCCAGCGCGGCAAGTTTTTCACGGGTGCGCAATAACACCTGCGTCTGCACATCAAACTCTTCACGATTCACTAAATCCAGACGAGTCAGCTGTGACTGTAGCGTCTGACGAATTTTTTTCTCAACGTCGCCGCCGAACTCACGGATGCCTTTAGGCATAGACTCGTGCACCTGGCGGGCGAGTTGTTCAATTTTTTTCGGGTCAATCATAGCGGCATCCTGATAGCGGCAAAGTTTCTCTAAGTGTAATGCGATAATCCAAAAGGATAAACCAGAAATCCGTAAAGCGGAAACAGGGCAAACGAATCGCACATTTTGTTCGTTGCCCAGATTTTTTATCGGCGTTATAGTAATCAGGCTTATTCTCAGGGCGGGGCGAAATTCCCCACCGGCGGTAAATCAGCTTTGCTGAAAGCCCGCGAGCGCTTCAGACCTGCCGGTCTGAAGGTCAGCAGACCCGGTGTGACTCCGGGGCCGACGGTTAGAGTCCGGATGGGAGAGAGTAACGTATCTGGCCGGGCCTGCGCCCGCCTCGCCGTTATTTTTTGTCACTGCATGACACTCCTAAGCACGCCCTGATTCTGGTAACCCATACATTTTATAAGGTTTTATTACCATGAATCAGACGCTACTTTCTGAATTTGGCACGCCGCAGCAGCGTGTGGAACGGGCTATCGCAGCATTACGCGAAGGGCGCGGTGTGATGGTGCTGGACGATGAAGATCGCGAAAACGAAGGCGATATGATCTTCGCCGCAGAGACCATGACCGTTGAGCAGATGGCACTGACCATTCGCCACGGCAGCGGCATCGTTTGCCTTTGCCTGACTGAAGAACGTCGTCGTCAGCTTGAGCTGCCGATGATGGTTGAAAACAATACCAGCTCTTATGGTACCGGCTTCACCGTTACCATTGAAGCGGCTGAAGGTGTGACTACAGGCGTTTCTGCCCGGGATCGTCTTACCACTATCCGCGCGGCAATCGCTGACAATGCTAAACCTTCCGATCTGAACCGTCCCGGTCATGTGTTCCCGCTTCGCGCCCGCGAAGGCGGCGTTCTGACCCGTGGTGGCCATACCGAAGCCACGATCGATCTGGTTACGCTGGCCGGTTTCAAGCCTGCTGGCGTGCTGTGTGAGCTGACTAATGATGATGGTTCGATGGCACACGCGCCGGAAGCTATCGTGTTTGCTAAACAGCATGATATGCCGGTGGTAACTATCGAAGACCTGGTCGCTTACCGTCAAAATGACGAGGCGCGTCGGGCAGGTTAAGCCACAGAGCATAAAAAAACCGGGCGCTGTTTGCCCGGTTTTTTTTCGTCTCAGCTCAGGCCACTGCTTTGCAGCAGCGTCAGGCTTAGCCCCATTACCGACATTCCACACAGGACGCCATAGCTGGGGTTACTGTGCGGATCGATCTCTTTAGCCAGCGGCATAAGTTCATCTACAGAGAGCGCCACCATGATCCCGGCAACGGCAGCCATGATAGCGCCCATGATCACCGGTGAAACCAACGGCCCAAGCAGCCAGAATGCCAGCAGCCCTCCGACGATCTCAGCCATGCCGGAAACCCCAGCCCAGAAGATCGCTTTGCTCTTTGAACCCGTAGCGGCATACATCGGTCCGGCCACGGCAACTCCTTCAGGAATATTGTGGATAGCCACCGCTAAGGCGATGCCCAGCCCCATTTCAAGGTCACTGCTGGCGGTCACAAAGGTGGCGACACCTTCCGGAAAATTATGCAGGCTGATCCCAAGCGTCAGCAGAATAGCAGTACGGCGCAGGTTGGCTGGCGGCTGATTTCCTTTCAACAGATCCTGTGGATGCTGATGAGGCAGCAGTCGGTCCAGCGCAAAATAGCCAAGCAGACCCATCACAAACATGCCGTAGCCCAGCACCGGCGACATTCCTTTGGCGTGCAGTGCCGCAGGTAACATCTCCATCAGCGAGATCAGCAACATGATCCCAGCCGCAAAACCCAGTGCAAAGGCCAGTACCCGGTTAGATGGTTTTTGCCCGACCACACCCAGAAAGGCGCCGATAAAGGTTGCGCCACCGGCGAGTAAAGTCAGTAACAAAGGCACGGACATGGTGACCTCCTGAAAGAGTAAATAAAGTATAGCCTTTGCTATACCTTAGCAAAAAACAATCAGCAGGAATGTCAGGAATTGTCTGGGAAGGTCATTCAAATTTCCTGATGATCTTCGTCACGCTTATCCGGGTTCATCGCCCAATAAAAGCGCGTAGTGTAGCGCTCATTAAGCCGACACCTTCAGAGGAATTATTATGAGTCAGTCACGTATGCCCGCACTTTTTCTCGGTCATGGCAGCCCCATGAATGCGCTGGAAAAGAATGTTTATAGCGAAGCCTGGCGTGAGCTGGGGAAAACTTTACCGCGCCCAAAAGCGATTATAGCGGTATCCGCTCACTGGTATACCCGTGGCACTGCGGTCACCGCCATGGAAAAGCCCCGCACGATCCACGATTTTGGCAATTTTTCCCAGGCGCTGTTTGATACGCACTATCCAGCCCCCGGCTCGCCAGATTTAGCCAACGCGGTAGCAGAAGCTCTGGCTCCCTGTGAGGTGCATCTGGATCGGGAGTGGGGTTTCGATCACGGCGCCTGGGGCGTGCTGATCAAGATGTACCCTGAGGCGGATATCCCAGTCGTACAGCTCAGCATCGACGGCACCAAACCGCCTGCTTACCATTTTGAACTGGGCCGTAAGCTGGCCGCTTTGCGTGAGCAGGGCATTATGATTGTGGCGAGCGGCAATGTGGTGCATAACCTGCGGATGGTACGCTGGCAGGACGAGGCGGAACCTTATGCCTGGGCAAGCTCCTTTAATGACTATGTGCGCGAAAACCTGAACTGGGAAGGAGAGGCTGAGCAGCATCCGCTGGTGAATTTTATGCGCCATGAGGGTGCCGCGCTATCTAACCCCACACCAGAGCACTACCTGCCGCTGCTCTATGTGCTGGGCGCGCGGCTGCCTGGTGAAGCCGTTTCTGTTCCCATCGACGGAGTGGTAATGTCCTCACTGAGTATGCTCTCTGTGCAGGTTGGATAGGGTGTGCAGGTTGGATAGTGTAGGGCCAGACAGATAAGATAACCACGGCAGAGCTGGGGAATATCCGGGTCGGGCTTTGAGGCGGAACGGGTGAAAATAGCGTTCCGTTTTCGCGGGCTGAGTCCGGTTGTGTGCCGGACTCAGACAGGGCAGAGGATCCTGTTCTTCGGGGTCAGACTGGCTCTGCTTCTTTCAGCCGTCCAGGCCCGTTCTTATTCAATAAACGCATGCGGATAGAAGCGGGAGAGATCCTGGGTAATCAACGCGCGATCTTCGCGCAGACCAATACCAGCAGGCTGATCGTCAATCAGCCAGCTGCCAATCAGCGTGTAGCTGTCGCCAAATTTAGGCAGCGGATGGAACTGCTGCACAATCATCCCTTCCTCACCATAAGGCCCATCTGCACGGGCAATTTCCTGCCCCTTATCCATAATGCGGATATTGGCGCCTTCCCGTGAAAACAGAGGCTTAACCACATAGCTTTCCATGTGCGGGACTTCATCTTCAGCAAAATAAGCGGGCAGAAGATTAGGGTGGCCAGGGAACATTTTCCATAACATCGGCAGCAGCGCTTTATTCGAGATAATGCTTTTCCAGGCCGGTTCCAGCCAGCGAATGCCTGCGTCTTCCAGCTTGGTTGAGAAGACCTCTCGCAGCATGAACTCCCACGGATAGAGCTTGAACAGATTGCTGATAACCTGATCCTGTACGTCGGTAAACTCGCCTTTTTCGCCTAAACCAATCTCATCAATAAAGAGAAATTCGCCCGGCAATCCCGCTTCCGTCGCACAATCCTGTAGATATTGCACCGTACCGCGATCTTCATCAGTATCGCGACAGCAGGCAAAGTGCAGCAGGCCAAAGCCATGCTGCTGATGCAACGCCGCAAAGCGCTCAATCAGCTTCTCCTGCAAACTGTTGAACTGATCGCTGCCTGGCGCAAGGTTACCTGCGGCGAGCTGATCTTCCAGCCAGATCCACTGGAAAAAAGCGGCTTCATACAGCGACGTTGGCGTGTCCGCATTGTTCTCCAGCAGTTTAGCATCGGTCTGGCCATCCCAGGCGAGATCGAGGCGGGAATAAAGCGAAGGCTGAGTGGTCTTCCAGGAGGCGCGAACAAAATCCCAGGTGTGTTTAGGAATGCGAAATTTGGCGAGCAGCTCTTCGCTGTTCACCACTTTGTCGACCACCTGTAAACACATCTGGTGCAGCTCGCTGGTCACCTCTTCCAGCTTCTCAACCTGCTGAAGCGTAAACTGGTAGTAAGCGTCTTCACACCAGTAAGGCTCACCGTGCATGGTATGAAAACGAAAACCGTACTCAGTGGCTTTCTCACGCCAGTTTGGGCGCTCAGCAATGGCAATACGCTTCATAGCCCTTAGCCCCCGTAAGAGCGGCTGGAGCCGGAAGCGGCGCTGCTACGCTGCATAGAGGTCTGTTTTGCCACGCTTTCGCCAAAGCCACCACGGGTAACGGTGCTGGTCGTCGCTGGTTTTGGTGCCAGTGCGGTTTTTGGAACCGTCATGGTACGGCCAGGTGTAGCCGTGCCGAAGCTTTTGCCGCTGGCATCAACAAACTTACCGTTAGCCGGGCTGTTTGGCGCGCGAGAGGTAAACAGCGGCTGCTGAGCACCCATGCCGCCTCCCATCATGCGGCCCATCATGTAGCCTGCCATTAATGGCATCCAGAAGCTGCCGCTTTGCTGAGATTCTGCGTTAGTGGTTCCGACACCCGCCTGAGCAGGTGCCTGCTGGCACTGACCTTCACCGAATTCTGCCACGCAATCCTCACGGGTGGCGTATTTCGGTGCGGTTTTCTCCGCTTCTTTTTTGGCGTTATTAAAAGCGGTCGTACACTGTTCACTCTTGCCAGGGTTGGCGCTGGAGCAGTCGTCCGCATTTTGATACATGGTGACGGTTTCATCCGATTGTTCACAACCGGCAAGCATAAATACCGCAGTAACCGCTAAGGCGACCGGGGTTAAGTGTCGTGCGCTCCAGCTTTTGCGAAAGGAGGCATGATTAATTTGTTTAGTCCGTTTCATCACGTTCTGTCCTGTGCCCAAAGGTAACTGACAGAATAGGGTAATAGCGGTGGAAAATGAAGCGACGGGGGCTGTTGGGAGGGGGATCTTTACTTAGCTATACGTTTGATTGTGAAGGGGCAGCCGATGCTGCCCCTCAGAGATTACTTAGCGAAAGGATTACGGTTGGTCTGGGCCGGTGCGGTGCTTTGTGCCGCAGGGGTAGCAGATGGCGCAGCATCACCATTATTAACCGAGGCATTTTGCTCAGGCGTTTCCGGCGCTACGGCTTCAGGCGAGGTAGAAATATCCTTGCCCAAACGCGCATTCAACGCCAGCAGATCCTGCTCATTAAGCGTACCCAGCGCAGACTTGATGTTCAGCTCATTGATCATGTAGCTGTAACGCGCATCAGAGAGCTGCTGCTTGGCGCTGTAGAGGGTAGAGGTAGCATCCAGCACATCAACAATTGTGCGGGTACCAACCTGATAGCCAGCCTCCATCGCATCCAGTGAGCTCTGTGCAGAGATCACGGCCTGACGGTAAGCTTCGATGCTGCTGATAGAGGCGTTCACGTTATTGAACGAGGAGCGTACGGTCTGTACGGCCGAACGGTGCGCGCTCTCTAACTGCTCGCTGGCAGAGACGTAGGAATATTGCGCCTGTTTGACCTGAGAGGTGACCGCGCCGCCGCTGTACAGCGGCAGAGTGAAGCTCAGACCAACCTGGTTAGACCCGGTAATGCTGTCTGCGGTAGATGAGGTCTGGTTTGCCCGGCTGCCGCCATATTTGCTGTTTGAGAGACCGGTAGAGGCGGTCAGATCCAGCGTTGGCATATGGCCGGTTTCCGCATAGCGGATCTGCTCACGCGCTAAATCCTGCGATAAACGTGCAGACAAGACGTTGAGGTTGCGGCTCTCCGCCTCTTTCAGCAAGGCGTTAACCGGCTGAGGTTTTTCCGTTTTGAAACGTTCAACGTTCAGCGAGGCGAGACTTGGGTAATAATTACCGGTGACCTGACGCAGAGTCTCTACGTTATTATCCAGATTATTACGGGCAGTCACTTCGTTAGCCAGTACGCTGTCGTACTGTGCACGGGCGTTCTGCACGTCGGTAATGGCGACCAGACCCACGTTAAAACGTTGGGTGGTCTGGTCTAACTGGCGATAGATCGACTGTTTCTGCGCTTCAATATAAGAGAGCGTATCAATGGCGTTCAGCACGTTGAAGTAGGCAGTCGCAGTGTTAAGGATCAATGTCTGCTGCGCGCTCTGATAGGAGACGTCCTGAATACCAGCCGTTTTCTCCTGAAGCGTCAGCGCGCGCCATTTTGACATATCAAAAATGGTCTGAGTCAGTTGAAGAGAACCGCTGGTGGTGTTGGAATGCAGGCCGCTACTGTCGCGATAACCGTTGTTATAGGTATAATCAGCACCCAGGCCTAACTGCGGCAGCAACGGGCTGCGGGATTCGTTAATTTTCTCAAATGCCGCATCACGATCGGCCGCAGAACTGCGCAAATCGGGGTTAGACAGCCGGGCCTGTTGGTAAACCTGCAACAGGTTTTCAGCCTGACTGGCGACACTAAAGCTGCCCAGGCTCAGACCAATAAGTAAAGGGAGCAGTTTGTTCATTTGCATTCCTTGTAGTGCAGCAAAATTGCTATGGTAGCACTGACGTAAGCCAAAAAATTATCGCCGATTCTAGCAGAGTAAACGGAACAGTGAAGTTGGCTGAAAGTGCCATGTTGCCCTAATTTACTCAAATAATTCATTAAGAACCACATTCTCAGCGGATTCGGGATTGCATTTCTCGTCTTTGCCCTCATCAGGAAAGGAGCGGCCCCAATGGAAAACAGAAAAAAATACCCAGTGACTTTCACTCAAAACGATGTAGAAATTATTGCACGAGAGTCACTATATAACGGTTTTTTTTCGCTCACCCGCTACTGTTTTCGTCACCGTCTCTTCAGGGGCGGCTGGAGCGGTGAAGTTAAAAGAGAAGTCTTTGAGCGCGGAGAAGCCGCCGTGCTGTTACCCTATGACCCCGTACGGGATGAAGTGGTCCTGATCGAACAAATCCGCATTCCCGCCTTTGACAGCAGTCAGACACCCTGGCTGTTAGAATTAGTCGCCGGTATTGTGGAGCCAGGTGAAACGCCTGAGGATGTGGTACGGCGTGAAGCGTATGAAGAAGCTGGAATTCATCCGGCGCGCGTGAACCCGGTGCTGAGCTATCTGGCCAGCCCCGGCGGCACCAGCGAGCGGTTGCATATTCTGGTGGGAGAAGTGGATGCCAGCGTGGCGCAGGGAAACCACGGTCTGGAGGAAGAGAATGAGGATATTCTTGTCCATGTGGTCAGCCGCGAACAGGCTTACCAGTGGGTGGAAGAGGGGAAAATAGATAACGCAGCCTCTGTCATCGCATTGCAATGGCTTGAGCTGCACCATAAAAAATTACGAAGCGAGTGGAAATCCGAATGATAAAGCGTTACGTCCCTGACTTTCCTGAAATGATGCGCGTCTGCGAAACCAATTTCGCTCAGCTGCGTCGCCTGCTGCCCAAAGAAGATCGGGCGGAAGAGTCAGTGACCTATCAGGTTAACGGGGCCAACTATTCGGTCACCATCCAGGAGTCGACGCGTTACACCACGCTGGTCGAGATCAAGCAAACTGCCCCCGCCGTCAGCTACTGGAGCCTGCCTGCCATGTCCGTCCGGCTCTATCATGATGCCATGGTGGCCGAAGTGTGTTCAACGCAACAGATCTATCGCTTCAAAGCGCGCTATGATTATCCTAATAAAAAGCTTCATCAGCGTGATGAAAAGCATCAGATAAACCAGTTCCTGGCTGACTGGTTGCGCTACTGTTTAGCACATGGCGCGATGGCCGTACCGGTTTGTTAAGGCTGAGCTGGCGTTAACCCTAAGGATTTTGATTGGAAAGCCTGCTAAAACTTCCTGCGGCGAATGGGTCCAGGATCAGGATTTTACAGATCACGGATACCCATCTCTTTGCCGGTAAAGACGAAACGCTGCTGGGTGTAAATACCTGGGCCAGTTTTGACGCGGTGCTTCAGGCGATTTCTGCCAGCCCGCGTCACTACGACCTGATTGTCGCAACGGGCGATCTGGCTCAGGATCATACGGTCGAAGCCTATCAGCATTTCGCTGAGGGTATCGCACGGCTGCCTGCCCCTTGCGTCTGGCTGCCGGGGAATCATGATTTCCAGCCTGCGATGTTCACTACGCTTGCAGAAGCGCAGATTGCCGACGAAAAGCATGTGCTGATTGGCGACAGCTGGCAAATTGTGCTGCTGGACAGCCAGGTGTTTGGCGTCCCGCACGGCATGCTGAGCGACTATCAGCTCGAATGGCTGGAAACCACGCTGGCGATGGAGCCGCACCGGCATACGCTTGTTTTGTTACACCATCACCCTTTGCCCTCCGGCTGTACCTGGCTTGACCAGCACAGCCTGCGTAATTCCCATATGCTTGAAGCCGTATTGCAAAACTATCCGCTGGCGACCACGCTGATTTGCGGCCACATTCATCAGGATCTTGATCTCAACTGGAACGGGCGACGGCTGCTGGCGACGCCATCCACCTGCGTGCAATTTAAACCTCACTGCACCAGCTTTACCATCGATTCTGAAGCGCCTGGCTGGCGCTGGCTGGATCTGTTGGAGGATGGCAGGGTAGAGACCGAGGTCGAACGGTTGATCACACGGGCGTTCAGTCCCGATCTCGATTCGGAAGGTTATTGATCGTGGCGACGCTACTCTATCTGCATGGCTTCAACAGCTCTCCGCAATCGGCGAAAGCGACGCAGTTTCGTGAATGGCTGGCGGAACATCACCCGGCGCTTAATCTCTTTGTGCCTCAGTTGCCCGCCTTTCCGGGGGAAGCGGCTATCGAGCTGGAAAACTGGATCATGTCTTGCGCAGGGGAAGATATTGGGATTGTGGGATCTTCCCTGGGCGGCTATTACGCCACCTGGCTCTCACAATGCTTTGCCTTACCGGCGGTAGTGGTAAACCCTGCGGTGCGGCCTTTTGAGCTGTTAACCGATTACCTGGGCCACAACGAGAACCCATACACCGGCCAGCAATATGTGTTAGAGTCACGCCATATTTACGATCTGAAAGTGATGCAGATTGACCCGTTACCGTCACCCGATTTGCTCTGGTTACTGCAACAAACGGGTGACGAAGTGCTCGACTACCGACAGGCCCTGGCGTATTACGAAGCCTGCCGTCAGACGGTCGAAGAGGGCGGCAATCATGCTTTTATCGGATTCGAACGCCATTTCTCCCCGATCCTCGACTTCCTGGGCCTCTCCGGCACCTGAAGCAGGCCGCGGAGAGTGACCACTCATTTTTAGCCACCAATCAGATTCTTACGATGACTCAATCCAGCTATAACGCTGACTCCATTGAGGTTCTCAGCGGCCTTGAACCCGTTCGCCGTCGTCCGGGAATGTACACCGACACGTCACGTCCAAACCATTTAGGCCAGGAAGTGATCGATAACAGCATTGATGAGGCGCTGGCGGGCCACGCCAGACGTGTTGAGGTGATCCTCCATGCCGATCAGTCGTTAGAAGTTATTGACGACGGGCGCGGGATGCCAGTGGATATCCACCCCGAAGAGGGCGTGCCTGCCGTTGAGCTGATCTTCTGTCGCCTGCATGCTGGCGGCAAATTCTCCAATAAAAACTATCAGTTCTCTGGCGGCCTGCATGGCGTGGGGATTTCGGTAGTGAATGCCCTCTCCACGCGCGTGGAAGTCACCGTCCGGCGTAATGCTGAAGTCTATGAAATGGCTTTTGAAAACGGCGACAAGGTAGAGGATCTGCACGTCACCGGCACGGTTGGCAAACGCAATACCGGCACCCGGGTGCGCTTCTGGCCGGACGTCAATTTCTTCGACAGCCCACGCTTCTCTGTCTCCCGTCTCAGCCATCTGCTGAAGGCCAAAGCGGTGCTCTGTCCGGGCGTGGAAATCATCTTCAAAGATCGCGTGAATAATACCGAGCAGACCTGGTGTTATGCCGATGGCCTGACCGATTACCTCTGTGAAGCGGTAAACGGCTTACCCACGCTGCCAGAGAAGCCGTTTGTGGGCGCCTTTGCCGGAGATGTGGAAGCGGTAGACTGGGCGCTGCTGTGGCTGCCGGAAGGGGGCGAGCTGCTGACAGAAAGCTACGTCAACCTGATCCCCACCATGCAGGGCGGCACGCACGTCAACGGCCTGCGTCAGGGGCTGCTGGATGCAATGCGCGAGTTCTGTGAATATCGCAATATTCTGCCGCGCGGCGTCAAGCTCTCTGCTGAGGATATCTGGGACCGCTGTGCCTATGTGCTGTCGGTAAAAATGCAGGACCCGCAGTTTGCCGGTCAGACCAAAGAACGTCTCTCTTCCCGTCAGTGCGCCGCGTTTGTCTCCGGCGTGGTGAAGGATGCCTTCAGCCTGTGGCTGAACCAGAACGTGCAGGCGGCTGAAATGCTGGCGGAGCTGGCTATTTCCAGCGCCCAGCGTCGCATGCGTGCGGCGAAGAAAGTGGTGCGTAAAAAGTTAACCAGCGGCCCGGCCCTGCCCGGCAAGCTGGCTGACTGTAGCGCTCAGGATCTTAACCGCACCGAACTCTTCCTGGTGGAAGGGGATTCCGCAGGCGGATCGGCCAAGCAGGCGCGCGATCGTGAATATCAGGCGATCATGCCGCTGAAGGGTAAGATCCTCAATACCTGGGAAGTCTCTTCGGATGAGGTTCTGGCTTCGCAGGAAGTGCACGATATTTCGGTGGCGATCGGCATCGATCCTGACAGTGAGGATATGAGCCAGCTGCGTTACGGCAAAATCTGCATCCTTGCGGATGCGGACTCCGATGGCCTGCATATCGCCACGCTTCTCTGCGCGCTGTTTGTTCGTCATTTCCGTACGCTGGTGAAAAATGGTCACGTCTATGTGGCGATGCCGCCTCTCTACCGTATCGATCTGGGTAAAGAGGTTTACTACGCGCTGGATGAAGAAGAGAAAGCGGGCATTCTTGACCAGCTCAAGCGCAAAAAGGGCAAGCCTGGCGTACAGCGCTTCAAAGGGCTGGGCGAGATGAACCCGCTTCAGCTGCGTGAAACCACGCTTGATCCCAACACCCGTCGCCTGGTCCAGCTGACCATTGAAGATGATGAGGTGGAGAAGACGATGGCGGTGATGGATATGCTGCTGGCGAAAAAACGCTCGGAAGATCGTCGTAACTGGCTACAGGAAAATGGCCATACGGCAGAGATTGAAGTGTAACAAACGGCCTGTAGTATGAGGGGGCCGCGTACGTTTAAGCAGGGAAGCTTAAACGGGCTGATAACACCGTAAGACCAGGTAAAAAGTTTCCACGAGGACCTATGCCACACTCACCAGAAGATAAAAAACGCGCCCTGAACAGAATCAAACGCATTCAGGGACAGTGTGAAGGTATCCAGCGCTCGCTTGAAGCGGGAGCCGACTGCACGCCTGTTTTGCAACAGATTGCCTCAGCGCGTGGGGCGATGACGGGGCTGATGACCGAAATTCTGGAAAGCTATATCCGCGATGAATTTGTGAAGCCGGGCGAGCAGGGGCCGAATGATGAAGAGATCGCTGTGCTGCTCAGCCTGGTCAGGTCATATACAAAATAGTCCCGCCGGGATTTTTCGTGCGGAGCTGTATACCCCCCACCCCTATATCATGTATAGTCCCCCCCATTATACCGTCTGACTGAATTATCCTGGAGAACATGATGAAATCCCGTGCTGCTGTCGCTTTTGGTCCCGGAAAACCGCTTGAAATTGTTGAGCTGGATGTCGAGCCGCCTCGCGCGGGTGAAGTGCTGATCAAAATCAGCCATACCGGCGTCTGTCATACTGATGCCTTTACCCTTTCCGGGGAGGATCCTGAAGGGTTGTTCCCGGTGGTGCTGGGCCATGAAGGGGCTGGCGTCGTGGTAGAAGTGGGAGAGGGCGTCACCAGCGTTCAGCCCGGTGACCACGTAATTCCCCTCTATACCGCAGAGTGTGGAGAGTGCCTGTTCTGCAAATCTGGCAAAACTAACCTCTGTACTGCCGTACGCGCCACGCAGGGAAAAGGCGTGATGCCGGATGGAACGACCCGTTTCTCTTATAATGGTCAGCCGATCTATCACTACATGGGCTGCTCAACCTTCAGCGAATACACCGTTGTGGCTGAAGTGTCGCTGGCTAAAATCAACCCGGAAGCGAACCACGAGCACGTCTGCCTGCTGGGCTGTGGCGTCACCACGGGAATTGGTGCCGTGCATAACACAGCAAAAGTTCAGCCAGGCGATTCGGTGGCAATCTTTGGTCTGGGCGGAATTGGCCTGGCCGCTATTCAGGGCGCCCGCCAGGCCAAAGCTGGCCGCATCATCGCCATTGATACCAATCCTGCAAAATTTGAGCTGGCGCGCAAATTTGGTGCCACCGACTGCATCAACCCGAAAGAGTTCGATCGACCCATTCAGGAAGTCATTATCGAAATGACCGGCTGGGGCGTGGATCACTCGTTTGAATGTATCGGCAACGTCAACGTGATGCGTGCAGCGCTGGAGAGTGCTCACCGTGGCTGGGGCCAGTCGATCATCATCGGCGTGGCCGGAGCAGGTCAGGAAATTTCAACACGCCCCTTCCAGCTGGTTACAGGACGGCAGTGGAAAGGTTCTGCTTTTGGCGGCGTCAAAGGGCGTTCTCAGCTGCCGGGCATGGTTGAAGAGGCGATGAAAGGGAATATTGAATTAGAGCCGTTTGTCACGCACACCATGGGGCTGGACGATATCAACGACGCATTTGATCTGATGCACGAAGGCAAATCCATTCGTACCGTGATTCGTTATTAATTCCTTTCTTTTCTGGCGCTGCCTGGGTGGCGCCATTTCTTCTGCACTGTTCTCATCTTCCCTGTCTGCCTGCATTTTCCCTGGGTAAAATCGATCCTGCTATCACCGGCCCTTGCCACAAGTCTGGCCGACGCATTCAGGTAAAAAAGCCCGGCAGAAACTGAGATATACTGCCGCGACCTTCCTTACTGCTAAGGCTATCCTTGAAAATTACGCTTGAAGAGTTGCGAGCCTGGGTTGTGGTGGTAGATACCGGTTCGATAACGGCTGCGGCAGAGCAGCTAAGCCAGACCACATCCGGCATCAGCCGCGCATTAAGCCGGCTGGAGAAAAAGCTGCAAACCACCCTGTTGCATCGCACCACCAGACGGATTGCGTTAACGGAAGAGGGGCATATTTTTCTTAAACATGCCAGGGAGATCCTCCATTCGGTTGAAATGGCTGAAGAGCAGATAGCGCACCGGCGAGAGGTGCCGTCAGGTCGTTTGCGGGTCAATGCCGCAACGCCCTTTATGCTGCATGTGATTGTGCCGCTGCTGGACGCTTTCACCAGCCGCTATCCGCTTATCCAGCTTGAGCTTAATACCGATGATGTGATCATCGATCTGCTTGAACAGCAGACCGATATCGCTATCCGCATTGGCGAGCTGAGGGATTCAGGTATTCATGCGCGGGCGCTGGGCAGCAGCAAGCTGAGATTGCTGGCAAGCCCCGATTATCTGGCAAAATATGGCACGCCAGCCAGCGTGGCGGAATTAGCTAACCATCGTCTGATTGGGTTCAGCAAGCTGGATCGCCATAATATCTGGCCGGTATGGCAGAGCGAAGGCGAGCTGCTGCAAATCACGCCCACACTCTCTGCCTCCAGCGGCGAAACGCTGCGGCAAATGGCGGTATATGGTCAGGGGATCGTGCGGATTTCTGATTTTGTCAGCAGGGAAGATCGCGCCTGCGGAAGGCTGGTGCCGGTGTTGGAAGAGGTTACCCACGAGATGCTTCATCCCATCCATGCTCTCTATTACCGCAATACCACGCTCTCACTACGCATCAGCTGTTTTCTGGATTTTCTTAGCGAGCAGATCGCCAGCAAAGAGATTCTTTAACCCGAAGCGCAGCAGATAGCGGCAGCGAAATGTCGCCCGTTTCCGGGCGACAGATAACATTACCGTACCAGATGCAGGAAGTGCAGATGCTTCTCGTACTGATCAAGAATGTCGTGAATAATCTGTTCCTGCGTCCAGCTCATCACGTCATAATCCTGGCCACCCTCTTTCAGATGGATCTCGGCCCGATAATACTTGTGCTCTTCATCGCGCTCTTCATCTTTCAGTCCCACCAGGGCGAAAGCGGGCTGAATGTAAGCCCTTAACCGGACTTCATAAACAAAGTTCAGGTCATCGCCTAAATCGACCTCAAACCGCATCCGGTTATCATGAGAGTCATCAATTGAAGAGCGGGTATTTTGCTTAGCCAGCTCCGCTTCTACCATCACCATAGCGGGTTGAATCACCTCGCCCATAAAGCGTTTCACCTGCGAACGCTTCGGGAAGTAGGCGATATTACGCAACCGGCGTTGCCAGGAAATAGGGTTCCGTGAAGCCGTTGGCGCGATAGTTGTCATCTGCTGGCTGTCACGTTTGTAGGCATCCACCCTCAGAGCCTTTAATAACCCATATATCGATACCAGCAGGATCATTGAGAAGGGCAGGGCACTGGCAATCGTCACCGTTTGCAGGGCTTTCAGGCCACCAGCCAGCAGCAGGGCAATGGCGACTACGCCCATCATGGCAGCCCAGAAAATACGCTGCCATAGTGGCGTCTTGTCTGTCCCGCCGGAAGCCAGCGTATCCACCACCATGGCGCCCGAGTCAGCGGAAGTCACAAAGAACACTACCACCATTGCCATGGCGATAAAGGAGAGCACGTTGCCGAAGGGGAAATGCTCAAGGAAATTAAACAACGCCAGCGCGACATCATTTTGCACCGTATCAGCCAAATCGCGCGCGCCTTCCGCCACAATCAGATGGATAGCGCTGTTACCAAAGAAGGTCATCCAGAGCAGCGTGAAGCCGGCAGGCACAAACAGCACGCCAGTTACAAACTCACGAATGGTGCGCCCACGCGATACGCGAGCAATGAACATCCCGACAAACGGCGACCACGAAAGCCACCATCCCCAGTAGAGCAAGGTCCAGCCACCCAGCCACTGGGTTGACTTTGGCTCGTAGGCATAGAGATTAAACGTCTTGCTGACAATTTCCGAAAGGTAGCCACCCGTATTTTCCACAAAGGATTTCAACAGCAGCACGGTCGGGCCGAGCGCGCCGACCAACACCAGCAGTAAAACAGCCAGTCCCAGATTCAGCTCAGAAAGGATGCGAATGCCTTTATCCAGGCCGGAAACCACGGAAAGCGTCGCCAGACCGGTGATCACCACAATCAGGATCACCTGCACCGTCATGCTAACAGGCAAACCAAAGAGATGGTTCAGCCCGGCGTTGACCTGTAAGACGCCATAGCCCAGCGAAGTGGCGACGCCAAACACAGTACCGATGACGGCAAAAATATCCACAGCGTGCCCAATCGGGCCATAGATCCTGTCACCGATGATCGGATAGAGCGCTGAGCGCAACGTCAGCGGTAAGCCGTGACGGTAGCTGAAGAAGGCGAGAATCAGCGCCACGATAGCGTAAATAGCCCAGGCATGCAGTCCCCAGTGGAAAAAGGTCAGCCGCATGGCCTCTTTCGCGGCCTCTATGGTTTCAGGGGTGCCAACCGGGGGAGAAAGATAGTGCATCACCGGTTCGGAAACGCCAAAGAACATCAGCCCGATGCCCATCCCTGCGGAGAAGAGCATGGCGAACCACGAAACATAGCTGAAGTCGGGTTCAGCATGATCCGGCCCCAGCTTGATATTCCCGTAACGGGAGAGACCAAGATAGCTCACGCTGAGCAGGATCAGCGCCACAGCCAGAATATAGAACCAGCTGGCATTGGTAAAAATGCTCTGTTGAAGGGCTTCAAATTTACTGTTTGCCAGTTCCGGGAACAGCGCCGCGAAGGCGACCAGCAGAATAATCAGCGCCGCAGAAATAAAAAAAACGGGTGGGTTAATTTGGCTCTTGCGAGCCGGTTTTTCAATGCCTTGTTGGCTCATCATTTCGCTCTCATCCCACAGTGAAAATAAGCACGCTAACAATTTTAAAAAGAGTAGTCAGCGAAAAAGAGCGATAATTCTACAACAGAACAAAATGGATCCGGGGAGCAGAAGGCGTATTTACATTTACTTACAGAGCGCGAACCTTTCTTCTGAAGTAAATCCCTTTAAATACAATGTTTTGATCACTTATGCGCGCAGGGACATTTAATCACGACTATTTATTATCAGCGCAAAAAAGATCAGCATGATAATTAACATTGAGGTTAATAAGGTTATTTTGCGTTGACAGATTAGACAATCTGAATTGATCGTTTTTCGCCCTGCGGCAAAGTAGTGGCTTAAAAAACGGATTTAATGCAGGCTAAAAATTAAAGGCGGAATATAACTATTAATGGTGTCTGATTCCTCTTACAGCCAATTTACTTAAAAAATTAAATAATCAACAGGCCAGGGATGGCGGCATAAACGGTACATATCCAACGTATTTTTAAAACGCAGACAGGGCGGCATCACTGCCGCCCTGTGAGGCTTATTTTGCCGGTTCCAGCACAAAAATCTTCACCTCCACCACATCCTCTTTGATGTTGGTGCGATGCGCTTCCATATGTGCAGCCTGCTGATGCTGCTCCAGATGGCGCAGAGAATCCCAGTGCTCAACCATAAAGATAGAGTCGGGTGAGTTTTGCTTCCACGGCACCTGAGCCTGATGATCAAGCAGCGCCTGGTAGCTGCCGCAACCCTCTTCCTGCAACACCGTTGGTGTCACTTTCTCAATTGCCTGCATAACGGCCGAACGGCGGCCGGGCTTAACGCAAATTTCAGCGATCACGGTGAGCATACTTGTTCCTTAACAGGGTTGTGGTCTGATTAGTTAAGCAAAGATTTCGCTCAGATGTGTCCGATAGCGTGCGATATCGGCAGGAATATCAGGCTGCTTGATCACATCGTTACAGATAAAGGTCGGTAAACCTTCCATGCCCAGAAACTGGTTAGCCTTATGGAAGTGCAGATAAAGACCATCCACGCCCACGCCTTCAAAAAACTGTTCCGGATCGGTAAAGGCCTGTAATGGCGCGTTCCAGGTCAGAGAAAGCATATATTTTTTGCCCTGAAGCAGGCCGCCGGAGCCATATTTTTTGGCGGCGTCCGAACGGGTACGTCCATCGCTGGCGTACAGAGAACCATGCCCTTCGGTAAACACTTCATCAATGTATTTTTTCAGGATCCATGGCTCGCCCATCCACCAGCCCGGCATCTGATAAATCACGGTATCCGCGTCAAGATACTTCTGCACTTCATCTGCCACCACATAGCCATCGTCAACGACGGTGATATCAACCTGATGGCCCGCATCACGTAAAAAAGAGGCGGCAACGTCTGTTAACGTATGGTTCAGTTCTCCTTTGGAGTGGGCAAACGCTTTTCCGGCATCAATGATAAAAATCTTGCTCATACTCTGTACTCTCCAGTTCATGAAATTAATGCCAGTCTACGCGCGAGTGCCGCGCATAAAAATGTGCTATTGATCACAACACTTTTGCTTTCTGCGCAATAATAGGGCGGCAAAGGGTAGGATTTGTCCTCTTTAACCATGAGACCAACAACAATGATAAAAACAGGGATTGCCGCCTTACTGCTGGTGGCGGGCGGCGCCAGCGCTCAGTCACATCTGGACCGGGTGCTGCAAAGCAAAGTGCTGACGGTATGCACCACGGGCGACTACAAGCCTTATACCTTTCTGCGCGCGGATGGACAGTACGAAGGCATCGACGTGGCAATGGCGCAGTCGTTAGCGAAAACGCTGGGGGCAGAGGTGAAGTGGGTGCCAACCACGTGGAAAACGCTAACGCCAGACTTCCTGGCCAAGCAGTGCGATATCGCCCTCGGCGGCGTTTCGGTCACCCTGAAACGTCAGCAGACCGCCTGGTTCGCCACGCCGCTCGGCACAGATGGAAAAATACCGCTGGTTCGCTGCGCCGATAAGGCGAAATACCGGACCCTTGAGCAGCTCAACAAACCTTCGGTACGGCTGATTGAACCGGCGGGCGGCACCAACGAGGCATTTGTGCACAGCCACTTGCCGCAGGCTAACCTGACGCTGTTCCAGGATAACGTCACCATCTTCCAGCAGTTAGTGGATAACAAGGCCGACGTGATGATCACCGACGCCTCTGAAGCGCTGTTCCAGCAGAAGCATTACCCGAAGCTGTGCGCGGTGAACCCAGAGCAGCCGATGCAGTACGGCGAGAAAGCCTACATGCTGCCGCGTGACGACCTTAGCTGGAAGCTCTATGTTGACCAGTGGCTGCATCTGAGCAACGCCACCGGCGAGTATCAGCAGGTTGTCAGCCAGTGGCTGGCCGTCACTAAATAATCAGCAGCAGAGGCGAGACGGAACCGCTTTCTGCCGTTAGCGGGCATCAGGCAAATAGTCCGCGCAGGCGGAGGATCTTTCTGCTCCGCCTGAATCGCCTTTCCCGCCACACTACCCTGTGACAGCACCCGCCCTGATAAGGTACTATCCTCGCCAAACGACCCCGATGTGGCGCGATGGATGCGCCGCGATGTGAGGAATAAAGAGTAATGAGTGACCTGACGCAGGATGGTGCAGAGCGTCGTGCCCTGCATAAGTTTACGGAAGAGGCCTACCTCAACTATTCCATGTACGTCATCATGGACCGCGCGCTGCCCTATATCGGTGACGGCTTAAAACCCGTGCAGCGCCGTATTGTCTATGCCATGTCGGAACTGGGACTGAACAACAGCGCTAAATTCAAGAAATCTGCCCGTACCGTGGGTGACGTGCTGGGTAAATACCATCCTCACGGCGACAGTGCCTGCTACGAAGCGATGGTGCTGATGGCTCAGCCTTTCTCCTATCGTTATCCGCTGGTGGATGGCCAGGGGAACTGGGGCGCACCGGACGATCCTAAATCGTTTGCGGCGATGCGTTATACGGAATCCCGCCTCTCTAAATATGCGGAAGTGCTGCTGGGCGAACTGGGTCAGGGCACCGTTGACTATATTCCCAACTTCGACGGCACGATGCAGGAGCCGAAGATGCTGCCTGCGCGCCTGCCGAACATTCTGCTGAATGGTACCACCGGTATTGCGGTGGGGATGGCAACGGATATTCCGCCGCACAACCTGCGTGAAGTGGCAAAAGCCGCTATCAAACTGATTGATTCGCCAAAGACCACGCTGGATGAGCTGCTGGATATCGTTCAGGGGCCAGATTATCCCACCGAGGCGGAGATCATCACGCCGCGCAACGAAATTCGTAAAATTTACCAGAGCGGACGCGGCTCCGTGCGCATGCGTGCGGTGTGGAAGCGGGAAGATGGCGATGTGGTGATCACCGCGCTGCCGCATCAGGTTTCTGGCGCCCGCGTGCTGGAGCAGATTGCCGCGCAGATGCGCAACAAAAAGCTGCCGATGGTGGAAGATCTGCGCGATGAGTCAAACCACGAAAACCCGACGCGTCTGGTGATTGTGCCGCGCTCCAGCCGCGTGGATATGGACCAGGTGATGAACCACCTGTTCGCCACCACCGATCTGGAAAAAAGCTACCGCATCAACCTTAATATGATCGGCCTGGATAACCGCCCGGCAGTGAAAAACCTGCTGGAGATCCTCAGCGAGTGGTTAGTCTATCGCCGTGATACGGTACGCCGCCGTTTGCAGCATCGTCTGGATAAGGTGCTGCGTCGCCTGCATATCCTTGAAGGTTTGCTGGTCGCGTTTCTGAACATTGACGATGTGATCCATATCATTCGCACCGAGGATGAGCCGAAGCCGGTACTGATGTCCCGTTTTGAGCTTAGCGAAACCCAGGCAGAAGCGATCCTTGAACTGAAATTACGTCACCTTGCCAAACTGGAAGAGATGAAAATTCGCGGCGAGCAGGATGAGCTGGCGAAAGAGCGTGATAACTTGCAGGGCATTCTGGCTTCAGAGCGCAAAATGAATACGTTGCTGAAGAAAGAGTTGCAGGCAGACAGCGACACCTATGGCGATGACCGCCGTTCACCGTTGCGCGAACGTGAAGAGGCGAAAGCGATCAGCGAGAGCGAGCTGGTGCCTTCTGAGCCGGTAACTATCGTGCTGTCGCAAATGGGCTGGGTGCGCAGCGCCAAAGGGCACGACATTGACCCTAATGGCCTGAGTTACAAAGCGGGCGACAGCTTCCGTGCGGCTGCCAGAGGCAAAAGCAATCAGCCGGTGGCGTTTATCGACTCCACCGGACGCAGCTATACGCTGGATCCGCTGACGCTGCCTTCGGCAAGAGGGCAGGGCGAGCCGCTGACCGGCAAGCTGACGCCGCCGCCGGGTGCCGTTATGGAGCAGGTGCTGATGGAGGCGGACGACCAGAAATTGTTGATGGCCTCCGATGCGGGTTACGGATTCGTCTGTACCTTTAGCGACCTGGTCTCCCGTAACCGCGCGGGTAAAGCGTTGCTCAGCCTGCCACAGAACGCCAAAGTGCTGACGCCGATGGCGATCTACCATGATGACGATATGCTGCTGGCGATCACCGCTGCGGGCCGGATGCTGATGTTCCCAGTGGGGGATTTGCCGCAGCTCTCCAAAGGCAAAGGCAACAAGATTATCTCGATCCCATCTGCCCAGGCGGCCTCTGGCGAGGATGCGCTGGTTTGGCTGCTGCTGCTCTCTCCGCAGACTTCCGTCACGCTGCACGTAGGCAAACGTAAGCTGACGCTGAAGCCGGAAGAGTTGCAGAAATTCCGTGCCGAGCGGGGACGCCGCGGTACGCTGTTGCCACGTGGCCTACAGCGTATCGATCGGGTTGAGGTTGACGGCCCGGCCAGGCCTTCAGCGGGTGAGAGCGAAGCGTAACGACAGGCCAGCCGCTACAGAGGCTGGCTAACCCTGTGACAGGCAGTTGTTTCGCTAATTCAGGTATACTTTAACGGTTATCCGGGGACTGGGCCGCAGTCCTGCCTCCGGTCAGGTTGTCAACTGCTCAGCAAACGACGGCCTGCAAAGAGTCTGAAAGCCATAACGAGGAAGTGATGCTCGCAATTATACGTTTTTTTATCGTGGTGATTTATTCCATCCTGGTGTGTGTGTTCGGCTGCATTTATTGTCTTTTCAGCCCGCGTAATCCCCGCCATGTGGCCACCTTTGGCCACCTTTTTGGTAAGCTGTCGACCGTGTTTGGTTTGAAGGTAGAGCTGCGTCGGCCTGAAGGGGCAGATAACTACCCCAACGCTATCTACATCGCCAATCACCAGAATAATTACGACATGATTACCGCAGCCAAAATTGTTCAGCCCACCACGGTAACCGTGGGCAAGAAAACCCTGCTGTGGGTGCCCTTTTTTGGTTTGCTCTACTGGCTGACCGGCAACTTACTGATAGACCGGGATAACCGCGCAAAAGCGCACGGCACCATTGGCGAACTGGTTGAACAGTTTAAAAAGAAGAAGATCTCGTTCCTGATGTTTCCTGAAGGGACGCGCAGTCGTGGCCGGGGCCTGTTGCCGTTCAAAACCGGCGCCTTTCATGCCGCTATGGCAGCCGGCGTGCCGATCATTCCTATCGTAGTCTCTAATACGCATGACAAAATAAAACTTAACCGTTTTAACAATGGTCATGTGATTATTGAAATGCTGCCGCCGATCGATACGGCAGCATTTGCCGATCAGTCGGTGCGTAAGCTGGCTACCCATTGTCGTGAATTAATGATGGCGAAGCTGGAAGCGCTCAACGCAGAAGTGGCCGAACGCGAAGCGGCAGATAAAAAATAGTATTCGCCGGTGGTCTGACCGGCAAAACCAGCACTCCTTACAATCATAAAAAAATGGATAGCAGTCCGGCAACCGGGCTGCGTTTTACCTTACGGAGTTTTTATGTCATTCAGTCGACGTCAGTTTCTTCAGGCTTCGGGGATCGCGCTTTGCGCGGGGTCATTGCCGATTGATGCGCTTGCCGCCGGGCCGGGTATCCCCTTGCCGGTTCCGCCGCTGGTGGAGTCACGTCGTGGACAGCCTATTTTTCTGACGTTGCAGCGCAGCCACTGGTCCTTCACCGGCGAAGGCAATAAAGCGCAGGTCTGGGGCATTAACGGCCTCTATTTAGGGCCTACGGTGCGGGTCTGGAGCGGCGATGACGTGAAGCTGATTTACAGCAACCGGCTGAACGAACCCGTGGCGATGACCATCAGCGGCCTTCAGGTTCCGGGGGCGCTCTCCGGCGGTGCGCCAAGAATGATGTCGCCAGGGGTGGACTGGTCACCCGTGCTGCCCATCCGTCAGGCGGCGGCAACCTGCTGGTATCATGCCAACACGCCAAACCGCATGGGGCCGCATGTCTATAATGGCCTGGCGGGGATGTGGATGGTAGAAGATGAAGTCAGCAAGGCGCTGCCGGTGCCCAATCATTACGGGGTGGATGACTTCCCGTTGATTATTCAGGACAAACGCCTCGATAATTTCGGCGCGCCGCAGTATGACCCGCCCGGCAGCGGTGGCTTTGTAGGGGATACGCTGTTGGTGAACGGTGTGCAAAACCCGTTTGTTGAAGTTTCGCGTGGCTGGGTGCGCCTGCGTCTGCTTAATGCCTCTAACTCGCGCCGTTATCAGCTGCAAATGAGCGACAACCGTCCCTTTAACGTTATCGCCAGCGATCAGGGCTTCTTACCCGCCCCGGTCGCGGTGAATCAGCTCTCGCTGGCACCGGGCGAACGGCGGGAAATTCTGGTGGATATGAGTCAGGGCGATGAAGTCTCTATCACCGCAGGGATGGCGGCAGGGATTGTCGATCGTCTGCGCGGCCTGTTTGAGCCTTCCAGCATTCTTACCTCTACCCTGATCCTGACGCTTCGTCCCACCGGGCTGCTGCCGCTGGTGACCGATAATCTGCCGATGCGTTTGCTGGCAGATCAGGTCATTGATGGCAGTATCAGCCGGACGCGTGAATTCAGTCTGGGCGACTCGTTGCCGGGGATTAATGGCGCGCTGTGGGACATGGAACGCATCGACATCCAGGCGCAGCAGGGCACTTATGAACGCTGGATAATTCATGCCGATCTGCCGCAATCCTTCCATATTCAGGGCGTGATGTTCCTGATCAAGAATGTTAACGGCGCGCAGCCGATGGCGGAAGATCGTGGCTGGAAAGATACTGTCTGGGTGGATGGCACGGTGGAGCTGTTCGTCTCCTTTACGCAATCTTCTGCCGACCATTTCCCCTTTATCTATTACAGTCAGACGCTGGAGATGGCCGATCGCGGCTCTGTGGGGCAGCTGCTGGTTCAGCCTGCACTCTGAGGAGGGACGGGTATGAAGAGACGCGAGAAAGAGAGTCAGCTTCTCTGATAAGAAGCTGAGAGAAGGGGCAGACAGCCTGCCCCTGAAAGAGAGATCAGTTCAGCTCTTCCGGATTCGGCCCCAGACGGTTACCTTTGTCCAGCGAGGCAATATCGCTGATTTCCGGTTTTTCCAGACGGAAGTCAAACACCTTGAAGTTCTCTTCAATACGCGATGGCGTGACCGATTTCGGGATCACTATCAGTCCGCTGTCCAGATGCCAGCGAATCACGATCTGGGCCGGGGTTTTGCCATATTTTTTGGCCAGGTTTTTAATGATCTCCTGATCAAATAC